>Ga0207770_100542_pt1 | contig 16019 bp, 15 predicted proteins | sample A23E2SouthBayCA_FD_187729 | JGI IMG/M metagenome (GOLD analysis project Ga0207770, IMG submission 187729) | Aerobic enrichment media microbial communities from Eden Landing Ponds, California, USA - A23 E2 (SPAdes) | ecosystem: Environmental > Aquatic > Marine > Unclassified | place: Emeryville... | reverse complement strand
GGTCGACCGTCTCGCGCGGGAGTCCCGACTCCGTCGCGCGCCGTGCCGTCTCGCCGGGTGTCTCGGCCGATTCCGACCCCGTCGCCGCCGCGAGTCGCTCCCACGCGCGGACCACGAGGCTGTCCTCGGGGGCACGATACTGTACCTCGACGACCGGCCGCGGGTCGCCGGTCTCCTCGACCCGCTCAGTCTCGGGACATGGTGCACGCTCGTCGTCGCCCGTCAGCGCGACCGCGAGGACGGCCAGGCAGCCGAGCGCGACGAGGAAGCCGACGACCAGGAAGACGGATCCGCTGCCGTCGCCGGCCGAACCGACGGATCCCAGGAGGCCGCTGCCGCCGCCGCCACCGCCGGTACTACCGGGCATCGGACCGCTACTCGGTGCGCCGCTGCCCTCGCCGAGGCCGGTGTCAGACGTGATCAGCGGACCGCCGGTACCGGTCGTGAACCCGCCGGCTGCGACGGCCAGCGCCAGGACTGCGAGGAGGGCTATCAGGACGGTGCCGCTTCGTTGCACACCTGTCGATGCCCGCGCTCGTGACAAATAGTTTGTGTGTCCGCCCCTCTATCGACTCCGGGAGCGCCCGCCGTCGGACTCAGGAATCGCGCTCTCGCGAGTCGAGTTCCCGCCTGGCCTCGGCGACCGCGCGCCGTCGCTCCGGGTCGTCGACGGGCTCGTCGCCGTACCGCACGGCCTCGAACGCCGCGGCGAGTCGGGCCGCCGTCGACCGCGAGAGGCCGGTGTCGGTCGCACGGTGGGCCGTCTCCCCGGGCGTCTCGCTCGCGTCGGCACCGACGGCACTCGCGACGCGGTCCCACGCGCGGACGACCGGGTCGTCCGGCGGCGTCTCGTACTGCACCTCGACGGTCGGTCGGGGGTCGACCGCGTCCGGCGTCCCCACCGGGGCTGGTGCGCGGTCGTCGTCACCCGTCAGTAAGACTGCGAGGAGGGCACTGGCGAACAGACCACCGAGTAAGACGGCGACGACCAGCGGTGAGACGCCACCCGAACCGGAACTCGCGACGGTCCCGTCGGGCTCCGATCCGACGTAGTCACCCGCCGCCTCGCCGGTCGGCGTCGGCGGTGCCGACCTCGTCCTGACCGGCTGTTCCGGGGGGACGCCCGCGGGCGTCGCGGCCTCGGTGATCGTCGTCGGTTGCCAGTCGCCCTCGAGTTCGGGACCGCCCGGGGTGTCGAACCCGCCGGCGGCGGCCCCGAGCGCGAAGACGGCGAGGAGAGCGACCAGGGCAGTCGTCGCGCGTCGCACACCGGGAGGTCGTGTCGGTCACCCAAGTGTTTTGTCGTCGTCCAGCCGGTCAGCGTTTCCCGAGGGCGGTTTCGAAGACACGCTGGGCGCGGTCGTAGGCGGCGTCCCTGTCGACGAGGGGGTCGGGGTAGTCGGGTGCGAGTCGCCGGCGTTCGCTCGCGTCGAGCGTCGGCCACTCGACCACCACCTCCGGGGGGACCTCGCGCAGCTCGGGGACGTACTCCTGGACGTAGTCGGCGTTCGGGTCGTACTTGCTCGCCTGGGCGACCGGGTCGAAGATGCGGACGTCGACGGTGTCGGTGCCCGTCGACGCGATCCACTGCCAGTTACCGTAGTTGACGGCGGCGTCGTGGTCGACGAGTCGGTCCTCGAAGTGACGCGCCCCCTTGCGCCAGTCGACGAGCAGGTGTTTCGTGAGGAAGGAAGCGACGACCTGCCGGGGCCGGTTGTGGATATAGCCCTCTCGTTCGAGCTGGCGCATCCCGGCGTCGACGAGCGGGTAGCCCGTCTCGCCGCGCTGCCAGCGCTCGAACTCGCCCTCCACGTCGCGCCAGGCGATGGGGTTGGCCAGCTCGCGGTGGTTCTTCGAGAGCAGCCCCGGGTCGTTGAACAGGAGGTGGTAGTTGGCCTCCCGCCAGGTGAGTTCGTAGCGGAACTTCTCGACGTTGCGCCGTGCGTCCCCCGAGACCGATTCGTACCGGTCGGTCGCGTCCCCCCACACTTCGCGGATGCCGATCATCCCGCTCGCGAGGTACGGGGAGAGCCGGGAGACGGCACCGACCGGACGGTCGACCGCCGCGGAGAGGTCGTCGCGCGTGTCCGCATACGTCTCGATACCGTCGGCGAGGAACTGGTCGTAGCGCGCACGGGCTGCCCCGTAGCCCGCCGCCGGCAGGTCGATGTCGGTCTCCTCGCTCGGGAGCGACTGGCCTTCGCCGGGGTCGACCAGTCGGGCGGGGTCGGGCGCGGGAGCGGGGTCGGGTTTCGGACGGGCCGACCAGTCGTCGTGGAACTGGCTGTGAGAGGGATAGGACGGGTCCAGGTCACCGGGGTCGACGAGGACTGTGTCGGTGGCGGCGACCGTGGGGAAGCGACGGGCGACGCGGCGCTCGCGGTTGCGGCGTGCGGGCTGGTAGCAGCGGTTGTAGTAGACGGTGTCGGCGTCGAACTGTTCGCTGACGGCCGCCAGCGATCGCGCCGGGTCGCCCCGTTGGACCAGGAGGTCTCCACCGCGGTCGCGATACTCGTCGCGGAGTGCGTCGAGTCCGGCGAAGAAGAAGGCTCGCTGTCGGTCCCCGAGTCCCCGCAGGAGGGCGTCTTCGACGACGAACACTGGGAGCACGTCGCCGTCGCTGGCGGCCATCGCCAGCCCCCGGTTGTCCCGCAGGCGCAGATCCCCACGGTGCCAGAAGAGGTTCATGGATACCCGTGAGGAATCCACCGGTATGGATGGCTACCCCAACAGGTTTTGGTCGGGGGACGGCCGGTCCAGATTTCGGGGAACGCCGGGCGGGCCGAAACCCCGAAGACGACTCGCGGCCCCGCTGTCTCCGTCCGTGCTCGGGACCGACCGCCGCCGTCTGCACCTGCGCTCACTCGCTGCCGGCGACGAGCGTTCCCGGCGCCCCTCCATTGAGGAACGCGCGCAGGCCGTCGGGGCCGAAGACGTGCGCGGGGACGGGCAGGTCCAGCAGCGTCCGGACCTTGCCTGCCATCCCCCCGGTGACGTCCGTCGCGTCGCTCCCGCCGAGCGCCGCCGCGACGTCCCCGAAGCGGTCGACCCGTTTGACCACCTTGCCCTCCGAATCGAGGACGCCCGGCACCGTCGAACAGAGGCCGACGCGGTCGACCGACAGCGAGTGCGCCAGCGAGACGACGATCTCGTCGCCGCTCAGGATAGTGACCCCCTTACTCGTCTGGGCGACGCCGTCTCCGTGGAGCACGGGACAGAACCCCTCGCCGAGCATCCGCTCGAGGCCACGCGTCGGGAGGTCGAGGTCCCCTGCCGCGTTCCTGCTCGCCAGCGAGAGCGGGCGGACCGGCAGCGCGTCGACCTCCCGGTCGTGCAGGCGCTCGACGACGGTCGCGTTCAGTCGCCCCATCGCATCGTGGATGGCGACGACGTCGCGGGCGTCGCTGGTCCCCTGACTCGCGGAGACGCCGCGCTCGGCGGCGTGGTGGTGGCCGAAACTCCCGCCGCCGTGGACGAGGACGAGGTCGTCGAGTCCGCCTTCGGCGAGCGCCCCGGCGACCGCGTCGAGCGCGTCTGCCAGCGCGTCGTCGTCGACCGTTTCTGGACTGTGCTTCTCGGTGACGAGGCTCCCGCCGAGTTTGAGGACGGTCGTCATTCGAGGCGGACGCCCTCCGTGTCCAGTTCGGCGCGGAACGCCTCCTCACAGCCGGGCGTGTACTGGAGCGCAGTCCGGGTCTCCTCGGTCGGGTCGAGCGCGACGACACAGCCACCGCCGCCCGCCCCGGTGAGTTTCGCGCCGTAGGCGCCGGCGTCGCGGGCCGCCCATGCCATCGCGTCCAGCGACCCCGAAGAGACGCCCAGTGCCGACAGCAACCCGTGGTTGAAGTTCATGAGCCGGCCGAGTTCCTCGACGTCCTCCGCCAGGAGCGCCTCCTCGCCGCGACGGGCGAGGTCACCGATCACTGAGACCGTGTCCTGTGCGAAGTCGTACTCGTCCCTGAGCGCGCGCACCTTCCCGACCAGCGCGCCGGTGTCGCCGGCGCCGCCGTCGAACCCGACGACGAGCGGGAGTTCCGGTGCGTCCAGCGACTGGCGGTCCTCGCCCTCGACGCGGACGGCCCCGCCCGTCGCCGAGCAGAAGGTATCCGTCCGCGAGGCGTTGCCGTCCTGGACCTCGTACTCGACGCGATAGGCGCGGTCGGCGACCTCTCTCGGGGTGAGTTCGACGCCGAGTTCGCGCGTCGCCGCGTAGATGGCCGCGACCGTTACGGCGGCCGAGGAGCTGAGGCCCGCACCCAGCGGCAGGTCGCTCTCGATGGTGACGTCGAACCCGGCGTCGGGCGCGTCGGCGGCGTCACGGGCCTGTGCGACTGCGGCGTCGACGTAGCCGGTCGCGGCCTCGATGAGTGACTCGGAGACGTCGACGTCGGGGTCGTCGCTGGCCGCCCGGCCGTACTCGACGGTGAAGCCGTCGAGTGTGAGGTCCTCCGAGTCGACGCGCAGGTGGTCGTCGTCGCGTGCCTCGACGGTGACGGTCGCCCGGCGGTCGATGGCCGCTGCCACCGCCGGTTCGCCGTAGACGACCGCGTGTTCCCCGAAGAGATACAGTTTGCCCGGGGCGCTCGCGGTTACCATGTCCCACCTTCGAACCCCCCGGGAGTTAGGTATTTCCGAACGAGGGCGGGGTCTACCCAGACGTCACGCCTCGCGACGCCGGCTCAGAGCCAGCGGTCCCCGTCGACCTCCCAGCCGGTGTGTCGCTCGACGGCGACCCCCACCACCCCCCCGAACGCGCTCCCGCCGACGGTGTAGGCCACGAAGAGCCCGCCGAGTATCGCGAGGAAGACGCCGAAGGCCGGCGAGGAGGGCGCCACGAATCCCAGCCGGGCGACCAGCCAGACTGCGGGGACGACGAGGGCGGCGAGGGGGAGGGCCGCGACGACGCCCGCGAGGATCCCGACGCCGAACCCGGCGAGATACCCCCGGTCGTACCGGATACTCGCGACCGCACCGCCGACGACCGGCGAGAACGGTATCACGGAGAGGACGACCGTCACTATCGCACCCGCCAGTGCCGCGAACGGCGCGCCTTCGCGGTCGGCGAGTCGAGCGAGTCTGCCGCCCGCTGCCATGTCTCCGTCGTCGGTCCGGGACGGTATAGGCGTTGTCCAGCGTTCAGTCGGCCGACTCACCGCTCGACTCCCGTTTGCCGGGCGCGAACCGCCGTTCGTAGCGGCCCACCGCGTAGACGAGCAGCGGCGTCCCCACCAGCGTCGGCCACAGCCACGGGAGCACGGAGGGGAGAAAGTCCATGTTCACCGCCGAGAACGCGCTGACGGTCGCGACGTAGGCCCCACCCATCCGGGTGACGTGTGCACTCACCCACTCGCCGGGTTCCGTGTCACGACGGAACCCCCGGAGGTCGCTGACCGTGAAGACCACGCCGATCCCGCCGAACACCAGCAGCACGGTCGCGAACCCGTTGCCGGCCGCGAACAGTGACCCGCCCATCGCGACCAGTCCCAGACTGGCGACGCCGTACAGTCCCACCGCGAGCCAGTCCACAGTCTGGGGGTCGTCCGCCGGTCGCTTCCGCGAGAGGGCCCGGTACCCCGAGAACGCGAAGTAGAAACTGAACACCGCGACGAGTGCGAGAAAGAGGCGCGAGAAGTTCGGCCCCAGCGGGTAGAGGACGAGTGCCGTCCCCGAGACGACCGCCATCGTGTAGACGTACGTCCGGCCGAACAGCCGGTGGCGCCGCCCGCCTTTCTTCGTCGCGAACGCCCCCACGCCCGCGAACAGCGCGAGAAACCCCGTCACGACGTGGACCCACAGCGTCACTTCCTCGACCGTCGTCATCTCCGGGACTCCTGTACGGACTCGTTCGTCATGCCTGGCGCTTCGGTGACCAGCGACATAAATCTACTGAGTGAGTACTCACTTATGCCTGGGCTCGAACCCGTTCCGGTAGCGGGTAGACCGTACGAGGCGAGAACTCACGGCGTACGCTCCGGGACGAAGTCACAGGTAACGATCGCAGCAGGACGAACAGAGAATCGCGGTTGTCAGCGGTCCTCCGTCGTCCCGGGACGGCGGGTCGGCCAGCTGCTGCCGGCGCCGGGTTCCGTCCGCTCGGGCACACCGGTCATGACGCGGGCGACGTCGACGATGTTGTGTGTGTCGATCAGCGCCTCGGCGGCTTCCCGGACGGTGAAGTCGGCGTCGTAGTCGACGCCGTAACAGGCTGCGTAGAGTTCGAGATACGTGTTCATCGCGCGCTCGAGCGCGGCGAACTCCTCACGGTCGAAGCGGTCCCACTCGCCGGAGCGAGCGTCGACGTAGACGGCGACGGCTTCGCCGAACCCCTCTCGCAGGTGCTCGACAGCGCGCGCTTCGTCGGGCGGGTTCTCCGGTGGGTCGAACGACTCGCGCGCCGCTCGTGCGTCCGCAGCCAGCGTGTCGATGCGGTCCTCGTGAGGTGAAGTCACGGTCGGTGTGTCGGAGTGGGAGACGGGTGGAGAGAGCCTCAGCCCTGTTTGTACTCGACGCCCTTGCCCCCGCTGGGATGGGTCCAGTCGGTGTCGGCGACGACCGCGCAGGTGCCACACTCGACGCAGGGCTGGGTGTCGAGGCTGACGACGTGGTCCTCGTGGCCGTTGGTCTGGACGTACTCGTCGCGGTAACAGCCCCCGCCGAAGTCCTTGGCGCTGACGGGACAGGCCGTCACCGCGGTCCCGCTGGCCTCGAAGGAGTTGTCGCGCAACTCGATGTGGGGCCGCTCCTGGTCGATGTCGTAGGTCAGGTCGCCGATGCGCTCGTCGAGTTCGGGCGTCTCGATGGAACTCTCGCCCGCGACGGGCGCTCCGAGTTCGTCACCGATCACCGTGGGAACGGTCACGTACCCGAGTTTCGTGTCCGGGAGCATGCCGACGAGGAACGGCGAGTTGTAGAGGCGCTCGAGGCTGTCACCCATGGCGCCGATGACGGCCCGCCCCACCGGCGAGTCGGCGACGGCGTTGGTCACCGACGCGATGGGCTCGGCCTCGCCGAGTCTCCCGAGCGTCCGGTAGCGCGTCGGCCGGAGTTTGTCCATGACCCCCTCGTTTTCGAGTTTGTTCTCGTAGCGAGTGCCGGCCTCGGTGACGTCGCCGCGCGAGCGGGCGTCGACGAAGGCCTCGGCTGCGAGCGCACCCGCCGTCACGGCGTGGTTCATCCCCTTGATGATCGGCCCCTGGGCCTGCATCTGCCCGGCGGCGTCGCCCACCAGCAGGAGCCTGTCACGGTGTGGCGAGGGGTGGGCCACCTTCTTCGAGTCGGGGACGAGTTTCGCGCTGTACTCCAGCTCGACGTACTCGTCGCCGAGCCACTCGGAGAGGAGAGGGTGCGTGAGGAGGTTGTCCAGCAACTCCTGTGGTTCGTAGCGGTTCTCCGCGATGGAGTCCAGGTGGAAGACCGTCCCGATGGACAGCGAGGACTCGTTCGTGTAGAGGAACCCGCCGCCGCGGGCGTTCTCGAAGAGGTCGCCCGAGAACAGGTGGGCGACGCCCTCGCCCTCGCCGACGTTGAACCGTTCCTCGATAGCGCCGTCGGGCATGTCGACGACGGCCTTGACGCCCTGGAACCACTCCTCGGGCTCCTCCCAGTCCATGAGCCCGGCGTCGCGGGCCAGTTCGGAGTTGACGCCGTCGGCACCGATGACGACGTCCGCCCTGATCGGGTCGAGTTCGTCGCAGGTGACGCCGACGATGCGGCCGCCTTCCCTGAGGAGGCCGTTGACGCGGACGTCCGTGAGGAGGCCGCCGCCGGTCTCGCGGGTCATCTCGTGGACGCGGTCGGCGAGCCAGGAGTCCATCTTCCGCCGGAGGACGGCGTCGGCCCACTCGGTGTCGTGGTGGTGCAGGTCGTGCAGGTCGAACGTCTTGACGTTGCGACCAGAGACGTTGTGGATGTAGTGGTCTGTGACCTCGCGTTCGGTCGCTTCCTCTCGGAAGTCGGGGAACAGGTCGTCGATCGTGTAGGGCGAGGACTCCTCGGCGTAGATGAGTCCGCCCGAGACGTTCTTCGACCCGGCGTCGACCCCGCGTTCGAGGACGAGCGTTTCGACGTCGTTGCGTGCGAGCGTGGCGGCCGCGGCGGCGCCGCCCGGTCCGGCGCCCACCACCACGGCCTCGTAGTGTTCGTAGTCGTCAGTCATCGTTGGATCCCGTCGGCTGTCTTCGTCGGTCTGTCTGCCTGCGCACTCCGCGTCCGTTCGACTCGAGACATCAGTCGTCGCTCGCCTCCACGAGTGCCTCCGCGAACTCTCCCTCCTCGACGGCGCGAGTGAGTTTCGGCAGTACCTCGAAGAGGTCGCCCTGGACGTAGTAGTCCGAGAAGTCACGGATGTCCGCGTCGGCGTCCGTGTTGATCGCGATGATCGTGTCGGACTCGTCCATGCCGACCTTGTGCTGGATGGCGCCCGAGATGCCCGCGGCGATGTAGATATCGGGTTCGACCTCCTGTCCGGACTCGCCGATCTGGCGGTCCTCGCCGATGTACTGCTCGACGTGGCCGTCGAAACTGTACGAGGAGGTGATCACACCCCTGGAGAGGCCGAAAGCGGCGTCGTCGAACGCGTCGACCAGGTCCAGTCCGAACTCGATCCCCTCGGTGGGGTCGTCCTGGATCCCGCGTCCCATCGCGACGACGACGTCGTGACCGGTGAGGTCGACGCCCGAGTCGAGCGTGTCGTACTCGGTGACGTCGACGGCGAACCAGTCCTCTTCCATCTCCATCTCGTACTCGACGACCTCGCCCTCGCGCTCCTCGTCTGGGTCGGGGACCTCGAAACTCCCCGGGATGACAGAGGCGCCCTGCGGGTGGAAATCGCGGAAGGGCTTGTCGATACAGAGGATGGTCGAGTACTCGAACCCGGAGAAGTCCGGCCGCTTCATGTGCAGGATGCGCTCGAACTCCTTGCTGTCGCCGGGCACGCCGGTTTTGGCGGGGTTGGAGATCATCGCGTCGGTGACGTACAGGCCCGAACAGTCCGAGGCCAGCCCGGAGTCGAGTTCGCCCTGGACCAGCGCCGAGAGGTCCCGGCCGTTGTTCGTCGCCGGGAACAGCGTGTAACGGGGCTCGTCGTAGTCTTTCCAGTCGACGTCCTCCTTGCCCTCGCTGGCGAGCTGGCCGCCCGCGCGGGCCATGTCGACGAAGATCTCCGTGTAGGGTTTGTGCCGGAATCGACCCAGTCGGTGGTCCTCGAGGTAGACGACCCTGTCGGCGCCGTAGGCGATGGCCTCGTCGGCCAGGTCGCTCACGTCCTCGCCGACGATGACCGCGACGACGTCCTCTTCGGTGCCGTCCTCGGCGCCGCCGTACCCGGTGGTCGTCTCGTCGCCCGCGCCGCTCGTCTCGCCGGGCGAGGCGTTGTACCCGTCCATCATCTCGCGGGCCTTGCCGAGCATCTCGCGGGAGACGTCGATGAGTTCGCCGTGCTGGGTCTCGCAGTAGACCCACATGTCACGGTAGACGCCGTCCTCCATGCTCTCGACCCACTGCTTGTCGGCCGTGGGATGGTCGAGGTCGGGGTGTTTCTCCTCTGGCGGGACGTACTCGAGTTCGACCTCGTCCTCGTCGTCGCCGCCGGTGATGGCCTCGATCTGGCTCTCGATACGGTTCTTGGCGGTCTTGCGGTCCTGCCCCGATTTCTCGCGTTCGAGCAGGTCCCGGAGGACGTCGACCTCCTCGATGTTCCGGACGGCGTTTGCCAGGTCCGCGACGGTCATGTCCTCCAGGTCGATCGAGTCGGCGTCGACCGCCTCGTCTTCGGCCTCGACTTTCTCGAGGCGGTCCTCGATGAGCGTCTTGACCGGTGCGCGGTCATCGCCGCCCTCCTCGAGTTCCAGCATCTCCCGCAACTCGTCGGGGTCGTCGACGTCCTTGATCTTCGGGCCGAGTTCCGCGATCTCGAGTTCGGTTGGGTCTATCTCTACCATCTCAGTCACCTGCCGCGTAGGGCGCGAGTTCCTCGACTAGCTGTTCCATGTCCTCGTCGGAGTCGGGGTCGACCGGTGTCGCCTCCCGTTCGGAGGGCGCCTTCGGGATGGGGTCGACGCCCGCGACGATCGTCGGGGAGCCGTCGAGCCCGATGAAGTCGGGGTCGAGGTTCAGATCCTGGTGGTTCCACATCGTGAATCGGTCCCAGTCGGTGGGCTCTTTCTCGGAGTCGTCGGCGAGGTACGCTCCGAACTCGTCGGCGCGGTCTTGCGTCTGCTCGCGCAGGTCCTTGTGTTTGAGTCGGTGTTCTGCGCGGTAGTAACTCGCCTCGAACTCGGGGTCCGTGACGATAAACGCCGGCATCGGCGCTTCCACCGTTTCTATCTCGTCGGCCTCGGCCTCGACGAGACGTTTGGCGCGGACGACCTCTTCGTCGGGGTCGACGTCCAGCGAGACGACGTGTGTGATGAGCGGCATGTCGAGACACCACTCCGTCTGGGGGCCGGTGTGGCCCGTCTCCCCGTCGGCGGTCTTGAAGCCCGCGAACACGAGGTCGGGTGCTTCGTCGAGCTGGTTGATCCCGGTCGCGGCGGTCATGGCCGTCGCCCAGGTGTCGGCCGCGCCCATCTCGCGGTCCGAGAGGAGGTACAGGTCGTCGGCGTAGACGTCCCGCATGCCCTCCTGGAGGACCTCCATGTAGCCGGGCGGACCCATGCTCATCAGCGAGACGGTCCCGCTGTGGCGGACCTTGGTCTGGAGCGCCGCCCGCAGGGCGTACTTGTCGTTGGGATTCATCACCGTCGGGGTCTTCCCGCGCTCCAGGTGGCCGTCCTCGTCGAACGAGACCTGCCCTTCCCTGAAGTCGGGAACACCTTTGGTTAGTACCACGGTGCGCATCGTTATCACTGACCTAGTTGGCACCCGGAGCGGCGACAGCGTAAGTTTTTCGTCGGTCGAAAATCCGCACGCGTGACGCGTCTCAGGACTGGGACGGAGCGTGCTGGATTGCCGGGTTCTCCTGGCGACGTATCGACAGTTTCCGGGCGATCGTGTCAGCGACCGGGAGGAAGTCGGCGAGCAGAAGACGGGCCTGGTGGCCGCTGGGGTAGCGCGCGCGATTCAGATACGGCCGGCGCGGCCGGGGTCGACGTCGATGGCGTCGACGGGGCAGACGTCCACACAGAGCATACAGTCGATACACTGGTCCTCGTGCGCGGGGTCGGCCTTGATCTCCGACTCGGGGTGGTCCGGCGTGTCGACCCACTCGAAGACGTCGACCGGACAGTCCTCCAGACAGGCGCCGTCGGCGATACAGATGTCGAAGTCGACGGCGACGTGGGTACCGTGGATCCCGAGGGTCTCGGGTTCCTCGACCGGCCCCCAGACGTTGTGGCCGTCGTGTTCCTCTACGATGTCGCGGTTGTCTTCGAACTGTGAGTCGATAGCCATGGTAGAGACGTGCCACGCGGGCCTACGTAAACCTTGTCCCGATCACGCTGGACCGCCACCGGGCGATTCCGGTTCCGGACGCCAGTCAGGAGGTGAGGACGGTGTTGGTCGTGAGGGTGTCGATGGCACGCCGGAGGCGTTCGGTGACGGCCTGGTCGGAGATACCCAGTTCCTCGGCGAGTTCGGCGGTCGTGCAGGTGCGCGGGATGTCGTAGTACCCCCGTTCGACCGCGAGGACGAGCGCTTCACGCTGTGGGTCGGTCAGCCCGAACCACGGCCCCTGGCTGGGGTCGCTCGGGTTGTACACCCGGCGGACCTCGAAAGCGATGTGGTGGTCGCTACAGGTGGCCTGGAACGTCGACATCGCGTCCCGGGAGGGAAACCGCAGTTCGAACTCCCAGTTTTCGCTCGTCCCCGTCGCGCTCAACACGTAGGCGTCGACCGACCGGATCGTCCGGAAGACCAAGTCGTTCTCGGCGGCCCAGTCGATCGTGTACAGTACCCTGTCGTCGAACGAGTCGACCACCTCGATGGTTTCCACGGAGGATTCACGGAGCACCCGCTCCTCGAAGGACGCAGAATCCGCGTTGTACACCCAGAAGTACGGGACCGCCCGCTCACCCGCAGGGACGAGTGCCTCCAGCTCCGCCGTCGCCGGTGGCGTGAGTCCCATGACGCGCCCCAACTCGAAGTCGTCTGCCGATATACTTATTTCAGCGATGACGCTCATATCCGACTGTCTCTACCCGTAACAGCCGATAGATGATAGCCGATCAGCATGACACATCATGCCGGTCGTGCAACTTCCCTGTCACTCAGTAGTGGGTTACGAGACACCGGATATACATTTTGGGGCGATACACGGGAGGGAACTGTCGGACAGAGTGAAATTAGCGAGCGAGCGGCCGTCGCCGACTCAGGGGTGGGCGTAGTAGGCGACGATCTCGTCCTCGCGGACCGCGTCGAGCCTGGCGAAGCCGACACGTTCGAACTGGAGGACGCTGTCGGCGTCGTACTCGCGGACGCCGGGTTCGGCGACCCCGGTGACGTCACCGTCAATCGTCCGGAGGCGGAGAGCCGGACCGTCGGCCGGTGCCCAGTGGACGACGTCGACGCCGCCCTCGCGGACCGCGCCGATGTCGTCGTCGGTGTACTCGAGGCCGTCGCCGGTGTCCCTGAAACAGCCCAGGCCCTTGAGCCAGACGCGCTCGCTTTCCCCGGGGAGGTCTTCTGGTTCGAGTGCGACTGCGTCGTCGACCGGGATCTCGCGCCGCCCGCGGTCCTCGTGGTCGGGGTGGATCGGTGGTGAACCGGCGTCGGGGCCGCCCGAGAGCGGGCGCTCGACGGGGTCCCGAACGAAAAAGGCGCGGTCGGTGTCGTCGTCGATCAGGTCGCGGTTGTTCGCGTACACGGCGGACATCGCCAGGTCGACGTTCGCGCTGGACGTACCGAGTTCGACCATCGCGTCGACGACCGCCTGGCCCTCGATACCTCGGCGACGGAGACTCGCCAGCGTCGGTGCGCGCGGGTCGTCCCACCCCGAGAGTTCGCCCGAGTCGACCAGCTCTTTGATCGTCGACGTACTCATGGGGACGTCGTACTCGTCGACCTGGACGCGGCCCCAGTGGACGACTTCGGGATACTCCCAGCCGAAGTAGTCGTAGACGAACTGCTGTTTCTTCGCCGAGTCCTGCAGGTCGATCCCCCGGATGATGTGCGTGATCCCCGTGAGATGGTCGTCGATCCCCGACTGGAAATCCAGCATCGGCCAGCAGCGGTACTCGGCGGCTTCCTCGCGGGGATGGGGCGTGTCGATCATCCGGAAGCCGACGAAATCGCGCAGTGCGGGGTTCTTGTGGTCGATGTCGGTCTTGATCCGCAGGACCATCTCCCCCGACTCGTAGTCGCCGTCGACCATCGCCTCGAACTCCTCTCGCACCGTTTCGGGCGCTTTGTCCCGGTGGGGACAGGCCTCGCCGGAGTTTTTCATATCGGAGAACTCGGCCTGCGGGCACGAGCAGGTGTAGGCCCCGCCGAGTTCGACCAGTTCGCGGGCGTGGTCGTAGTAGATATCGAGGCGGTCGCTCGCGCGCAGCACCTCGTCGGCCTCGAAGCCCAGGTAGTCGAGCGAGTCGAGGATGGCGTCGTAGGCCGAGAGGTCGGGGCGCTTGGTCTCGGGGTCGGTGTCGTCGAACCGGCAGAGCATCCAGCCGTCGTAGATCTCCTTGTACGTGCCGATGACGGCGGGCATCCGCGCGCTCCCGAGGTGCCACGGCCCGTTGGGGTTGGGCGCCATCCGCATCCGGATCTCGTCGTACTCCTCGGCGTTGGGCAGGTCCGGGAGCACCTGGTCGTCCTCCTCGTCCTCCGCTTCGAGGTCGTCGAGGCGCTCGGGTGCGAGTTCGGCGAGGCGCTCGCGTTTTTCCGCCTGGTCCATCCCGTTGACCCGCTCGACGACCGGGGCGACGACGCCCGCGACCTGGTCGCCGTACTCGCGGAAGTCGGGGTTCTCGCCCATCAGTGGGCCAATGATGGCGCCCACCTGGGCGTCGCTGTCGTGTTTGATCGCGTTGAAGAGGGCGCTCGCCTCCGCGGCGGCCTCGATGCGCTCGCGTACGTCCTCGTCCATTACCCGAAACCTGATCCGCGGGGGTGAAAACGGCGTTGGGTTTGGTTGAGCGTGTGGCTGGACCCATCGACCGCCGACAGTGGCGCGCGCCGTCGAGTGTGCCGAACGCGAGTGAGGCCGCGAGACGAAGCGCGCGAGGGATGAGTAACGCAGGGAGCGCAGCGACCGAGTAACGCAGTCGGGTGGGGTGGGGTGTGTGGCCCGTGCGGCGCTGTGCGGGGCTTTCCTGGCGGATTGAAAGGGCGAGGCCCGGTCGCGGCGACCGAAGGGAGCGGAGTCGCTGAGCGACCACTACCCGAGCGTAGCGAGGGTATGTCGCTCAGCGGCCGCGAGCGGGTCGAGGGCTTTCAACGCGTGACCTCGTCAGCGCTCGATCCAACAGCGAGCGAACGGGTCGAGGGCTTTCAGTCCACCGGGAGAGCCCCAGTAGAAAGTGAGCGAACGCCACCGGCACCAGAGAAAAAAAATCACGACCCATCACCTCGAACCCACGACACCTAACTACCCGGCCCACGCAGGGACAGGTGATGACGTCGGGAGGACTCGAAAGCGACGAGCGCGGCGGGCTCCAGCGACCGGTGATCTGGGTGCTGGTCGTGCTCGTGACGGCCGCCGCCACGGGGTCGGTCGTCTACTTCGCCGACGACGTCCGCCGGGACGTCCCCAACAGCGAGTTCGTCTTCGACTACGACTCCGAAACCGCGACCGTCACCGTCCAGCACATCGGCGGGCAGGCCATCACCGACCGGACGACGAAGAACCTCACACTGGTGTTCACGGACGCGAGCGCGGGCACCACCTCACGAGTCGTCTGGGTCAGCGACGTCGGCGGGCCCATCGAGCGCGGCTTCGACTACCCCGTCGAAGAAGGTGATTCGTTCTCGGTCGACGACCCGACGGTCGATTCGAACGGCGACGAGAACGTCCTCGACGGCGACGGGAGCGTCGGGTTCGCGTTCGACTCCGGCGACGAAGTCCAGGTCGTGTGGACCGGGTCTCGGCTGGGTGGCCGGGTTCGAACCGTGACGCTCGCCCGTGCGACGATCGGGTGAGCGAGCTGTCGGAGTCGCCAGTGCCCTGCTGAAGGGTGACGTCCTCCACGGAGACAACCGGGACAGCGGTTACGTCGTCCCACGAACTATTTTGTGGCAGGGAAGTGATAGCATACGACACGATATGTCGAAGATACCGGACGGACCTAGCCGTCGCTCCGGGAAGTCTGCGACGGAGATCAAAGACGCTTACGACGACGCGGAGGCCGAGGAGTACGAGGACGTCCACTGGCTCAAACGCCGTATCGCCGATCGCACCCGACGGCGGCAGTTCGGCGATGTCGACGGCCGCGTGCTCGATGTCGCCTGTGGGACCGGGATGAACTTCTCATACCTCTCCGGGAGTGCCGAGATCGTCGGTATCGACATCAGCGCCGGTATGCTCGCATTCGCCCGTGAGAGAGCGGCCGAACTCGACCGGCGAGTGGAGGTCGAGCAGATGGACGCCCAGCGCCTCTCGTTCGAGGCCGACTCGTTCGACAACGTCGTCTCCGCGCTGTCGACCTGCACCTTCCCGGATCCGACCGAGGCCCTGGACGAGATGGGACGAGTCTGCAAACCGTCCGGACAGATCAGACTGCTGGAACATCACAAGTGGAACTGCGCGCCGCTGGGCAAACTGCAAGAACGGGAAGCCGAGTCGGAGTACCAGCGGGTCGGCTGTCGGCTGTACGAGAACCCGACGACTGTCGTCGAGCAGTCGAACCTGCAAGTCGTCGACGACCGCCGGTGGCGACTCCCCCCGTTCACCGGGATCGTCGCCCGGCCGCCGGAGGCCTGAAAGCCGACGTGGAGACAGCGGTTGGAAAGAAGAACTGGTCCGATCCGCTATCGCCACGTGTGGTCCCGCTTCCTCGACTCCATCGCTCCTCGCCGCCTTCACTCCTCGACTCCATCGCTCCTCGCCGCCTTCACTCCTCGACTCCATCGCTCCTCGCCGCCTTCACTCC
>Ga0207770_100535_pt1 | contig 16285 bp, 19 predicted proteins | sample A23E2SouthBayCA_FD_187729 | JGI IMG/M metagenome (GOLD analysis project Ga0207770, IMG submission 187729) | Aerobic enrichment media microbial communities from Eden Landing Ponds, California, USA - A23 E2 (SPAdes) | ecosystem: Environmental > Aquatic > Marine > Unclassified | place: Emeryville... | reverse complement strand
ATCTCGCCACGGAAATCGGAATGCCATCGAACGGATCTTTCGAGAACTCAAACGACGAACCTCGTCGTTTTCGAACTGCTTCAGCCACGTCGAACCCGACACAGCCGAATCATGGCTTCAGGCCTTCGCCAGCTGGCATAATGCTACAACCTAAACACGATACCCTGCGGTGTCGAATTAAGCGTACCACGATCAGTCCCGAAAACGAGCGCCCAGAACAGATTGATCAGGGCAACCTGCTCGATGGGCTGGCGCGAGCGCTGCCCTTGTTCATGGTCGACTACACCGACGAGGCTCGGTGCGCGCTGATACACGCCCAGCAGCGGGTTATCGACCGGGCCAAGCAGGACGCTAGGGACCGGTTCGAGTGAGAGAGTTCGAAAACAGAGCGCTTCCCACCATGATACCCTATCGTAACAATTGCAACTCTTCACACACCTATCGCACTGCTGTTGTGCGGCCGGATTGGCATTGAATTTCAATGACTACGGTGGATCGAGTCAAATAGAACCGATGACCAAAACCGAGAATGCCGAAGTAAGATCTGAATCGGTATTATGAGAGCGTATATAGATTTTTTGCAACCACTCAGATATTTTGATAACCGAAACGTGGATGTTGTTAAGAAAAATCATTTTCTGCACGGAATAGAGGTCTTAACCTCCCGATATTAACAGTGGTTGGGCTCGCCGAAGAGCTACCATTTTCATCTCCCGTGACTGCCTCCATAGTCACAGGTATACTCCTACAGGCACTGTCGATGCCCGAACAGGGGCAAACCTAAGTCGATCCCCACCCGAACAGTTGCTACAATGGACCGCGAAGGGGTCAAGGAGGTCCTCGTCGACGCCGGTTTCTCCAGCTACGAGGCGACCGTCTACACGACACTGTTGCACGTCGGTACCGTTCCTATCGCTGATCTACCCGAGATATGTGACGTGCCGCGGACACGTGCGTACGATATCGTCCGGCAACTCAAGCAGCGCGGACTCGTCGAGACGTACGAGGAGGGGACCCAGCGGGTCAGCCTCGTCGAACCGACGTCGCTCGTCGAACAATTCACCGAGCGGTCGGAGGGACTGCTGGGCGCGGCCGACGAGATTCAATCGATGTGGAAGGAATCGGCAGCCAAACAGTCGTCGCTCACGGTGATCAACCAGTACGAGCACGCCCTGGCAAAAGCTGCCTCGGAGTTCGAATCGGCGGAGAATCTCATCAGCATCTCGGTCCGGCCTCGTGATATCGAGCAGCTCGCATCCTCGCTCCGTGGCGCGATCGACCGTGGTGTGACGGTGCGAATCGCGCTGCAGGATACCCCCCAGACCGAGACTGTCGAAGCGCCCGACGATCGCTTCGCCGACATCGCGACCGAAGTGCGCCGGTGCGAGTCGGTCGTGCCATTCATGGCGCTGTACGACGGCCCGAACGCGATCTTCGCGATCAGGGACAACCTCGGTCAGGAGTACGGCGTCCTCGTGCGTGATCACTTCCTCACTTCGATCTTCCACTGGTTCTATCAGATGCAGCTGTGGGAAGCCTGGAACGTCTTGTACTCGGCACCGTCAGAGACACCCGACGAGTACGTGAGTGTCCACGAACTGATCCGAGACTTCCGTCTCACACAGACCGACGAGAACTCGATAACGGTCCGAATCAAGGGATACGAGACGAAGACCGGCGGTCACGTGGATGTGACCGGGACGATCATCGACGTGGTGCAAGCTGACAACACCGCGTCGTCGCTCGATGTTCCGTTCATTCAGGCGACCGTACTCGTCGACACCGGCGAGGAGACGCTCACTGTCGGCGGCTACGGGGCGATCGTCGAAGACATCCGGAGTTACAGTATCCGGATCCTCTCGGTCGATTGATCGCGGCCGGTCTCGATCGTGACGGAATCGGTCACACGCTGGCCTGCGATCGTACACAGCCGTCGGTGAGAGAAACCACGACGGCGCACGGTCGACAGGTGCACACGTATCACTCAGTGTCGTGAGCCGAGGCGAAATCGCAGGCTTTCGAGACCGAGTCTACCCGTTTGGACACGGTTCGGAACGCTCGTCGCCTAATCCGTAAAATACAGCTATCAAATCCTCGGTATTAACCGTATTTCTACCCCGCAGGGTAGTGTTCAGATTAGCTGATTCTATGCGAAGCTGAAGGATCTGAACCAGTCGTCAGCTGTGTCTGGATCGACGTGACTGAAACAGTTTGAGAACGAGGAATTTCGTCTTTTTACTTCTCAAAATATACGTTCGATACTATTTCGATTTCCGTGTTTCTGGTATTTGAAATCGAGGCCATGACGTGAACAAGCATCCTTCAACGGAGTCGCACCGTCAACGAGAAATACGGCGTCATCAACGTCGTGTTCCTCTCGTAGCTCGGCAAAGAACGCGTATGAAATAGCGTTCGTTTCGTCGGCTCAAGCTTTGTGTGCAGTAATCCGTTTGATTTGGGATCAGCGGTAGCGTAGAGCCAATACCGCTTATCGTCGATTCGGATCATCGTCTCGTCGACCGCAACGTGATCCGGCGATCGACCAGATTCTGGCTGTAGCTCGGCCTTGTAGACCCAGTTGTGCACGGTAGATCGAGCGCGTTCGACACCAAATATCTCAAGAACTGAAACGGTATTTAAAAACGACAATAAAGCGATATGGAGTTGAATACTGAACTCCATCAGAAATCGTGGTGTTGCTTCGCGTACAACAAACTCTAAATCGGCCTCGTCTAAATTCCCGCTGAGGCGGGCGTTTTCGGGATAGATCACTTTGAAAACGTACTACCTCACTATTCATCATTATCTGTACATTACCCTTTGAACGGCGCTGTCTAGTTCTGGACCTCCTCAGCTGGCGTTCGGCCGTCGAGTGCTTGATTGGGCCGTTCGTGGTTGTAGTGGTGTCTGAAGCGCTGTAACCACTGTCTGGCGCTTGATTGACTGCCCCGCCAGTACGTGTGGAAGGGGTCGATTCGCATGGTGACGGTCTGGAACCACTTTTCGATGTGGTTCCGAGTTCGATAATCAAGCCGACCGCTCAATTCGTGACGTGCGAGGGCAGTCAGATAGCCACCAGCATCGACGAGAAACTCTGTGTCGACGAGATCGTGTTTCTCGGTGAGCCGATGCAGGAACGCCGCCGCGGGGTCGGTCCCACGGCGGCTGAACACGTCGATTTCGAGCAGTAACTTTGAGTCGGTGTCGATCGCGGCGTACAACCACTTTTCCTCACCGTCAACTTCGATCTGTTTCTCGTCGACCGCGACCCGCGACGGCTGCGCCGTCGGCGGGTCGCTCTGTGCCTCAGACAGTGTATGCACCCAATTCCAGACCGCACCGTGAGAACGGTCGACACCCAGCAAGTCTAAGATGGCGACCGTCTCCCTGATCGACAGCCCCGCCGTATGGAGACGCACCCCAAACCGCCGGACGGGTGTCGGAGTGCGCTCGTTCTCCCAAACGTCTTGGCTGTCCTCGTCTAACGTTTCGCTGAGGAGGTCTGCGAGTTGCATGAGCACTTCTCGCTACGGCCTCCTCGTTCCTCAATCCCTCAACTAGACAGTGCCTGTAGCTGCTTCGTACTCCCTTGGATATAGTTAGGGATAGGGAATCTGAACTACGCATGAAAACTGTCGAACAAACGATATGGTTCCCCCGCTAACCACCCCACTCGCGGTTGCCCTCTCGAATCTGGGCTATCACTCGTCAAATGGTCTCCTATCGGCCAGCTCAAACAAGTGCACAGTATCTTCCTGACCGTAGTGTTCTAGAAGGTCACGCAGAGATCGAAACGTCAGCGTCTCGGTTGCACCCACATCGGCGAGTTCGAGATACCGCTCGCCGAAGACAGTGACGTCCTTGTTAATTACCTTCCTGAATCCCTGAAATTTCGACGGGCGGATGTCATCCAGGTTCACACCGTGTTCGAATTCAGCCCAATGCGTTTCTTCTGGTTCGATATTGACGTTCGCGCAGGCCTCTTCGAATCGGGTGTAATCGCCGAACGCATTCCATGCCGGCTGCTGAAGATCATCATGCTGTAATTCACTCGTGAGCAAACGCCGAAGACGATCGACAATCTGCTGCCCATCGGGGACCTCTACTGCTGCCTTTTCAGCGCGTCCGATGAGCTGTGGGACGTCGAAGAATTCGCCACCATACGTGAGATAGGTGCCCCCTCTCGCTCACCAAGCCAGTCAATGGTACGAGCGACAAGGTCCAACTCGGCTTCAGGCGTGCTGGACGTTCGGAAGAGCATCTCTGCTTCCTGTTCACCGTCGGATGATTCGTACCCAAGTACAACCGCGAGAAGTTCGAAGTATTGCGGATCTTCGAAGTCAGGCGGTTTCTCGTAGTGGTTCAGAGATGGGCTCACGGTTTCAATATCGATCGCAAACCTTCCCGTCATCTAACGATAACAAGTGACGATCAAATACTTAAAAGTGAGACACGTGCGATTATAGCTCTCAATTACTACGTTGGCCCTGTCACTGACGACCTCGTCGAGTATGTCGTTATTCAGACTGTACGTCATACTCTCGCGGCGAACCAAGTGAGAGCCGACGGGTAGCGAATGTTTGAAATGCAGTCATGATCGGTCCCCTCGCATGCACCTAATCGGCGGAGAAACGATGAATACAGCTGATCATCGACGCTAGCGTCGTCATCTCTGTACTCATTGCTGATTCGAAATCGCGGAATCTCGTCGTCTCGCTCGAACCCGAATTCAAACGTGCTCGACGATCTCGCTAAGGTCGAACAACTGTAGGTCATCACGGTCAGCAGCGGCTTCACGAACCGACTGCGTGAATCCGCTTCGAGCGAAGAGGGCGTACTCTCTCCTAACGTCGGTATTGGCAGGGGTCCATCGGATTTCATCGTCGTGATCCTCTAGTGACGCGAGCGCGCTGTAGTCGAGCGGCGCCGCCGTGAACTTACACTCGCCCGCGACCATCGTTCCGCCGTCCGTCAACCCGACGACGTCGACTTCGTGCTCTTGGTACCACCAGCGACCGATGTCGACGAACGTCTCATTGGGGTACAGGTCTGGGAGCGCGCGCTGGCAGAGTGTCTCGAACTCTTGGCTCGCGAAGTCGGCCATCTCGGGTTCGATGACGGTATCGTAGGCGTCGTCACCGAGGCGCTCGTACCGGTCTTCGTTGCCGTAGACGAACCGGAACCAGAACCGGAACAAGGGGTCGAGGATCCGGTATCGCCCGCGGCGCGATTTCGCCTTATCCTCGGTGACTGGAACCTCACGTTCAACGAGGCGAAGTCGTTCCAGCTTCTGCGTGTACGTCGAAATCTGCTTCCCGTCGATGCCGACCGTTCCTGCAATCTCGTTCGCGGTCGTGTTCCCGGCGGCAATCGCTTTCAGAATCGCGAAGTACCGGTTGGGTTCGGTCAGCTCGGTGCGGAGGACGTACTCGGGCTCGTTATGTAGGAACCCCTGCTGAGAGAGAATCGATTGTTGGATGACCGTTTCCAAGTCTTGGTCGAGACCGACGCCATCGAGATAGTATGGTGTTCCACCGAACACGCTCCACGCAAACACCCGCTTTTCGGGCGTGTAGGAGTCCGGAAAGAATTCCCACGCGGCATCGAAATCAAGCTGCCGAAGGTCGATCTTCTCGGTGAACCGGCCGTACAGGGGACTGTTACCGAGGAGCGTTGCCTCCTCCATCATGCTGATTGACGAGCCGATGAGCACGAACGTCGCGCCCGTATTTTGTACCTCTTGATCCCACAACCGCTGTACGACTGACGGGAGACTTTCGTCCGCGTCGATCAGGTACGGGAATTCGTCCAGTACGACGACAGCGTCCTGCTCGGCGAGATAACCGAGGAGCGACTCCCACTCCTGTTTGATGCGGTCCACACCAGGGAACGATTCTGACGCGACGTCGACAAACTCGTCAAGCTGTACTTGGGGCGTCGTCTCAGTCGCTTGGTACAACACGGCGTCATCCCGATCGGCTAGCGATTGCCGGACGAGCTCAGTCTTGCCGAGGCGTCGTCGGCCGAAGATGACGACCATATCGGCCTCGTCGGATTCGTAGCATTCCCGAAGCCGTGAGAGCTCGGCCTCTCGGTCGACGAAGCAATCCATACTGTCGAGTGGTCGGACAGCGACATAAACGCACCGAATAACCAATTCTAGAATAGGCTCATTTGGAATTGGCTATTTTGAGATGGTCTATCGCTGAAGCATCTCGTGACCGCCTCACGCAAGATGGGCGATACCGAAGACGAATGCGAGGTCGCGATGGAGCGTTTACGGGAATCAATCGAGCGTTTTGAAGCGATGAGCAGGACACGATCCGAGACGCCGGGAGACAGTTTTACTCGATAAACCGCGATTTGAGAGTAGCCACGTATCCTATCCCTCGCTAAATATGGAACGGGGAATGGGATTACAAGTCGTCGAGGTAGTCTCTCCGCTGTTCCATCCGTTCACGTTCTGTCCGCCGATCGTAGTGAGTATCGATCACTTCTTGACTGACGTTAGCCCTGTCACTGACGACTTTGTCTGGCATATCGTTGTTTAGACTGTGCGTGATACTCCCGCGGCGAATCGCGTGGGGGCTGACTGATGACGGGCATTTCGAGAGGTGGTCGCGGTTAGTTGCTTTACACTCGTCCGGGTCCCGGTTATGTGGACATTCTGCTGCGTATTGGCACGGCTGTGTCCACCGGTAGACGTAGACCCTGAGCGTCGACTTACAGGGCCGACCCTGCGCAGTAGTCAGTAGCGCGTCGCGGCCATATTCGTCGGTGACATCGCGACGTTGGGTCTCGATCCAGTCGTCGAGAAGTTCACAGATGTCATCGGAGAGGGCGACCAGTCGCTCGCCGTCCCCTTGGTTTTTGATCGGCGTTCCGGTCTCGGGACGGTGCCGTACTTCGACGTACTGCTCAGCGGGATAATAGTCATCGAGATCGAGCGCATGGACGCCGCCGATGCGCATCATCGTGTGCCACATGAGCGTGATCGTGACGTGCTCGATCGACGCGTAGTGGTACTTTTCGAGCTGGGCGAGGACGTCGGTGGCGCGATCATCATCCAGCATCACGTCGCGGGAGTTCTGCTCGGGCGTGATGTTCGGCGAGAGGACTTTCTCGCTGAGGTCTTGTTCGACGCCGTCGACGGTTTCCAGCCAGCGGATGAACACACGAAGGGTGTCCATCTGAGTTTTTTCAGAGACCGGCGAGAGGTCGCCTTCGTCGCGTCTCCAGACGCGGTAGCGCTGGAGTTGCCGCCCGCTGAGGTTGTTGAGATTCTCGACGTCTTGCTGGTCGCACCAGCGGATGAAGTGGCCGAGACGGTACTTGTGGGCTTTGAGCGATGCGTCGGCGAGCTCGTTGTCCTTGTCCGCGAGGTAGAGCTCCAACGCGGTGTCGGGTTCGATTGGTTCCAGACTCATGGTTCGTGGTGGCGAACCAGAACCTAACAGGAACATTACACAGGCTACGTCTCACGCGGTGGAAACCGCGAGAGGGAGATGCTTTCGTCGGTCGAAAGCAAGCCTGCAGTGCCAGTGCTATATCTACAAGTAGTTTCTGTATGTGTGTAGAGGACGCCGCCGGATTGTAGACCTCTCGCTGGTGTGGTGCTGGACTACTATCGTGATCGCTCTGCAAAACGGTCGAGTAGTGAGGTGAACCGTACCAGTAGTGCAAGCACGATGCCCAGTCCGAGCGTGGGATACTCGACGTTAACGAGTGCCCATTTCACCGTTTCAGAATTGTTCATCAGAGTGATCAGGACGGTCGCGTAACCGTCGGGATCCGTATAGATCAGGATGACCCAGAGGTTCTCCAGCGCATCGAAGAGTCGAGAGAACAGTGTCAGGACCATGCCTATCTTCGGGATCAGCACCAGTCTGCCGTGGCCTTCCAGCGTGTGCATGGCGATCGAATTGAGTGAGAAAAACAGGAAGAACCCGGCGAAGATGAAGAGGTAGTCGAGACCCGACAGGAGGACCACGGAGTCCATCACCGGTTCGAACGCCTGTAGTATCGTGTCCACTTCCGGCCGTGTCGTCGCTTCCTGCAAGTCCGAGGTCGAATAGCCGGTCGTCTCGATCCGGCGTGTCACCGGGACGAACCCCAACACGATGACTCCAATAAAGGTGACAAGCGAGACTGTAGCTACGATGCCATGGGCCCTGGGGGAGATTCTCTCTGCATATCGCTCGACAGGTCGGAAGAGGGCATCCAGTCGTTGCATACTCCCTTCTCTTGTCACCATCGCTTATTTTTTCTCCTGCTTCTCTCGATCTCCGAACGTGCGGTCGCTACACCGGCGAGTTCAGCGCGCCGAAGTAGACCTGCCAGGCCAGCAGCGACTTCGCTACGAGGCTCAGGACGATGTATGTTCGCTCCCCATACAGGTAGTCCTGCCACTTCCAGACCTCGAGATACTGCAACAACATATTGATCGCAAAGAGATTGAAGAGGACGAACAGCGAGACGTAGATGCCGATCACGAAGTCCGGCGGGCTCCCGCCAGAGTCGAAGGTTCCGATGATCGTGACCGCCATGACAATCCAGGGAACAATGCCGGCGATCGAACCGACGACGAACGAGCTCCAGTCGGTTTCCGTCGTCAGACGATTGTGACGCTCCATTACCAGTCCACAGAGATTCATCACTGCGACGAGTCCGAACAGTGCGATCAGCGTGCCCAGATCCCAGACCCCTGCGAGCATAGCGATCAGGACGATCATCACCGACGCACTGATCGCATACTCGTACCACCGATAGGGGTTCATACCCTGCTCGAGGTAGGCGACGTACCGATCGTACAACACTGTCGCAATCAGTGCATGGGCGATTGCGGAAATAAACAGGAACGCGACCGCGAAATAGGCCAGCTCGATCGTCCCGATCGCCTCCATGACGGGCGCGAGCTGCTGACTTTCAGTATCGAACGCGAGATATGTCGAGGTTATCGTCCACTCGCGTGACGAACTCAGATACAGCATCAACGCACCCTGAACGAAGTGGAGGACGCCCATGATCGCGTTGAACTGCCGGAGGTTCCAGTCGCCGGGATTGCTCTTTTCCATACGACATGTCTTCACAGACAGCTGTTATCGTCCTTTGGTATTTTTCGGCCCTGTCTCGGGCAATGTCCTTTCGGACAGCGAGTGGACGTAGGCTACGAACTATCATACAGACCGACAACTTTCCGAATCAATTGGGAGCTCCCGAGGCAAACTTTAGACTGCTGTGCGACGCGATCAAAACGTCAGGTCGAAGAGCGGTCCTGACTACCCGCTCGATTCCCAACGTGAGAGCGCCCGCTCACGGAGGACGAGCAGTCCCGGGAGCATCGTGACGACGGCGGCGAAGGCGAACAGAATCGCCAGGCCTGTCACGATCCCGAACCGTTGGAGCGGGGGCGAGAGCGCGAGCGCCAGGACACCGAAGGCGGCTGCCGTCGTGGCGGCACTAGCGAGCAACGTGCCGCCGGTGCCGGTAATCGTGCGTCGAACGGCGGCCGAGAGCGTATCACGCTTCTCCCGCTCGTCGACGAACCGCTCGCCGGCGTGGATACTGTAGTCGACGCCGAGACCGATGGCGAGACTGGTAATGACGGCTGTCTCGCTGTTGAACGAGATGCCAAGCACCGACATCACGCCCAGGAGCCACGCGAGCGAGACGACGACCGGGATGAGTACCAGTACACCCAGTGACAGCGACCGATAGCGTGCCCAGAACAGCCCCGTCAGGAACACGAGGATGACGACGAGCGTCACTGCGAACGCCTCGACCAGCGTTTCGAGCAGTGCGTCCTGGATGACGGCAGTCGTGACCGTGCCACCCGTGGCGACCGCACTGACAGCGTCCGTGTTGCGTTCGATCCGGTCGGCGTACGTCCTCGTATCGACGGCGATGGTCTGTGCCGACTCGCTGCTTCTGACAGCGGCGAGCAGTCGCGCCGACGTGATCGTGCCGTCATCGTCCCGACTGAGCACGCGGGCGGCGGCCTCCTGGTCGGCGTCGAACATGGCAGTGTACACCGCAGACACGTTTTCGTCGGGGAGACCGTCGCCGTCCGCGTCGTTGTCCGCGACCATCGCTGCGAAGGTCCCGTTGTCGGCCGCGATGTCACGGATCGTCGTGTGTGGTCCCTCGACAGCCGCCTGTCCGCCGGGACGGCGCTGGATCGCACTGCCGTCCTCGACGTTTCGACTCGCGTCGTCGAGTGCGCGAAGGAGCGCGGGATCCGCAACGTCGCCCCGTAACAGCACTTGCGACTGGCCACCATCACCTCTGAGCTGGAAGTTGTCGCTGAGATACTGGAAATCGTCGGCGATCGTGTAGGTGTCCGGTGCCAGCCCGCCCGGGAGGGACTGCGCCCAGTCGGGGGCGTCCTCCGGGAGGAAATCGGCCTGATTGAACTCCGTGTCGATACCCGTCGCGCCGTAGGCTCCCGCCGAACCGAGCAGGAGCGCGACGACGACGATCGCGATCGGTGCACGGGTCGTGAGATCGGCCAACCGTTCGAGACCGGCGTTGGCAAGGCCGCTCTCGACACCGAAGGCGGGTTTCCGACGACTCCGACCGAGTCTGTTCTCGACGAGTCCATCGACCTCGATTTTCAGTGCCGGGAGGAAGGCCCCGAACGCGACGAACGTGGCGAGGATGCCGCCCGCACTGAGGACTGCGAAGTCCTGGATCGCCGGGAGCGGGCTGACGACGTTCGAGAGGAACCCGACGGTGGTCGAGACGGTCGCGGCCGCGAGCGCCAGCACGACACTCCCGAACCCGAGCGCCATCGCGGTCCGAATCGATCGATCGACGGTCTCGCTTTCGTCCCGGTCCGTATCGTCGAGCGACCCCTCACGCGCCTCGCGATAACGCATCACCACGTGGAGTGCATAGTCGATGCTCAGGCCGATGAGCAGGAAGGGAACGGAGATGAGGATGACGTTCATCGGGATCGCCAGCCACCCCATGAGACCGGCGAGCCATCCCATCACGATGGCGATACCGCCGAACGCGAGCAGAATGTCGAGCACGTCACGGTAGGTGATCCCGAGGACCAACAGGATGAGCACCAGCGCGAAGGGGGTGATGATCGTGAAGCTATCACCCGTTGCACGACTGGAGGCGTCGTCCTGAATCCCCTGTCCGAAGACGAAGGCGTCGCCGAAGCGGTCCTGAACCATCCCATCGATCGCCACCTGAGCGTCGTATGCGGCCTGTGGGTCCGTGTTCTCGCCACTGTCGTCGACCTGTGCGATGAACGTCAATCGGGCCGATGCACTCGTCGAACCCGGCTCGTAGCTCCGTGGGAGGAACTCGTAGGGGTCTTGCTGACCCAGCGTGTCACTCTCGGGGTCGAGAACGGTTTCGAGGAGGCGTTCGACCGCTTCGCTATCGCGTGATTCGAGCGCCTCGATCTGCGCCGACAGGGGTGGCACAGTTCGTGGTTGATCGGCTGCTGTGGACTGGTTTGTCTCACCCTCGCCCCCGGCCGACTGTCCCGATCCGCTCCCGGCCGAGGAACGCCGTACGTCCTCGTAAACGGCCGCGGTCGCGACGATATTCTCGATACCGACGAAACCCGGTTCCGACAGTGTCGCGTTCAGTGTCTCGTCGTCGCGGATCTCCTGTTGAAGATACAGGCCCGCTAGTAGTGACTCCCGTGAGAGCACGTCACCACTCTCGTTGCGGACGACGAGCTGGGCGGCGACGCCGTCGTCGCTGCTGTAGTTGTTCTGGACGAAATCCTGTGCCGCTGTTTCTTCGGAGTCCACATCGAAGCCACCGATATCCTGTTGGCCCGAGCTACCGAGCGCTGCACCTGCGACGACGACACCTGTCAGCGCCAGCACCGTGATGACCACGAGCTTGCTGTGTGCCGCGATCGTCTCGGCATACCACTGTGATAATCGACCGCTCACTAGCGTTCACCCTCTTTTCGCTCCCACGTCGGTCTACGGACTCGAAACCGAGTAGCGTCGTCGTTTCCAGTCACCATGCTCTCGCATCGTGTATAGGACCGCACACGTATTTAACTGTTTGTAGAATAATACAATATATTATCGGGGCCGAAACACCAGCCAAAACCGGCCGGAGAGAGTAATAGAGTTATGCGACCCCCGAGGAACGACAAACGATGAACGAGGGCGATGCAGTCGAAGCGTTGCGGACGCTGGGGCTGTCGAACTACGAGGCGCAGGTGTTCGTCGCACTCCAGGAAATCGGCGGCGGAACCGCACAGGACGTGAGTGAGGTCTCTGATGTCCCAAGGTCACAGGTGTATGGGGCGGCTGACGATCTGGCGAAGCGTGGACTGGCCGAAGTCGTCGAATCGTCCCCAAAGTCCTACCGCCCCGTCGAGCTATCGACGGCCCGACAGCTCCTGTCCGAGCGCCTGGAGCGAGAGACCGACAGAGCCTTCGAGCATCTTGAAGCGATCCGTGCGACAGAGGCCGATCAGGTCGAGGGCCAGGACCTCTCGACGATCCGTGGTCGTCAGCCGATCGATGATCGCATCGCGACGCTGGTTCGATCGGCCACTCACACTGTCGTCTTCGTCTCGCCAGCGGCCGACGCGACGACTGCGGACATCGCGGATGTGCTTCGAGCGGCGGGGACCGACGGCATCGACGTGACCATCGTCACTGCCGACCGTGAACTGGAGGACCTGTTCGCCGACGATCCAGTGCGGGTCTTCGTCATGTCCGAAGACAATCCGGCAGACTTCGCCGGACGGGCGCTGATGGTTGACGACCGTACGGTGTTACTCGCCGCCGAGACGGACGAGGCTGCCGTCGAAGAGGAGGCGCTCTGGACCGGCGATTCGAGTATCGGTCGTATCCTGGCGGCGTTCATGCGCTCTGGCATGGAGTCCGGGCAAAATCGACATGGGGAGTGAGCACTCGCAGCCTGTGATGAACTGCTGAGCAACAACCGAATCGACGACGGCTTCGTCGACGGTTCGCATCTCGTCGGCCGTGACGGCGGTCACGGATCGGCCTGCTGTCGTCTGGAAGGCGTCGCGCTCCATCGTTGGATCACTCGGGCGACCACTGGCACGCGTTGCCAACAGTCCGGCCCTGTTCGTCGATGTGCGACGAGAGACAGGCGTAGTTGCAGAAGTACGTCGGCGAGCCGCAGTCGTCGGTACAGTCCCGGATACAGATCGGCTCGTGGTCGAAGATCCGTTCGCCGCAGTACGTACAGGATGTGTCGTTCTCGGGGAGTTCGATTGTCGTCGACATGAGTGGAGGGTGGGACGTGTCGATAGTGAGTATGTGGGCACTAGTCAATTGCGAACAATCTTACTGCACACTGTCGATTCCCTTCGGATCGAGCTGTCGGCTGACCAGCACGAGGCTCCCGAGCAGGAGCACGACCGAAATCGGGAGGAGGAACTGGAACGTCGTCAGGAGGACGCCGGAGGCCTGGATGCCCAGCACGATCAGCACGACCGGACCACAGCAGGCCGTCCCCGAGAGTACTGCTGGAATGCTCGCGATGACGCCTGTCGACGATCGGCTCATGCCACACGCCTTGGGCTGTGTCCATACAAGATACGTGAGCCCGAGGTTCAGCCCCACCAGCGCGGCCAGCCCGAGCCCGATGACCGAATTGAGTGAGAACAGGTACGTCAGGGGACCGAGTTCGACGGTCGCAACCGGGGTGAACGTGAGGGGGCCGAGTGCTGGTTGGAACAGTTTCGAGAGCGGTGCCTCGACGACCGATAGCGAGTACCCGCCGAGCCCGGGCGCGAGGTGGCCGAGCGCCCACAGGTAGACCAGCAGGTATGCCATAGTCACCGCCGTGGCGACGCCCCGCGCGTCTCGCCGGCGGACGGTCAGTGCCGTCGCTGTGCGCGTCTTCGCGACCACGGCTTTCGACCGCGCCAGGGTGGAGTGGTCACTCATAGACGTTCGTGTCTGGGTAGTAGCCCGCCCACGCGAACCAGATCGCGTCGAAGGTGTGGACCCGCGCCAGCGGGAGCGCGTCGGGCGCGTGGCTCGTCCCGTCCGGGCCGACCACGGTCTCGCCGTCCGGTTTGTATGCCTGCTCTTCGGGATTTAGATAGACGTAGGCCGTGTCGAGTCGTGGATCGAAGACCGCGAGGACCGGCGTCTTCCCGATTACGCCGGTCATCATCCGGTTCGACCGGAGTACGTCTTTCGGGAACGCAACTGCTCCGTCGGCCGTCCGCGCGCCCAGCACGACCGTCTTCTTCGGGAAACGATCGGTCTCGTTCAGCGCCGGGAACAGGAGCGAATCGCCCTCGTAGTAGCCTCCAACTGGGTTGTACGACCCGTACGGGTCCCGTTCGTAGTTTCGCGCGTGACCGGTCTGGGTCGAGAGCACGTCTGTCGCCGGCCTGTGGGACTGCCATCGCTCCCACGTCGTCCAGACGAGTCGGAACTCCCGTAACGATCGGATCTCGGGGTCCTCGTTCCACGGCCCCGGGATCGCCGTAGCGAGGATCTGGGGCCACCACGCCTCTGTCGCCCGGTCGTACATCACGAGGTTGTTGTTGATCAGTCGCCCGGAGACCCCGAACGTGGTCTCACCGCGTTCGAACCCCTGGACGGTGCCAGTCAGCGGGCAATACGTGACCGCGACGTTCGTACCACCAAGCACGTCGTTGACGATCTCGTGCTGGGCGAGGATCTTCTGGGGGTAGGCCTTGGCGACCCCGTCGCGAGCGACGCCGAACACCGGATCGCCGGGATCGAGAAAGTCGACATCACCGACAGAGACGAACTGTGGCTCGTCGATCGACGGGATCCCGTCTTTCGGCGGTCCACCGGAGACCGCGTTGTCCTCGATCGAGGCCGGCTCCATCGGGAGGGGAAGTCGCTCGTCGACGGTCGGAACGGGCGGGCGCTCCGGTGTCGCGGTCGACGCCGTGGTGGTGTCGCCTCCGGTCTCTGGTGCCTCGGTCTCGGGAGACCGCTGGGTCGTCGAGCCGTCCGACCCGCCCAGGCACCCGGCGAATGCGCCGGCACCGAGCGCAGCGAGGACGGCTCTGCGAGTCGGTGTGTCACTCATACACACGCCTTGTCGTTCGACCGACAAAAGGCCGCGCTAACCACGACGTAACCGCGGACCGATCCGCTCTGCGACGACTGAGGGGTCTGAGAGCGACCGTTCGACCACCGATTCGAGACGCCGAACGCCGGACGGCTATCGGTCGGGACTGGCGCTACCCAGCCGAGGATTCCTCCTCGGCGGGCTCGCTGAGGTGTTCGAGCCCCCAGTCTCGCATCTCGTAGATCACGGGTCCGAGCGACTCTCCGTGCAACGTGAGCGAATACTGGACGCGGAACGGCTTTTCGCTCACGACCTCGCGGTCGACGAGCTGTTTTTCGCCGAGATCATCGAGGCTGTCTGAGAGCACTTTGCTCGAGATTCCGTCGACGTCGTCTTTGAGTTCGTTGAACCCGCTGGGGCCGTGTTCGAGCAATCGGTGGAGGATGACCGGATGCCACTTCTTGCCGATGAGCGACGACGTGGTCGTCACCGGACACCACTCTTCGCCCGCACACCACACTTCGAGTTGCCCCGCGGCCTCGGACTCGTCAGTCGTGTCTGTCATACTCTCTCATACACGCGTGGCGTGCATAACAGTTACCGAGAGATACTCGCTTACTGTCAGTGACCACTCGGGCGGACGAGCCGTTCGTGGCCCCGCCTTTCGTTCTAGTACCGACTGTGGTCGGCGGCGTCACCACTCGCAGGTGGTTCAAAAAAAGCGATCTTGAGACGGATCGGCACGACGTCCGGATCGGACGGTCGGCGTCTTCGGGTCCGTCCCGGTTCAGCCGAAGAGGTTGCCGAGGCCCTCGCCGCTGGCCTCTTCGTCGTCGTCGCCTTCGTCGGCTTCCTCGGCCTCGTCGGCCTCGTCTTCGGCCTCGTCGGCGGCCTCGTCTTCCTCGTCGGCGGTCTCGACTTCGCCCGAAGCGCCACCCGCGGCGGGCGCGGGAGCGGCGGCGGCGGTCTCGACGGCTTCCTCGATGTCGACGTCCTCGAGCGCGGCGACGAGCGCCTTCACTCGGGACTCTTCGACGTCGACGCCGGCGGCCTCGAGGACCTCCGTGACGTTGTCTTCGTTGATCTCTTCGCCCGATTCGTTCAGGATGAGAGCTGCGTAAACGTATTCCATTGTTGTGTACCTCGTGTGTTATCCGAACATCGCGCCGAGTCCTTCGGCACCGTCGTCGTCATCGTCGTCGTCGGTCCCGCCGTCGTCGGCGTCAGTGTCCGCGTCGTCTTCGTCTGCCGATTCGTCTTCCTC
>Ga0207770_100526_pt1 | contig 16737 bp, 3 predicted proteins | sample A23E2SouthBayCA_FD_187729 | JGI IMG/M metagenome (GOLD analysis project Ga0207770, IMG submission 187729) | Aerobic enrichment media microbial communities from Eden Landing Ponds, California, USA - A23 E2 (SPAdes) | ecosystem: Environmental > Aquatic > Marine > Unclassified | place: Emeryville, CA... | reverse complement strand
CCTGTCACGGATCGGTTCGCACGCTCGTTCGGTGCTACCGTTCCGGACCGGTGCCAAGTCGGGTCCGTCGAACTCGTCGACGTACTGCTCACCTCCGACCGTCAGACCGACTCGCGCAACGCCCAGATGTCGTCCGCCGGCTCCAGGTTCGACGGTTCCGCCCCCCGCGCGGTCAGAATTCCGGCGTGGTACAGCATCGCCTTCAGCTGGAACACGGTTGGCGAGTGGTAGACGTCCCCGTCAGTGAGGGGATCACGCTGTAGCTCTCCGTCGGCGTTCAGGACGCGACGCCTGACGTCGTCGTCGCCGCGGACGAACAGTTCGACGGTGAACGAGGGGTGTAACTCGTGGAGGTACTCCACGACGTCGGGGAGGCGCGGGTCGGCGATCCCGTCGTCGTGCATGTGCTGGAGCTCCTCGACGAGCAACCCCGTGGCCGGATAGTCGTAGACGACGCGTCGGGTGAGCATGCCCCACTTCGGCGCCAGGTCACAGAACCGCTCCTGCGACCGCTTCCAGTCGTCGAACACCTGTAGCGCGGCGTCGACCGACCCGTACTCCCGAAGTGCGAATCGGACGACCTCCCGGCCGAGAGGCGTCAGCCGAGTCGAGGTGGGCTGGTCGTCGACGAGGTTCAGGAAGGCCGCCCCCGTCCGGGCGTCGTCAGTGGCACGTACGACGAACTCCGCGAGGACCTGTTCCGTGCCCCCCTCGTGGGCGACGGCGAGCGGATAGGCGAGGTAGTTCTTCGGGTGGTTGAGGCCGAACGACCTGCCGGCGACGCCCTGTGCGCTGGCCTGAAACCGGATGGCCGTCGTCTCGGTCGTGGTACGGTTCCCGACCACGCGGGGCGTCTCGACGGGCTCGACGCCTCCGTCGGGCCTCACGCCGAGGATGCCGACGTTCAGTTCCCGAGCCAGCGTCCGTGCGGACTGCGAGACCGTGTCCACCGGGACCGCGACGTACGCGGCGTTCGCCTCGTGGAGCCGGTCGTACGCCTGCACGATGCCGCGCTCGACGTCGGCGTCGCGTCGATTCGTGTGGCCCTTCGCTTCGACGACCACCAGCGGCGGATCGTCGCCGAGGCGGTCCACGGCCAGCAACTCGTCGCTCAACAGCCGGACGCCGACGAGGTCGGGGTACCCCGACCCGATCTGGACGTGATTGAACGGTGCCAGCTGGTCCCTGACGGCCGCATCGATGGGCTCGTCGGCGAGCCACCCATCGGACGAAAACTGGGTATCCACGACCGCGTACCCGTCGTCGGCGTCGTCGGGGAACAGGCGACGCTTCGCATGTGCCAACACATGCGGTTCCGAGAGCGGTGACGCCGCAGTTGCCCTGGCGGGACAATGCCCTCACCGGCTCATGAAGGTGGGGGTGGCGGTGAACCCGGAGGAGGATGTGGATCAGTATCGCAGTAATCATTATCTGGAGTATGATCGTGACTGCGAGGCTGCGGTGGGCGGCTCCGGTCGGGGGACGGGTTTGGAACGCACTCTGCTGCACTGGCATCGGTGCGCGTCGGATTGGGTCGACAATGGACGAACTTTCACAGCGTGTTCTACCACAGCAAAAGCGCGTACATGCTGACTCGCGCTCGCTAAGCCTGCACAATCGATTGTACAATCGGCATTTTCCCCGCAACGTGGCCTGTGTGGCCTGCCGTAGACGGGCGGTGAGATTCGAGTCGAGCGCGGCGAACGATCCTCGGATCGCGAGTTTCACACGTTCCGTCTGGTGTCGACGACGGAGACGAGAACGCCACCCACGAGTACGAGTGCGCCGACGAGTGCGATCCAGAGACTCCCGTCCTCGACCCCGTAACCGAGCAGGAGCACACCGATCATCGCCCCAACGACCCCGCCAGCGTAGCGGGCAGTCGACGACTCCGCGCCACGGACTGCGGCTCCGACGACCCCGCTAATCGCGAGGAGAATAACGACCCAGTACAACGGTTCGATCCAGCCGAAGCCAACGAGAGCAACCGCGACGAACAGCATCGCGACCGCGATTCCCGCGGTGGCGATTCGGGCCCCCCACTTGGTCTCGTCGGAGAGGGTGTCGGCGCTCTCAGTCATCGTCTTCACCCCTAGAGTCGGCTGTCTTCAGGAGCTGTCCCAACAGCCCTTGTTGCCAGATTTGGTGGACGACCGGCGAAAGGCCGACGATGGCCGCGAGGAACCACCAGTACCAGCAGACGACGAACGATCCGAAGTCGACACCGAACAACTCGCAGCTGTGGCCGTCACCGGTGTCGCTACCAGTTCCTGCCGTCTCGTCGGCCGTGAGTTCGACGGTGGCCCGCTGGTCGCTGGCGCCGTCGTTGCCCGCGTCGTCGACGGCCGTCTCCAGCGTCGCGGTGTAGGTTCCCACACTTCCGGTGTAGGTTCCGGTGTAGGTGCCCGTTTCGGGATCGTACTCGAAGTCCTGGCTGGTCAGCGTGACGTTCTCCGGGCCGGTGAGCGAGACGGTCACGTTCGAGAGTCGCTCGCTGCTGTCGAAACTGACGGTGATGACGTTCCCGTCGTCGGCCACCGCGGTGAAGTTCGTGATCGCCGGTGCGGTCGTGTCGTCGTCCGTACCCTCCGTGTCCAGGTAATCGGGCACCCCGTCACCGTCCGAATCGGTGACTCCCTCCTCGGCGTCCGGGAGGCCGTCGCCGTCACTGTCCGTGTCGAGGGCGTCGATGGTCCCGTCACCGTCGGTGTCGACCGCACTGCCGCCGTCGGTTTCGGTGAAGTCGTCGATGCCGTCGCCGTCCGAGTCTGCGCTGTTCGGGTCGGTCCCGAGAGCCCGTTCTTCGGCGTTCGTCAGGCCGTCACCGTCGCTATCGCCGCTCGGTCCGTCGTCGTCGGGGTCGAGGTAGTTGGGAACGTCGTCTCCGTCGGTGTCTCCCGTCCTCTCCTCGGCGTCTGGCGTTCCGTCACCGTCGCTGTCGGTGTCGCGGTAGTTCGGCGTGCCGTCGCCGTCGGCGTCGCCGTCTCCTTCGGTGCCGTCGGGGATGCCGTCACCGTCGGCGTCGGTGTCGAGGGCGTCGATAGTCCCGTCACCGTCGGTGTCGACGGGACTGCCGCCGTCGGTCTCGACGTCGTCCGGGATGCCGTCGCCGTCGGAGTCTGCGCTGTTTGGATCGGTGCCGAGTGACTGCTCTTCGCTGTTGGTCAGGCCGTCGGCGTCTGCGTCACTGCTGGGTCCGTCTCCGTCGTCGGGGTCGAGGTAGTTCGGCGTCCCGTCACCGTCGGCGTCCCCCGTCCCTTCGGTCGCGTCGCCGACGCCGTCGTCGTCGCTGTCGGAGTCGAGGTAGTTCGGCGTGCCGTCGCCGTCGGCGTCGCCGGTCCCTTCGGTACTGTCCGGAATGCCGTCGCCGTCACTGTCCGAGTCGAGGTAGTCGGGCGTGCCGTCGCCGTCCGTGTCGGTTGTCCCCTCGGTACTATCGGGGATGTCGTCGCCGTCCGAATCGCTGTCGCGGTAGTTCGATGTCCCGTCACCGTCGGTGTCGGCGGCCCCTTCGGTCCCGTCGGGAATCCCGTCGCCGTCCGAATCGCTGTCGCGGTAGTCCGGTGTGCCGTCGGCGTCCGTGTCGACCGTTCCTTCGGTGCCGTCGGGGATGCCGTCACCGTCGGCGTCGGTGTCGAGGGCGTCGATGGTGCCGTCGGCATCGGTGTCGACGGCGCTGCCGCCGTCGGTCTCGGTGAAGTCGTCGATGCCGTCGCCGTCCGAGTCGGCGCTGTTCGGATCGGTGCCGAGTGACTGCTCCTCGCTGCTGGTCAACCCGTCGTCGTCGGCGTCGCCGGCCGGGCCATCCTCCTCGTCCGGGTCGAGGTAGTTCGGCGTGCCGTCGCCGTCGTTGTCTCCCGTCCCCTCGGTGGCGTCGGGAGTTCCGTCCCCGTCGCTGTCCGAGTCGCGGTAGTTCGGTGTCCCGTCACCGTCGGCGTCGCCGGTTCCCTCCGTCGCGTCCGGGATACCGTCGCCGTCACTGTCGGAGTCGAGGTAGTTCGGCGTGCCGTTTCCGTCGGCGTCGCCCGTCCCTTCGGTGCCGTCGCGGATGCCGTCGCCGTCGCTGTCAGTGTCGCGGTAGTTCGCCTTGCTGTCGCCATCCGTGTTGGCCGTCCCTTCCGTACTGTCGTCGATGCCGTCGCCGTCACTGTCCGTGTCGAGGGCGTCGATGGTGCCGTCGCCGTCGGTGTCGACCGCGTTGCCGCCGTCGGTCTCGGTGAAGTCGTCGATGCCGTCGCCGTCCGAGTCGGCGCTGGTCGAATCGGTACCGAGTGACTGCTCATCGCTGTTTGTCAGTCCATCGCCGTCGGGGTCACCGTCCGGCCCGTCGTCGTCGTCCGAGTCGAGGTAGTCCGGTGTCCCGTCGCCGTCGTTGTCTCCCGCGCCCTCGGTCGCGTCGGGAGTTCCGTCACCGTCGCTGTCGGTGTCGAGATAGTTCGGCGTGCCGTCACCGTCGGCGTCGCCCGTCCCTTCGGTCCCGTCGGGGATGCCGTCGTCGTCGCTGTCAGTGTCCAGGTAGTCGGGCGTTCCGTCCGTGTCCGCGTCACCTGCACCCTCGACACTGTCGGGGATGCCGTCGTCGTCGCTGTCGGTGTCCAGGTAGTTCGGCGTGCCGTCGCCGTCCGCGTCGGTTGCACCTTCGGCGCTGTCCGGGATACCGTCGCCGTCACTGTCCGAGTCGAGGTAGTCGGGCGTGCCGTCGCCGTCCGTGTCGGTGGTCCCCTCGGTGGTGTCGGGGATGCCGTCCCCGTCACTGTCGGCGTCGCGGTAGTCGGGCGTGCCGTCGCTGTCCGTGTCGGTGGTCCCCTCGGTGCTGTCGGGGATGCCGTCGCCGTCGGCGTCGGTGTCGAGGGCGTCGATGGTTCCGTCACCGTCGGTGTCGATCGCGCTGCCGCCGTCGGTCTCGGTGAAGTCGTCGATGCCGTCGCCGTCCGAGTCGGTGCTGGTCGGATCGGTGCCGAGCGTCTGTTCGTCGCCGTTGGACAGTCCGTCGCCGTCGGGGTCACCGTCCGGCCCGTCGTCGTCGTCCGAGTCGAGGTAGTTCGGCGTCCCGTCACCGTCGGCGTCCCCCGTGCCTTCCGTACTGTCCGACGTTCCGTCGCCGTCGGCGTCGGAGTCGAGATAGTTCGGCGTGCCGTCACCGTCGGCGTCGCCGTCTCCTTCGGTGCTGTCGGGAATTCCGTCGTCGTCGCTGTCGGCGTCGCGGTAGTTCGGCGTGCCGTCACCGTCCGCGTCGGTCGCGCCTTCGGTCCCGTCGGGGATGCCGTCGCCGTCACTGTCCGTATCGAGGGAGTCGGCGACGGCGTCACCGTCGGTGTCGGTCGTCCCTTCGGTGCTGTCGGGGATGCCGTCGCCGTCGGCGTCGGCGTCGCGGTAGTTGGCCGTGCCGTCGCTGTCCGTGTCGGTCGTCCCCTCGGTGCCATCCGGGATACCGTCGTCGTCGCTGTCGGTGTCCTGCGCGTCGATGGTGCCGTCGCCGTCGGTGTCGACCGCGTTGCCGCCGTCGGTCTCGGTGAAGTCGTCGATGCCGTCGCCGTCGGTGTCGGCGTCGCCTGTGTCGGTGCCGAGTGACTGCTCCTCGCTGTTTGTCAGTCCGTCGTCGTCGTCGTCGCCGTTCGGACCGTCGTCGTCGTCCGAGTCGAGGTAGTTCGGCGTGCCGTCGCCGTCGTTGTCCCCCGTCCCCTCCGTCGAGTCGGGAGTTCCGTCGCCGTCGGCGTCGGTGTCGAGGTAGTTCGGCGTGCCGTCACCGTCGGCGTCGCCGTCTCCTTCGGTGCTGTCGGGAATCCCGTCGTCGTCGCTGTCGGTGTCGAGGTAGTTCGGCGTGCCGTCACCGTCGGCGTCGCCGTCTCCTTCGGTGTTGTCGGGGATGCCGTCGTCGTCGCTGTCGGTGTCGAGATAGTTGGCCGTGCCGTCGCCGTCGGCGTCGGTCGCACCTTCGGCGCTGTCGGAGATGCCGTCGCCGTCACTGTCCGTGTCACGGTAGTCGGCGACGGTGTCACCGTCAGCATCGCCGGTTCCTTCTGTGCTATCGGGGATGCCGTCACCGTCGCTGTCGGTGTCACGGTAGTCCGGTGTGCCATCGCCGTCGGTGTCCGTCGTGCCCTCCGTGCTGTCGGGGATGCCGTCACCGTCGGCGTCGGTGTCTCTGGCGTCGATGGTGCCGTCGGCATCGGTGTCGACGGCGCTGCCGCCGTCGGTCTCGGTGAAGTCGTCGATGCCGTCGGCGTCCGAGTCGGCGCTGGTCGGATCGGTGCCGAGTGACTGCTCCTCGCTGTTGGTCAGCCCGTCTGAATCCCGATCCCCGTTCGGCCCGTCGTCGTCGTCCGAGTCGAGGTAGTTCGGCGTGCCGTCACCGTCGGCGTCTCCGGTCCCCTCCGTGGCGTCGGGAGTCCCGTCGTCGTCGCTGTCCGAGTCCACGTAGTTCGGGATGCCGTCCCCGTCTGCGTCACCGCTCCCCTCGGTGCCGTCCTGGATGCCGTCGTCGTCGCTGTCCGTGTCGAGGTAATCGGGCGTGCCGTCGGTGTCGGTGTCGGCGGCCCCCTCGGTACTGTCGGGGATGCCGTCGCCGTCGGCGTCGGTGTCGCGGTAGTCCGGTGTGCCGTCACCGTCGGCGTCTCCGGTGCCTTCCGTCGCGTCCAGGATACCGTCGTCGTCGCTGTCGGTGTCGAGATAGTTGGGCGTCCCGTCCCCGTCGGCATCGCCGACGCCGTCGGCACCGTCGAGGATGCCGTCGCCGTCACTGTCCGTATCCAGGTAGTTCGGCGTGCCGTCTCCGTCGGTGTCTCCCGTCCCCTCCGTGGCGTCGGGGATGCCGTCGCCGTCCGAGTCTGTGTCGAGATAGTTGGGCGTTCCATCGGTATCGACGTCGGCCGTGCCCTCCACGCTGTCGTCGATGCCGTCGTCGTCGCTGTCGGCATCTCTGGCGTCGATGGTCCCGTCGCCGTCCGAATCGCGACTGGTGTCGGCACCTTCGGTGTCGTCGTCGATGCCGTCGCCGTCGGTGTCGGCGTCGTACGGGTCGGTCTCGCCCGCGTCGAGGACCCCGTCACCGTTCAGGTCCTCGTCGGCGTCCAGCACCCCGTCGTCGTCGGCGTCGGTGTCCCGGTAGTCGGCCGTGCCGTCGCCGTCGGCGTCACCGCTTCCCTCTGTCGCGTCCGGGATGCCGTCGTCGTCGCTGTCGGTATCCCGGGCGTCGATGGTGCCGTCGCCGTCCGTGTCGGTCTCGCTATCGGCGCCTTCGAGACTGTCCGAGAGGCCGTCGCCGTCGGTGTCGGGGTCGTTCGGGTCGGTCTCACCGGAGTCGAGGCTGCCGTCGCCGTTCTCGTCCTCGTCGCCGTCCGGGATGCCGTCGCCGTCGTTGTCGCTGTCGAGGTAGTTGGCGGTGCCGTCGGTGTCCGTGTCGGTCGTTCCTTCGGTGGCCGACCCGTCGTCCAGTGCGCCGTCGCCGGTCTGGTCGGTCGGGTCGTCGCTGTCGCGGTCGCGGTAGTTAGCCGTCCCGTCGCCGTCGGCGTCGCCGGCGCCTTCCGTCGCGTCCAGGATACCGTCGTCGTCGCTGTCGGTGTCTCTGGCGTCGATGGTCCCGTCCCCGTCGGTGTCGACGGCGCTGCCGCCGTTCGTCTCGATGTCGTCGGTGATGCCGTCACCGTCCGTGTCGGTGCTGGTTGGGTCCGTCTCTCCTGGGTCGAGCACGCCGTCCCCGTTCACGTCTTCGTCCGCGTCCAGCACGCCGTCACCGTCGGAGTCCGTGCTCTGGAAGTCGGGCGTGCCGTCGGTGTCGGTGTCGGTCGCCACGCCGTTCCCAACTGTGTCGTCGTCGTCCTCGACGTCGTCCGGGATGCCGTCGCCGTCCGAGTCGTCGTCGCGGTAGTCCGGCGTGCCGTCGGTGTCCGTGTCGGTCGCCGGGCCACCGTCGTCGGTCAGGTCCTCCGTGTCGTCGCCGATGCGGTCGTCGTCGGAGTCGGGGTCACGGTAGTCCGGCGTGCCGTCGCCGTCCGTGTCGGTCGGTGAGTCGCCGATCGCTCCGGTGTCGTCTTCGACGTCGTCGGTGATGCCGTCGTCGTCGCTGTCGGTGTCCTGGAAGTCCGGCGTGCCGTCGCCGTCGGTGTCGGTCGCGGTGCCGTCGTTCGGCGTCAGGTCTTCGACGCTGTCGCCGATACCGTCGCCGTCCGAATCGCTGTCGCGGTAGTCCGGCGTGCCGTCGGTGTCTGTGTCGGTCGCCGTGCCGTCGTCGGCCGTCTCGTCCTCGACACTGTCTTCGACGCCGTCATCGTCGCTGTCGGTGTCTCTGGCGTCGATGGTTCCGTCGGTGTCGGTATCGGTGTTGCTCGCGGCACCTTCGAGGCTGTCCGAGAGACCGTCGCCGTCGGTGTCGGCGTCGGTCGGGTCGGTCTCGCTGCCGTCGAGCACGCCGTCGCCGTTCACGTCCTCGTCCTCGTCGAGGACGCCGTCGTCGTCGCTGTCGGTGTCTTGGAAGTCCGGCGTGCCGTCGCCGTCGCTGTCGGTCGCAGTCCCGTCGTCGGCGGTCTGATCCTCGACGCTGTCGGGGATGCCGTCGCCGTCCGAATCGCTGTCGCGGTAGTCGGGCGTGCCGTCGGTGTCGGTGTCGGTCGCGGTGCCGTCGTCGGGAGTCAAGTCCTCGACGCTGTCTTCGACGCCGTCATCGTCGCTGTCGGTGTCCCGGGCGTCGATGGTGCCGTCAGTGTCCGTGTCGGTCCCGCTATCGGCACCCTCGAGACTGTCCGAGAGCCCGTCACCGTCGGTGTCGGGGTCGTTCGGGTCGGTCTCACCGGGGTCGAGGACGCCGTCGCCGTTCAGGTCTTCGTTCCCGTCCGCGATGCCGTCGCCGTCGTTGTCGCTGTCGAGATAGTTCGGCGTGCCGTCGTTGTCCGTGTCGGTCGTGCCCTCCGTGGCCGAACCGTCGTCCAGTGCGCCGTCACCGGCGGCAGTGCTGTCGGTGGCATCGTCGGAGTCACCGTCGCGGTAGTTGGGGACGCCGTCGCCGTCGGTGTCGGTCGCGGTGCCGTCGTTCGGCGTCAGGTCTTCGACGTCGTCGGCGATCCCGTCACCGTCGCTGTCGGTGTCCCGCGCGTCGATGGTGCCGTCGCCGTCGGTGTCGGTGTTGCTCGCGGCCCCTTCGAGGCTGTCCGAGAGACCGTCGCCGTCGGTGTCGGTGTCGTACGGGTCGGTCTCGCCGCCGTCGAGGCTGCCGTCGCCGTTCACGTCCTCGTCCTCGTCGAGGACGCCGTCGTCGTCGCTGTCGGTGTCCTGGAAGTTGGGGCTGCCGTCGCCGTCCGGGTCGGCGTCTCCCTCGATGTCGTCCGGGATTCCGTCGCCGTCCGAGTCGTCGTCCCGAGCGTCGATGGTCCCGTCCCCGTCCGTGTCGGTCCCGCTGGACGCACCCTCTGTCCCGTCTGAGAGGCCGTCACCGTCGGTGTCGGGGACGGTCGGGTTGGTTTCGTCCGGGTCGAGCACGCCGTCCCCGTTCTTGTCCTCGTCCTCGTCGAGGACGCCGTCGTCGTCGGAGTCGGTGTCCTGGAAGTCCGGCGTGCCGTCGCCGTCGGAGTCTGTTGCAGCCCCGTCGTCGGGGGTCTGGTCCTCGATGCTGTCGGGGATGCCGTCGCCGTCCGCGTCGTCGTCGCGGTAGTCCGGCGTGCCGTCGGTGTCGGTGTCGGTCGCGGTGCCATCGTTTGGCGTCAGGTCTTCGACGCTGTCCTCGATGCCGTCACCGTCGGAGTCAGTATCCCGGGCGTCGATGGTGCCGTCGGTGTCGGTGTCGGTGTTGCTCGCGGCGTCCTCGAGACTGTCCGAGAGGCCGTCACCGTCGGTGTCGGGGTCGGTCGGGTCCGTCTCGCCGGGGTCGAGTACGCCGTCGCCGTTCACGTCTTCGTTCTCGTCGAGAACCCCGTCGTCGTCGGAGTCGGTGTCCTGGAAGTCCGGCGTGCCGTCGGTGTCTGAGTCTGTTGCAGCGCCGTCGTCGGGGGTCTGGTCCTCGACGCTGTCTTCGATACCGTCGCCGTCCGAGTCGTCGTCGCGGTAGTCGGGCGTGCCATCGGTGTCGGTGTCGGTCGCAGTCCCGTCGTCGGGAGTTAGGTCCTCGACGCTGTCTTCGATACCATCGTCGTCGCTGTCGGTGTCTCTGGCGTCGATGGTGCCGTCAGTGTCCGTGTCGGTGTTGCTCGCGGCGTCCTCGAGACTGTCCGAGAGGCCGTCACCGTCGGTGTCGGGGACGGTCGGGTCGGTCTCGCTGCCATCGAGCACGCCGTCGCCGTTCACGTCCTCGTCCTCGTCGAGGACGCCGTCGTCGTCGGAGTCGGTGTCCTGGAAGTCCGGCGTGCCGTCGGTGTCTGAGTCCGTCGCGGTGCCGTCGTCGGGGGTCTGGTCCTCGACGCTGTCGGGGATGCCGTCGCCGTCGGCGTCGGTGTCGCGGTAGTCCGGCGTGCCGTCGGTGTCGGTGTCGGTCGCAGTCCCGTCGTCGGGAGTCAAGTCCTCGACGCTGTCTTCGACGCCGTCGCCGTCGCTGTCGGTGTCGCGGGCGTCGATGGTCCCGTCGTTGTCCGTGTCGGTGTTGCTCGCGGCACCTTCGAGACTGTCCGAGAGGCCGTCGCCGTCGGTGTCGGTATCGTACGGATCGGTTTCGCCGCCGTCGAGGCTGCCGTCGCCGTTCACGTCCTCGTCGGTGTCTGGAACGCCGTCGCCGTCGGCGTCGGTGTCACGGAAGTTCGGTGTGTTGTCGCCGTCCGGGTCGTCGTCCCCTTCGATGCTGTCCGGGATGCCGTCATCGTCGCTGTCGGTATCCCGGGCGTCGATGGTGCCGTCGCCGTCGGTGTCGGTCTCGCTGTCGGCACCTTCGAGACTGTCCGAGAGACCGTCACCGTCTGTGTCTGCGTCGTTCGGGTCAGTTTCGCCAGCGTCCAGGCTGCCGTCGCCGTTCTCGTCCTCGTCGCCGTCCGGGATGCCGTCGCCGTCGTTGTCGCTGTCGAGGTAGTTGGCGGTCCCGTCGGTGTCCGTGTCGGTCGTGCCCTCCGTGGTGGAGTCGTCGTCCAGGGCGCCGTCACCGGTCTGGTCGGTCGGGTCGTCGCTGTCGCGGTCGCGGTAGTTGGCCGTGCCGTCACCATCGGCGTCGCCGGCACCCTCCGTTGCGTCCGGAATGCCGTCGTCGTCGCTGTCGGTGTCGAGGGCGTCGATGGTGCCGTCACTGTCCGTATCGACCGGCTCACCTGGACCAGTCCCATCGTCACGGGTGGTCTCGGTGCCGTCGTCGATGCCGTCGCCGTCGCTGTCTGCGTCGTTCAGATCGGTCCCGAGCGGCCCTTCGTCCAGATCGGAAATTCCGTCGCCGTCGTTGTCGCTGTCGAGGTAGTTCGCCGTCCCGTCGCCGTCGACGTCACCCGCCCCCTCGTCGGCCGACCCGTCGTCGAGGGTGCCGTCGCCGGTCTGGTCGGTCGGGTCGTCGCTGTCGCGGTCGCGGTAGTTGGCGGTCCCGTCGCCGTCGGCGTCGCCGTCTCCTTCGGTGCTGTCGGGAATCCCGTCGTCGTCGCTGTCGGTGTCGCGGGCGTCGATGGTCCCGTCCCCGTCGGTGTCCGTGTCGGTGCCGGCACCCTCGGTGTCGTCGTCGATGCCGTCGCCGTCGGTGTCGGCGTCGTACGGGTCGGTCTCGCCGGGGTCGAGGACGCCGTCGCCGTTGTCGTCCTCGTTCTCGTCCAGTACGCCGTCGCCGTCGGCGTCGGTGTCGAGGTAGTTCGACGTCCCGTCACCGTCGACATCACTGGACCCCTCCGTCGCGTCTGAGATACCGTCGCCGTCAGCGTCGCTGTCTCTGAAGTTGGGGATACCGTCGTTGTCGGGGTCGCCGTCACCCTCGTCGGCGTCCGGGATGCCGTCGCCGTCGCTGTCGGTGTCGAGGGCGTCGATGGTTCCGTCCCCGTCCGTGTCGGTGTTGCTTCCAGCGCCTTCGGCATCGTCCGTGATGCCGTCGCCATCGGAGTCGTCGTCGAACGGATCGGTGCCGATTGCGTCTTCGTCCACGTCACTGATCCCGTCGCCGTCGCTGTCGGTGTCGCGGTAGTTCGGCGTCCCGTCGCCGTCCAGGTCGGCGTTCCCCTCCACGTCGTCGTCGAAGCCGTCACCGTCCGTGTCGCCGTCCCGGTAGTTCGGGATGCTGTCTCCGTCGTCGTCACCATCGGTCTCCTCGCTGTCGGGCGTTATCTCCGGAAGGCCCGGAGAGTCGCTGTCCGTGTCGAGGGCGTCGATGGTCCCGTCGCCGTCGGTGTCAATCGGTTCTCCGGGACCGACGTTCCCGTCGCTGCTCAGCGTCTCGGTGCCGTCGTCGATCCCGTCACCGTCCGAGTCGGTGTCGAGGTAGTCGGTCCCGAGTGACTCCTCCGCGGCGTCGTCGACGCCGTCGCCGTCGCTGTCGGTGTCGAGGTAGTTCGGCGTCCCGTCACCGTCCTGATCGCTCGCCGTCTCCTCCCGGTCGGAGATGCCGTCCCCGTCCGAATCCAGGTCGAGATAGTTCGCGAGGTCGTCGGTGTCGCCATCGGCGTCGGTCTCGGTCCCGTCGGGGATGCCGTCACCGTCCGAATCGCTGTCGCGATAGTTGGGAATCCCGTCGTTGTCGGCGTCCTTGTCGAGGTACGCGGGCGCCCCGGAGACCGTCAGGTTGGTGTCGCTCTCCGCACGGTCGGAGATGCCGTCCCCGTCGCTGTCGGTGTCCTGAAAGTCCTCGGTTCCGTCGCCGTCCGTGTCCACGGTCTGTCCGCGGTTGGACTCTGCGAGGTCGGAGATCCCGTCACCGTCTGCGTCGGTATCGCGGTAGTCCGGGATGCCGTCGCCGTCGGTGTTGCCGGCGCCTTCGACACTGTCGGGGATCTGATCGCCGTCGGCGTCGGTGTCGAGGGCGTCGATGGTGCCGTCGGTGTCGCTGTCGACGGCGTTCCCGCCGTCGGTCTCGACGTCGTCGGCGATGCCGTCCCCGTCCGAGTCCGTGTCCCGCGGGTTCGTTCCGAGGCTGGCCTCCGTGCTGTCCAGTAGTCCGTCGCCGTCCGAGTCGTCGTCACGGTAGTTCGGCGTGCCGTCGTTGTCTGGATCGCCGGTACCTTCTTTGGCGTCCGAGAGGCCGTCGCCGTCGGTGTCCGTGTCCTTGTAGTCGGGGACGCCGTCTCCGTCCTGATCGCCGGTTCCCTCGACGCTGTCGGGGTCACCACCGCCGTCGGCGTTCGTATCGAGGAAGTTCGGCGTCCCGTCGCCGTCGGCGTCAGACGCGGTCTCGTTCCTGTCGTCGATGCCGTCACCGTCCGAATCGAGGTCGAGGTAGTTCGGCGTCCCGTCGCCGTCCTTGTCACCGGCCCCTTCGACCGCGTCGTCGATGCCGTCGCCGTCCGAATCGCGGTCCAGGTAGTTGTCCGTCCCGTCGCCGTCTTCGTCGACCGCTCCCTCGGTGCCGTCGGCGATTCCGTCGTCGTCGTTGTCGCTATCGGCGAAGTTCGGAGTCGCGTCGCCGTTGGGGTCGGCGGCACCCTCCGTCGCGTCCAGGATCCCGTTGCCGTCGCTGTCGGTGTCGTTGTAGTTCCGGTCCCCGTCGCCGTCCGCGTCACCGAGACCTTCGACCCCGTTGGAGATGCCATCTCCGTCGTCGTCCCCGCTCGGATCGAAACTGCCGCCGATCACGCTGTCTGCATCGAGATAGTTCGGGGTGGTGTCGCTGTCGGCGTCACCCGACCCCTCCTCGAAGTCGTACGCACCGTCGCCGTCCGCGTCCCTGTCGAGGTAGTTCGGCACGCCGTCGCCGTCGGCGTCGCCGGTTCCCTCCGTCGCGTCTGGGATGCCGTCCCCGTCGCTGTCCGTGTCGAGGTGGTTGGGCACCTCGTCGTTGTCGGCATCACGGTCGGTCGTGTCACCGCTTCCAGTCCCGATGTCGTTGCTGTACTCGTCTGCATCGCCGATTCCGTCGCCGTCGCTGTCGGTGTCGAGGTAGTTCGGCGTACTCCCGCCGTCGTCGGTGTCGGTCGTCCCCTCGAAACTGTCGTCGAGTCCGTCACCGTCGGCGTCCGTGTCCCGGTAGTTCGGTGTCCCGTCACTGTCCTGATCTGCCGCGCCCTCCGTCGTGTCCGGGATGCCGTCGCCGTCGCTGTCCGTGTCGAGGGCGTCGATGGTGCCGTCGGTGTCGCTGTCGACGGCGCTGCCGCCGTCCGTCTCGTCGATATCGGGGATGCCGTCGCCGTCGGAGTCGTCGGTCGTCGGGTCGGTCCCCAGGGTCGCCTCCTCGGCGTCGGGTAGTCCGTCGCCGTCCGAGTCGCTGTCCAGCGCGTCGATGGTGCCGTCGTTGTCGCTGTCGACCGCATTCCCGTCCGGCGCCTCCGTCCCGTCGCCGAACCCGTCGCCGTCCGTGTCGCTGGTCCGGTTGTCCGTCCCCAGCGCGGCCTCCTCGCTGTTCGTCAGGCCGTCGCCGTCGGGGTCCCCGTCGGGGCCGTCCTGGTCGTCCACGTCGAGATAGTCGGGGATACCGTCGCCGTCGTTGTCGCCGCCGCTCGCGGTGCTGTCTGGCGACCCTTCGCCGTCACTGTCGGTGTCGAGATAGTTCGGCGTCCCGTCACCGTCCGGGTCTGCGGTCCCCTCCACGTCGTCCGACCGGAAGTCCCCGTCAGCGTCCGTGTCGGCGTAGTTCGGGGTGCCGTCCCCGTCGGGATCGCCCTGTCCCTCGACGCTGTCGTCGATGCCGTCCCCGTCCGAGTCGGTGCTCAGGTAGTTCGGCGTGCCGTCGCCGTCTGTGTCGCTGGTACCCTCGACGCTGTCGTCGATACCGTCCCCGTCGGAGTCGGAGTCTCTGTAGTTCGGCGTGCCGTCGCTGTCGATGTCGGCGGTCCCTTCTTCACTGTCGGGGATACCGTCGCCGTCGGCGTCCGTGTCTTTCGCGTCGAGTTTCCCGTCACCGTCGGTATCGACGCTGTTCCCACCGTTCGTCTCCGTGTCGTCGAGGATCCCGTCACCGTCGCTGTCACTCTTTTCGGCGTTCGTGCCCAGCGTGCGTTCTTGACTGTTGGTCAGACCGTCGCCGTCGAGGTCACCGTCTGGGCCGTCCTCGTCTTTCGGGTCGCGGTAGTCGGGCGTGCCGTCGCCGTCGTTGTCGTCGGCCCCCTCGTTCTGGTCGGTCGTCCCGTCGCCGTCGCTGTCGGTGTCGAGTGCGTCGATGGTGCCGTCGTCGTCGGTGTCGACCGCCTCCCCCGGACCCGTGCCGTCCGGGCGAGTGGTTTCGACGGTGTCGTTGATACCGTCTCCGTCGGAATCGGCATCTCGTGGGTCCGTGCCGAGCGCCACTTCGTCTGCGTCCTCGATGCCGTCGCCGTCGGCGTCCGTGTCCCGGTAGTTCGGTGTCCCGTCGCCGTCCTTATCCGCCGCGCCCTCCGTCGCGTCCGGGATGCCGTCGTCGTCGCTGTCGGTGTCGAGTGCGTCGATGGTGCCGTCGCCGTCGGTGTCGACCGCGCTGCCGCCGTTCGTCTCGTTGAAGTCGTCGATGCCATCGCCGTCGGTGTCGGCATCGTTCGGATCGGTCCCGATACTGTTCTCCGTGGCGTCGTCCAGTCCGTCTCCATCAGAATCCACGCCAGCAGCGGCGGTCGCGACGCCCGTGCCGAAGAAACCAGCAAAAACAACCAAAAATGCTATAATTATGACGAAAGATAGACTAGAGCGAGGTGAAATTTTCATGGTACCGATTTTTAGGCAACTAACGATAAATAATTATTCATTAGCCGTCAGCGCGTCCCCTCACGTCGCTACGAAACGACTCTCGTTCCGGGAGTGCGCTCGCAGTCTCACCGTCGTTCAGCACCGCGTCGATGCTTCCCCGGTGTTCCCCGCACTGCAGGACGTTTCCAATGTCGTAGGCGATGTCTCTCCAGACGTGCTCGGGCTCGTCGACGACTTCCAGAAACGCGGTCAAACTGATCGAGCCGGTCGCACACGAAGTCGGCGAGTAGTTCGACATCGGGCCGATGCTGATCGTCTACGGCTGGCGGGACACCGTCGACGATCTCGGGTTCGATCTCGTGGGGGCGCTTCTTGTAGTCGGTGCCGACCTGCGCGTGTTCGTCCACGCTCGCTGACCGATTCACGGGGTAACTGGCACCGTACTGGTCGCAAGCGGATGGCTAGTCCTCGGTGGCTCCGTCGTGATGGCGCTCTCGGTTGGACTCGCGAGCGCGATACGTTCAATAGTCGGTAGACGCACTGTCGATTGAGCCGGGAGAGATGCTGTCGAATCGTGGCGGCGACGGCGACGGTCCCGAAGAACCCGCCTTGGGACTCCCAAGCGTCCCGCAGAATGACGGGCGCTGCAGGATTTGAACCTCGGTCACTCCGCTCGCAGGGCTCGCTCCGTTCCCTGGTTCAAATCCTTCGCGGGAGACTCGTCACTGCTCACTGTCGTTCGCAGGACGAGTGGGCGCTGCAGGATTTGAACCCGCGGCAGCTTGGTCCGAAGCCAAGTACTCTGTCCAGGCTGAGCTAAGCGCCCGACACATCGTCGGTGCGACCGTGACAAATTTAAGCCCACCGATTCGGCGACCGGCTTCGGGGGATTTATGCGCGGCGTCCGTCACGCGGCGGGTATGAGTGGCGGCGAGACGGTGCGCGGGCTGGTGGAACTCACGCGACCGGTCAACGCGGTCGCCGCCGGGATGTTGACGTTCATCGGCGCGTTCGTTGCGGTGGGTGGCGACGTCGCCGCGGCCGGCACCGCCG
>Ga0207770_100525_pt1 | contig 16759 bp, 10 predicted proteins | sample A23E2SouthBayCA_FD_187729 | JGI IMG/M metagenome (GOLD analysis project Ga0207770, IMG submission 187729) | Aerobic enrichment media microbial communities from Eden Landing Ponds, California, USA - A23 E2 (SPAdes) | ecosystem: Environmental > Aquatic > Marine > Unclassified | place: Emeryville... | reverse complement strand
GCGTCGAGGCCGAGTTGGTCGCCGAGCCGGCAGACGCCTTCCGGGAAGCGCGCGCCCAGCCGGCTGCCGAGGTCGATGTCGTCGGCCGACGCGACGTCGTTCCCGACGAGGCGGGCGGCCTCGTTGACCATGCGGGCTTCCACGCGGAGCGTGTCGAACCCCTCGCGGTCGCCGGGCTCGTAGTCGGGGCCGTCCCCCTCCCAGTCGTAGAACCCGCGGCCCGTCTTCTTCCCGAGGTCGTCGGCGTCGACCTTCTCGGCTATCGCCGGCGGGGAGTCGAGGTCGGTGTCCTCGCGGAAGTGGTACGCGATGTCGATGCCGGTGTAGTCCGCGAGCTCGAACGGCCCCATCGGGTAGCCGCGCTCGTACACCATCGCGGCGTCGGCCTGCTGAATCGTCGTCTCGCCGTCCGAGAGCATCCACGCGCCCTCCTCGATGAACGGGAGCATGACGTTGTTCACGATGAAGCCGTGGACGTCGCGCTTGACGTCGATGGCGCGCTTCCCGAGGTCCGCGACGAACGCGTGGGCGGCGTCGAGGGTCGCCGGGCTGGTCTGCTCGCCGTGGACGACCTCCACGAGGTCCATCTTCACAGGCGGATTGAAGAAGTGCGTGCCGACGACCTGTTCGGGCCGGTCGGTCGCCGCGCCGATAGCGGTGATGCTCAGCCCCGAGGTGTTCGACGCCAGAATGGCGTGCTCGGGGGCGTGGTCGTCAACCTCGGCGAAGGTGTCCTTCTTGAGGTCGAGGTTCTCAGGAATCGCCTCGACGACGAGGTCGGCGTCGGCGACGGCGGCCGCGAGGTCGGTCTCCCCGGTCATTCGCGCCCGCACCGCGTCGGCCGACTCGTCGAGTTTTCCCTTCTCTTCGAGTTTCCCGAGGCTCCACTCGACGGATTCGAGGCCGTCGGCGACGAGTTCCTCCTCGATGTCCCGCACCACCACGTCGTAGCCCGCGATGGCCGCGAGTTCGGCGATGCCGTGACCCATGCTCCCCGCGCCGAGCACGGTCACGTTTTCTATGTCACGTTCTACCATCACTACCACACAAAGTAACTATACTACTTAAACTATTGGCTACGCTGTTTGTTTTATATCGCATTTAAGTTAACTAGCTGTTTGTTTGAGTGCTATCGCCGGGAGTAGCGCGAGGCGCAAGTGCGGGACTGCGCGGCGAGCCGTCACTCGATGGGGAACTGGAGCTCGGCTGCCTGCTCGGTCTGCGGGAAGACGAGGCGCTGGTCGCCGTCCCACCACTGCGCGCTCGCCGCCGAGAGCTGGCCCTGCTCGGGCATCCCGTACTCGTCGAACGCGAAGTCGCCGATTACCGTCTCGAAGCTCGTCTCGTCCAACGACGACCGCAGCGTCTCCGGGTCCGCGTTGTCCGCGGCGGCCAACGCCTGCTCGGTGGTCTGCGCGAGGTTGTAGCCGACGCCGACCATCACGCGCGGCGTCGAACCGTCGTTCTGGTCGGCGTACGCGTCGAGGAACGCCTCGTTCCCGTTCCCGGTCATCCCGGGCGCCCACCCCGGACACATCGTGACGTAGTTGCCCTGCTCGCCGAGCGCCGACCACCACGCCTGCGGGTCCGACGCGCGCACGAACTCGATGAACTCCGGCGTGTAGCCGGCGTTGTTCAGTTGGTTCATCGCCGTGATGCCGTCCGGCGGCTGCGGGCACGCCACGAGCGCCTCGACGCCCGCGTCGTCAGTCTGCGAGATGAGCGTCGAGAAGTCCTCGTTGCCGGGGTTGTACGTCTCCCGCATCGCCACGTCGTAGCCCGCCTCCGAGAGCTTCGTGTCCCACGCTTCCGCCATCTCCGCGCCCCACCCGGAGTTCTCCTCCCAGATGCCGACGACCTCGGGCCGGTCGGCCTCCGGGACGAGCTCCAGCAGCCCGGTCGTGGCGCGCGTGACGTCCCGTGTCTTCGGGAACGGCGTGTACGTCCACTCTTTCCCCTCGGAGACGAGCGGCTCCTCGTAACAGGTGGCGACCGCGAGGAACGGCAGGCCTTGGCTCTCGGCGTACGCCGACCCCGCCATCACGAGCGGGCTGGAGAAGCTCCCCCAGACCATGTCGACGTCGTTGTTGCTGGTGATCTGTTGGAGCTGCTGGCGGAGGACAGCGGGGTCGCTCTCGTCGTCCCTGACGACGAGTTCGACCTCGCGGTCGACGTTGTCGCGCTCGTTGAGCAACTCGACGCCGAGTTCGTAGCCGGCGAGCATCTCGTTGCCGACCGAGGACAGCCGACCCGTCTCCGGGACGGCCGCCGCAATCGTGATGTTGTCCGAGCCGTTGCTGCCGCCGAAGGCGGTGCAGCCCGCGAGCCCACCGAGCGCGACTGTGCCCGCCGCTCCGGTGGCTTTCAAGTACGACCGCCGACTGTGCTCATTGTCAAACGTGCCCATACCACCCACCAAGGAGAACACTGTGTTAAACGTTTCTGTGAATTACACGTTTTCTGTGAATGCAATCGAGAGATAACGCAGATTGTGTTCATTGTCGAGGCGGGCCGGGCGTATTCTGTCCGGCGACCGGCGCGCCCGCAGCGGGTACGGGTGTCCCCGACGCGACGTAATCGGGGAGCGGATTTATTGCAGTCGGCGCCGACATCAGAGGCGTGTACGACCGCATTCTCCTCTCGACCGATGGAACAGTCGCGTCCGAACGCGCCGAAGCACACGCGATAGAGCTAGCCGCAGCCCACGACGCCGTCCTCCACGCGCTGTACGTCGTCGACGAGGACGTGGTGAACGCGTACAGCGGCGACGAGTACGTCGACGAAGCCGAGGGCCCCGAACACGGCCTCGAAGAACGCGCTGAGGAGACGCTCGCTGCGCTCCGGGACCGGGCGGCCGACGCGGGCGTCGACGCCGAGACAGCCATACACCACGGCACCCCCGCAGAGACCATCGTGGCGTACGCCGACGACCACGACGTGGACGTGCTCGTGCTCGGGACGAAGCGCCGCCCCGAGGAGTACCGAGCGCTCCTCGGGAGCGTCACCGACCGCGTCCTCCGGCTGACCACGCGCCCGGCGACCGTCGTGAAGACGGAAGTCGACGAGTAGCGACGCGCTGACTCCGGGGCTCGGGCGAACAGGCACGCGTCTCGACCACGGCCTGACCAACCACCGACAGCCCCAACCACCGGTGGAGCCTAAACAGTTAGGCACACGACGGATGGAGGAGACGGTACTACAGAGGAGTAGGTGGTGTCCGATGGCAAGTACGAACCCACAGTCCGACGGTATCACGGAGGAGTGCGCGACGTGCGGCCGAAACCAGCCCCACGCGGTCACGATCGAACTCGTGACCGAGAGCGACGACGACGAGAACGCGTCGTTCTCCCGTGAGCCCTACCGCGTCGCGGAGTGCCGGGTCTGCGGCGAGACCTCGAAGACGCGCATGAACAACGCGTGAATCGGGCGACCGATTCGGCACCCAGCCGGGCTTTTCTGCGGGCGAACAGCGGGTCGAGTTAGTCGTCACTCTGGTCGACCGCCCGTAGGGGACGTACACCGCGACGGTCCGGCGCGACGGCGCACAGACGGTCGTCGACGCCGAGCGCAACTCACAGTTCGGTCTCTGAGGGCGGTCTCGGAGCTTCTGCTACGTTCGCAGATTCGAGTAGCGTGGGAGACGACAGTCGAGAGGGGAGTCGGGAGACTAGCAGGCCGCGGTCTTAACCAACAAAACCATGAGGTAGCGGCTCGTGTTGGTTAATCGAGAGCGACCGATGTCCGAGGAACCACCGGCACCGCCCGCGGCACTCCCGACAGCAGTCGTCGACGCGCTCGCAGAGCTGACGCCCGCGCAGTTGCGGGACGCGGCCGCGTACGCCGAAGCGCTCGCCGGGCACGAGGAACGCGAGGACCGGCTGGAAGCGGCAGAAGCACGAGGCGAGGAATGCGAGCAGTTCGAGGACCGCCCCGATGGCGTCCCCGCAAAGGCGACGACGACCATCAAGGAAATCAACGGCAATCGCTACTACTACTGGCAGTGGCGGGACGGAGAGAAGATTCGGTCCCAGTACGAGCGGCCGGTGAGCGCGGACGAGTAACGGGAGAGCAAACGCGGGCGCCGGAATCAGTGACAGCAATAAAGCGGTGGAAAGGAGGAATGGATAAGCACGCGTTGGGGACTACTGTCTACTCAGACGGCGAGTAGACTTCAGTCCAGAGCCACGTGACGCCGAGAACGACGTAGAGAGCACCCGTAATCGAGAAGAGCAGGTTGTCGTTCCAAGCGAACGACGATACCTGTACGAGGCCGACGGCAATCATGGCGACCCCGATAAGTTTCTTGGCTCGCGTACTCGCCATACGTACGTCGTGAGGCCGCTGCTGATTAACGTACCGCCAGCCGGTACTATCCGTACGTCCCGCGTCGAAGACCCGAGGAGCCGACGGGGACCGCGCGTGGAACACATCGATAGAGGTGTGTGGTGCGGCCGGAACACTTCGATAGAGGGGTGCGCCCGCTCGCGGGCGTACTGACAGACTTCTCACACCGATTCGAACTGAGTCGTCGCGGCGAGGTGCAAAAATTGACGCGGGGTGTTCTTCACTCACACGTAGATATCGAGGGTTTAGAGAGGGTCTACGCCCAAATCACACTTCGATAACGGTGTGTGGGGTGACCGGTGTGGACACGTGCGCGGCATCGAAGTGCTTCCGTGTGAGTGTCAGCGCGGCGTCGCGTTGGCGACACGCTCTCGGGTGTGCCACGTTCGGACAAGCCAGTACACATCGATAGAGGGGTGTCCACCGCAGGCCGGGCCACGGGGCGAACCAAAGTACAGGAGTGAGGAATAGCGGGCGCGCCGAGGCGGCGGGTCAGGTCTCGTTGCGGACCTGCGCGCGCACGACCGACTCGACCTCGTCCGTGGAGACCATCTCGATGCGGGAGTCCTCGCGCAGCGTCTCGAGGATGGTCTCCGGGCGCTCGCCGAACTGGAACTCGAGGAACATCCCGGAACTCGGGCCGTGGCTGCGGCGCTCGAACTCCACCAGCGAGTACGTCGTCAGCTCCTTCATCTTGTTCACGTACGTCTCCTGGTGGTACTGGTCGGCGTCGATGGACTCGGTGAGGTACTGGTAGACCTTGTAGCCGGTCGTGCTCCGCGCCGTCCCGCCGTCCGTCTGCGCGGCGACCGACGCCGTCGCGTACAGGCAGAGCTTCTTCTGCGTGCTGATGCCGCGCACGACTTCGAGGACGCGGTTCTTCTCGACTTTGTCTTGGGCCATCCGGACGTGCTTCTCGCGGACTTCGGGGTCGCCCTCGCGCTCGGCGAGCTCGCCGGCGACCCGCATCAAGTCGATTGCCTTCCGGGCGTCACCGTGGGTCTGGGCGGCGAATGCCGCCGCCAGCGGAATCACCTCCTCCTTGACGACGCCGTCGTGGAACGCGTCGCGGCGCCGGCGCAGAATCGACTGGAGCTGGTTGGCGTCGTAGTCGTCGAAGTGGACGTCCTCGGGCGTGAACGAACTCAGCGCGCGGCTGCCGACCGACTCCATCATCTTCGTGTCGTTGGAGATGGCGACGACGGAGATGTACGCCGAGAGGTCGTCGCTGGCGCCCGCCCGCGAGAGCTGGTAGAGCAGCCGCGAGAACGCGGGGTCCTGTTTGTCGCGGCGGCCGACAAGCATGTCGAGTTCGTCGAGGACGAAGACGACCGAGTCGAAGTTCTCGTTGACGATGCGGTAGAGCTCGTCCCACTTCTCCTTGGTTGCGACGCCGTGCTTGGGGACTTCGACGTCGACGCCGGCCTCGTCGGCGGCCTGCTGGGCGAGCTCGTAGACGGCCACCCCGAGCGTGTCGAGGTCTTGGCAGTTGACCTCAACGGTGCCGAACTGGATGTCCCGCGAGTCGCAGATGCGACTGATGTTCTTGCAGACGGCTTTCGTGATGAGCGACTTCCCCGTGCCCGAGGGGCCGTAGAGGAAGAGGTTGGGCGGGCGGTTGTCCCCGAGCGCGACCCGGAGCATCTTCGTGACCTCTTGGAGCTGTTCGTCGCGGCCGACGATGCGGTCCTCGGAGACGACGAAGTTCGGGTCGAGCAGCGACCGATCCCGGATGAGGCCGTCCTGCTCGTCGAACTCCAACAGCATGTCCTCGATAGACTGGGACGGAGTACCGTCAGCTCCGTCCGCGTTAGAGTGGTCGGCGGCGTCGGCGGTGGCGGCGGCATCAGTGGTAGCGTCGTCGGAAGCACCGCCGGTTGGATCGTCTACGGGGTCGTCGTCGGAGTGGACAGCAGTGGAGTCCGAGACGGTGGCCGACGTCGTCTCAGTCCCCAATGACTCCGGATTCGACGGCGAGTCCTCGGAGTCGTCAGTTCCCATGTGGAGGCCCATACAGAGGAGGAGTAAAAACCTTCCCCACCGTTATCGAAGTGTAAACACACGATTGAGCCGCTTACTCCCCTCGATACTCGGTAAGCGGTTCGCTACGACCGCTGGTCCGTCGTGCGCCTAACGAAGTGTTCGGGCAGACCAGACCGAGCGACTCGACCGGGAACACAGACACACCCCTCTATCGATGTGTTCGAGGAAATCGCCGCCAGGGGAGATTCGGTCGCCATACCCAAATTTCGGACCGGGTCGAGAGCGTCTCTACAACCTAAGGAGTCGAGAAATAGGGTAGAGAAGTCCTGTCCTCAGCGATGACGCCAACCGGAATCCCAGCCGTTCTCTCTTCTTCTCTTCTAGCTTTCTAGAACAAACACACACACACCTCTATCGAAGTGTTCGATGTGTTCGCCAGCAGTCGATTAGTGACGCTTCGGATAGAACGGAATTATCCGTTGGTTCGACACGCTGGATTCGGCGTAAACGCTCTCGTAAGCTTCTCGTCCCACTACAAACCCCCTCCTTTTCTCTTCCTACGCTCTTCTCGTGCCGTTTCTCGCTCGTACGACCACGAACTGAACACATCGATAGAGGGGTGTCTGTCCCACCTCCTTCCGTCTCATCTCGCGTGTCTGGTCTGTCTCTCCCCTTCGTGTGGCGTTTCGCCAGCAACCGACCTCGACGCACCTTCACCATCCCATCTCTTCCTCTCGTGGAACACATCGATAGAGGTGTCCCCGTCCCCAATCCTTAACCAACACTATACCTGTCAAGCACCGTTTGTTGGTTAAAAAAAAATCTCGTCGCCCTTCACGAGTATTCCGTTCTCAACGAATTATCTACCTGAGTTCGCCATCGAGACGGACGCGCGGTCAGTCCTCGAAGGTCATTCCGTACCCCCATTCTTCGAGGTGCTGTTCGACCTCGTCGAGGTGCTCCAGCCCGGTCTTCATCAGGGCTTCCCGGAGGTCCGTCAGCGAGACGTCGTCGTCGAAGCGGTCTTCGAGCTCGCGCTGGGCGTCGCGCTCGCCGCTCTTCGTGTCGCTCTGCAGGAACAACGGGACGCGCTCGCGGCCGTCCTGCACGCCGTCCCGCCGGAACTTGTACGGAATCCGCATCGACGACCGTCCAGACGACTCCGTGCCCGTCGCCGCCTCGTCGTCGCTCGACGGTTCGGCCGGGCCCTCGCCCGTGGTCTCGACTGCGGTATCGGCCACCGTCTCGGCGCCGCGGTCGGTCGCCGCGTCGTCGCCGCTCGCTTGCTCGTCGCTCGACGCGAACGGGTCCTCGCCCGCGCCCTCCTTCATTCCAGTCACGCCGATAGCACCTCGTGGTCGAGGTCACCGGGCTCGGGCGGGTTCGGGGCTTCCAGCCCGACCTGTTTTTCGAGGTGGCGCGCGATGCGGTCGAACTGCGCGAGCGTCTCGATTTCGTAGTCCCGGCGGCGGTCGCGGTGCTCGCGGACGTATTCGAACGCCGAGCACTGCTGCATCCAACAGCCCTCCATCAGGGACGCGCGCTCGCCGATGACCTCGGGAATCGGGTAGTCGATCTCGTCGAGAATCGTCCGCTGGTCGCGCGTGTTCTTGAACCCGACCGGCATCGCCGCGAGGACGCCGACCTCGACGTCGAGCTGGTCTTCGAGGCCCGCCACCAGCGATTCGAGCCCCTCGACGGCGGCCCGGCCCTTCGCGCTCGGCTCGACTGGAATCACCAGCGAGCGCGTGGCGTGAATCGCGTTGTAGAGGTGCGGGCCTTCGGTCGCCGGCGGGTCACAGATGAGGACGTCGTACTCGTCGGGCACGCCGGCCTCCTGGAGCACGCGCAGCAGCTGGGCGTGCATCCCGAACGCCTCGCCCATCGCTTCGGCCTGCTCTTTCTCGCGCTGGAGGTACTCCGCGAGGTCTGAGAGCATGTTGTGCTCGGGGATGACGTCGACTCCTTCGACGGTCCGCACGAGGTCGTCGAAGTCGCCGCTGGGCCGCCGAATCATGTGCCGGACGATGTTGTCCACGGATTCGGTACGTTCAGTGTCGACGCCGAACAGCCGCGAGAGGTCCCCGTCCTGTGGGTCCAGCGGCACGACGAGCGGTTTCAGTCCCGCTCGCGCGTGCGCCACCGCGAGGTTCGCGGCCGTCGTCGTCTTCCCGACACCGCCGGCCTCGCTGTACGTCGAGTACGCTAACATATGCACGTCATCGATACCACCCACCTTGAAAGTTCGGTGTATTCATTCATTGTTGAATGTCGTGGTGTGGCCTAGTGAACATCATCAATGAACGTATCTGGTGAACACAACTGATGAACAAGAACAATGAACTCGACTAATGGATGCGGCCGATGAACGGCACTGATGAGCGCGCCTCGTGAACAGAAATCGAGAACACCAGCAATGAACGAACCGAACGAACGCACGCGACGAACTGCATTCCCGAATCTCGTTCCCCCCTCTCACAACTGCGTTCCACCCGGCCCAGAACGACGAGCGACGGCGGACCGGCGGAAATCGAGCGACGAATCCCGACACCGATTCAAGCAAATTCCGGAACCGACGACAGCAAAATCCAGAACCGGTTACAGGACCTCGGGCTCGCTGACCGCTTCGGCGAACGCTACGGAGTCCTTGACGTCCGTAATTTCGACGTCGACGCGGTCGCCGGGCTGGGTACCGGGGACGATGACGATGAACCCGCGCTCGACCTTGGCGATGCCGTCGCCTTGGTCGCCGAGCGTGTCGATGGACACAGTTCGAACCTCGCCCTCCTCGACGGGCGGCTCCTGTGACGCCGCTCGGCTCGAGGCCGACTTATCGGTAGTCGTCGCGTCCGCCGACTCGTCGCCGGTTGACTCGCTACCAGTCGACTCGCTGTTGGCTACCGATTGCATGAGCGCGACCCGGTACACGTCGCCGGGTTCGAGGGAGCTGTCCGCCACTAGTTCCTTCGGCACCGAAACCACGTACCGGTCGCCGCGTTTCTCCAACGTCGTCTCGTAGAGCGCCTGCAGTGAATCAGGAATCTCAGTCATCACCCTATCTTCGACACCCGGCACTAAAGGCGATTGGACTCTCGCCGTTGACGTGCCACCCCGCGGCGCCCGACGGCTGGCAGTCTCACCTTCGCCGATTCGCTGGTTCGACGATACACTCCCCTATCCGCTCTCGGGCCTGTTCGGCCCGTTCAAGCGCACTCTGACGCGGCTCAAGCGTGGGTTGACGGGGTTCAACGGACGCAATACTACCCACCCGTAGGGAGAGCGGCAACGACATGAGCAGTCGCACCACGGGGAGTGGTTGGCGGTGAGACGCCGACGCCGAATCGTCGCGCTCCTGCTCGCGGTCGCGGTGGTCACCGCGGGCATTCCGCTGATGGGCGCGTTCACGAGCACCGCGGCCGAGCGGTCCGTCTCGGTCGCGGTCGCCGAGGACGACGCTGCGTTCCTCGCGTTGGAGTCGTCCAGTGGCGCAAACGGCGTCTACGCTACCCAAGACGGCGGGACGCTGGAACTCCGCTTCGATGGCAGCGGGACGCCCGCAAACGGTCTCAACACCCACGCGACGACGTACGCCGCGGACGTGTTCACGGTCACCAATCAGGGGACACAGACCGTGTCGCTGACCGTCGACGCGCCGACCGACCGGATCGCCTTCTACGCCAGCGTAGACGGAGCCGAACGCCGGCTCGACGCCGACGGCGGCGTCCCGGTCAGCGTCGGAGAGCAGGTCAACGTCTCTGTCGAACTCGACACCGGGAACGGAAGCGTCCTCGAAGCCGTCGACTCGGTCACTATCGCCGCGAACGCGAACGCAAACGAGGACGCCGGCGGCGGAACGGACGATCCCTCCGACGGCGGCGGTCGGACGGTACGGACGAATACGTCCGACGGCGATGTCCGGGCGACCGGCTCTGTAGTCGGCGGCCAGTCCCTCGACCTCGACCTCGGGGACGCCGCCGGCTCTCAGCAGGACGACATCGCCGTCCAGTCGACGACCATCAACTACACCGACGCGGCGTCGCTGAACACCACTGTCGACGTCGTCGATGCGGCGGCCGACGGGAGCGCGCCGGGGCCGGCGCTCCCCGCGAACACGTCCGCGCTCACGTACCTCGAAGTCTCCCACCCCGAGACGCCCGACAGCGCCATCGGCAACGCGTCGTTCCGATTCACGCTGCCCGACGACGCCGATGCTGAGGGGGGTTCGGTCGACCTCGTGCGCTACGACGAGGCTGACGGCACGTGGGAGACGGCGTCGACGACAATCTCCTACGTGGGCGACACTACTGAGGGCGAGGTCTACGAAGCCCGCACGCACTCGCTGTCCCTGTTCGCGGTCGTCGAGGCGGTCCGCGGCCAAATCGTGCGGACCAACGGGACGCTTTCGGCCGTCGATGCCAGCCTCACCACGGACCTCAACACCACGTACCCGGTGACGGCCTACGAAACCTACCGGACACAGGCGCTGAACGCCTCGTTCTGGGAGCAGAACGCCACCGGCGACGCCGACGACGCGGCCGCAGTCATCCGCGAGAAGCTCCGCATCGACCTCGCACAGGCGGCCAAAGACACGGCCATCTCCAAGTTCGTCTCGTACGTCGACGGCGTCCTCAAGACCACAATCGGGCTCAGCGGCATCGGCACCCTGCTCACGCTCGTCGACGTAGCACGGTCGTCTGGGGAGTTCGCAACCTCCCTCGGGCCGGCGATACAGAAGCAGGCCGTCGCCATCCACGTCGACCCCGGTGAGGACTCGTATCACGAGCTCCGCGCGAACCTCGAAGCCCTCGAAGACAACTCCGCCGCGTACAAGGACGCCACCCGGCAGTCCGAGCGCTACGACCTCCTCGAAGCCCGGGCGGCGCTCCTCGAAGACACGTACCGGCTGCTACCGTCCTACCTCGAAGACGTCCACGCGGACGTCGTCGAGAACACCGCCGGCGGCGAGGACCCGCGGGCGTACAAGCAGATTCGCTCCGAGGTCGAGTCTCTCCGCCTCCTCCTCGAGAAGGACTACCGGGAGACGACGCTCGAACGCTACAATGCGCCCAAGCGCTCGCTCTCCCGCACGACGTCGATGCCCACCCACGGCTGGGTCGCGTTCGGCGCCGCGGAGGTCTACGACACGATGGACCACCCCGACGACTACCTCGTCCTCCGGCTGGACGCCAGCGAAGCCACGGCCGACGACGTTCCCGTGAGCGTCTCGGTCACGGGCGCGAACGCGTCCGAACTCGACGCCACGCTCGTCTCCGAGCGCCCGAACGACCCGCAAGCCGCCGAGGGACGCAACTTCGACTCCCACGGCTTCACGAAAGTCGAGACGTTCGTCGAGGACCCCGAGCCGACCTCGTACGTCGTCGTCGAGCCCGGGGACACGGCCGGCCCCATCCGCGTGGTCGCGGACGCCGGTTCGACGCCGGTCAGGCTCAGCGTGGCCGAGCGCGCCGGCCCCGACATCCAGCGGCCCCACGCCGACCTCGTCGCCAGCCCCGAGCCCGTGACGCTGAAGGACGGCGACGTGGTCTTCCCGACGAACGACTCCGACGCCGACCTCGCGTGGTCGCTGTGGGACGACAAGACCGAGACCGACGATATCGACTACCGGCTCCGGGTCGACGACGGCACCGGCTTCACCGACTGGTCGTCGTGGCAGACGGCGCCCGCGGACGGCCGCGTCACGCCCGACCGGACCTACGGCGAGGGGCTCACGCGCGTCCAACTGCAGGTCCGTGACGACGCGGGCCGGACGACCACGCGGAACGCGGACGTGGTCGTGACGACGGGAGCGCCACAGACTGCGCTCGCGGCGCCCGACGCCGACGACCCCGCGGACGGCGAGGTCTTCGTCCGCGTCCTCCCCGATAGCCAGATGAAGGAAATTGAGGCCGAGTACCGGGTCAACGAGACCGCATCGTGGCACCCCCTCGAAACAGTCACCGACACGGAGAATTTCGAGTCGGTGACACTTGAGTCAGAGACGCCGCCGCCCGAGGGCCGCGTCGAAGTCCGCGCCCGCGCGACGAACGTCGCGGGCGAAACCGGTGACTGGGCGCGCGAAACGCTCACCTACGACCCGAGCGGCCCCACCGACACGACCCCGCCGGACGTTGACTTGGAGGCTGCGCCCGACCGCGAGCGGACGCTCGTCGACGGCGAGGTCGTCAAGCGCCGCGTCGTCTCTACGGAGACAGCGACGCTGTCGTGGTCGGCCACCGACGCCCGGACGCCCGACAGCGAACTGACCTACCGCGTTCGCGTCGACGACGGCTCGTGGTCCGCGTGGAACGACAACGGGGACTGGTTCGAGGTGACGCCGAGCGTCTCGACGGCCGGCACGACCGTCGAGGTGGAGGTCCGAGACGGCGCAGACAACACCGCCTCGCGCTCGGTCACCCTCCGCCGCGACACCGACCCGCCAAACGTCACCGTGGACGTGACCGACGACGTGACGGGGGCGGTAGTGAACCCGAACGGCGACGAGCCGCTGTCGACCGTCGAACTCCAGTACCGGGCCGCCGACGAGACCGAGTGGACCGACTGGGAGTCGGTCTCGACGGACCCGACCGACGTTCACTTGGGGACCGCGGGGAGCTTCGAACTCCGGGCTCGCGGCATCGACACCGCGGGCAACGTCGGGCCGTGGACCGCACCGGTCCCGTTCGACAGCCTCCCCGCCGACCGCTCGACCTCGCTCTCGGATAGCTCGGAGGAGCTGTCCGGGGGCGGCAGCGTTGACTACGACGTGCCGAACGCCTCCGAGGTCGGGGAGCGCGCCGCGGAGGGCTACCTCCTGTACAACGCGCTCGTCGACCAGATAGACGGCGAGCTCCTCCTCGACGTCTACATGACCGCCCGGGACGGCTCGCGTGTGCAAATCGACGAAATCGCGCTGACCGAGGAGCGCAACCAGACGGTCGCCGCGGACCTCCCCGCGAACTTCACCGAGGCCGACAAGCTGAGCGTGGAAGCGCGCGGCAACGGGACGGTCGTGCTCTCCAGCCTCCGCGCAATCGGTCCCGAACCCGAGGCGCCGCCGCTGACCGCATCACCGGCGAACGCGACCGTCGGGGCTGACGTGACCCTCGCCGCGGACGGCGACGGCTTCGACCCCGACTATGTCGACAGCTACGAGTGGGACGTCGACGGCGACGGCGAGTACGAACGCACCACCGACGACCCGACGACGACGGTCACCTACGTCCGCTCGGGCGCGGTGAACGCGACGCTCCGCGTGACCGACGTCTTCGACGCGAGCGTGACCCGCTCGACGGTCGTCCGCGTGAACGCGCCGCCGTCGGCCGCCGTGACGGGCGACGAGACCATCCGCACCGGCACGGACGCCTCTCTCGATGCCGCCGGCACCGCTGACCTCGACGGGAACGTCACCGCGTACCGCTGGGACCTCGACGGCGACGGCGACGCCGAACAGACCGGGGAGACTGCCGCCGTCTCCTTCCCGGACGACGGCACGTACTCGGTCGCGCTCACGGTGACCGACGACGACGGCGCCACCGACACGGCGACCGCGAACGTGACGGTGTTGAATCGGCGGCCAGAAGCCGCCGCTGGCGCCAACGAGACGGAACCGTTGGTCGGTGCGCCCGTCGCCTTCGACGCCGCGGACAGCCTCGACCCCGACGGTGAAATCGAGCGCTACGAGTGGGACGCCGACGGTGACGGCGAGTACGACCGTTCCGGCGAAGCCGTCGTCGCGTCCTTCGAGGAACCCGGCGAACAGACCGTCGCCGTCCGCGTGACCGACGACGACGGCGTGACCAACGAGACGACTATCGTCGTGGACGTGAACGCGCCGCCCGAACCCGCGGTGTCGCTCCCCGAGACCGTGCTGACGGGCGAGTCGGTGACGCTGAACGGCACCGAGAGCACCGACGCCGACGGCGAGGTCGTCGACTACGCGTGGACCGCCGAGGGGTCGTCGGCGCTCCACACCGGCGCACTGACGAACGCGTCCTTCGACGACGACGGCACCTACGAGGTCGCGCTCACCGTCGCGGACGACGACAACGCGACCGCGACCGTCACGCGCAATCTCACCGTTCGCAACCGCGGGCCGGAGCTGTGGCTCACCCGCGTTTGGCCCGAGACGCTCCCGGTCGAGCGCGACGGCTTCGTCGAGTACGAGACGGACGCGGTCGACGAGGACGGACGCGTGGTGAACGCGACGCTCGCGTTCACGCCGCCGTCGAACGAGACGCGGACGCTGAATGCCAGCGCGAACGGCGCGCTCGAATCGCAGCTCGACGAGAGCGGCGTCTGGAACGTCTCCGCGACCGTCACGGACGACGACGGCGCGACGACCACCGTGAACCGCACGCTCGCGGTGAACGCGCCGCCCGAAGCGACCGTCGACGCGCCGCGGAACGCGACCGTCGGCGAGCAGGTGGAGTTCCTCGCCGACGCGACCGACCCCGACGGCTCCGTCCGGGAGTACACGTGGCGGTTCGGCGGCCTCCTCATCACCGGCGAGAACGCGACGTGGGAGCCGGACGAGGCCGGCATCCGGAACGTCACCCTGCGCGTCACCGACGACGACGGCGCGACGACGGCGGTGAACCACACGCTCGACGTTCACGGCGTCCGGGACGCCGAAATCCTCGCGCCCGATGTCGTCGAGACCGGCGAGCCTGTGACGCTCCGCGCCGAAACGGTTGGCTTCGACGACCCGATTCAGAATTACTCGTGGACGGTCAGCAACGAGACGTTCGCCGGCGAGAACGCGACGTGGACGCCCGAGGAACCGGGCGAACGCGAGGTCGTGCTGGGCGTCACCACCGACGACGGCGAGACGGTGTACGCGGACCGCATCCTCGCGGTCGAATCGCCGTACCAGCCGGACCTGAACGTTGACCGAGTTCTCGGCGGGCGCGTCCTCTCCGCGAGCGCGTATCCGGACGACGGCTACGACATCGAGCCCGACGACCTCACCTACAAGTGGGACCTCGACGGCGACGGCGACTTCGAGCGCGACGGCCGGCAGTCCCGGGACCGCGTCGTCGACGAACCCGGCACGTACGAGGTCGCGGTCCGCGTAGACGCCCCGAACATTCCAGCGGCGACCGAGCGCGTGACCATCACCGTCGACGACGTCGACCCGAACGTCACCCTCGACTGGCAACGCACGGACTTCGGCGGCGCCGTCTCGCTGACCGACGACACCATCCTCGTCGGCGCGGGCGAACAGGACGGTGGCGGCGAGAGCGGGACGATTCGCGGGCTCTCCCGGTCGAACCGCTCGCTCACGTGGGAGACGACGCTCTTCTTCAACCCATACCAGTCCGTCATCCGCGACGACACGCTGTACGCCGCCGGAGAGGGCGTCGCCCGCGTGGACATCGACACCGGCGATGTCGACTGGTCGCTGTCGGCACTCAACGGCTCCCTTCGGACCGTCGAGGGTGACACAGTTTACGCGGCTGGCGACGGGTCTATCACCGCGCTGAATGCCACGACGGGGACGAAGCGATGGAGCGACCCGGTCGATGAGTACGTCTATGGCGTCGTCGCCGCGGGTGACACGGTAGTGGTTCGCGGCGACTCGTCGCTCGTCGCCCGGGACGCCGCCACGGGCACAGTAAGATGGAACCACACGTGGCCGGATTCCCCCGAGGTCAAGGGCGTCGTCGACGGCCGCGTGCTGCTCGTCGAGAACGCCAACCTCACCGCCCGCGATGTCGACACCGGCGACGTGGCGTGGACGCAGCCGTTGCCCGCCACGGAGTCCTACGAGGTTGGAGATGTCACCGTCCGCGACGGCGTAGCGTACGTGGAGAGCGACTCGTGGGACTCCCCGTCTGTCACCGCGGTGGCCACGGACGGCGAGCAGTTGTGGTCCGTCCAGACGGGTGACAATCCGGGATTCCGCGTCCGCGACGACACCGTGTACGTCGCGAGCAGCGACGAGGTCACTGCTCTCGACCGGCAGACCGGCGTGGCCGAGTGGACCACGTCGCTCGACCTCGACTACCCGTCGGTCGAGTGGGTCGACGACGACCGCGTCGTCGTCGACGGCAGTGGGAACGCGACGGTCCTTGACGCGGCGACGGGCGACCCCACGTGGCGCGCCGAGACCGGATACGTGCTCTACGCCAGCGACTACAGCGACGGCACGCTGTACGTCGGCACGGCGGGCGGCATCTACGCGGTCGACCTCGAGGACAGCTGACGCTCCCGCCGTGACGCCATCTCAGATGTCGCCGTTGATGGCGTCCGCGACGCGTTGGCGGTCGAACAGCTGCTCGTCCTCGGGAATCTCGGGGTACGGGCCCTCCGTGTACGTCGGCCACTCGCCGAACTGTTCGGGGTAGAGCTGTTTGGCGGTCATCTCGATCTGGAACAGGTTCAGGATGGGGCCCTGATAGCGCGCGCCCTGCGCGTAGATGCGGTCGTTCTG
>Ga0207770_100518_pt1 | contig 16995 bp, 16 predicted proteins | sample A23E2SouthBayCA_FD_187729 | JGI IMG/M metagenome (GOLD analysis project Ga0207770, IMG submission 187729) | Aerobic enrichment media microbial communities from Eden Landing Ponds, California, USA - A23 E2 (SPAdes) | ecosystem: Environmental > Aquatic > Marine > Unclassified | place: Emeryville... | reverse complement strand
AGTTCCGTGAAATGCTGCTGAAAGCCACCGTCTACAACCTCCGCAGGAGCGTGAGATTTCCGTGAAATCAACCGCAGTGTACCGAAACTACAGAGCCGAGATAATTCAAAGTGTTGCAGAGGTTGGGGCGAATCCAGGTTTCGGAGAGTGTGTGTTGGATTACTTTCTTCTCCATGTCGATGAATCGGAGATGGAGGTCATCGACGAGAATCGAGATCGGTTGCTTGCGTCCACGCAACCCGCGGAAGACATCGGTCGCCTCTACGAGGCAGTAATTCCGAAAAAATACCGACAATCGCTCAGTCAGTTCAGGACACCACCTGACATCGGTCAGTTGATGCGGTTATGGGCAGGGGAAAGCGACAACACCGTCGTTGATCCTGGGATGGGGGCTGGCGTCTTATCGAGCCCATTTCATCCGGATTGGCGATTGAGTACCGATTCAGCACGCGTAATCGGGATTGATCAGAGCCAGCTCGCCCTCCTTATGGGAAGCACTGCGCTGACCTTGTACGGGCAACCACACGAACTGCTTGAAACGGATTTCTTCAATATCCCATCGTCAGATCTGCAGCAGGATCTGGATGCGCTCGTCTGTAACCCGCCCTATACGGAAGGAGATGCACTCTCGGATTTGTACAAAGAACGGATTAACACGCAACTGGAGAAGACTACCGGACTCGAAATCAGTGCTCGGTCGCCGCTCCATGCCTACTTTATATACCACTCACGCGCTTTCCTGTCGCCGAGCGATCGTGCGGCCTTCATCACCCCGCAAAGCTTCCTCAGCAACCGATACGGAGAGTCACTCAAACAGTTCCTCCTCGACAACTACGCTATCAAAGCCTTCGTACAATTCAACCCGGAGAGCTACTGTGTCTTCGATAACGCCGACACGACCGCTCTGCTCACGTTCTTAGAAGCGAAGTCCGATAGTGAGACGGGTGGCGAGACCCGCTTCATTCGTGTTGACGAGAAGATCGAGTCGAAGACGATCCGTGATGCAGTCGAGAACGGCGAACCGGGGGAAACTGAGTGGGGAATTATCAACCGTGTCCCACAATCCGAACTTTGCCCTGAGAAGAACTGGCAGGCCCTGTTCGACCCTGTCGAGATCGATACGAGTCACCTCCCGACTCTTGGGACACTCCTCACCATCCACCGCGGGCCAACAACAGGCGAAGTCAATCTCTTCTGCTTGTCACAGCAGGAAGTCGATGAGAACAATCTCGACGAACGCCACCTGTCGCGGATCGTCCGTAAGCCGAGTCAGATAGATGGATACGACTATCAGGAAGCCAACTGGAAGGGAGCACGCGAGAAGGGAGAAGAAGTCTGGCTCCTAGACCCAGACCAGATACCCGAAGTGCCGAATACGATTGCGGACTTCAAACAGGAACTCTCGAAAGCGGCAAGAAGGGAAGCGCCTGAGGGATCCGTCATTAGGGATGGGTACTCGGAAGTGCGAGAGTACCTTCGAGAGGGTGTAATTGAGTACGGGCTTAGTGACACGAGCACGTTCTCGAACCGTCCGTACTGGTACCGACCTCGACGAAAAGACGCAACTCGCGTCCTTGTTCAAAATGCGAGCCGGGATCAGTTCAAGTTCATCCTGAACGAAACAGATATTCGGCACACGAGCGCTTGCTACGGCTTCTACGACATCACGCTTTCTGAGACCGAACTGAAAGCGTTACTGGCGTACCTCAATAGCCACGTCTTCGAAGAGGTTGTTCGTGAGTACAAGCAAACGCGGGATGGGGGGTTCGACAAAATCGAGCCGGATCAATTGGAACAGGTTCCGGCGATTGATCCACCGAAGATGAGCGGTGAAACGGTGAATACGCTGGCTGGCCTGTTCGACGAACTGCGGCAGACAACACGAAAGAACGACGACTGCAACCCAGTACTGGATCGTATCAATGTAGTTCTTCAGCAAGAACTCTGACTTGACCAAGAACAGGGCTTGTACTTTCGAGTAACAATCTCTGTGATGTCGCTAACTGAGAGGTCAGTTACCTACCAAGCAATCGCGCGATGAAGCCAGTTGATTCACTATCGTTCCCGTTGTCTTCTGGACCTCTATTCTGCTGAGAAATCTCAGATCCTGTTTCAGCAGCACCATTCAGTAGCTCATCAACCGAGTACCCGATCCACTCAGCGAATTCCTCTGGCGCGCCGATGTAGACACTAGTAGAAGACTTCTCGGACATGAACCGCTTGGGGAGACGCTTCTCGTAGTCGTACACCTCGTATTCTTCGCGGTCGAAGTCGGCCGTGATGGCGTTCGGTTCTGGTTCGAACGTGACACGGCCGCCTTGGATGTCCCGCTGCCACTTCAACCGCCCCGTGTCGTACGTCTTCTCGGCCGGCTCGTCAGCGGGGAAGTACTCGGGTTGCTCTCGACCGGCTTCGTCGTAGAATTCGCGGACAATACGGCGGACGTCTTCGATAGTGCCGTTCCCGTCGGTCCACGGTTGTTCTGTGAGCATCCGACGGGCCACGTAACTGAAGATAGGGTTCTGCCGTTCCAGCACCTCCGAAAGATCCTTCTGCGCTTCACGGAACCCGGGATCTTCCGGATTGGATGGGAATGAGACGTCCATACTCAGAATCTTCATCCGATTCCGAAATTCGGATTTCGGAAGTGCATCGTTCGTCGTGAAAATCAGGCAGGGCTGATCGACGCTGGTGGGCGTCCAGTCGCCCCAGTAGTTCCGAATCGGACTCCACCGTTGGATCTTCTCCTTCTCCGCGTCAATGATGGCGTACGGGAAGCACGTGTCCCACTCGCGGACGCCGCGGACCTCCTTGACGCCGACCTCGTCTGCGTCGACACCGGAGATGACCGTGTTATCGGAGACGAGTCGGAGAATATACTCGGTGAGTTTGTCCTTCCCCGCGTCGCTCTTTCCCTCGATATAGAGATGCTGGAGCACATTATCCAGCGTCCGAGACGGTGACGATAACGCCTCTGCGTACTGGTTAGCGAACGGGGCCCAGAACCCGTAGAGGAACGCCTCGTACATCTGGGCCATCACTGCGGTCTCGGATTGCGTGTGACCGTGGTTCTGGACGGTCTCGATGTAGTCTTCGATGGTTTCGAGGCAATGATCCAAGACTTCGGGGGTCGGCTCGCCGGTGGCAACGAGAATCATCTCGTCGTCCTCACCAATCACGACTTGCTCTGCCTCTGGAAGGACGGACATCGTCGGAATAGCCGTCGATTCCTTCACCTGATTGTTGTACGCGCTTAGCGGCGCAGTGATACTGTGGTCTTCGACAGTCGCCCCGCGGTCACGAAGCCCAGCGCCGAACTCATCGGCCGTGTCCTTGTCCACCTTGCTCGTCCCCATTCGAATCTTCTCATCGGGCGCACGAACCCGCGGCCGATCAAGCGTGTCTGTCAACCCCGTCTCGTGGTCTGACTCAACCAGGCCAACGTCGGGTGACGTGTCTTCGTCCCCAGCGGCGTCAGAGCTTTCCTCAGCTGCGGGCTCATCTGGCTCGACTACGTTGCGGTCGGCATTCTCGGGTTCTTCAATAAATGCCACCGTCTCGTCGGCTTCTTCAGGGTCGTCGACAACAGCGGTGACTTGGTCGGCGACCTCTTTCAAATCCTCAACGGCGTCCTGATTCAGAGCGGCCGTGTCACTCACGTCAAGATCGCCAGCACCGACCCAGTACTCAATGCGGTTCTCTCGCTCTTCTGGTGAATCAGCCTCCTCTAATGCTTCGACGAGTCCTTCGAGCAGTGTCTGGTCGCTGTAGCCCTCGCGGTACTCGTCGATGAACCGCTCGAACTCTTCGTCTAGTTCGGTCCCGACATCGGTCGTGATGACGGATATCTGGTTCGTATGGTACTCCCACGAGTTCCGCGAGAGGTTTGCGGATCCCTGCACGAGTTTCACTGTGTCGTCTGGCATGACGATCCGGTAGATCTTCGAGTGGACGGTTTTCCGATTTTTGAGCCGAACAGTGAGCCGGTCGTCTTGTCGCAGCTGAACGAGTGATCTGGCCGTCGGAACCTCGTTTACCTGGTCAGCGTAGTCTTCAGCGTTCCCTATGAGCACATCCAGCGAACTGATGTCGTACTCGGTTAGCATCTTCACCATCAGCTCAGGAGTCTCTGCGTACGTCACTGCGTCAACGTGGCGAGCGCCTTCGAACAGATCGAGGAAGTCATCGCGTTCTTTCACCATTGCTAAGCGGTATTCCGCAGCACCTGAGCCGTAGAACTCCGGCATATCAGCAAACCTGTCGAACGAGATATTCGCGGTCAGTTCGTCCATGAAGGTGGCATTAGTCTGGAAGGAATAAAACCGTGCCACGAACCGGTAGTAAAGCGCAGACTGTCAGCCGAAACACTCTGAATACTTGGGGGTCGTTCTGAGAAGAGCAGGACAGCGAAAATCTTCGCACGCAGTCCATCCTCTCCGGCAGTTGCGTACGTTGGTCGTGCACACGGTAATTCATGTGCATGTACTCACTCGCTCACGCCCACAGTTGCATGCTGAAGTACTTGAGTACGTACGTGCGTACGTACACGAGCTTGTTTTATCTCTTTGACAGCGGTTTGCTTTCGAGAGGCTGGAAGGAGACCCCAGAGATCCTCAAGCGCGGTAGTAGGCTAAGGCTCAGATCAAGACCGCTGCATTACCTGGCGAACTTAGGGTGGAAATTCAACTGGGAATGTTCTCGCGCGCGGCCAATATCCTCTATACACCCTAGTATTATGTCCCCACAGTGTCATTCAAATGTAAGCGAATCGCATGACACCGGCGACCCCCATCACGGAGCGTGATGAAATCAAAACGGCCGAGGAGGGGTTCCTTTATAAGCGTCGTGCCGCCGTCTGCCAAATGTTGCCCGTCACGCAGAATGATGGGCGCTGCAGGATTTGAACCCGCGACAGCTTGGTCCGAAGCCAAGCACTCTGTCCAGACTGAGCTAAGCGCCCGCGGACTCAGATAGGTACGTGGCCGTGTTTAAACGTCCCGGTTCGATGTGACTCACAGTGGTCGAGACTCCCCTGGCAGTGGTCACGCAGGCGGAAGTACGTCCAGTGCAGGCGACTATCATAAAAAAGACTTTAACCGGTGCCGGGACATACCGACAGGTAACGAGTGTTTCGTGGAGTCGACGCTCGGTGACAGATACGATGTACGACCTCGGACCGGAACTGGACGACGCTTCGCTGACGCCTGGCACGAACGTGCTCGTCACGGGGCCGCCGCTGACTGGCAAGCGTCGTCTGGCGCTGTCCGTCCTCGCCCACGGGTCCGAACGCGGCGAAGGCGCAGTCGTCGTCACCACACGTGACAGCGCCGACCGCGTGCTCTCGGATTACGAACACCTCGTCTCGAATCCGGGTTCCGTCGATATCGGCATCGTCGACTGCGTGACCAAACACCAGGGCCGCTCGGCCCGTGACACCGACGTCGTCAAGTACGCTTCCTCACCCGAGGACATGACCGGCATCGGTATCAAGTTCTCCGAGTTCGTCGAGGAGTTCCACGTCGAGCGCGGGATCGACAACATCCGCGTCATGGTCGACTCGCTGTCGACACTGCTGATGTACTCGGACGTCCAGACTGTCTTCCGGTTCATGCACGTGTTCACCAGTCGCATCGAGAACGCCGACGCGCTGGGGGTCCACGTCATCGAGTCGACCGCCCACGACCCCGAAACGCTGAACACGCTCAAACAACTCTACGACGGTGTCGTCGAGGTCGACGAGGACGGTGCCGTCACCGCGAATCTCCCGACCAGCCAGACCGAACCCTGACTGTCTCGCGCCGATTGTACTCCACACCAGCAATCCTTTTGCCCGTCTCGCGCCTCTCGTCAGGTATGCCCGTCGAAGACGACGACACGCTCCGGGAGATACTCGACTGTGACACGATCGCCGTCGTCGGGTGCTCGACGACGCCTGGCAAGGCCGCCCACGATATCCCGCAGTACATGCTCGACCACGGCTACGAGGTGATCCCGGTCAACCCCTACGCCGACGAGATCTTCGGTCGCCCGGCCTACGACTCGCTCTCCGAGGTCGAGGAGGAGATAGACCTCGTCGACGTGTTCCGACCCGGCGAGGAGACACCGGGCATCGTCGACGAGGCGCTGGAACGCGAGGACGTCAGCGTGGTCTGGCTCCAGCTCGGGATCACGAACGACGAGGCCGGCCAGCGAGTCGAGCAGGCCGGCCGGCTGTTCGTCCAGGACCGCTGTCTGAAAGTCGAACACGGACGACTGGTCGCCTGACATCGCCGTTCCTGCAGTCCGCGCACGGCGTCTATCCCTTCGTGGTCTCCCCGTCCGTGTCGTTGCCCGTCGTCCCGGTCCCACTCCCGCCGTTTCCGTCACCACTCTCGTCAGCGTCGCTTTCGGTAGCCTCGTCGTCTGTGACCTCGTCGGCGCCTTCACTGTCGGGCCCTTCACCGTCGGTGGCGTCGCCGGACTCGGCCTGGGCGTGGACTTCAGCGACGACGTCGTCGACGTCGATGCCCTGTTCGGCGGCGAGGGCCTCGACGATGGCGCGCTGTTCGGCGAGTTCGCGGTCCATCGACTCGATCTGCTCGCTGGTCGATTCGACTCGCTCCCGGAGCTCCTGCAACTGGGCGACGAGCTGGTTTATCTTCTCGTAGGTCTGTTCGGCGATGGTGCTCAGCCGCTGGACTTTCTTGGCGGTGTCTCCGAAGGGCATACCCGGCGTTCGGACGCCCCCGTTGTGCGCCTTTCGGCTCCGGAGGACGCACCGCTCTCGACGCCTTCGAACGACGGGACCGGAACGTCGCCGTTAACACGGGCGGGGACCGAGTTCGGGGCATGGACCGGATACGGCTGGCACCGCTCGTCGGGATCGTCGGCTGCCTGGGGTACGCCGGATTGCTCGTCGTCCCGTATCTACTCGTCCGGACGTCCCCGGCGACGGCCGTGGGAACCTACTACGGGACGGGCGGGATCAACCCGGTCGTCGGTGGCTTTTTCGCACTGATCGCGGTCATCGTCCTCGCGGCCGGGCGCGAGGGGCGGACCGACCCCGGCTTCGCCGCTGGCGTCTCGCTCGTCCTCGGTCTGTTCATGTGTGGTATCGCAATACTCTGGGCGGTCACCGTACCCGAGGAGGTCGTCGTAGGCGTCGACGCTCCCCAGTATCTCACGTATCACCGGTGGGCCCTCAGTGGTGTGGGCGTCGTCGTTCCGCTCGCTGGCGGCTGGTGGGCGAAGACGCTGGAGTTACTTTGAGTCGTGCGAGCAGGGCCGTGTCGTGGTCGCGGACCGACCGACGGCACGGGTCCGAAAGGCCCTTATGGTGGACCGCAGTACATTCGAGTCGGACTAGGCCGGGCAGCTAGGCCCTGCTCTATACCCGCCCTATGGCCTTCAGCGGGGGCCGAATCCCGGGGGCGTCCGGACCGACGGACGCGGGCCCCGTGAGCCAACGTGGAAGCCTCGTCCTGCGGGGACGGCGGTCCGTGGGAGTGCGCCTGCAGGGGCGCTCGCCCACGGTTAACCGGAGGCACTCCGTCAGGCACGGAAGTGAGCAGCGGACCTCTGGACACCCGTCGCTCGGAGGGTCGCGGGGTGGAGGAGGCAAACGGGATTCCCCGTGTTCGAACGTCCGGGCCATCCCGGGCGTCCGCTCTACAACTCCCGAGAGACGTCTCCGTTCTGTCGTGTACCACGCACGACGACTGTTCAGTGGAGGCCATCTTTTTCCCGCTCGAGTATCCTCGCTCACTTCGTTCGCTGCGGGTACCACTCGCGGCAAAAACATGTGTGAAAAAGGCTGAACCCTCGCTTCGCTCGGGTTCAGTGAACCGCGCCCCGCTTCACTCGGGTTCAGTGAACCGTGCCTCGCTTCGCTCGGCGCGGATGCCAATGATACGTTCACACTCTCTACTGAACGACCGACGACCGAAGCCGGAGAGTCCACACTCGACGGTCGAGAGAATACGGAACGGAACACCGAAAGAACCGACAGAACGAGCGGATTGGACCTGGACGGGAGACGTTTTCCGCGGTCCCCGCGGCCACAGACAGCTTTAGCCGGATTCTCGCCGGCACTTGCCCGTTCGGGCTTTCATCGGATTCCCACCGACGTTTGCCAGCTACGCTGGCGTTTAGCCGGAGTCCCACCGGCCTGCCTGATGAGCGGGCTTCAGTCGGATCCTCGCCGACGGTTGCCGTCGTGTTCCCGAACTCCGCTTGCGCGTGGTCCGGTACTTGGCCTTCTCCTTCGACCACCTAGGTGGTCGAACACTGGACCGCCGTGGTCCTCCTTCGAGACCTGTGTCCTCGTGACCGTCTTACCGGTCCTTCGGTTCTGGCCTCTACTCCCGCCCGTCTCGCCCTGTGCGGGTCGATCCGGACCGGAGCGTCCAGTGTATCCCCGACCGCTCTGTCGGGACTTCATGGTACGTGGTGACGTGACATAAACCTACCGGCCAGATACGACGACTGGACGAACGTCGGGAATCGGTGTGCCGGCGCTCTCATAGTGCTTATTGTAGACCATTTCCGGATCGCGCCGGCCCCGGGGTCGGCGCGTACCGGTAAATCGCTACAATAAGCACTATCAGTCGTCGGCGGGTTCGGCGATCCCTTCGACGCCCGAGAGTTCGATGCCGCCGCCGATGGTGCGGTTCGGGTAGGGGATGTTGATGCCCTCCTCGTCGAACCGTTCTTTGACGGCCTGAACGTACTCGGCGCGGGTCTTCACGAAGTCCGCGCGGCTGGGGTTGCTGATCCAGACGCGGGACTGCAGGCCGACCGAGGAGTCGCCGAGTTCGATCAGCCGGACGGAGGGTCCCGGGTCTTCGAGGATGTCCGGATGTGCCTCGGCCTCCTCGACGATGATCTCGGTCGCCCTGTCGATGTCGTCGTCGTAGCCGATGCCGAAGACGAACTTCAGGCGGAGCTGGTCTTTCGCGACGGGGTTTTTGATGACGCCGTCGGTCAACTGGGAGTTGGGCACCGTCAGGAGTTCGTTGTCGAAGGTTCGCACCCGGGAGACGCGCAGCGAGATGTCCTCGACGATGCCCGAGTTGCCGTCCCACTCGATCCAGTCGCCGATGCGGAACGGCTTGTCGGTGAAGATGAAGATGCCGGCGACGAAGTTCGCCAGCACGTCCTGCATGGCGAAGCCGATGGCCAGCGTGGCGGCGGCGCCGACCGTCGCGATGGCCGTCAGGATGTTGCCGTACCCTGCCATCGCGAAAGCGATGCCGACTGCGACGAACCCGACCAGCAGCGAGGCGAGCTTCTGCAGCGGTTTGCGAGCGTGTGCGTCGAGGTCACGCGCTTGCAGAACCCGGCCGAACAGCGGGACGACCGTGAGGCGCCCGAGCACGAACACGCCGATAGCGACGACGACAAACGTGATCGCCGACCCGATGCCGTTGGCCAGCTGGGGGTCGAGTCCCAGCAACTCGGCGAGCGCCTCCGCGACGATCCCGCTCTGTAGCGGCGCGAACGCCGCCTCGGTCATCGCTCGAACACCGCTGTGTGTCCGCGAGTGCGGACCAGGTCGGCACCGACGCGCTCGGCCAGTTCCTCGGCGAGTTCCTCCGTCGTCGTCCCGCCGCGGGCCGCCCGGAGGAACTTGACTTTCACGAACTCCGCGTCGTGTAACTGGTCGCCGAGTTCGTCGACGACCGGGTCGAGTCCGTTCTTGCCCACCCAGACCGTGACGTCGAGTTCGTGTATCCGCTGTTTGCGCGTCCCGTCGTTCATGTTATCCTACCTTGTATCGAATACGTTCAAGTCTTATGGGTTGCCCCGGCCCGGCAGAACGCCTCCGTCCCGTCAGCCGTCGTAGGGGTAGCGGTCCTGGTGTCCACAGTCGCAGGTGACGACGACGTGGCCGTCCCGGGTCCGGACGCGGGCGTTCCGGCCCGGGCGGAGGTAGGCGTCACAGCGGTCGCAGGTAAAGCGAGTGAACTCCCGCGGGAGCGCGAGTCTGTTGCGCTCGGCGATCCGGCGGGCACGACGGACGTACCGGCGGGCACGCTCCTCGTGGCCCTCGTCGGTGGCTGCTGCCGCGAGGTCGCGCAGGCGTTCGATTCGCTCGCGGGCGATCTCCTCCGTACTCACTGTCGGCGAGTGGCGTCGTGCCGGTCTATGTGTTACGGTCTCGGAGAGACGCCGGCCACACCGGACATCCAGACGAACTCGAGGCCCTCGAAGCGTGTGCCGCCGTCTCGCTCTCGCCGATGTCGGCACGGTGGTATTCTTTCGCATCTGGTCGTCGTCAGGAGGTCGGTGGCGTACTCAGGACTCGAACCGGCCGACGGCGACGACGCAGGCACCCCCGGCGACAACCAGGCCACTCGCGACGCCGAACGCGAGCAGGAATCCCGACTCGGCGACGACGCCACCCAGCAGGCTCCCGACCGCGCCAGCGAGAGCGGCCAGCGCCGCGTAGACGCCCAGCACCTCCCCCTTGATCGCGGCCGGGGCCAGGCGCGTCACGACGGTCGTTCCGGTGACGGCGATGACGGCCCAGGTCACGCCGACGAGGGCGAACGCGACGCCGACCCCGGCCAGCGAGACGGTCCCGGCGAGCCACAGTCCCGCGAGCGCGACGGCCGGGAAGGCGAGTGCGCGCACCAGCAGGCCGCCGACCTGGACCAGCGCCGGGTCGTACCGGCCCGCGAGCCCGCCGGCGGCGCCGTAACACAGCGCCGACCCGACGCTGGAGGCGAGATAGAGCCCGAAGACCACACCGCTGCCGAACCCGGCGTCGTCGGTCAGAAAGAGCGGGAGCGGCGCGAAGAAGGCGGCGAATCCGGTGAAAAAGAGCGCCGCCGCGACGAAGTAGGCGCTGAGCGTCGGCGTCATCCGGGCGACGAACGCTCGCGGGTGGAGGCGTCGCGTCGAGAAGTACAGCCGCGAGGGCCACACCAGCGCCGGGAGCGTGATGCCGCGGGTGCCGAGGCGCTGCGCTCTCGCGAGTGCTCGTGCGACCGGTCCCGGCCGGGGTTGACGGACGTCCGCCGGGAGCCACTGCCACGCGCCCAGTACACCTACCATCGCGCAGGCACCACACGCGAGGAAGAAGGTTCGCTGGACGACGAGCGGCGACACGAGCCGCGTCCCGAGGGCGACCCAGACGGTCCCGAGCAGGAGGCCGCCGGCCCACCCCCAGCCGTGGTACGTGTTGAGTCGGCCGAATCGGCCCGGCCACTCGGGTTCGTGAACTCCCACCGTCGCGAGCAGCGTCACGACCGGGCCGGCGGCCGCGGCGGCGAACCACACCACCGAGTTGGCGGCGATCACTGCCGGGATCCCGGGTACACCGGGATCCCGCCGAGCGCGGCGGCGACGACGGCGAGACTCGCGACGAGATACGTACGGCGGTGGCCGGTCCGGTCGGCCAGTCGACCGACCACGAGTGCCCCCGGTGCGCCGCCCAGGGCAGCCGTCCCCGCGAGGAGACCGAGCGCGGTTGCACCACCGCCCAGTGCCACGACGTACAGCGGGACCAGCAGTGACGCCCCACCCAGAGCGACACCCGCCAGCGCCCACGCCACGAGCCAGCGGTCGGTGTTCACGGACCGGACCTGTGGCTCCGGGTGCAAAGCCCTGTCCACTGGGGGCGGGCCACGCCGTCACGGGCCCCGAGTGCCGGCCGGCAGACGCCCGGACCGGCCAGCCCGTCGAAAGCACCCGAAACCGTCGCTCTCGAGACGCTCGTGTGCTATCGTGGCCGATCCGTCGGATAGCAACGCATTAACCCCCGGTCGTACAACGTGGATGCCATGGGCCCGCCCAGGGTGGCCGCGTTCACCGACACGTACCTGCCGACGGTCAACGGTGTCACCTACACCGTCGAGACGTGGCGCGAACAGTGGGCCGACCGCGGCGGAGACATGCACGTCGTCTACCCCGCCAGCGACCACAACCCCGACGCCACGGAACACCCCGTCAGCAGTCTCCCCTTTCCCTTCTACGAGGGCTTTCGTGTCGGCCTCCCGGAACTGCCCCGCGAGGTGTCGGACGTCGACCTCGTCCACGCACACACCCCGTTCAGTCTCGGCCTCGCCGGCCTCCGCCTGGCGCGCAAACACGACCTCCCCGTCGTCGCCTCCTATCACACCCCCACCAGCGAGTACGCCACCTACCTCGCCTTCGCCGACCGGATCGAGCGCGCCATCGAGAAGAGCGCCACCGGCTACGAGCGGCGCTTCCTCGACCGCACCGACGTCGTCGTCGCGCCCAGCGAGCGCACGGCCGAACGCGTCCGCGAGGACGTCGACCCGGACTCGCGCGTCGTGGTCGTCCCCAACGGCGTCGACACCGACTTCTTCGAGCCCGTCGACCCCACCGCCTTCCGCGCGCGCCACGGCCTCCCCGACGGCCCGCTCGTCGGCTACACCGGCCGCCACGGCTACGAGAAGAATCTCGACGACGTCATCGCGGCCGCCGCAGATCTGGATGTCACGCTCGTGTTCGGCGGTGACGGTCCCGCCCGCGAGGATCTGGAAGCACAGGCCGCCGCGACGGACGTCGACGCGCACTTCCTGGGCTTTCTCGACCGCGAGGAGCTCCCGGCCTTTTACTCGGCGCTCGACGTCTTCGCGTTCCCGAGTCCGGTCGAGACCCAGGGGATCGTCGCGCTCGAAGCCAACGCCTGCGGGACACCCGTCGCCGGCGTCGCCAGTGCGGCGCTCGCCGACACCATCGACCAGGGCGAGACCGGCTACAAGGCCCCGCCCGGCGACGTCGCGGCCTTTCGCGACGTGATCGCCCGGACGCTCGACGAACGCGACCGGCTCCGCGCGGTGTGTCTCGACCGCCGCACCGCGATGAGCGTCGACCACGCCGTCGACCGCCTCTCGGATATCTACGCGGACGTCCTCGACGCCCGCGTCGACGCCTGACCCACCCCGGTCATCGCTCCGATAGTTCGGGCCCCGGAAAGATACGATCCCCTACAGTAGTACCCTCCCATCGTCCCGGGTCCACGGACTGTGGGAGGAAACACGGCGCGTGGGGGGTTCTGGAGCGCGAATCTCACCGAACGCGTGGGGTTCGACCACACCGATTAAAACCCTCGGGGGCGAACATGTTGGCCATGGATACCGAGTCCCTGGTGACGTACGTGGGTCGGTCCGAACTCCGGACGGCGGTCCTGCGTGCCATCGAGCGCGACCCTCGGACCACCGGAGCCCTCCACGCGGCCCTCGACGTGAGTCAGTCGGGGGTGTACAAGACGCTCGACGAACTCGCCGACCGCGGTCTCGTCCGCGAGGGCGACGAGTGGGTACTGACCGCACGCGGTCGCCTCGTCGCCGACGAACTCGACAGAGCGCGCTCGCTCGACGCGTTGCTCGACGACGAGTTCTGGGAGGCCCACGACGTCTCCGTGCTGCCGCGCCGGTTCAGACAGCGCCTCGCCGGCGTCGGCACCTGGGACCTCTATCGCAACCCGGCGCGCAACCCGCAACTGCTAGAGCGCTGGGCCGTCGAACTGTTCCGCGAGGCCGACTGGGTCTGCGTCGGCGCACAGGTCTACTACCCGCGGTTCGCGAACACGGTCGACACCCTCGCCGACCGGGGTGTCCTCGACGCCGAAGTGCTCGTCGACGAACGCCTCGTCGTCGAGTCCGTCGAGCGGTACGACGGGACCGGGTCCACGGCGGGCGTCGACGAACGCGTCCGCCCGCTCGATTTCTCCTACGCGGTCACCGAGTCGCTGGTCGCGCTCTCGCTGCCGTCCAGCGACGGCGTCTCCGACCTCGACGCGGTCCTCGTCGGCGCCGGCGACGCCGCCGTCGACCTCGGCCGTGACCTCCACGAGTACTACTGGGAGGGGGCCGACCCCGTCGAGGAACGCCTCGCGACCGCCTGATCACGGTCACCTCCACGAACGTCTCTTCGGGTCCCGGCGTGACTTACTCACCGTTCAGTCGTGGCCGACTCGGGAAGGTCCGTTTCTTCTGGGTGAAGGGGTCGTAGGTCGACTGGTGGCACTGACAGTACACCTCGTTTTCGCGCTCGGTGTCCATCGCCGGTGGGTGTTTGTACCCCGGGACGCAGCAGTAGTGGGTACACTTGTTGAGCCAGGCGATGAACCCCTGCTCCGTGCTCGCCGCGAGCCACTCGTCGTCTTCGGCGGCTTCCTCGATCCGGGGCGAACGGAGGATCTGGACGGGTATCACCTTCTCCGCGTCCTGTGAGCGCCACGTCGCCGTCGCGGGCTTGCCGACCGGGTCGCCGATGTCGTTGTTCCACTCCTCGTAGTCGGCGAAGTCCTCGACGGTGAAGCGGTCGCCCTCCTCCTTTTCGAGGTTCTGCCAGTCGTACGGCGGTTCGTCCGTCGCACGGAAGGCGTCGTCGACGTTCGCCTCCGGCGCGAGACCGGGATGGGCCTCGATGCCGCAGTACTGGAACCAGTCTGACCGGTAGGTGATCCCACCCAGTTCCTCCTTCGCGACGCCGTCTTCGATCCGCCCGTCCGGCCAGACGCCCGTGACGTACCCGTCCTCGACGCCCACGGGGATCTGGCTCATCCCCCGGGGTGCCGGCCCGTCGGTGTTCTCGATGACCATCGCCTCGACCGTCCCACCGCCCTCGCCGGTCGGACTCGTCGCGACCTCCACCGCCGAGGCGCCGGCAGTACCGACCGTCCCGAGCACCGAACTGCCGATCACTCCCTTGACGAACCGGCGCCGACCGCTCGTCGGCGGATACTTGTCGGGGTCCATACCCTCGATTTCGGGGGACCATCTCTTAAAACCTAAATTATTTGATGTGTAATGCGCCACGGGCGGTGCGCGGTTCCACGGGTCGTGGAACGCTGTATCGGGTGTCGAGTGCGGCTGGGGTCACCCGTCGTCTCCCGGCGGGTGTCGGTGGTATTCGACGACGCTGAGTTCTTCGTCGACCGTGAGCGTCAGTGCCCCGTCGCCGGTCTCGATAGTCGTCTCGACGCGGAGCGGGTCCTCGGCGACGACCCGTTCGGTCGCGTCGAGTATCGGGTCGAGTTCCCAGAGCGGCGTCTCGCGGATGTCGATGCCCGCGTCGTAGAGCAGCGAGACGACGGCCGGGTGGTCGAGCACCATGCCGGCGACCATCGAGTACGCGACGTGGCCACACACCGTACAGGAGTAGGAGACGCTCCAGTCCTCGTGTAACTTCCCCTGGTCGTCGCGCTGGAACCCCGCGTCCAGCGGCCCGCCGCAGTACAGACAGAACCCGCGGTTCAGCCGCTGTATCTCGGTCAGCAGGTGTTTACCGAGCAGCGTCTCGAGGTCGTCGGTGTCGGCCGTCGCAACCAGTGCCGGCGGCGCCTGCATGTCGGCTTCGTGGTGCCCACAGCCGCGACACTCCAGTCGCATCCCCCCGTTCCCGTACTGCAGTGTGATGGTGTCCCCGCATTCGGGGCAGTCCCGGACCGGTCGGGGGTCTATCGCCGTCTCCAGGTCGGTGAACCCGCCCGAGAACGCGGCGCCCACGACCCGGCGACCCGCGGTCGTCAGCCGGTACCCCTCGTCGACCTTCCGGACGAACTGCGGGGTGAGCTGGTCGAGGTGGTAGTTGAACTGCCCCGAGTCGCGGATCCCCGACACCTCCCGGAGGTCGGCGAACGACGCCGAGGACTCGCCGGTCCCCGTCGTCAGGTCCCACAGCGCCTCGAGGACGGCAAAGCGCGTCTCGCTGGCGACCAGACTGAACGCCTCACTGGGGTCGACTGACTGGTTCGTCCCCTCGCTCATAGCCGCCGTTGCGCTTCGACTGTCATCAGCGTTCGGGAACCCTGGTCCCGACGGTGACGGACGCCCTCACGGACGCGGAGTGGTATACGAGCGGACGCTCGCCGAACGGCGGACGAAACCGGCGTTCTCAGTTGGCCTGCGGGTTGTTCTGGCGGCGATACGTGCCGACCATCTTCCAGAGGGCTCTGTCGAGGTCCTCGTCGGCCTCGGACTGGATCTGACGGTACAGCTCCTCCGAGACTGTTATCTCGGGCATCACCAGCCGATACCGGTCCGACCTACTTAAGTACTTGCTGAGTACGGATCGAGTAAATCTTTGGAAACCGACGGTCTCAGGCGCCTACGAGAGCGCACTGCCGGCGCGGATTATCTCCCGCTCGCCGAACGCCGGTCCGACCAGCTGGAGGCCGACGGGCAGCCCCTCGTCGGTCTCGCCCGCGGGGACGGAGATGGCCGGCAGGTTGGCCATGTTGACCGGCGTCGTGTTCGCGTCGGCGAGGTACATCGTGAGCGGGTCCGACAGCGACTCGCCCAACTCCATCGGCGGGACGGGCATCGTCGGCGACGCGAGGACGTCCGCCTCCGAGAGCGCCTCGTCGAAGTCCTGCTGGATCCACGCCCGGGCGTCCTGTGCCTTGGCGTAGTACTTGTCGTGATACCCCGCCGAGAGGGCGTAGGTCCCGAGCAGGACGCGCCGTTTGACCTCGTCGCCGAACCCCTCGCGCCGGGACGCCGCGAACGTCTCGTTCCAGTTGCCGTCGTAGCCGCCCGACTGGCCGTAGCGGACGCCGTCGAACCGCGCGAGGTTCGAAGAGGCCTCGCTCATCGCGATCACGTAGTAGGATTCGACGGCGTACTCGACTGACGGGAGCGCCACCTCGTGGGTGGTCGCACCCTGGTCCTCGAGGTCGGCGATAGCGTCCCAGAACACCTCCGTCACGCGCTCGTCGGCCCCCTCGACGAGTTCCGTGGGGATCCCGACGTCGAGGCCCTCGACGTCGCCGTCGGCCGCCGAAGCGTAGTCGAGGTCGCCCTCGCGAGCGCTGGTGTCCGCGTCCCCGTCGTCGCGCTCGCTCTGGTTCGGTGGGGTACGCGTCGTCGCGTCGCGCTCGTCGGGGCCGGCGATCACTTCCAGCAGTTTCGCCGCCTCCTCGACGGTCGGTGCGATGGGACCGATCTGTTCGAGCGAGTTGGCGTAGGCGACCAGTCCGTAGCGCGAGACGAGTCCGTACGTGGGTTTGATACCCACGACGCCACAGAACGCGGCGGG
>Ga0207770_100511_pt1 | contig 17295 bp, 19 predicted proteins | sample A23E2SouthBayCA_FD_187729 | JGI IMG/M metagenome (GOLD analysis project Ga0207770, IMG submission 187729) | Aerobic enrichment media microbial communities from Eden Landing Ponds, California, USA - A23 E2 (SPAdes) | ecosystem: Environmental > Aquatic > Marine > Unclassified | place: Emeryville... | reverse complement strand
GGCGAGCGCCAGCAGCCTGCCGATCGCCCGGCTCGCCGCAGTCACGAGCGTGTACAACGCGACCGTCCACATCCTCAACGTCGCAGAAACGACACAAGACACGGACTTCCCTGGTCGAGCGGTTCTACTGGGACGCCAAGCTCAACGAGATCTACGAAGTAACCAGCGAGGTGCTGCAGAACACGATCGCCGACCGGTTGCTGACATGGAACGACCTGGGCTATAACCTCACGCGGTGTCTATCCATTCGATATGGTCGAGACGATCACAGCCTCACGGCTTCGAGAAAGGATCGACATGGGAGAGTCCTTCACGCTGCTGGACACCCGTCCCGAGGAGAGCTACGAGGCCTGGCACATCCGGGACGCGATCCAGTACACGTACGACCCCGACTCCGAGTTCGACGCCGGGGAGTTTCGGTCGCGGACGGGACTCACACCGGACGACGAGATCGTCACCATCTGTGCGAAGGGCATCTCGTCGTTCGACATCGCCAAACAACTCCAAGACACCGGCTACGAGAACGTCACCGTCGTCGAGGACGGCATGGAAGGCTGGAGCGAAGTGTACGATGTCGTCGAGATACCGACGGCGAGTGACGTCGAAATCGTCCAGTTCCAGCGGCGTGCGAAGGGCTGTCTGAGCTACCTGATCGGCGATCCGGCGTCGTCCCTGGCGGCCGTCGTCGATCCGACGCGACACGTCGAACGGGTAGCCGCAGCGGCCTCCGAGCGAGACTATTCGATCGAGTTCGTCTTCGATACGCACGTCCACGCCGACCACGTCTCGGGGGGGCGCGAACTCGCCGACCACGTCGGCGCAACCTACTATCTCGGAGCCGACGCAGCCGATCGCGGCGTCGTCTACGACTACCGGCCGCTGGAGCGAAACGATGTCGTCGCGGTCGGCGACCACGATATCAAGACCGTCCCATCGCCCGGCCACACCTCCGAAATCGTGAGCTATCTCGTGGACGACGAGGCGGTCCTGACGGGCGACACGCTGTTCGTCGACTCGGTCGGCCGTACCGAACTGCAGTTCGGCAACAGTGATGCCGACGCCGGTGCAAAACTGCTCTACGAGTCGCTTCACCGGACGCTGCTAGCCGAACCCGACTCGGTCACCGTCTTGCCGGGCCATTTCTCCATCGGAGCCGACGGGACGACCGACGTGACCCCCGGTGAACCCGTCTCGACGACCATCGGCCAGGTGCGCACAGAACTCGAACTGCTGAACGTCGACCGCGAGACGTTCGTGCGCCAACTCACCGCAGCCCTCCCGGAGAAGCCACCGAATTACGAGCGGATTATCGATATCAATGTCGGCCGGGACGCCGCCGATGAGGCGGCGACGACAGAACTGGAACTCGGCCCAAACAACTGCGCGGCGACTGGGGACTAAATCCTATCACCCCAACTTGACGCGCAGGTCAAGGCCGTCTACCTCGACCGCGGCTTCTACAACAGCACCTGCCTCGAGCTGCTATACGCGCACAACTACGCTTACGTAATGCCGATCGTCAAGTGGGGGGAGACGAGTCAAGACGCACTCAGCAGCAGTTGGAGTCGCGTGATTGAACACGAACTCGCTGGGCAGGTAACATTCCCCCCTGAAAAACCCCGAATGGGTGAACCTCTGTTACACGCGCTGCGCGTCCCGAATCACCAGATCCCAGCAGTGAAAGCAGCGGTGTGAGTGCGTAGCCGAGGAAGCTAAGCGCCGCCGGGCCGGCGCCGCTTAGTGGTCGGCTGATTTTGAAGCCGGAACACCCCTGTCGGGTTTCGTCGAACTGTGTCGGGCCACTGACCGTCTGGGAAACGCTCCCAGGCGGTCGGAAAGCCGTGGATGTGATCGTGAGAAACGTATCCCAGGTCTATGACTGGGACGTGTGACCGCCGTGTTTCCGGTACCAGACACGCTCGCCGACGGGTGACTCCTCCTCGTCGATATCCAGCCGACTCACGAACAGGTCGCGAACGGCAAGCGTGATGACGAGGTCTATGGTCTTGCCCTCCTCGGGGGTGACCGTGACGACACAGTGGCCGTCCCGCTGTGCGACCGACGCGATAGTCCCGACCGACCACCGATCACGGTGGTGAGCGGGCTCCCGTGCGTGAATACGGTCGTGACTCATGCTGGGGGAGTCAGACGTCACCCGGGGTTGTCCCATCGCCGGCCGCGACGGGCTGTCGGTCGCGTTCCGCCAGTGGCTCCTCGATGCCGAGTAGCGTTGCGCTCTCCGACCAGAGTCGCCGGGCAGCCTCGCCGTCCCGGGCGGCCTCTGAGGGGGTACGCGGCCGCTGGTTCGTGAAGTACCGCCCGGATACCTCCGCAGCGCGTGGCGAGACGGCGACGAACAGGATCTCTGCGGCCCCGTCGGCGACAGACGTCACCCCGGGGACCGCTTCGAGTCGCTGGAACAGGCCTGGGAGCGAGCCAGGGAGGAACCGACTGAATCCACTCCCTGGAATCGCGCCCGGGTGGATGCTATTGGAGGTGACCTCGCGACCGGTTGTGTCGAGTCGTCTGGCGAGTTCCGTGGCGAACAGGACGTTCGCGAGTTTCGAGTGGCTGTATGCCTTGAATCCGGTGTATCGGTCGGCACCCCGCACCCGGTCCAGATCCAGCGAGGCCCCCTTGTGAGCGCCGGAGGCGGTCGTGACGATCCGGGCGCCCTCGCGGAGGTGGCCGAGCAACTCGGTCGTCAGTAGGTATGGCGACAGGTGGTTGACGTGGAAGGTGTACTCGACGCCAGCGTCGGTCAGCCCTCCGTTCCGGAACAGCCCGCCGGCGTTGTTGACGAGGAGGTCGAGCCCCTCGGTCTCTTCGCGCACAGCGACCGCGAGATCTTGGACCGCATCGAGATCCGCGAAGTCCGCTTGGACGAACGTCGCGTCGGCACCAGTCCGGGAGAGTTCCTCGACCACCGCCGCGCCGGCCTGTGGGTCCCGGCCGTGGACGACGACGTCCGCGCCGAGTCGGCCGAGCGCCAGCGCGGCGGCGCGGCCGATTCCGCTCGTCGACCCCGTGACCAGAGCCTGTAGTCCGGTACAGTCGACGTCGGACACACCCGCGAGGGTTTCTGGGAGTTCACTCATTACGTGTTACAGGAGGTCGACAGCCAAAACACCATCACCTCGGCCCGAAGCACTGTGGGTCGCCAGAGGCACCTCGCCCTCAGTTCCCGGAGTCTTGTAACATCTGTTTCATCTGGTCCAGCTTGAGGTAGACGGCGAGACCAAGTATCGTCGCCGGCCACAGCCCGACGAACTGCCCTCGCTGTTTTTCACCACGGACGTAGTAGTAGTACAGAGCGAGCGCAACGGAGCCCATTGCTGCCATCGCCCCGGGGCCGAGGCCGCTCTCGTCCAGTTCTCGTGCGACTCCTGTCGGTTCGTCAGTTGATTCACTCATAGGTGAGCTAGCACTCGGAAGTGGATTAATGGTCGGTATTTTGATATTCGGGCGGTTTTTGATTACATGGGTAACTCTTCCTAGCGGTGGTCGAGAGGGACGCCCGCTCGGCACGACGAAGCCGTCCCCGTGTGAGAACAAACGCGTAAGGCCATAACACCACAACGGGGTGCATGCGAACGACAGTCACCGAACAGGCCGGTCTCCTGCTCGTCCGGATTGAAGAAGACGAGTTCGAGGTGAACTTCGAGACGATCGAACCCACTGACGTGACACTCCGCTTCCGTCGCGACGGCGAGAAAGCCGGCAGCATCTACAACGACGACGGGACCGAGAAGACGATGGCACGGCTGAGGACAGTCCGGGAGGGGGCTGACTTCATTGGCGTTCGTGTTCCGAAGGAGTTCGTCTCGAAGGTCCTGACAGCAGCCGTCGAGACGGGGCGCATCACCGACGAGTCGGTCGCCGAAGGCTACCGACTGCGGATCCTCTGATCGCGAGTGCCGTAGGGACTAAGAGAGTCTCCTCGTGAGAATCGAGACCCCGTGGCCAACCCGGGAGCGTTCGATCCCCGGAATAACTCGGCGGCGCGCCGTCGGGACGCTGTTGCTCGTCGTCTTCATCGACCTGCTTGGGTTCGAAATCCTCATTCCGGTCATCCCGATGCCAAATGTTTCGGTGGCAACGAGTTCGTCGGGAGTCTGCTGATTGCCATGTACTCGTTGTTCCAGTTCATCGGTGCACCCATCTTGGGTCGCCTATCGGACGAACGCGGCCGACGACCGAACATCCTGCTCTCGTTGCTGGGACGTGTGGGTGCTGTGGATCGTCGCCGTGGGGTCCATCGCGCCCGTCGACGCACTCTGTCGACCGTCGGAGAGGCCGGTCGGGAGCGAGGGGTCGAGGATTACTTAAATCGTTCACAGGAAGATACGTAGCAACGAATCGCGGAAGGTAACACACGCTGCCTTCCAAGGCGGACGAATCCGCGTCGGTCACCCACGTCTTCGACGCTCAGATCGGGGAGTTGAGCGTGCCGAAGTACACCTGCCACGCGAGGGCGGACTTGGCTACCAGACTCAGAACGATGTACGTCTTCTCGCCGAAGAGGTAGTCCTTCCATCGTGCGAGTTCCAAGTACTGCAGGGCCATGTTCAGCGCGAAGAGGTTGAAGAAGACGAAAATCGAGATGTAGATGTAGATGACGAACTCGGGGAATTCTCCGCCGCTGGCCGTCACCGTACCGACGAACGTGATTGCGATGACAATCCAGGGTACGATACCGGCGATGGAACCCACCCAGAACGGTGTCCAGTCGGTTTCGTCGGTCGATTCGTTGCGTTGCTCCATCAGGAGTCCGGCGAGGTTCATCACCGCAACGAGTCCGAACAGTGCTACGAGGGTCCCGAGGTCCCAAACGCCGGCCAGCATGGCGATTACAACGATCATCAGCGAGGCGCTCACTGAGTACTCGTACCAGCGGTAGGGATTCATCCCTCTGTCGAGATACGCGACGTACTTGTCGTACCGGACGGTCGCGATGATGGTGTGTGCGAACGCGGAGATGAAGAGGAATCCCGCCACGAGCAGCGGGAGGTTGGCGTCGACGAACGAAACCGTCTCCGGGAAGATCGTCTCGGTTTCGGGGTTGAACCCGTATCTGGTTCGCGTAACCGGCCACAGGACGTTCTCGGCCAGGATAACCATCGCTAGCCCCTGGAGAAAGTGGAGGACAGCCATGACAGCATTCCACAGTCGGAGCCGGGTGTCACGCGCAGACGTCTGCTGTTCGACTTCGGTCACCGTCGGATTTTTCGTGGACAATGTTCTGTTTGCAATACAATCGGCTCGTAGATACGTCTGTGGTTGGTCATGGTATGCTGTACGTATCCCCGGTGTCGAGCTTCCTCGTGGACCCGGCGCTGCCTGTACGCACATCCGGTTTCCGGACGCGACGCTCTCCTTGACCGCTTCGACGAGTCCGTCCGAGACACTGGAGGCGTTCGGAAGGCCCAGCAAGTATGAGAGCGGAAACGACGGACTGCGGCTGAGGAGTTCTGCGACCGGCGAAGCCGCTATTCAGCGAGTGTCCTCGCATCGCTCTTCGAGTACGACTGTCCCGCTCGACAGGTCGTTGGGGCGATTCCCCAATTCCCGATTCTTTGTTCAGTACCCCTCGCGGTCGTGTGGCTGGAGAGCTGGCCTCGGCACTCACAATCCATCCACAGTGAATGTACGTAGCAGCTCTATCGAACGTGTCCAGCCCGTCACTCTTCGCTACCACTCCCTGGACGGGCTGTTCATGCGTGTGGAACGCGAACCTATCGTATGCGAACGCTCACGAAGGCAGTAATCGTCGGCGGTGCCACGTTGTTTGCTGGCTGGATCGGGTGGGGTATTTACTCGACTCGAAAGGCTGAGTCGGTACCGTATGAGCGGGTAGGAACGCTAAACGGTTTTGAACTCCGCCACTATCCACAGATGGTTCTCGTCGAGACGTCGGCGTCAATTCAGCGGACGGCGTTCCGCCGACTCTTCAGATACATTTCGGGAGCCAACCAGGGCGAGGAATCGATCTCTATGACGGCACCCGTCGAGACGCAGGGAGGAACATCGGTTCAGATGACGACTCCTGTTCGGTCGGAGTCGGCTCGGAGTGATGCTGATGAGCTACGGATGGCGTTTTATCTGCCATCGGAGTACGATTCCGAAGCCGCCCCGGAACCGACGGACCCGAACGTCGAACTGGTTACCGAGCCATCCAAGACGGTCGTCGTGGACCGCTTCTCTTGGTACGCTCCGGAGTGGCGGGTGACACGGAGGGAACGAAACCTTCTCTCCACGCTCGAACGCAAAGACGTCGAACAGGTCGGTTCACCCTCTCTGCTCCGGTATAACGACCCATGGACACCGCCGTTCTTGCGACGGAACGAAGTGGCCGTACCGGTTGCTGATACGGCCTGAGGGCTGGGGAGATAGTCTGACAGCCGCCCCAGCTAGTGTCCGGGCATCCGGATATCAGCAGTGACCGAGAGTGGCTCTGATTGACGAAAGAGCAACGTCCCGCCCGACTCCCACACATTGACCCCCTATTTGCGGTCGGTCTTTACGAGCGTTTGGGGCTGACAAACGCCGTTTGTCGGCCGGACGGTTCCTTGCTTTTCCCGTCAGTTCTCTGCCTCTGCCGAGCCCGTACTGACGCCGAGGACCGAGTACAGGCCGCAGGTTCCTGTCGCCGCCGTCCCGAGCAGAATGAGTGCGACCACTCCCAACACGGGTGAGAGTATCGTCGGGAGAGAGCCGACGCTTGCAAGAATGGCGAGTGACCCGATTCCGAAGATTGCCCCGAGTGCGGTTCTGAGCTGCCGGTCAGTCGTGCCCACGTTTTGGCTCATAGATATATAAGGGTCCGAAGAGGGATACGTCTTTGTACTGTCTTAAAAAGCAAGAAAGAACAGCGTCGGTCATACTGTCAGCGGCGTCGGAGGCCACCAGCCGTCTGGAGCGGGTGCTCGCCGTCGCCCCTCTTGAGGTCCGCGTGGACACGACCCGCCGCGGTCCCCCGTTCCAGTACGCCAACCGAACACCCTTGCCGTAGCGGCCCGTACATTCACGAATGCGTGTCCTCGTTGTTGGAGCGACCGGGTTCGTCGGCGGCCGGCTTGTCGAGTCCCTGCGCTCGGCCGGCCATGAGGTCGTCGCCTTCTCCCGGAGCGCGAGCCAGTCGAGATTCCCGGACGATGTCGAGATATTCGAGGGTGACCTCGGCGATCCGGCATCGCTAGAGGGGCTCTGTGAGGAGATCGACGTGGCCTACTACCTGATCCACTCGCTGACGGCCGAGAATTTCGCGGAACTAGACCGGACCTACGCCCGCCGGTTCCGGGAGCTGGCGTCGGCAGCCGGCGTCGACAGGGTGGTCTACATGAGTGGCATCAGCGGCGACGAGCGGGACCTCTCGCCACACCTCGCATCTCGCCGGGAGGTCGAGTCAGTACTCGAGGCTGGGAGCTTCGATCTGACCGTCCTCCGGGCGGCGATCATCATCGGTGCCGGCAGCGCGAGCTTCCGCATCATCGACGACCTCACCGACCGGCTGCCCGTGATGGCGGTTCCGAAGTGGGTGCGCACGCCGTGCCAGCCGATCGGTATCGACGACGCTGTCGCCTACCTCGTCGGCGTCCTCGACATCGAGGAGACCCGGGGCGGCATCTACGACATCGGCGCGCCGACAGTGTGGTCCTACGAGTCCCTGCTGAAGTTGACCGCCAAGGAGAAGGGAAAGCGGATCCTGATCGTGCCGGTGCCGGTGATGTCCCCGGGCCTTTCGTCGCACTGGCTCCGACTGACAACGGACGTCCAGTACGCCATCGCCCGGCCGTTGGCCGAGAGTATGCGAAACCCCGTGACGGTCGACCCCGAGCGGGACCTGCAGTCGGTCGTTCCCATCGAGCAGACGTCGGTCGAGGTGGCGATCCAGCAGGCGCTTGCGGAGGGGTGATCAAGGCTCTTCGGTGGATATTGCCCGGTCACCTCCGATGAGTTGTACGAGGTCCTCGCCGGCGGGACCTCGATCAATCACGTTTGCGAGACAACCGACGACTCGCCCCACGCGAACACCGTCTGTGGACATCTCACCGGCCAGTTCGAGCTTGAGACCGTCAAGACGGTCGGCAACATACTCTGTCTCTTACCCATAAGTCCGTGAGTTTCTAAAGCGACATCTTGGCCGCTTTCGGCGGTGATCTACGAAGGGTTCGGGCAGGCCGAGGGAGACATCAAGGGGCATATCAGTCACGGTGGGTGCTCAAGCTGCCCTGTGCTTTCAGCTGGAATCGGTCCCTGCGCTCGGGGGAGACGCCAGATATCGGTATTCTCGTCAGCTCTCAGTACTGAGGCCGTCTATTCCTGCGGCTCAACTTGTAGGTGAGAGACAGGCCTGGACACCCCTCGGTGTTCGCAGGGCTCGTCTATCGGCTCGATGATCCGTCTGTCGTCGTCTTACTCTTCGGGAGCGGGAAACTCGTCATTACCAGTGGTAAAGAGCTTGATGATGCCAAACAGGCGCTTAACGTGGTCGAAGACCGGCTTGCCGATCTAGGATTGCTAGACTAGCATTCTCCTCGAGTCACCGTCTCAATCTGTCGAGGACCCCTGTCTATGAGGACTCCCCACTAGTCCTGCTCGACACATTCACGATCGAAGGAGATTATCCGGAACCTTCCCCGACGCCTTTGACGACTCCCTGCCTGCGATAAGATATGACAGACGGCCGCTGCACGCTATGTGGGGAGACCTACACTAAACAAGGGATGACCCGTCATCTCCGATCCTGCAAACAGGACCACGTTGACGCGGGTGATCGGCCCACGTTCCACCTGTCTATCGGCGACGCTTACCGCACGGACTACTGGATGCACGTCGAGATCGAACAGGAGACGACGTTGGCGGCGCTGGACGAGTTCCTGCGGGACATCTGGCTGGAGTGCTGCGGACATATGAGCTCGTTTACCATCGACGACGTCGAGTACGTGAAACCGTACACCGAGGAGGAGTCGATGCTCGGCTTCGGGGTCGAGCGCCGCGACATGGACATCTCTCTCGGGGAACTCCTCGAGGGGGGATTGGAGTTCACTCACGAGTACGACTTCGGGACGACGACCGAGCTGTCACTCCGTGTCGCCTATCTCGGATACGGTGACACGGGAGATGAAGGCCTCCAGGACCACGGCTATGGAGCGATTCGCGTGCTCGCCCGGAACGAGCCACCCGAGATCAAGTGCGAGACGTGTGGTGCCCCCGCGACGAGCGTCTGCACCGAGCACCTCTACAGACAGGAGAGTGAGGCATGGCTCTGTGAGGATTGTACGGCTGCTCACGAGTGTGACGATCACCTATTCCTGCCCGTAGTCAACTCGCCCCGTGTCGGAGTGTGTGGCTACACTGGGTGAGAGTATGTCTGTCTCCTCTCGAATAGGCCGCCACGGCACGGAGGGGTCAACAAAGGGATTCCAGGGCAATATCAAAGCAATATCCAGTGCGAACATAAGTCGCGATTTACAGGCTGTCGAGGCAAATGCCACGGGGCTTGACCTCGTGGATGAAGCGGCACTGTCTAGTTCTGCACCACATCAGTTGGCGTTCGGCCGCCGAGCACTTGATTGGGCCGTTCGTGGTTATAGTGGTATCTGAAGCGTCGTAACCACTGTTTCGCGCTGGCCTGACTGCCCCGCCAGTACGAGTGAAAGCGGTCGATTCGCATGACGACGGTGTGAAACCATTTTTCGATGTGGTTTCGCTCTCGGTAGTTGAGCTGACCGCTCAACTCACGACGTGCGAGGGCAGTCAAATAGCTCGCAGCATCGACGAGAAATTCTGCATCGGCGAGATCGTGTTTCTCGGTGAGGCGATGCAAAAACGCCGCCGCGGGGTCACTCCCGCGGCGGCTGAAGACATCGACTTCTAGCAGTAACTTTGACTCTGTGTCGATCGCCGCATAGAGCCACTTTTTCTCACCGTCAACTTCGATTTGTTTCTCATCGACCGCGACCCGCGACGGCGCTGCCGTCGGCGGGTCGCTCTGGGCTTCAGACAGTGTATGTACCCAATTCCAGACCGCTCCGTGAGAGCGATCGACACCCAGTACCTCTAAGATGGCGACCGTCTCCCTGATCGACAGCCCCGCCGTGTGGAGACGCACCCCAAACCGCCGGACGGGTGTCGGGGTGCGCTCGTTCTCCCAAACGTCTTGGCTGTCCTCCTCTAACGTTTCTCTGAGCAGGTCTGCGAGTGTCATGAGCACCATTCGCTACGGCCTGCTCACTTCTCAAACCCTCAACTAGACAGTGCCGATGAAGCCGACAACTCGTGAACCAAACCATTAACTCGGAATACACCCCATAACCACGGTACAGCGATGTGGTACGACTACCGCTTCCGCGCCTATCCCAACCGAACAGGCGTAACTGCGGAAGTGGAACGCCACATCGACGTCCACCGCCAAACCTACAACCACACCCGCTACGAATACCAAACTCTCGACATCGACGAAGCCAACATCGGCTCGGCGTACCAACACCAGAAACGCCTCACCGAATGGAAAGATGAGTGGCCTGTGTTCTCGGAAGTCCACTCGAAGGCGTTGCAGAAGACCGTCGAACGCTTCTACGACAACCTCAGCAACCTCTCCGAGAAAAAGCAGAACGGTCACAAGGTCGGGTGGCTCAAGTGGAAGTCACCGAGAGAGTACCAGAGCATAACATACTCGCAGTCTGGCTTCGAACTCAAAAACACGAGTGGTCGGACTGCCACACTGTGGCTCTCCAAAATCGGTGACATCCCCATCCGCTACCACCGACCAATCCCCGATAACGCTACGATCAAAGAAGTCACTTTGAAAAAGGAGACAACTGGAGAGTGGTACGTCACGTTCGGCCTCGAAGTCGAAGACACTGCACTCCCCGAGAAACCCGACGTGGATGACTTGGATGTCGAGGACTGCGTGGGAGTTGATCTCGGCATCACCAACTACATCTACACGTCGGACGGTGATAGTGTGGACTGGCTCGACCTTACCGACGAATACGAACGCCTACGCCGCGAGCAACGCAGTCTCTCTCGCAAGGAACACGGTAGCAACAACTGGGAGAAACAACGCCACGAGGTTGCTAAGGTCAAGCGCAGAATTAAGCGGAAGGTCAAAGATTTCCAACACAAGCTCACGACGTGGCTCGTCACGACGTATGACGCCATGTTCGTGGAAGACCTGAACGTCGCAGGAATGCTCCAGAGTGAGGGGAATGCGCGGAACAAGCAGGACGCCGCGTGGCGCGGATTCATCGAGGTGTTGGAGTATAAGGGCGACCTGTACGGCACGCACGTCGTGCAAGTGAATCCTGCTGGGACGACCAAGGAGTGCGCGGAGTGCGGCGTGGAAACGGAGAAACCGTTGTGGGTGCGGGAACACAGTTGCCCGAGTTGTGGATTCAAGACGGACAGGGATGCAAATGCGTCGTACAACGTTCTTTTTCGCGGTCTTCAGGAGCTAGGTCTGGGACAGGCCGAAGTCACGCCCGTGGAGACTGCGACCGCTGTGGAAACCGACGGAGCGGGGTCTTCGTCGGTTCCTGCAGGTCGCGTCATCGAAACGGGAAGCCTCGGGGCTTGACCCCGAGGCGGTTCACGTGTTTAGTCCGCTGCTGCTGGGGTGTTTCCGGTCGGCTCGGAAGGCGTGTTCAGATAGAGGTAAATCAATACGAGAATCAAGACGACTTGAACCGCCTTGTCGACGTAGTCGATTATCCCGTACTCCGACTTGGCCACGATCCAGAGCGGGATCTGGACGGCCGTATATGGAATCCCGATCAGGTAGAGCAGTCGCCGCCGATAGTCGAAGAAGAATAGCACAAGTGCGCCAGCATAGCCAACACCTGCGAGTGCAACAGGAATCCGCCCCTCGACGATACCAGCATACACGTGGATGACACCAGTGATGACGACCAACGCAACTGCCAGCCACTGGAGCTGGGTGAGTGACCCTATCCGACCCGAGGAAGTATTTTGCGTAGACATCACAATACTACATTGTCTCGTATGAGTGATAAGCACTATTATTGCCTGTCATCTAACTCAGACAATCATACGACGGCTACTAAGCCGTGGTACTGATCTCTCAGTAATACTGCCTATACTACGTTTTTGTCCGGTATAGAACCGTATTCACATAACTGATCCACTCGGTCACTACTAGCTAGGTATTGAGATGACCGATCTCAACTCTTGGACATCGATATCGTCGTCGGCACCCACGAGCGCACCGGACATTGACCGATACGTCTTTGGTAGCGTCACCGAGTATCTCGTTCGGATGTCGCCGATTCCGGTGTTGACGGTCCGGGGGTTCAACCCTGAGACAGGCGATATCGAGCCCTTACTCCGTGAATCGGCTCCTTCCGGCGAGCGAGATGACGGAATTCTTGATACCGCGGGGAATAGCCCTACGAAATGAATGGTATCGAACTCACGCTCCGCCTACTGAGCGGTGTTTTGCTCATCCTCGCAAACGGATTCTTCGTCGCGATCGAGTTCGCACTCACTCGCGTGCGACAGTACCCCAAGTCCGAGTTCGACGTCCCGGGACTCGAGCGAGCCTGGGAGATGACACAGGACCTCGAAATCTATCTCACGAGTTGTCAGGTCGGCATCTCTGCGACGAGTATCGCCGTCGGCATCGTCGCGGAACCCGCCCTGGCGTCGTTGATCGATCCAGTGTTCGAGAATACGCTGCTCACGTCGATTGGTGCGGGTGGCATCCTTGCGTTCGTCATCATCAATCTGCTCCACCTGACCCACGGCGAACAGACACCCACGTATCTCGGGGTCGAGCGGACGAAGTTCGTCGCTCGGTACGGCGCGACACCGCTGTACTGGTTTGCCAAGCTGCTCTATCCGGTCATCGTGCTCGGAGACAGCGTCGCCAAATGGACACTCGGGCTGTTCGGTGTCGAGATGACCGGTGCCTGGCTGGAAACCGAAACCGACCGGGTCGAATCCCGGGCGGACCTCCGCCATCGGCTCGGGACTTTGCTCGACCAAGGGAATCTTTCTGAGGAACGGCAAGAAGAGATCCTGAACGCCTTCACTGTCGGCGAACAGCCCGTCAACGATATCATGACCGATCGTGAGGACATTATTTTTCTCTCGACAGCCGTCTCTGCGCAGGAAAATTTCGATCGAATCGGAACAAGCCCGCACACGCGATTTCCCCTGATTGGTAACGATCCAGCCGACTATCGAGGGGTTGTCTACGTCCCTGCGGTTGTCGATCAGATCGACGAGCTCCGGCGTGGCGAGGTCACGTTTGAGGATATCGCCGCTCCATCGATGACGCTTCGAGCAGACACGCTCATCAGTGATGCCGTCGACCAGTTTCAGGACGAACATCAGGAACTCTCGCTCGTGTATGATGAGGACGAGGAGAAGGTCGTGGGACTGATCACCGCGACGGACGCCCTCGAAGCAGTGATGGGTGAGATCGAAGACCCACTCGACATCAAACTCAAGGAACAGAAAAGCGCCCCCCAGTGAGCTGGCCGTACGAGTCCCAAGCCGACAGAATCTCCACGCGCTCCTATTCAGAGCAATACCCCTCAACTTACTGATTAATGACGACATTCTCAAGCGCTTTATTTGTCCGGCTACAACTGCGGATATGGAATTTGATTTCACGCGCTCGGTGGTTCCGCTCGCCGTAATCGTCGCCGTCGCAACAGTCGCGCTCACGGCCGTGATGGCTCCCTCAACGGTCTTCATGATGGTTCTGCCCTCAATGATCGTCTTCTCGGTCGTCGCGTTCTTCTTCGGACTGAAACACGGCGAGTTCCGTGCCAGTCCGTAGCGGTCCGGTTCACTTCGGGATGTCCGCGGGGAAGGTCCACTCCCGCTCTGAGTTTCGCTGATTCCGAGCAACTCACGCGCAAACGAGGCGGACAGTCTATGGCCAGGGGATCCACAGGACCAACTCACTAGTGACAGTAGTCGATCACCCGCGAATCCTGTAGATGGTTTTAGTAAACGGAACGAGATGCATAGCTATGGACACACTACAATCGAACGGCAGTCCGTTCTGGGAGTACCGATGGTAAACGTCGCGCTCTCAGTGGGACAACTCGTCTTAGCGCTGTTTCTCGTGGTGCTCAACGGCTTTTTTGTTGCTGCAGAGTTCGCCTTCGTTCGGATTCGGGGGACATCGGTCGACCAGCTCGTCGAGGAGGGGCGCCCGGGTTCGGGGACACTCCAAGGAGTGATGACCAATCTCGATAACTACCTCGCCACAACGCAACTCGGCATCACCATCGCCTCGCTCGGGTTGGGGTGGGTCGGCGAACCCGCCGTGGCGGCGCTCATCGAACCCGTACTGGAACCGATTCTCCCGGCGGGTCTCATCCATCTCGTCGCGTTCGCAATTGGCTTCAGTCTCATCACGTTCCTCCACGTCGTCTTCGGTGAACTCGCGCCGAAGACGCTCGCGATCGCCCAGACCGAGCGACTCTCGCTGTTTCTCGCCCCGCCAATGAAATTCTTTTATTACATCCTCTATCCGGGAATTGTGGTCTTCAACGGGGCAGCCAACGCGTTCACGCGGTCGCTTGGTGTGCCGCCCGCGTCCGAAACAGATGAGACACTCGGTGAGCGAGAGCTCCTCCGAGTACTAACACGGTCGGGCGAGGGAGGGGACATCGACGTTGCGGAAGTGACGATGATCGAGCGGGTCTTCGATCTCGACGACATCGTGGTGCGCGAGGTCATGGTTCCACGACCGGACGTGGTGAACGTTCCGGCCGATGCCCCCCTCTCCGACCTCCAGTCGATCATCCTCGAGGCTGGGCATACCCGCTATCCAGTTCTTGATGCCGACGACGGCGACCAGGTGATAGGATTCGTGGACGTCAAGGACGTGTTACGAGCTGAGGTGGAGGGCGGGGACGCCGAGGTAGTCGGTGACATCGCCCGCGAAATCGTCATCGCTCCCGAGACGATGGCACTGAGCGATCTCCTGAGACAGTTCAGGGAAGATCAACAGCAAATGGCCGCAGTTATCGACGAGTGGGGGGCATTTGAGGGGATTGCAACGGTTGAAGACGTCGTCGAGGCGCTCGTCGGAGACCTCCGGGATGAGTTCGATATGGACGAGCGAGAACCCTCGATTCGCCGGCGTGGCGATGAGGGGTACGACATTGACGGAGGCGTCCCGCTGTCGAAAATCAACGACATGATCGAGGGGGATTTCACCAGTGAAGAGGTCGAAACGATCGGTGGACTGGTACTCGAACAACTCAACCGCGCGCCAGAACGTGGCGATCGCGTTGAGGTCGACGGGTACGTCGTCGAGGTGACGAGCGTTGAGGGGACCCGAATTTCGACAGTCAGGGTCCACGAACACGAAGAGGAGGATTCAGTGGCGGACTGACCGAGAGTATCGTAGCCGGTCGGAGGTCCAGAGACCCTCGACCGGCAGAGTATGAGATTCGCATGAAAGCGAATCGATGGACTACTACGATACCAGATACCCGTGTTATATTCAGCACGCTCTCAAAGACTCATCCGGATTCTGGAAGGACCCGAGCTGAATATAGAGATTGAAGTCAGCACAGAGGCTACATTTGTTCCAGACCTGTTCCCCTGAATTACCTGCTCAGCGTGCGTGCGGAGTGACTACTCGATTTCTAACTGACCACTTCCGCCACGCTCCTGACCGTCGTTCTCGTCCCATTCGAGTTCGAACTCGATACTTCGTTCAGTCATGTTGCCAGCCGGGCCTTCGCGTTCGGCTTTGACTTCGAAGGTCGGTCGGGCAGGGGGATTCAGCGTTACAGACTCGGTGCCTGCTTTCAGGGTGATAGCCTTGCCGCTGTCGAGATTGTCCGCGACTTTCCGGAGGTACGATGCAATCTCTTCTCGACTCTGGTCGCTCTCTGATTTGAACAAGACTTCTTCAGGCATACAGAAGATGGTACACGGCCCGCACCAAGAAATTCGCCCGCCGTATTGAGTGGATCGGACTGGCCAGTGTGTTCTCACCTGTTGGGCTATCCCCCATTTATGATGCCTGTTACTGAAATCGCTACACACCCGAATGCTATTCAAATTCGCACTTGAACACCACTGTAGAGCCGTATGGAACGTAATCACGGCATCGGTATCCTGTGTCAAAAGCACAAGCCGGTGTTCCGCGACGTAGCCGAGCGTCTTCGGAACGCAGGCTTTCAGGTTCGATTCTTCCATCCCCAATCACCGCTCTCACCAGAACAGATCGCCGACCTCTCGTTGATTGTTAACAAGAAGACACTCCCGAGTGCACTCCCAACTCTCAGGCATGCTCGACGGACGGGGACGGTGCTATGGAATAATTTGCAGGCGGTGATTGTGTTCAGTTCACGGCTTGTCGGTCTTCGAGCGCTTTCGGAGATGGGATTTCTCACACCTGAAATCACCTTCGAGAAACCTGATGGCGAGTACGTCGCTAAAGGCTACTACATCTGGAATGACGAACCCGAACTCAACGGCGAGGGAGATTTCTATCAGGAACTGATTCCGACGGAACCAGTCGATTACAAGTATTATGCCGTCAACGACGGGTCACAAATACACGTTGCGGGGCGGCGCGTCACCTCGAAGCTCTACGGGGAGAAACAGTTTCTCGGCCAGATAGAGATCAGGCCAGCACTTGCAGCGTCGCTCCGAGAACTTGTTGAACGATTTGACCTTCGGGGTGTCGGGGTTGATCTGGTCAAAGATGGCGACGGCCAGTATTGGGCTGTCGATGTCAACCTCGCAGCGGGATACCGAGACACTGGACTAGAGCCGGCTCTCACCGAATCGATTATTGCGAGTCTGCCAAGCGAGTAAGGAGAAGTAACCGCGACTTCTGGATAGCGTCCACTCTGTTGAGTTACTGGGTGAAATTGCAACCCATTGTGGCTTTCAGCAGAACAGTTTGACGACCGACGAGTATTGCTTGATTCACGCTGAAACAACCGACGTGGTTGTGCTGTAGACGCGCGTTGTATCTTGCACAGCTTCAGGAAGATGACCTGAATTTGTTATTTTGATTGCTCGCAAGTCCACGGTTGAAGCTACACTCAGCCCAGCTGTGCTCCTCGTTCGCTGGCGCGCACTGCGGTGCTCTGTGGGCACGAGGGCTCACGCCTGAAGTCAGCTACGTACGCACAGGGGGTCGATAGCCACGAGCCATCTCACAGAATCGCTACTCCCCTTGTCCAACCGTGATGACGGGAACCGGTGCAGAGCGGACGGTCTTCTCGGCGACGCTCCCGAGAAGGATTCGATCGCTCCCGCGTCTCCCTGTCGTTCCCATCACGA
>Ga0207770_100510_pt1 | contig 17299 bp, 10 predicted proteins | sample A23E2SouthBayCA_FD_187729 | JGI IMG/M metagenome (GOLD analysis project Ga0207770, IMG submission 187729) | Aerobic enrichment media microbial communities from Eden Landing Ponds, California, USA - A23 E2 (SPAdes) | ecosystem: Environmental > Aquatic > Marine > Unclassified | place: Emeryville... | reverse complement strand
CGACCGGTCTCGGGACGTCATCCCGGCAAGCTGTCGCGGACGCGACCACGATACGGAAGACCGGATGGGCGTATGGGACGCCGTCATCGTCGACGAGGCGCACAACGCCCGACGTGGCAGTAATTTCTACGCCCTCCTCGAACAGCTTCGCGATTATACGCACGCCTACTACCTCTTGACGGCTACACCGATGCAATTGCACTCAGGCGAACTCTACGACCTGATGCAGTTGCTGGATCTTCCGGGTGGTTGGGATAACCGGGATACCTTCATGGAGTTCTTCGGAACTCGGGACGGGCTCTCGCAGGCCCTCAACGAGGTTCTCGACCCAAGTTCAGAGTCCGACGAAGCGGAGGCTTCCTGGGACACGCAAGCCACGCTCGATGGACTGGAACATCAAGACCGGCTCCCTACGGACCGACCATTCTCCTCAAAAGTCTTCCAGCATCTTGCAGACGAACTCGAGATCAATGAGGACAGACAGGACCGTGCCATTGCCAAAGAGCGTGTGCTGACCGCGTGCCGGCTCGCACGAGCCTATGGAGACGCCTACGACGGCTATCTCGAATATGTCGACGACGCGATGGCAGATTATGACATCGACCGCTTCGAGGCGAGCGAGGATACGAAACTCAAACGGCTCCTCTATCCTGAAGACGCCGACGAGTGGTTGATGGCGTCCCGCAGCGACCGACAGGACGCACTTGACGAACTTTCCCCGGGCGGTTGGCGAGTCATCCGCGATGTTCTCGCAGAGTCCACGCCCGTCGACGCGCTCATTCACCGGAATACACGGGATACACTCCGGAAGTACGAGGCGGTCGGTCTCCTCGATACGACCGTTCCGAACCGAAATCCCGAACAACGGAAAATCGAACTCACCGAGGAGGCACGGGCGGTCTACGACCAGATCGACGAGTACACACGTGAATTCTACAAGCGAGCCCAACAGACTGACGAAGCCCAAACACGCGCCATCGGGTTCGTGATGACCACGTACCGACAGCGACTCACGTCGAGTGTCTATGCGATCAGTCAGAGCCTGAAACACCGGCTTGAGACACTCCGGGCGCAACGAACCGTGCTTGCCGGACGGGAACGTGCTCGTGATCGGGACTATGGTGATGCGGAGCAGGTCGTCCTCGAAACGCTACAAAACGCGGACCTCGACGACGGGGACGTTCTGGATGAACTCGACGCTAGTAGCGACGACTTGGACCTCTCTGAACTCATCCCGAGCGTGACTGAAGAGGGGAAACAGCTTATCGAGGAAGAAATCGAGGCCCTGGAAGCGTTCGTCAACGACTTAGACTTGGTTGATACAGACCCGAAGATTCAGCAGCTGTACAACGACCTCGACGAGCTGGACCGTGCTGGCCACAACCGGGTGATTGTCTTCACGCAGTACGCGGACACAATGGACTTCATCCGGGACAGTCTCGCGGACCTTCTTGGTGCAACAATCGCGACGTACTCTGGTCGTGGCGGCGAGCTGTACGACCCCGATTCTGAAACGTGGGAGCACGTCGGGAAAGAGCGCGTGAAGCGTGAATTCTCACGTGATGATGGGCAGGTCGATATCCTCGTCTGTACCGACTCCGCAAGTGAGGGGCTAAACCTCCAGGAGTGTGGGGCGCTCATCAACTACGACCTGCCGTGGAACCCGATGCGAGTTGAACAGCGTATCGGTCGGATTGACCGTATCGGCCAACGATTCGACGAGATTCGTATTCTCAACTACAGCTACGAGGATACGGTTGAGACGGACATCTATGATCGCCTTGACGACCGGATTGGCCTCTTTGAAAACGTCGTCGGTGAGATGCAACCCATACTCTCCGGCGTCAGCCAACAGATTCGGGATGCGACCTTGAACGCGGACAGCGCTGACGACCAGTCTGCGGTCGAATCAGCTGACCGCGAGTTCTCTGAAGAACTCGAAGAACGCGATCAGGGCGACCGCGTCGATGTCGGAGAGTCACTCGAGGACGTCGACGACCTCGTCGCTCAGGACGTCGTCGACGAAGCAAAACTTGATGCGTGGCAGTCCTACAGTCACCCGGATCTCGTCGACGTCGGCGAGGAGGAGTACGAGTACCAACCCCCGTTCGAGACACCGAGTCTTCAGTCAGTATTGGTCGATAACGATGCGCTTGCCGAGGCCGGTGTTGAATTCACCCCGGTTCACGAGATTCACTTCGAGTACGATGACGGGGACTTCGACTTTGCGGACAGTACATATCGCCTCTCAGTAGGTGATGCACCGATTGAGGTCCCAGCCGGGGATGGGGAACAGACGATTGCACAGGCTATTGCGACTGCTGCTGATGAAGTGGCAGTAACGTTCTCGGCAGAGTGTGCTGACGAGTTCCCATCGGTTCAGCATCTTGCACCAGGTCATCCACTTCTCGGACAGCTCCTCACCGTACTGCAGGATGTGAGTGAGGATACGTCGCGACTCCAACAGCGAATCGTGACTCGACCCGACCAAGACCAAGAGCCAGTCGTGTGTGCGTGGGGACGGGACGGCGTGTTCACCCGGATTGCAGGCGATGGGACTGTGACTGAAAATGGACCGATGGATTCCCTTCCGACGTGGTGTGATCAATTCCTCGACAACCGAGAGAAGTCAACAAAGCAGCCACAGTAGCTGGGTAGGTTTGTAAGCATGGACTTCCCAGATGAACCAATAGATGCCAAATACTGCTCTTGAAGCAAACCTCCGCGCTATCGGAGACGGTGCGAGACTGGAACAGTTAGCTGTTGACTTGCTTGGTCGAGAAGGATATGATGTCGATCCAACCGGCGTGAGGGGTCCGGATGGCGGGAGGGATGCGCTTCTTGAGCGTTCGGGGAAATCTGGTGTGCTCCACTGTAGCGTGACCTCGAGTAATATCGAGGAGAAGATCCGTTCAGATGCAAATTCAGCTGCTGACTATCCGGAGGAGTTCGATTTCTTCATATTTGCTACCACCACGGAGATTGCCGGGGTCAAACGGGACCGAATAGAGAACGAATTGGCGGATACGTACGGCTGGCGCGTCCACATCAAGGATTTTGCCCGATTGAGAAAAGACCTGATGGATGTCGACAACCACGATCTCGCCCAAGAACATCTCCATGTTAACCCTCAGAATGCTCTCGACGATCCAGAACAGGATCTCGACGAATTATATGAGGCTCAACTCGACCGATTACGGAATCGACAGCCACGCCACGGTGACTTAGTAGATGAAGAACCGATTGTGGCGGTTCATGTCATTCCCGTTGAGTCGGTTTCGGATCCTCCTGGAATGATCGCAACCGATCTCCCTGACCCACCAAAATTCCGCTCACGGTCGGCTGGTACCGAGGGTTTCGGTGATTTCGCAATTACAGCTCCGTATACGGAGCTGTCTGAAGGGAAATTTTCCGAGTACGTCTGTTTAGACGGTAATGGCTGGGTAGAAGCTGTAACAACCAAGCTGACTATGGAGCGGAACGGGAGGCACGGGATAGCGTGGTACATCGATAAAGAGATCGTCTCCCTAATCGACTGCCTCCGGGAAATGTACCAGACTGCGGGCATCTACCCGCCGTTGTACGTATATATCACGATAATCGATGCAGCGAACTATCCGATTGAAAAACCCCAGTCAGTTTTCGGACCAGATACCACCCGTCGGATAAACGAGAATGTCTTCCAATTGAAACGGGTGAAGATTGAAGATTGGGACTCTCACATCGCGTTGGCCCTCCGCGAACCCCTCTATCAGCTCTGGAACCGTATTGGCTGGCGAAACGGATCCATTCACTATTCGCAAAATGAGGATGGTTCTATTGAGTGGGATCCATACCAGTCATAATCTAACCTGGTGGTCAGGTGATTGAGCTAAATCAATTAGCTCGGGAGATTCGAACTGAAAAGATTCCTCTGCATCTGGGACAGTATTATGTCACGGGAATTACTTTGCTTGTTGCATGGCTAATGGCTGTGATTTTCTCACCAGTCCCTCCTTCGACGCGCTCCAATCTGAGGTGTTTGAACGGGTTGATGAACTGGCTGGCCACGACCCCGGCAGCATCCTCTACATCGAGAACAACGACCATCGCACGGATGAAGTCGCCGACGAGTGGGCCGAGAATTACGAACCCCTCCGACTTCGAGTAACCGATTTCAATACTGTCATCGGTGAATGCTATGAGCGAATCGCTGACCCGAGTTCTCTTCTGGATGCGTTGACCCGGCGCCGGTTAATCGACCGAGCGCTTCGAACTGTCGCTGACCGTGGTCTCTTGGACGATGCGCATCTCTATCGAGACCACTTCACCGATCTCATTACAGAACTGGAGGGAGAGGGCTACCACTCCCCTGAATCAGTTCGAACCCTCGTCGAGGACTCCCAGTTATCTTCTGGAACCGCTGATTTGGTCGCCAGCGTGTATGAGGAGTTCTACGAGCTCCGACGAGAAGGTGTCGGGGATGACGTGTATACCCTTAGTGAGGCGTACCGGACGGTCCTCGATAGCGGAGCTTCCCTTACGGAGATCTTCCCTCACGTCGACGCCGTCGTAATTTCTGGATTCTACGACCTGTCCCACCACGAGAAGGGTTTTCTTCAGCGACTAGCCACCGCGTTCCCCGTCTGTATCTCGCTCCCCCTGGCCGATACGGAAACGCCGGCCGACGGCGCAAACCAGATCACTGCTGACGCGATGGAGACGTACCAGGCAATTGCTGGTCCACCGACCGCTGTCACTCCCGATTCTCCGAGTTCACTCATCGACGCTGCTGGAAAGCTCTATACGCCAACTCCAGGAGTTGACGAGGATACGGCTCCTCCCGATCAGCTTCAATGGTACAGCGCCCCCACACCAGATCGAGAGGTTAGACAAGTTGCTCGAAGGGTGCGGAAACAGCTCGCGGACGGCGCCGACCCCAACGACATTCTGGTTGTCATTCCGGGTCTAATCTCGTATCAGGAGCAAGTCGCCGACGTATTCGAGGCCGCTGGTATCCAGTCGGTCGGGTTTGCGAACAAACTGCTGTATCAGACGTATGCTGGCCGGGCAATGCTCGATCTGGCTGATCTCTGTGTCGACGACCCACGCACAGATACAGTAGCCCGTCTCGCGACGAACCCGCTCGTGACTCTTGGAGGTGCCACCGACGACGTTGATCGGTCCGCTGTTGCTGACCTCGCCCGCCGCCTTCCGACAGTCGATACTGACCGACTTCTCAAGGAACTCGACGATGCCTCCGCTGAGGTGTTGGAGAACATTTTCCAGGTCGCCGACGATGCTGAGGTCGCGGAGGCCGACGACGTCGTTGAAGCCGTGCGAACCGTGTTCGAAACCGTCGACCTCTCTGAAAACGTCGACTCTATCAAAGAAGATGCGGCGTCATTCGATGCCCGAATGGAAGTCGCGTCCTACAATCGGGTCGAGAGGGTGCTTGACGCCGTCGAATTCGTGGCTGAGCGCTTTGGGATGGACGAGCCAATCGAAGAAGTGGCCGATGCACTTGAGAAGGTGCGGGTCCCCCCACCGAGTCAATCTACACAGGAGGTCGTTGAGATCGTTGGTCCACGCGATGCCTACATGCAGTCCTATTCGCACCTGTATTTCGTCGGGTTGACCGAGCAGGACTTCCCCGTCGAGAATGATCGACCGCTCTTTTTCAAGCGACTGTTCGACGACATTCCTGACCTCTCGTTCACCGATGATCGAGCCGAGGCCCGCTACCAGTTTGCTACCTTGCTCTCAGGTGCGGAGAGCGTCTACATTACGACCCCCGAGACATCATTTGATGACGATGACCTGCTTGAGTCGTCGATTCTCGATGAACTCGCTCGAGTAACTGGTCTTGAGCCAACGCCTGATGATCTTGGGAATGCCGTTCCCGAAGACGTCCAGCGTGCCCTTCGTCATCACCGAGATAGGGAGGCACGGGAGGAAGCCGTTATGTACGCTGCTGACTCCGGAGTATTCTCGCGACAGCAGGCCGAGCGCGTCATGGCGGGTGCGAGGTGCGCTGAAAGTCGGGCTGACGCCGGACTAACCGCCCACGATGCACAGCTTGATCCCGAATTGGTCTCGGAGCTCCACGGTGAACGTGGGCCGTACAGCCCGACGCAGCTGAAAGATTACGCTCAGTGTGGGCACGCCTACTATATGAAACGGATACTGGGCATCGAAGCGCCCGACGAGTTCCATCTCGAGCCTCAGAAAGTCGATCTCGGGAGCCTCGTCCACGATATCTTCGAGGAGTTCTATCGCGGGCTCCAGGATGACCACGGCGATCCAGTTGACCTCAGTGAATATGATCGAGAATTCCTCGAAGAACAGCTGTTGGAGCAGACACGAGATAGCCTTGCTGACTCCGACATCGACTTCGACGACGTGTTCTATAAACGGTGGCTGGAACAGCTCCTTGCTGGGCTCGCGACGCCCGACGTGAACGAGTACTTCGGTGATGATCGACCTCATCAGGGAATCGATCGAGGACTCTTCGTCCGGTTCCTTGATGCGGAGCACGACGACAACGACGATGTTCCGGCATGGTTTGAGGTGCCGATGGACTTCTCGGATTCGGAAGAGGGCGAGATCACGGTGACGACGCCGGATGGAAGAGAGATATCCGTCGGGGGATTCATCGACCGCGTGAGCCTTCGCGAACAGGACGATGGTATCATCGAAGGATTAGTTCACGACTACAAGACGAGCGACCCAGAAACCATTCAGACAATCGACGGTATCGAATTTCAGCTCCCGCTCTATATACTTGCCACACGAGCAGAACTAGCAGCCCGATACGAGGATACACTTGCCGATGTGGACGGGGAATTCTATGTAACGGAGCCCCCGACAGAGATTACTCGAAAGTGGAGTCTTCGATACTACCTTGAACGGAACGATGGAACTGACGAGGACTACGAGCGGTTCCTCACAGAAACCGTCCCATCGCGAGTTGGCGAGGTAGCTGACGGCATCGAGAATGGTGCTTTCCAAACGACCACGCTTTCGCCGAAAGAAGCGGGCTGTCGCTACTGTGACTATCGGGACATCTGCGATGTTCGACACCACCAACGACAAGAGATAATCCAAGAGATGGATCGCTCCGATTCGTCCGGTTATATCCCACAGAGGGCGCGAGATGGGTCGTTCTTGGATTCGCTTGGGGGTGAAGACGAATGACGGGTATCGACGATGCGCCAGCGTCGACGGACGACGAAGGCGAAGAGGAACTCTCCCCAACAACTGAACAGGAGGAGGCTCTGGAACTCGATCAGAATATCGCGATTACCGCTGGGGCAGGCACTGGAAAGACCACAACCTTGACTCTCCGTTACCTCGAGATGCTGGAGTCCGACCCCGACATCGGGCCCGAGAACATCTCGACGATCACGTTTACGAACGATGCCGCGAATGAGATGCAGGAGCGTATCCGGGAAGAAGTAGCTGAGCGTCTCAGTGAGGCCCCCGAATCAGACGAGTACGACTACAGTCGATGGCGCAGCATCAAGGACGATTTGGAAGACGGCTATATTCATACCATCCACGGCTTCTGTTCTCGGCTGCTCCGCGAGTACGTCGTCGAAGCCCCGGTCCAACCCGAGTTCGACACGCTGGACGAGGCCGATTCCAAGGTGTTGATGCAGGAGGTGGTCAGGGAGACGATTGACGCTCGCTGGGAAACGGATGAGGATATTCGCCGCCTCGCTCGACTCTGGAGTCGAGATTCTCTTGAGCAGGTTCTGGCCGGTCTACTCAACAGCCGCCCGATGAGTACCGAATGGGCGAATCGCTGGGAAGACGAGTCTGTAGACGCATATTTGGACCATGTCTGGAGGACGTTCTATCCGACGGATCAGGAGACTGCTGAGGATTACCTTAGCGACCCGTCAGTACAGGCCGCTTTGAACACCATTTGCGACCTCTACGACCAAGAATTCGACATCGATCCTAGTGATAACGGGATGGATTTCCTGGAGACCGTCTCTACGATCGCACGTGAAACCGGAATTCACACCGGCGAGGCAGAAGGTAGAGAGTGGCAACGAGCCTTCGACGTTATTTGTGACCGACTGACGACTGGGAGTGGTAGCAGATACAGCCGACGTCACTGGTACCGGGGGTCCAAGTCGAGCTGGAGTGCTCACGAGGGCGAGCAGGAGCAATTAGACGCAGCTGCAGATGCGCTTCTGGAAGCGATCGAACCTGAGGAGCGAGAGTTCATCGGCGGTCTCGATACCGAGTGGAACAGTAGTCATTACGTCCTGAGCCTTGCTCGGCTCTACTGCACTGTTCTGGACGAATACACACAGACGAAATCGGATCAGAATGCTCTGGACTATCACGACCTCATCCAGACCTGCATCGAGTTCCTGAACGCGGACGACCGCGTCTGCGAGCAAGTTCAGTCACAGTTCGAGTACGTAATGGTCGACGAGATGCAGGATACTGACCTGCTCCAGTGGGAGCTCATCAAACTCTTGACTGCCGGCGATACCGATGATTTTGACGCTCAGAACGTCTTCTTGGTCGGTGACGAGAAACAGAGCATCTACCGATTCCGTGGCGCCGACGTGACCACCTTCGGTTCGGCTCGTGAGGACCTCGCTGCGGCTAATCCGGACGATGTCGAGACCACCAAGCAGCTCAGAGGCAATTTCCGCACGATTCAGGAGACGCGGGAGTTCCTGAACGCGCTCTTCGACAAGGTATTCGAGCCGATGGACGACGAGTACCGCGACTATGAAGCCAAGCCGCAGGAACTTACGGATGAACGCCGGCAGGGACGTGATGTCACCGGATCAGTCGAGTACCTGCTCGTGCCTGACGATGACGTCCCGGAACTCCACGGTACCGATTACTTGAATCAAACTCCTCGATTCGCTGGACACGGCGAACGAGAAGCTCACGCGCTTGCCAGCCGTCTCACCTCGTTACTGGACGATCCTCCGGAAGTCTACGATGACGACGAGGAATGCCTTCGACCTGCGAGACCCGAAGACGTCACCATCCTGTTGCGCGCTCGCACCCGGCTCAAGGAGCACGAACGAGCGCTGGATGCATACGGAATTCCGTATACTGTCGTGTCGGGTACTGGGTTCTGGGACGCCCCCGAGATCACAGCCTTGGTCAATCTGTTTAGGTTCTTCGAGAACCCGGACGACGACATCGCTCTCTACGGTGTCCTCCGGTCGCCACTGTTTGGTTTCCCCGATGGGGATCTCGCCCGACTCCACTCCGAGGATCAGCCACTCTGGATTGCTCTCCAGACAGCTGAGGATGATCTCGGCGACGCTGCCCGTCTCCTAGACGAGTGGCGGCAGATCGCTGCTGTCAACGACGATGTAACGGCTGACACGACTGTTCCGTGGGGAACGTTGCTTTCCCGGATCATCGACGATACCGGGTATATCGCCAGTGTCGGGGCAGATGAACGCCCGCGACAGGCGGCAGTGAATATCAACAGGTTCCGCGAACAGGTTCGCGCCTGGGAAGAGGGTGGCGTCAAGACTGTCTCGGAACTCCTCACGCGAATCGACCGTCGGAAGGAAATCGAATCCCACGCTGACGAAGCGACTATTCCCGAAGATGCCGACGGAGTCCAGATTCGAACAATCCACTCGGCGAAGGGGCTTGAGTTCCCTATCGTCGCAATTCCAGAAGTGGGCACCGAGTTCAACTTTCAGGGGGATGTCGACGACTACGGGAAAGTCTACCTCGACGAGCTTGACGTCGGGGATGGCGAGTCAGAACCCGTGCTCGGTCTGAAAGCTCCGTCAGCCGACGATCCCTATGAGCACCAGAATACGCTCGCTCGGACGCGGCTTCAGGAGGAGGTCCGAATGCAGGAACGAGCTGAACTGAAGCGTCTCCTCTACGTCGCAGCGACGCGGGCCCGTGACCACCTGCTCTTCAGCGGCGTTCACTCTACCGACGCTGATGAGGAGGATGGCTTGGGGTTAGGTGACCCGAATGATGCCGCGGATGCACGATACTGGCGTGATTGGCTCCAACCGATTCTCTTGGAAGACGAGGACGGTGATGCAGGACATATCTTGAGACAGCTCTCCGTCGGGGCAGAGCATACGACCACTATCCGTGGGAGCGAATACACAGTTCGAACACCAACCGCTCCTGTCCACGATTGGGACGCGTCAGCGGCAACTGAGCACGACTACCCCCAGATCGACATTCCTGCTCCAGAACTGTCCACTCCCCCGACGTCGATCACGGCCACGAATTTTGCGAAAGCACTCTCTCCGGATGATACAGCCATCTACACTGACGAACTCGAGGAGGACGCCGCGAGCCTCGAAACGGATGGCCTTCAGGCCAACCATCTGGGAACGATCGTCCACAAACTCTGTGAGCTACGACCTGCTCGAGACCGGTGGCGCTCCATCGCGGCTCGGCTAGGTTCTGCTTTGGATGATACGGTGACTGATGGGGATTTGGATCGGATCGAAGAGTATACTGAGCGCTGCCTACAGTTCCGTGATGACGTCGTCGACGACGAGTCGCCGACGACTATTCACGAGGAACTCTCGGTTGTGACGCGATTGGAGGCAGGCCGAATCGTCGGCGATATCGACCTGCTCCTGGTCACTCCAGACAGATACCACGTTATCGACTACAAGACGAACGACACCTCTCAACGGTCGGTCGACGACCTCGCAGAGAAGTATTGGCCCCAACTCGAAGTGTATGCAGCTGCCCTCCACCAGAACGACGATTCCCGAACCGTTCACACCACGCTGTACTTTGCCGACGCTGATGAGCATCGGACCACGACCCACGACATGCTTTCGTTGGATATTCTTGGTGATGACCTGAACACACAGCTTGAGGGATTAACGCAGTCCGACGGCGCCGCAGTCCGAGGAGGATCGAGCAATTTCTGAGCCAGTCCAGGCTCACTAACGCTATTCCTGCTCTGGAACTCCTCTACACCCAATTCCTATTCTCAACCCTCGGAATTTAAAGCGAAAACTTATATCACTCGACAAGGCGTACACACGTAATAGCGTATGACTCGATGGCGAGCGAAGCGCCGGTACGAGGCAAACCGGCGGTTCGGCGAGCGTGCAGATGAGGCGCTCGTAGCCATCTCTATCCTCAAAGCCAAGCGTGACGGCATCGACCTCGAGCAGAGTGAGGACGACTTGCGAGCAAAACTCGAATCGGGGCGCCACTTACTTGAGCAAATTCGCGACGCGCTCGATGAAGATCCCGATGCTGATCCGTACGAATTAGCCATTGCTGAGCAGATTCAGGAGAATGCGATTACTGCAAGCTCCCGGTTGGTCGGCGATTTCGAGGACCTGATTGAGGTCATGGAAGCCGCTGAAGAGACTCTTACCTATCAACAGGGTCTTGACGAGGTCCGTGAACAGTTGAAGGAGATCTCGGAGACTGCGAACCGCACTTCTCGAGATAGTATCAATCGTATGCGGGGTACTCTTGCCGACGGAACTCGCTGAGTCCCAGGTCGCGTACCTTCGGGGCAAATTCGAGGCCGCCCGCGAGGTCTTGGATACTCTCGATACTCGGATACCTGCGACGGATTCGATACACAGCTCGGTCGAAGATGGATTCGATAATATCGAGGAAACGCGTTTTCTCTACGAGCGTGCATACGATCAGGAACCGGATGCGGAAGCGACCCACGAACTGTATGAAGAGTACCTAGAGGCCATCGATACAGTTGCCCTGGAACTCCAGGTTTTGGAGGTCGAACTTGTATACTTAGATCTGCATCAATATCAACGCCACTCGGCAACATCTGGTCGTCTCAACCACGCGTCATCCCTCTCGTCGGAACTCGCGGACGCATTTGGAATGGATATAACCGTCCTCCCGGTAATCTGGGATGGATTTGCGATTGATCCTCTCGATGAGAATCTCCCTGCTACCGGTGATTTGAGCCAAATTTACGTTCTTATCCTCCCCAGAACTCAGAGCGATCCAGAGTTCTATGCGCCCATAATTGCCCACGAGCTGGCTCACGCAGCCTTGGACCGGCAGGAAGACTTGAAGGCGGATTTCTATAATGTTCTGAGAGACGTTCAGCGGCGAACTCGTCAAGAGATCGATGATGAGACCCACTTTGCACGCTCTTGGCGGACTTGGTTCGAGGAACTGTTTTGTGACGCTTGTGGAGTATTAACCTTCGGACCGGCCTATCTCTCCTCGCTAGCCAGGCATCTTTACCACCCGAATCCGTACTATATCGAGAGCGATGCCGACAGAGATCTCCATCCACCACCTGCACTTCGATTTGATCTCGTGATGGACCTCTCTGAGGAGTTCTTCCCTGATCTTCTGGATGGGGTTCGTGACGACCGTATCGCGTTCGAGCGCCATCTCGATGCACTAGAACACAGTCGACCGCGAATCTACGACACCTACGACTACGGTGAGCTCAGGACGTTCATCACCCAAGAGGTCCCGGCATCGGTCGATCATGATCTCGAGGCACTCGTCGACGATATCACAGCGGGTGTGACTCCCGATGACCAGCCGGAACGGTCTCACCGGTTAGCTGCGAACCAATATTGGCTGGATACCTATCCACCTTAGAACGGCGGGTAGGTGAGGCGCGAGACACGGTCATGACTGAGACGACTATTCATTCTCCGCGTGAGGTACACCGTGAGAGGGTCTTTGATCCCCTTTGAAGGCGCGCCCCAATTCAGTTCCGAGAGATAGAACGCATCCCGTCCGACTGAGTAAATGTCGAAATCTCCCTCTTCAACGGAGATATCACAGAGAATCGGCTGCGGGGTCCCTTCGCCTAGTCGGGGTGCATCGGTCGTGACGATCAGAACGGTCTCGTCATCCAGCTGAGCATACGAACCCATATCCGGCATTCCGTCGTCATCGTAGATACGATAGGTGGGAGAATGTTGGACATCGACGCCCACCCATTCGAATGACTCAGTTACGAAGTCATTTGATTTCAGATACTCTACCCCCTCTTTGAGGCCGGAGATCTCATCGTCGCCGAGGTACCCGTTTCGGTGAATCGTGAGGGAACTCAGTTGATCGAACCCAGAGCGAGGATCGTTGACCGCACCCTGAACGGCCCGAATCAGAATCTGCTTCGCCATTCCCTGATTCGTCACCGTACTTCTCCCGGTCGGATTCGTCTCCTCTGTTTGATAGAGAATCTGGTTGTCAGTACCTGAGACTACTACTCCGCTAGCAACGGTTCGGTCACGACCTGTTACGCTAAGCCCGAGGTAGGCGTCTGTATCGAGCTGATTCTCGATGCTGAATGGAATCACGCCTAGCTTTACCCCTAACCCGACTGCCGTGTTCGAAATGACATCGGCCTCGTGTCCCGACCGCTGGGCGCTTCGCAGATTCGTTGCGGTTAATGATTGGAGCGGCTTCCCTTCCAGTATCTCGATCAATTTGTGGTAGACATCTTCGTCGTATTCGGGGAGATACCCAAAGCCGGCGTCGACATCCTCAAGCGAGCGTTGCCATTCTTCGACCTCTCGCGGGTCTTCGTAGTTGACTCTTCCAGGCCGATCCGAGAGGATGAGTCCAAGGTGTTCCTCAACATATTCTCGCACCTGCTGATAGGCACTGAGCGCTTCGTCTTCCCTCCCTTCTGGGAAGAGGACAGCCACACTGAAATCCTGGTCAAACGTGCGTCGAGGGCCGACTTCCTCGAGATACCCCTGCTTTGCTGGGTTCCAGTATTCTTGGGTGAGATCGCTGCCGTTAAAGCTGATGTTCGGCCGCCCAATTGCCATCTCCGTTGAAGGGTCATCGCCAAACGTCAGTACCGGATAACCGTATGCGCTGATCCCGTCGCGTACCGGGGATGGGCTAATGTCGGTCTGGATAGAGCCGATACTGATGTCGCCGATCAGCTCACGGAAATCTTCGACTTTCTGCCATCGCTCTTGAGGCCCGAACGTCGCTCGTTGGCTGATTTCGTCCGGGCGATCTTCAGACGGTGCGAACAGGAGTAACGACGGGGCAGCTGGATACCAATCACTATTGCCGTACTGGATTTTGACGGTCGGTTCAGATGGATCGATTCTGTCGGCATATTCTTTCCCATGCCGGCTCTCGATTTCGTCTAGTGTCTCGTTGTCGAACCGACCGGGTGGAATCTCGGAGACTGTCGTGTTCTCAAAGACTCCCGTGACAGTGCAAGAAGCCCGATCCGAGGTTTGGTATATGAATGTACGACCGACGAGTTCGTCGTTTACTCGATCTATCCCCCAGGCAGGATCATTTAGATAGTCAGCTAGCGTCCGTGATCCGAATGCACCTAACGTCGGATCTAATGTGATGAGAGGTCGGTCGTGATGACTAATTCGTACTTCGACGCCGGGATGGACGTCGTATCCTTCGATACGCGCCTCTCGATCCTCGTGATAGAACGTGTTCTTCGTCGAGTCGTACCAGTAATCGTCCGTCTCGAGATCTTCCTTCAGTTCATCGATAAGCGCTTCCTGTAGAACCTTGAAATCACTCCACTCAGAGAAATCGAGATCAGATTCATGTGCGAATTCCAGCTCCGCTCCGTCCGCTGATTGAATCGTTCCGTAATCCCGTTCGGCGCCGATTACTGCGATATAATGTCGACCGCCCTGATTGTACCAACGTGCTCTTCCACCAACATTCCTCTCGAGGATTGTGGCGTGGGCATTGAGGAGGGAGTAGTTATCGTTGGGCTGGGGATCGATATCATAGAGGTCCGCGGTTACTGACGGCACGTCGATCTCAAACGAATTGATGAACCGACCCATTGTCTTCTGTTCCCTGTTGACAGGATATAATACCCCGCGGTTCTCCGTTGAGCTCCTACTGATTGAGGTGAAAAGTCGAGCTAATAATGGCACGAAGTACTTATGGATCCCCTCCGGACGCAACGTATGGGCCTATTTGAGACCCTCTTTAGCTCATCCACCGGTGATTCTGTCCCGCAGGCACAGCAGCCAGGTCAACACGAAATTTTCCCAGAGGAGAAATATACCGTCGCTTACGCTGTAGCTGCCCGGTCTGAGGAACTTCAAGCGTTGGAACAACTTCTGGAAGCTGACCAGAACTCTCCCACTGCTTTAGAAGCAGAGCCCTTCCTCCGGGATATAATTGAGGATATGGAGCATGACCGAGACTATTCTCTTCGCCTTCGCACATCCGGGGAGGAGCTCGTAGACGATATCCGTGAACTCATAGAGCATTGGGACAATCAGGTAGATGAGCAGATAGGGACGATTTGGTGGCCTATCGGAGCAGATACGACGTTCAGGTTGTACCTCCATTATTTGGAACTCCGTGCTGATGCGGAGGACGACCAATTTTCGTTCCCGGAGTCCGCTGGTCAGGTTCATACTCTCGTCCAGCGTGGTCTTAGTGCAATGGACGATGATGACGACTCGAAGCTCGCTGTAGTCCACAAGCGAGACATTCCATGGGAAGAACCAGCTGAGGACAGCTGATCCAGTTCGCTCCTTTGCAAAGAGACCGATTAATTGTATCCAGTATCAAACCCAGTCATGGTAGAAATCTCAGACTCCCTGTGTTCGCTGTTTACTGCGAAAATTAAGGAGGAGGATGGCACATTCGTCATCAGGATTCCTCCGAATGAGATCAAGCACGGGGCGCTGACCGGTGATGAAACGTACCGCATCGCTCTTCTTGATTCATCCTCCGAAGCTGAATCAACATCTCCACAAAGCCCACGGCATCCCGCCTCTCAGAGGACCACGAGCCATGACTCATCTGGTCCTCCAGTTGATGAGGGGGAGGTACGCGACGTAACAATCGAAACCGTTGGTGATCAAGGCGACGGTATTGCGAAAGTCGAACGGGGGTACGTCGTGATCGTTCCCGGCGCTCAGCCCGGCGACGAGCCAACAGTCGAAATCGAACAAGTTCAGGAGAACGTCGCGTTTGCGAGTATCGTCGATAGCGATCCGCGAGCACTCTGACCCATTGTTTCTTCTGTGGATCGGTCTTCTTCTGGGTAAACCATCGGTGTGAGAAGGCTCCGTTCGCGTTTGTCTGATGGAGGTGGTTCTGAAAGTCACGTCACGTTTTCTTCACGCGTTCGCGATGGCACAACCTTCCCAGGCCGATATTCAATCTATGACAAAGGAACCGATTGAGGTACTCGACGACCTGGCCGACCAGGTCGCCGATGAGTTCGAGGCGTATAGACAGCCGGACGAATTCAAGGATGTCTCGCTCGTGATCGAGAACAGCGACGAGGAGCGTCCGACGCTGATCGTCCACGTCGATAGGGAGGATGCGGAGTCCCTTGCCGACCGTATTGATGAGTTCCTCCGCGAGCACGGTGCTCGTACTGAACGGGAACGACACTCAGCTACGGATGTCCGCGTGTTAGCGACGGTCGACTGACACCGCCCCTCCAATTTTTCGACTGACTGCAAGCACCGCTGAAGGGCCCTATCTTCACTTCCGAGCAAGGGGGTCCCGACCGCTTCAGCTCAGGTAGTCAATCTGTGCAGACAGATACTCTTGGAGAGCGGTGACCGTTTCTTCTGAGACAGCTGAGGCCCCGAAGTCACTCCGAAATCCGTGTTTGAGTTCGTCACTCTCCAAGATCTCCAGACCACGCTCAAGTTGCTCCCGGAGCTCATCGTCGTCCCCTCGCCGCAGGTGGGGTGTGACAGCGTTGAGGTCGCTCTCTTCTGCGACCGCCAGGACGTCCCGAAGGTCCGTTTCTCTGCCGCTGTGGAGCTTTGCCGCCACGAGGACGGCCCCATCGATCACTCTGGCTGTCGTCGTCACTGTGCCTCCGCTCACCTCCTGTTGGTGGCTGTGGTCGTACAGGTAGTCGAACGACCACTGTGCCTCCGTCTGGCGACACGCGAGTCCGTTCACCAGGAGATCGAAGCCGATCGGCTGCTGCGGCGTGAGCCGCTTCTCGTACTCGATTACTTCGGTGTCGTAGAACCATTCTTTGGCGTGGCTGTCCGTTTTCTCGAATCCCCGCTGTTCGAGGAACTCGACGAAGTCAGCTTTGGAATCCGGCGCGACGACGATATCGAGGTCCGTGGAGAAGCGAGCATTGAATGCTGAGACAGCGTAGCCGCCAACAAGAACGTACTCGTGGCCCTCTTTGGTGAGCTCCTCGAGCAGTTCGATGAGCGCGTCACTTCGGTTGTTGAAGCTCATGGCTGCGCCCGTTCGGTCTCTCGATACGTGACGCCGAGGTCAAGGTCCTCGTACATCCGGTCGAGCATCGCCAGCGCCGACTGGAACTGGGCGTAGTTCTCGCGCATGTACTCGATCGTCTCTGCTCTCGGTATCACCG
>Ga0207770_100506_pt1 | contig 17447 bp, 20 predicted proteins | sample A23E2SouthBayCA_FD_187729 | JGI IMG/M metagenome (GOLD analysis project Ga0207770, IMG submission 187729) | Aerobic enrichment media microbial communities from Eden Landing Ponds, California, USA - A23 E2 (SPAdes) | ecosystem: Environmental > Aquatic > Marine > Unclassified | place: Emeryville... | reverse complement strand
GAGGTACGCGAGGTCCGCGCCCGCCCGGAGCGCGGCCTGCGCGCTCAACGCGGGGGCGCCCGTGTAGGGGCCGCCGCCGACGACGAGCACGCGCCCGAAGTCGCCCTTGTGGGCGTGCGGGTCGCGCTCCAACTGCTGGAGGTCGCCCGGCCCGACGAACAGTTCGGCGGCCTCCGGGATGCCGATGTCCGCGACGGTGACGTCGTCGCGCTCGGCGAGCGCGGGCTTGGTGTCGTGGAACGTCACCACGCGGTCCGCCGCCACCGCGACACCGGGCGTCTCGCCGGTGTCGGCGTCCATCCCGGAGGGCACGTCCACCGCGACGACCGTGGCGTCGGCGTCGTTGACGGCCTCGATTGCGGACGCCTCGGGCTCCCGGGGCGCGCCGGAGACGCCCGTGCCGAGCACGGCGTCCACCACCACGTCGGGGTCACCGAGGTCCAACGCGGCGGCGTCTTTGACGACCTCGGTGGGGAGTTCGGCCCGCTGAAGCGCGTCCCAGTTCTCCCGGCTGATGTCCGTGCCGATGGTCTCGGGCCGCCCGAGCAGGTGGACGGTCACGTCGTACTCGTCGAGGAAGCGCGCGGCGACGAACGCGTCCCCGCCGTTGTTCCCGCGGCCCGCGACGACCGCGACGCTCGCGCCCGCGTCGGCGCTCTCGCGGACGACGCGCGCGACGGCGTTCCCGCTGGACTCCATCAGCTGCTTGCGCGGTACGCCGACCGCCGCCGCGTTCCGGTCGACGGCGGCCATCCGGTCGCTGGTAATCATGGGCGAGTGTTCGTGGCCGGCCGCCGTAAAAACTCCGCGTGCGGGACTACCGCCGAACCTCGAAGCCGTCGACGCCCTCGGGGTCGCCGTACTCGGCCTCGACGCCGTCCACGCTCGCGGCGGGACTGCCCTCGTGGCACCACTCCACCATCGCCTCGACGGCGTCCTCGGGGCCCTCGAAGACGGCTTCCACGCGGCCGTCCCGGAGATTCCGCACCCAGCCGTCGACGCCGTGTTCCTCGGCGGTGTCGCGCGTGGTCGCCCGGTAGTAGACGCCCTGCACCTTCCCGGAGACCAGCACGCGTGCGCGAGTCCGGTCGCTCATGGCATCGAGTTCGACCGGCTGCGACAAAAAGCTACGCGCTACTCGTCGCCGCCCGAGCGCAGATAGTGGAACAGATAGGTCTGCGTGTAGCCGGCGTACGGGCCGAGGCGCGCCCGAATCGCGCGGGAGGTGTCGGCGTAGTTGCCGCGGTCGCAGTCCGGGTAGTGGTCCTCGATGGCGGAGCGAATCCACGTGTCCAGCGGGACGGCTTCGAGGTAGCCCAGCGAGAACAGCAGCACGCAGTCCGCGACCTTGTCGCCGACGCCGACGAACTCGGTGAGCTCCTCGCGCGCGAGTTCGTACGCGCGGCCGTCGATGTCGCGCTCGGTCAGCTCGCCGGACGCGACCATCTCGGCGGTGCGCTGGACGTAGGGCGCTCGGTAGCCGAGCTTGAGGTCGCGGAGGTCCTCCTCGGTGGCGGCCGCCAGCGTCGCGGGCTCGGGGAACGCGTGGACGGTCTCGCCGTCGTATTCGATCGGTTCGCCGTAGTGCTCGCGCAGCGACTCCTGCATGGCGAAGATGCGTTCGACGCGCATCTGCGCCGAGCAGATGAACGAAATCAGGCAGCCGAAGAACGGGTCGCGGACGATGCGGAGGCCGTCGTAGGCGTCCCACGCGGCGGTCGCGAGGTCGTCGTCGGTGGCGGCGGCGCGAATCTCGTGGAGGTCGTCGCGGAGCCCGAGCAGGTCGCGGACGAGCGGGTCGGCGTCGGTCGTGGACCGCCACTCGATTTCGGCGTCGGTCTGGCGGACTTCCACCACGTCGCCGTCGACGACGGTGCGGTACCACGCGTCCCCGCCGGAGGCGCCGTCGGTCTCGTAGGTGGTGCCGTCGGGCCGCCACCAGAGGTACGTCTGCCCGCTCTCGAGGGTGGCCTGCACGTCGACCGCGCCCGCGATTTCGTCGGTCGGAATGGCGCCGCGCTCCATCTCGGGCGGGCTTGGCGGCGCGCGGGGAAGACGGGTTCGGTTCGGCGCCGGGACGCTACTCGTCGTCGAACGCCCAGAGGCCGTCCACGGAGTGGATGGTGAGCGACGTGCCGTCCGAGGACGCGGTCACCTCGCTGTGGACCTGTACGCGGTTGAAGTTCTCGCGGGTCGTTGCGACGTTGAAGCTCCCGACGGCCGCGTCACCCTCCGCCCACCCCGGGCTCGTGACGCCGACAACGTACCTGACCTCGTCGAAGGCGTCTCGGAGCGCGTCGTCGAGCGCTTCGGAAACGACCGGTCGGCGAGGCGCGGGAAACCAGTCCGCCCACTCGTCGTCGAGGTGGCTGAGTTCCGGCGGGTCCTCGTTCGGCGCGTAGCTGGCGTCGACAGTCACGATGTCGACGTCACGCCGCGTCCCCGCTTCGTCGAGGACGCCGCCGATGGACTTCGTCTGGACGTAGCCGTTCACCTGTTGCGACGCGGACGCACAGCCGGCGAGCCCGCAGAGCAGTCCGGTACTGACAGCACCGAGATACGTTCGTCTGGAGGGCACGCTCGCGGCTTCCGCGGGCAGACCGTTGTACGTTTCGCCGCGTCGGCCGAGCGGGCCAACCTTCTTCTGCGTTGCGTGTGAACGTTCCACGTAGTCATGGACTGTAGGGTGGTCGTCGAGGCCGCTGTCCCCGTCTACGACGTCGAGAACTCCGACGAGGCGGTCCGCATCGCCATCTCGAAGACCGGGGAGCTGCTGAACCCAGACCTCAACTACGTCGAAATCAGCATGGGCGAGCGGTCGTGCCCGCACTGCGGGGAGAGCTTAGACCCCGCGTTCGTCGCCGCCGACGAGAGCCTCGTCGCGCTGGAACTGGAGATGAGCGTGTTCAACGTCGAACGCACCGAGCACGCCGCCCGCATCGCGCGCAAGGAGATCGGGCAGCGACTGGAGAACGTCCCGCTGGAGGTGTTGTCCGTCGAGGAGGAGCGCGACGAGAGCGAGGAGTCAGCGGGCGGCGAGTAGTCGGCGAACGGCGACGGAGCGCAACGCAGTGGCTGTCGGGTTCGGGCGCGTGAGGAGGCGTCGCGTGTCGCTACGTTAGTCGGCTTGAGCGGGGACGGCTTCCTGCTCTTCGGTGTCTTCCATGGCCGAAGTGATGCCGCCCGCGAGCGCGAAAACAGCCGCTTTGTGGTCGGTCTTCGATTTGTGGATGGATGTCGGTCGTACGCCGAGGTCCTCGTAGTCGTCGAGAGAAATCTCGTCTGCTTCGCACTCCTCGTAGTAGTTCCCGACCTCTGCAAGGAGGCCGTGGAGGTGGATGAGCTCCTGCTTCTTCATGGCAGCCCATTCTAACGGGCACGGGGTTATAGTATTATCCTGAGAGCTGTTACCACGCCGCTCGCGCGAACGCCCCGAAAACGGGCCGACCGGGGCTTTTGAAAGGCTTTTGTGCGGGCCGGTACTTCGTTCGGGTATGGACTACGAGGAGCAACTCGACCGCGCGATGCAGGACAAGTCCGACGTCGCGGGCGACGAGAGCCGGTTCGAGGTGCCGGAGCCGAACGTCCGCAAGGAGGGCAACGTCACGGTGTACGAGAACTTTCAGGACACGCTCGACCGGCTCGGCCGCGAGCAGGACCACGTGCTGAAGTTCATCCAGAACGAGCTCGGGACGAGCGCCCAAATCGACGAGAGCGGGCGCGCCCGACTCACCGGGGAGTTCCGCCAGCGCCGCGTCGAGGCCGTCCTCGACGAGTACGTCGACACGTACGTCACGTGCCCCGAGTGCGGGCTCCCGGACACGAACCTCGAAGTCGAGGGAGACAGCGAGCGCCTCCACTGCGAGGCGTGCGGCGCTCGGTCGGCGGTCTGATTACTGGAGACGCTTCAGGTTCTCGAGGTCGCGGTCAGTTCGCATGAACTCCGCCGTCCGCCGCGTGGCGTGACAGTTCGGACAGCTGAAGTTCTCGTCGTGGGCGGGCAGCTCGCCGGGCGTGCTCTCCCACTGCTTCTGACACTCAGGACAGACCAACTGTACGTACGCCTCGTGCGCCATGCTCCGCAACTCGAACGGCTGCCGGGAAAAAGCTTGAGGCCCGGTGTCGTCCAGTGGAAGTCGCCGGAGCCGACTACGGGGACGCGGTCGTCGCCGCTCTCGGGGTGCCAGCCGGCGGCCGAGCCGAGATACGACGCGCCGAGAGCGGCGGTCAGTCCCACGTCACCCACAGCAGGAACGCGATGGCGGCGGTTTCGAGGAGGCGCAGCGCCATCATCGCGGTCGCGGAGACGGAGGGGAGGCCGCTGAACCACGCCGTGAGCGCGTCGTGCATCACGAAGTAGTAGAGGCCGAGGGCGTTCTCGCCGAGCAACAGCAGGCCGAAGACGAGCAGGCCGAGCGTGTGTTTCGACTGAATCTGCCGGTAGTTGCGGACCCACACGCCGCAGAGCGCGAGCAGCGCGACGACGTTCAGCGCCATCGCCGCCCGCGTCACGTCCGCCCAGACGGTCATCTACACCACCGTTGGCAGGACCGGTAGTTATACGCTTTCCCAAATTCGGCCGGCATTCGCGTGGAATCGTGCATCACTCGACCTCCTCGATGATCTCCTCGATGGTGTCCCAGTGGTCGCGGGCCGCGTCCGTCGGCAGGTACACCGCGCCGTAGTCGTCGCCGCTGGACTCCACGATGTCGTTCTCGACGAGCACGTCGAGGTGGTGGCGGACCGTCTTGTAGTCGAGGTCCAACGCTTCCGCGAGCTGGTTCGCGTTCCGCGGGCGGTCGTCGAGCGCCCGCAGCAGGCGGACGCGGTTCGGGCCGCCCCGCGTCCCCGTCAACACGTACCAGAGCGCGGCCTCCATCGGCTACGTCGAGGCGGCGCAGTACCGTAAAACTACCCGACACCGAGCGGTGCGTGTCGCCCGCTCAGACGGTGAAGAGGTGGCCGGTCTCGGGCACGTCGAAAAGGCCGATGCGGGCGCCGGCGTCCAGCCACGCGTGCCCGTAGGAGAACGCGGCGAGCGCGTTCACGGGGTCGTCGTGGTCGCGGAAGTGGCGGCCGTCGTCGAGGTAGGATTGGGCCATCTCCTCGTATTCGGCGGCGGCCTCGCCGAGCGGCGTGTCGGCGGGCGGGACGGCCTCGGCCTCGTCGAGGGCGTCGGCCAGCAGGCCCTCGTAGCGGTCCATCTTCTCGTGGAGGTCGGCGGGCATACGCGACTGTGGGGCGAGTGGCGGCGTAAGCGCTGGGGTCTCGACCGGGGTGGCGGCACACTTCCCGGCCAACACAACGTACAAACGCCGCGGTCACCCACTAGGACGTATGACCGACGAGCCGCGAGTAGAGATTTACACGAAGACGGACTGCCCGTACTGCGAGAAGGCGAAAGACCTCTTCGACGAGAAGGGCGTCGACTACGTGACGTACAACGTCACCGGCGACGACGAGCTGTTCGCGGAGATGAAAGAGCGCGCGGACGGCCGCGAGACCGCCCCCGAGGTCTTCATCGACGACGAACTCATCGGTGGCTGGGACGACACCCACGAGCTCGACCAAGCCGGCGAACTCGACGAGAAGCTCGGCATCGCGGACGACAACGCCGACGACGTGGTCGAGCACCGCAAGCTCATCGTCACCGGCACCGGCATCGCGGCGCTGACGGCGGCCATCTACGCGGCGCGCTCGAACAACGACCCGCTGCTGTTCGAGGGCGACGAGCCCGGCGGCCAGCTCACGCTCACCACCGAGGTCGAGAACTACCCCGGATTCCCGGAGGGCATCTCGGGCCCCGACCTCATCAACAACATGAAAGAGCAGGCCGAGCGCTTCGGCGCCGAACTCGAACACGGCGTCGTCGAGAGCGTCGACGACTCCCAGCGCCCGTTCCGCGTGGAGCTGTCGAACGGCGACGCCTACACCGCCGACGCCGTCATCGCGGCGTCCGGCGCGAGCGCGCGCACGCTCGGCATCCCCGGCGAGGACGAGCTCATGGGGTACGGCGTCTCGACGTGCGCGACCTGCGACGGCGCGTTCTTCAAGGGCGAGGACATGGTCGTCGTGGGCGGCGGCGACGCGGCCGCCGAGGAGGCCAGCTTCCTCACGAAGTTCGCGGACACCGTCTACCTCGTCCACCGCCGCGACGAGCTCCGCGCGGAGGACTACTGGGAGGAGCGCGTCCAAGAGCACGTCGACGACGGCGACATGGAAGTTCTCTGGAACACGGAGGCCGTCGAAGTGAACGGCACGCCCGAGGACGGCGTCGAGGACGTGACGCTCGTGCGCCACCCTGAAGGCCACCCGTCCGCGAAGCTCGACGACGACGCCACCGAGCAGTTCTCGCTGTCCGTGGGCGCGTTCTTCGTCGCCATCGGCCACACGCCGAACACGGGCTACCTCGAAGAAACGGGCGTCGAACTCGACGACGAGGGCTACATCGTCACTCACGGCGGGAAGGGCGGCGGCAAGACGCTCACCGACGTCGAGGGCATCTTCGGCGCGGGCGACGTGGTGGACTACCACTACCAGCAGGCGGTCACCGCCGCGGGCATGGGCTGTAAGGCCGCGCTGGACGCCGACGAGTACCTCGAGAGCGAAGTGAGCGCGAGCGCCGCGGAGGGCACCGAGGCCGCGCCCGCCGACGACTGAAGCGGCGCTGTCCGGCGGTTCGCCGCCGGCGCGAACGTCCAGAAGAGTTTTTCTCGCGCCATCGAAACGCTCCGACGTGACCCGGACAGTCCCCGCAGTAGCGGTCGCCCTCCTCCTCCTCGCCTCGGGCTGTCTCGGCGGCGTCAGTCCGCTCGACGACGGCGGTTCGAAGCCCGAAGTCGCGTCGCTGGTGACCGAGATGGACACCGCGGACGCCCGCGACCTCGTTGCGAGACACCGTGCGACGCTTGCGAACGCCAGCAGTTACGCCGGCTGGTACGAGCGCGACGAGAACGACACGCTCGCGTACAAGCACAGGGTCGTCGTCGACCGGGACGACCGGCAGTTCGTGCGCGACTGGCGGAACGTTTCGACGGCCTCGGGCGTCGTCTTCCGGAACGCCTCGGGGACCTACGAGCGCAGCCGGCGGCCGGGCGACGAGTCGTTCCGGTACGAGGTCCGGACCGGCGACAGCGCGCGCTTCGACGCCGACGACAGCTTCGCGTCCGACCTCCCGCTGCCGGACCCCGAAGTCCTCGCCGGCTACGACTTCGAGTACGTCCGCAGCACCGACACGCTACACTACTTCCGAGCCGACGGTCCCGACGGCGCGGCCGACGTCACGGACGCGCGAGCGCGGCTGGTGGTCCACGAGGACGGCTACCTGCGGTCGCTCTCGTGGACGGTGACCGTCGAGCGCGGCAACGAACCGACGACGCTGACCCGGGAGACGACCGTCGTCGACCTCAACACGACGGACGCCGACCGCCCGGGCTGGATGGGCGCCGTGGCGTAGCCCGCTTTCCACACCCATTTTAGTCGCGGTCCCGTCCGTGCGAGCATGGACGAAGCCACGTTCACCATCGAGGACCCGGACGGCGACACCAACGAGGTCACGATTCCCGCGCGGCTCGTGGAAATCTTCAGCGAGGAGGACGACGAGAGCGAGGCGCAGGTCGTCGGCGACATCGCGCTGATGGCGTTCGCGCAGCGCGCCCACGCCCTCGTCCACCACGGGCAGGGCGAGCCCACTGAAGAGCTCCAGAACGTCGAGGAGGCCGTCCTCGACAACTTCGAGGAGCGCTTCGGGCAGACGTACGCGGAAGCGACCGGCCACCAGCACTAAATCGACCGCTGGCTCCCGTTCGATTCTTCTTTCGACCGCCGACAAACGACACACTGCGTTAGCGACGCGTCACGCTCGCCAGCAGGCCCGACGCGCTGAATCAGTCGTAGCCGTGGCTTCGACGCCACGTGACAGATGAACAGTCGTCCGGTGTCAGCAGTCGTATTCGAGGAGGACGCCGTCGTCGATGCGTTCGACGCCCGCGAGTTCGAGTTCCGGGAACTCGGAGACGAAGCCGTCGCCGTCCGCGAGCGTCGGGGCGTCCCGGCCGCCGATGATGGTGGGCGCGACGAACACCGACAGCTCGTCGACGAGGCCGTCCGCGAACAGCGAGAAGATGAGTTCGCCGCCGCCCTCCACCATCAGCGACTCGACGCCGTGGGCTTCGAGCGCGTCGAGTGCGGGGGGGAGCGCGACCCGGTTCTCGCCGGCGACGACGACGGTGGCGCCGGCGTCTTCGAGCGTCTGGCGGTGCTCGCGGGGCTCCTCGGCGGCGACGAGGACGTACGTCTCGGCGGCGCCGTCGAGCAGGCGGGCGTCCGGCGGCGTGCGGGCGTGCGAGTCCGCGACGACGCGGGCGGGCTGGGGGGTGTCGCCGCGTTGTTCGCGGTCGGCGACGAGGCCGGCGTCGTCGACGGTCAGCGAGGGGTTGTCAGCGAGCACGGTGCCGACGCCGACCATCACGGCGTCGACGCTCGCGCGCAGTTCGTCCACGCGGCGGAAGTCCTGCTCGCCGCTGATGGCGACCTGCTCGCGGCGGCGCGTCGAGAGCTTGCCGTCCGCGCTCATCGCGGCGTTGACGACGACGTGCATACCCGTCGTAGGCACTGGCCGCGGGAAACCGGTTTCGTGTTCGCGTCACGCGCGCCCGCTCGCGGGAACCCTTTTAGGGCAGGCAGTCCGAACTACGGACGCATGAACATCGACGACCACGCCGAGGAGCTCGCCTCCGACCTCGGTGTAGACAAAGCGGAGGTCAAAGAGAACCTGCAGAACCTCGTGGAGTACAGCGTTCCGGTGGAGGAGGCCAAGCGGAGCCTCCGGCGGAAGTTCGGCGACGAGTCGGGCGGCGGCTCCAGCGGCCCGACGGCGGCGGACATCGTGGACGTGGGCCCGGACTCGGGCAACGTCACGGTAACCGCGAAGGTGCTGACCGCGGGCAAGCGCTCGATTCGCTATCAGGGCGACGACCACGTCATCGGCGAGGGAGAACTCGCCGACGGGACCGGGAAAATCTCGTACACAGCGTGGGAGGACTTCGGGTTGGAGGCCGGCGACACCGTCACCATCGGGAACGCCAGCGTCCGCGAGTACGAGGGCGAACCCGAGCTCAACTTCGGGGAGTCCTCGACCGTGAGCAAGGCCGAGGCCATCGACGTGCCCTACGAGGTCGGCGGCGACCGCAGCCTCTCGGAGCTCTCGCCGGGCGACCGCGGGCGGAACGTCGAAGTCCGCGTGACCGAAGTCGAGACCCGGACCATCGACGGCCGCGACGGCGAGACGGAGATTCTGAGTGGCGTGCTCGGCGACGAGAGCGCCCGCCTCCCGTTCACGGACTGGAACCCCCACGACGAACTCGCGGAGGGAGCGTCCGTGCGGCTCGAAGACGTGTACGTCCGGGAGTTCCGGGGCGTGCCGTCGGTGAACGTCTCGGAGTTCTCCACGGTGACCGCCCTCGACGAGCCCGTCGAGGTCGGCGGCCCGACGCGGATGGCGATTCGGGAGGCCGTCGAGCGTGGCGGCGCGTACGACGTGGAGCTCGTCGGGAACGTCATCGAGGTCCGGGACGGCTCCGGGCTCATCCAGCGCTGTCCGGAGTGCGGCCGCGTCGTCCAGAAGGGCCAGTGCCGCCAGCACGGCGACGTTGAGGGCGAGGACGACCTCCGCGTGAAGGCGATTCTGGACGACGGCACCGACACCGTGACCGTCATTCTCGACCGCGAACTCACCGAGGAGGTGTACGGCGGCGACATCGAGGACGCGCGCCAGCAGGCCCGCGACGCGATGGACCAGACTGTCGTCGCCGAGACCATCGCGGACACGGTCGTCGGCTCCGAGTACACGGTCCGCGGCCACCTCTCCGTGGACGATTACGGCGCGAACCTCGAAACCCTCTCGTTCCGCGAGTCCGCCGACGACCCCGCGGAACGTGCGCAGGCCTTCCTCGCGGAGGTGGACGCATGAGTTCCGTCGCACGCTTCCTCACCACAGGTGAGACTGCGCGCGACGACCTCACCCTCACCACCACGGGGTGGTTCGCATGAGCTCGTCTGACGGCGAGGAGGTCAACCGCCGCGAGGTCGCGTACCGGCTGTTCGCCGCGGAGTTCGAGGACGCCGACTACAGCTACGCGGAGAGCGACGAGGAGCGCGCGCCCAACTACGTGGTGACGCCGACCGGGGCGCGCGTCAACCGCGTGTTCGTCGTGGGCGTGCTCACCGAGGTCGAGCAGGTCAGCGAGGACGTGGTGCGGGCGCGGGTCGTGGACCCGACGGGCGCGTTCGTCGTCTACGCCGGCCAGTACCAGCCCGAAGCGCTGGCGGCGCTGGAATCCGCGGACACGCCGTCGTTCGTCGCGGTGACGGGGAAGGCCCGCACCTTCCAGCCCGACGACGCGGACGTGGTCTACACGTCGATTCGCCCGGAGGAGGTCAGCGAGGTGGACGCCGAGACCCGCGACCGCTGGGTGGTCTCGACCGCCGAGCAGACCGTCGACCGCGTGGCGACGATAGCGGCCGCCAACGAGCGCGTCGAGCGCGGCGACACCCTCCGCGAGATTCTCGAAGCCGCGGGCGTCCAGCACGGCCTCGCGGCGGGCATCCCGCTCGCGCTCGACCACTACGGCACGACGCCCGCGTACCTCGCGGCAGTCCGGGAACTCGCACTCGATGCCGCGCGCGTCGTCGCCGGCGAGCGCGACGAGGTCGGTGACCTCTCGGTCTCCCCGAGCGACGAGGGCGACGCCGACCTCGGGTTCGCCGCCACGCTCGACGTGGACACCGACGGCGAGGCGGCAGCCGAGCCCGACACAAACTCCAACGAGGCCGACGCGGAGCCGGACACCGAGCCGGAGGCCGAAGGCTTCGGCGCCGACCAGCCCGACAGTTCGGCGGCCGAGGGCGAGGAACTCGACGAGCCCGAGGCGACCGGCTTCGACGACGAGGAAGCCGAGACCGAGCCGGCCGGCGACGAGCCGGAACCGGACAGCGAGGAGGCAGAGCCGGAGTCCGAGAGCGAACCGGGGCCGGCGGCGGAGACGCCGGAGCCCGACGAGGTGGCCGCGGAGGCCGCGCCCGAGGGCGAGGAGCCGGCCGCCGACGGCGAGATGTACGAGCTCTCCGAGGAGGAGCGCGAGGAGGTCAAGGAGAACTACGACGTGGGCTTCTCCACCGGGACGGAGGTGCCCGACGCCGGCGAGTCCGACATCGACGTGCCCGAGCCCGACGAGGAGCCGACCGCGGAGTCGGAGAGCGAGTCCGAGGAAGACGACCTCGGGGAGTTCGACGCCGACGACGAGGCGTTCGACGAGTCCCAAGACGAGGACGCCGACGACCTCGACGACTTCACCGAGGACGAGTACGACGAGCCGGATTCCGACAGCGAGGACGCCGAGGCGGGCGAGATGGACATCGACCTCGAAGACTACGTCGTGGAGCTGATGGCGGACCTCGACGACGGCGACGGCGCGCTCCGCGAGACCGTCGTGGCGACGGCGGCCGACGAGCGCGACGCCGACGAGGGCGAAATCGAGGACGCCATCCAAGAGGCGCTGATGAGCGGGCGCTGCTACGAGTCCGGCGACGACCACCTGAAAGCCATCTAGATGGCGCTTGTGGAGCCGGTGCTCGACGAGCCCGCGGCCGTCGCCGACCTCGGTGGGGAGCGCGCGCTCGTGGTCGCGGACTACCACGCGGGCATCGAGGTGTCGCTGCGCCGCGAGGGACTGGAAGTCCAGAGCCGCGCGGAGGCGCGCCGCGAACGGTTGCTCGACCTCGTGGCGGAGACGCGCGCGGACCGAGTCGTCTTCCTTGGCGACCTCGGGCACGCCATCGGGACGCCGGAGGGCGTCGAGCGCGAGGAACTCGCGACGCTGTTCGACGCGCTCGGCGTGCCCGCGACGCTCGTCGTCGGCAACCACGACGGCGGGCTCGCCGACGAGTTCGACCTCGACGCGACGCCGCCGGAGGGCGCGCGCTTCGGCGACGTGGGGTTCGCGCACGGCCACACGTGGCCGAGCCGGGAGGTGCTGGAAGCCGAGACGGTCTGCGTCGGCCACGAGCACCCGACGGTCCGGCTGGAGGACGAGGTCGGCGGCACGCGCGTCGAGCGCGCGTGGCTGCGCGGCGCGCTGGAGGCCGAGCCGTTCGAAGAGCACCACGGCGAATCAATCGACGTGAACGGCGACCTCGCGGTGTTCCCGGCGTTCAACGACCTCTCCGGCGGGACGTGGGTGAACGTCGAGGGACAGGGGTTCCTCGCGCCGTTCCTCCCCGAGGCGTGCCCGGACGCCGAAGCGTACCTGCTGGACGGCACGCGGCTCGGTCGCTACGGCGACATCTGAGCGCGTGCGCGTTCGCCGCCGCGACTCCTGACAGGGTGCGTCGCGTCCCAAGTAGGGGCGGGCTCGTCGCCCGGCAACGTGCTTATTCGGGTCGCGGACCTACCTTCGGGAGATGACTGAGACGCGGGGGATGGATGCGTTCGCCCACCTCGGAAGCGAGGTGCGGGCGGCGCTCTCCGAGCGCGGGTTCACGACGCCGACGGAGCCACAGCGCCGCGCAATTCCCGCGCTCGCGGACGGCAGAAACGGGCTCGTCGTCGCGCCGACGGGCACCGGGAAGACAGAGACGGCGATGCTCCCGGTGCTGAACAGCATCGTCGAGAAGGGCGCGCCGGAGGGGTTCGCGGCGCTGTACGTGACGCCGCTGCGCGCGCTGAACCGGGACATGCGCGAGCGCCTCGACTGGTGGGGGGAGACGCTGGGCCTCGACGTGGACGTGCGCCACGGCGACACCACCCAGTACCAGCGCAAGAAGCAGGCCGACGACCCCCCGGACGTGCTCGTGACGACGCCCGAGACCCTGCAGGCGATGCTCACCGGGGAGAAACTCCGGGACGGCCTCGCGGACGTGCGCCACGTCGTCGTCGACGAGGTCCACGAGCTCGCGGGCGCGAAGCGCGGCGCCCAGCTCGCCATCGGCATGGAGCGCCTCGTGGAGTTGGCGGGGGACTTCCAGCGCATCGGCCTCTCGGCGACGGTCGGCGACCCGAAGGAGGTCGGCGCGTTCCTCACGGGCGGCCGCGGCTGCGAGATTATCGAGGTGGACGTGACCTCGAAGGTGGAGTTCACGGTGCGCGAGCCCGAAATCACGGAGCGCGACGAGCACCTGAGCAACGAACTGATGACGTCGCCGTCGATGGCGAGCCACGTCCGCACGATTCGTGACATCGTCGGCGAGCACGACTCCACGCTGATTTTCGTGAACACCAGACAGACCGCGGAGGCGCTGGGCTCGCGGTTCAAGGAGTTGGACGCGAACATCGGCGTCCACCACGGCTCGCTCTCGAAGGAGGCGCGCGTGGAGGTCGAGGACCGGTTCAAGGCCGGCGACCTCGACGGCCTGCTCTGCACGTCCTCGATGGAACTGGGCATCGACGTGGGTCGCATCGACCACGTCGTCCAGTATTCGTCGCCGCGGGAGGTCGCTCGCCTCCTCCAGCGCGTCGGGCGCGCGGGGCACCGCCGCGACGAGGTGAGCCACGGCACCGTCATCACGGGCAGCCCCGACGACACCTTCGAGGCGCTCGCCATCGCGCGCCGCGCCGGCGAGGGCGAGGTCGAGGTCACGCAGATTCACCACGGGAGCCTCGACACGGTGGCGAACCAGCTCGTGGGCGTGGTGATGGACTTCGGGGAGACGAGCGCGCGCCACGCCTACCAGATTATCACGCGGGCGTACCCCTTCGAGGACCTCGACGAGGCGACGTTCCGCGAGGTGGCGATGGAGCTACACAACAACCGCGTACTCTACGTGGACGAGGACGACGACACCGTCTCGAAGTCCGGGGGGACGTGGCAGTATTACTACGCGAACCTCTCGATGATTCCCGACGAGGAGACGTACGCCGTCTACGACATGGCGGCGGGCCGGCAGGTCGGGACGCTGGACGAGCGCTTCGTCGTGAACTTCGCGGAGCCGGGCGCGACCTTCGTCCAGCGCGGGGAGATGTGGCGCATCACGAACATCGACGAGGAGGAAGAGGAGGTCAACGTCTCCCCCATCGAGGACCCCGCGGGCGAGGTGCCGTCGTGGACGGGCCAAGAGATTCCGGTCCCCTACGAGGTCGCCCAAGAGGTCGGGGAGATGCGCGAGGTGGCGGCTGACCAGTTCGCGGCGGGCGCGACCCTCGAGGGCGTGGTGCGGGAGTTCACGACGCGCTACCCGACCGACGAACACACCGCGGGCGAGGCGCTCGAACAGGTCGAGTACCACGTTGAGGCCGGGCACGCGATGCCCAGCGACGACCGCATCGTCGTCGAGCAGGAGGGCCGCACCATCGTCGTGAACGCGGCGCTGGGCCACGAGGCGAACGAGACCATCGGCCGCCTGCTGTCGGCGCTGCTCGGCCAGCGCACCGGCTCCTCGGTGGGGTTGGACGTGGGCCCGTACCGCGTGGAACTGGACGTGCCCGCGCGCATCAGCGCGAACGACGTGGTGGACCTCCTCCGGGACACTGACCCCGAGCACGTCGAGCCCCTGCTGGAGTTGAGCCTCAAGCAGTCCGAGACGCTGAAGTTCACGCTCGCGCAGGTCGCCGCGAAGTTCGGCGCGCTCAAGCGCTGGAAGGGCCGCGACGGCGTGGGGCTCTCCCGGCTGTTGGGCGCGCTCGAAGACACGCCCGTCTACGACGAGGCCGTCCGCGAGGTGTTCCACACGGACCTCGACGTCGAGCGCGCCGGCGAGGTGCTGGACGCGATTCAGTCCGGGGACCTCGACGTCGAAATCGTCGGCGAGCGCACGACCGTCGGCGTCGGCGGGCGCTCGTCGGGCACGGAACTGCTCACGCCCGAGAACGCCGACGCCAGCGTCGTGCAGGCCGTCGAGGAGCGCATCCGAGACGACCGCGTGAAGCTGTTCTGTACGCACTGCGAGGACTGGGAGCACGAGACGAAAGTCCGACGCGTCAGCGACCAGCCGGAGTGCCCGCACTGCGGCTCGACGCGCGTCGCCGCGCTGTCGCCGTGGGCCGACGACGCCGTGAAAGCCGTGAAAGCCAACGAAAAGGACGACGAGCAGGAGGACCGCACGGAGCGCGTGTTCCGGAACGCCAGCATCGTCCAGAGCCACGGCAAGAAGGCCGTCATCGCCTTGTCCGCGCGCGGCGTCGGCCCGCGCAACGCCGCCCGCGTCATCAACCGCCACCGGGAGAACGACGAGGACTTCTACCGGGACATCCTCGAACGCGAGCGCGAGTACGCCCGCACGAAGGCGTTCTGGTAGTCAGAGGTCGCGGAACGCGGCTTCGAGGTCGTCGTCGTCCATCCCGCCGACTGCGTCTTCGAGGTCGGCGTCCAGTTCCTCGCGGCGCGCGACCAACTGCTGGTAGGTCTCGTTGTCTTCGAGCTCGGACGCGCGCTTCTCGGACTCCAGCGTCGCAATCTTCTGGGAGACCGCGAAGAACTGGCGGGACTGCTCGCCGAACGACGACAGCTCCAGCAGCGTCTCGACGGTCTCCTGAATCTCGTCGCGGTCGACGGGCTTGGTGAGGTACGCGTCGAAGGGCAGCTCCGCGATGTCGAAGTCGGGGTCGACGGCGGTCACCATCGCCACGCGGCAGTCGAGGCCGCGCTCGCGGAGGCGTTCGAGGACGTCGTCGCCGGAGAGGTCCGGCATGTGGCGGTCCAAGAGGACCACGTCCACGTCCTCGTCGGCCGCGTCGAGGGCTTGCTCGCCGTTCGTCGCGGTGCGAACCTCGTAGTCGTCGGGCAGCCAGAGCCCGTAGGCTTCCGCGACGTTGGCCTCGTCGTCCACGACGAGGACGACGGGCTCGTCGCGGTCGAGGCCCTCTTCCGCGGCGCTTTCAGTAGACATCACTCGCACCCAGTTTTGGCGCGGCGGTACTTGGGTGTAGTGGCACGCAGACGCGGCGCGCGGGCGGAGCGCGCCATCGAGGTATCAGCCCGCCAAACGGTCACGCCGCCTCGTCGTCGCGCCGGCGGACACCCGTAAACTCGAAGCGAGCCCCCCCGTTCTCGCCGTCGGTCACGTCGACCGTCCAGCCGTGGGCGTCCGCGATGCTCTCGACGATGTTCAGCCCGAAGCCCGTGCCGTCAGCGTCGGTCGTGAACCCGTAGTCGAAGACGTCCTCGCGGTCGGCCTCGGGGATGCCGGGGCCGTCGTCCTCGACGTAGAAGCCGTCGGCCAGCGCGCCGACTTCCACGGTGACGTCCTCGCCGCCGTGGCGGACGGCGTTCCCGAACAGGTTCTCGAACAGCGACAGCAGCCGCTGGCGGTCGGCCTCCACGAAGCCGACCTCCTCGGCGTGCAGGGTCGCAGCGGGACTGCCGACGGTCTGCCACGCGTCCGCGGCCACCGACGACAGCGACACCTCGGTCGGCTCGCCGACGGTCTGGCCCTGCTTGGTGAGCGTGAGCACGTCCTCGATGAGGTCGCTCATACGCTCGTGGATGGCCTCCAGTTCGTCGAGGTACTCGGTCGGGTCATCGGCTTGTCTGGCGAGCGCGACCTGCGCGTTCGCCGTGTTCAGCGGGTCGCGGAGGTCGTGGCTGAGGATGCCCGCGAACCGCTCCAGCTGCTCGTTCTGGCGTTCGAGCTTGCGCTCGCGCTCCACGCGCTCGGTGACGTCCCGCATGATGCCGGAGAACACGCGCTGGCCGTCCCAGCGGTGCTCCTCGAACGTGATCGAGAGCTGGACCTCGTGGCCGTCCTTGTGCTCGCCCGGGAGTTCGATGTCGTTCCAGTCGAGCGTGCGCTCGCCGGTCTCGACGTACTCCGCGATGGCGGCGTGGTGGGCCTGCTGGAAGCGCTCGGGCATCACCACGGTGAGCGGCTCGCCGACCAGCTCCGCGGGCTCGTAGCCGAACACGCGCTCGACGGAGTCGTTGGCGAACAGAATCTGGCTGTCCGCGTCGATGCTGATGATGGCGTCGGACCCGTGCTCGACGAGCGCCCGGAAGAACGACTCGTCGTCGACGGCCCCCGCCGGTTCGGTGTCCGTGCTCATCGCAGTTACTCCACGAACGGCGACCAGTCGGATTACTCTGACGACGGTTCAGCCGAACCGCAACGCGTTCCACGCGCCGGCGCCGAACGGCGACCATGAGCGAGGACACGTACCTGCTGTGGCCGGACGGCCTGCGACCGCCCGACGTGGACGTGCCCGAGGGGTACGCGCTCCGCGCGAGCGCGCTCACCGACCGGGACCGCGAAGCCGTCGAGGGCTTGCTCGGGGCTGGCGGCTGGCCCGCCGACGTGGAGGCGTTCCGCGACCGCGTGCTCCCGAACGGCTCGTTCGTCGCCGTCGAGCGCGCGACGAACGCCGTCGTCGGGACGTGCTCGGCGCTCCACGACCCGAACGCGGCCGACCACCGCTTCCCGTTCGGCGGCGCGATAGCGCGCCTCGTCGTCGACCCAGCGCA
>Ga0207770_100502_pt1 | contig 17719 bp, 14 predicted proteins | sample A23E2SouthBayCA_FD_187729 | JGI IMG/M metagenome (GOLD analysis project Ga0207770, IMG submission 187729) | Aerobic enrichment media microbial communities from Eden Landing Ponds, California, USA - A23 E2 (SPAdes) | ecosystem: Environmental > Aquatic > Marine > Unclassified | place: Emeryville... | reverse complement strand
ATCAGCGACATGGAGATCGACCAATGACGCACGCAACTCAGACCGACCGTACTGACATCCAGTGGGCATCGCGCCAGTTCAATCCTGGGCGATCCCACTTTGCTGTCGCGAGCAAATTCGCGAACGACTGCGATCAATAAAAAGGGGACCGGTCGTGTCCTGGCACACCGAAAGAGGGAGTAGTGAGACAGCGATGGGCGGACCACCTCGCGGTTCGGCGTCGGCGGCAGACCGGCGTACGGTCGCCGTTCACAGCCCCAGCACGCCCTTGTACAGTTCCCGGGTCGTGTAGAACTCCTCGACTTCGTCGGTGACGCCGGCGTAGTACTCGTCTTCGTCCTGCCGGACCTCCTCGCTCACGCCGAAGTCGTGTTCCTCGTAGAACTCGCTCTCGGCGCCCATGTTGCGCATGATCTGGAAGAAGTTGCGCGGGCGGAACACCAGGAGATCCTCCATCTCGGTCCGGTTGCGCGTGGGGTCGAGGTTCGTGTCGAACCCTGCTTTATCGAACTCCTCAATGAGGTATTCGAGGCGCTCGCTCACGTCCAGGTCGGCCATGTCCTGCCAGAATTCGGTCTCGCCGTCGGAGAACTTGTAGTGGACGGCGACGAAGTCGTAGATGGAGTTCCACTCGCGGCGCACCCAGCTGTTGTAGGTGTCCCGGGTGGCGTCGCTGGCGACGCGTCCGCGCGCCGAGAGGAGATTCGAGAGGTTGACGGCGGCCTGCAAGTTGGCGGTCAGCCCCGTCGACTGCAGCGGTTCGACGAACCCGACGGCGTTGCCGATGGTCACGAGGTTGCCCTGCCAGGGGTGCTCGTAGTAGCCCGACGTGAACTCGTAGCGCGCGACGTCCTCGGCGGTGACGTCGCCCTCCACGGCGTCGAGAAACTCCGCGAGTGCGTCGTCGTCGTCGACGTACTCGGAGGCGAAGACGTAGCCCCGGTCGCGGTCGTCGTAGGTATCGATGGTCCACAGCCAGCCGTGGTCGCCGGTCTCGACGACGGTGGCGGGGATCACGTCGGTCAGGTCGCGGTCGTGGCGGACGTTGAACGCCGTGTCGAGGGGGAGGTCGAAGTCGACGAACTCGTCGTCGAGTTCGCCCTTCAGCGCGCGGGTAAAGCCCGAGGCGTCGACGAAGAGATCGGCCTCGTAGGACTGTCGTTTGCTGCGCACGCGCTCGATCCGGTCGCCGTCGGTGTCGACGGCGACGACCTCGTCGTTGACGAGCGAGACGCCGCGCTCGCGACAGATATCCCGGAGAAACTCGTTGAACCGGCGGGTGTTGAGGTGGTAGGCGACGGTGTTGTACTTGCGTGTCTCGCCGATGCGGGCGTCGAAGAACCAGGGCGATTTGCCCTGCTCGACGATCTCCTCGCACTTGGTGCGGTGGTCGGGGCTGTCGTAGAGTTCCTCGTAGAAGAGCTGGTGGTTCTCGACGGCGCTGGGGGTGTCGGGGGCGGGGAACTTGTCGGCGACGTCGAAGGGGTAGTGGAACTCCGGGTACCCACACCAGTCCCGGAAGTAGACGGTGGCCTTCCAGACGGGTTTGACCTCGTTGACGAAGCGCTGTTCGTCGATGGCGAGGCTGTCGTGGAGTAACTGGTGGACGGCCACGTAGGTGCTCTTGCCGACTCGTGGGATGTCCTGGTCGAAGTCGTCAACGACTTCGACGGCCAGGTCCGGGTTCAGCCGGTCGAGTGCGAGCGCCGTCAGCAGTCCCGCGTCACCTCCACCGACGATGGTCACGCCGTCGATCACGTCGCTCATGCCTTGCGATCCGTGAGTCCCTCGCACACGTATAGCTTTCCCGAGTGTCCGCCCTTGCCCGCTCGTACCCCCCGGTTTTCGACACCCACGCTATCGTGGGCCCTCGCTGATGAGCGTGGCCCCCCTCTCTCCGAACGGCCGGGGACACTCGGCCACGGTGGCAACGGTGGCATCGGCACCGTCGCTCGAAGCGTCCCTCTCCTCCCGTGCGTTTTCGAGGCGTCTCGCGCCGCCCTCTCGAACCCGGTCCAAACTGGTTAGGAGCAGCCCGTATATCCGTGCAGATACTACCGATCGTATGAACACAGCAGTGACGCCACCGGTGCCCGCGGACGCCGACGTCGACGGGCAGTCCGTCTGCTGGTTCCTCGACGGCGTCGGGCACTCCTCCGCGAGCGCCCGCGACGCCGCCGAGACGGCGCTGACCGAACGGGACGCGGCATCGCCCCGCGCAGGGGAGTGGTACCCGGTCGCGCTCCTCCTCGCGGCCGTCGAGGCCGTCGCCGCGGACGGAGGCAAGGAAGCGCTCGCCGCCGCCGGCCGCCACTGCGGGACACAGCTCTCCACGGAGGCGGCGACCGTCCCCGACGCGCTCGCGGCACTCGACGACGCCTACCGGCGCCACCACCGCGGCGCCGCCGGCGGGTACGCATTCCGACAGATCGGTCCCGACGACGGCCGCATCGAGTGTGCGACGCCCTACCCCTGCGTGTTCGACCGTGCGCTCGTCACGTGCGTCGCCGAATCGGCGGCCGACGGCGTCGTCTGTCTCTCGGAGGCCGGCCGCTGTCGCGCGGCGGGCGAGGACCGCTGTACCTACGAACTCACCTGGTGAGTCTCGTCGCGTCCCGGGGCGACGGTGGGGACCGTCACCGCGACGGTGCGTCGAACCGCTGGAAGTTCGCCAGCACCGTCTCGAGATACCCCACGTCGTTCGCGACGCCCTGTACCGCCGTCAGGAGCCGATGGCGCGTGACCGCACCCGGGTAGACGCGCTGTTCGAAGGCCACGCGCCGCAGGTCGCGCAACGCACACCGCTCGCCTGCCGCGTCCCGGAACGTGACGCTGGCGTCGCTGCCGGCCACGACCGACGATAGCTGACCGAGCACGCTCTGTCGGCGGGTGTCGTCGCCGAAGGAGACGAGCAGTTCCGGGTCTACGTCGGCCTCGCCACGGACACACACCGGCTCGTCGTCCCCCTCACTGGCCACCCGCACCGCGGTCTCCGGCGTGTCCACCGCGATCGCGTAGGCGGGGTCGCCTCTGGACTCGAACGCACAGTGCTCTACGAGGTCGTCGCGTTCCAGCCACTGATACACCTGCTCCGGCTGATGGAGGGCCATATCGGACCCATACGTGTACACCCACTTGAAAGCACAGGAAAATTTGACTGACTAGTCAGTACGTTACCTGCGACCCGCGATCCGGGGGTGCCCTTCCGGCGTCGTGACGGCCTCGTCGAGGAGGGCAGGCGACCGCCGACCCCACCCCCTCGTTTCGCGATGGCGTCACGCTCCCGTCGGGCAGTCGCACTGGGCGGACGTTCACTTCCGCCGTGGTTTGCGAAGGTTCTTGTCGGGGGGAGACGTACTCCGGCCCCAGTCAATGGCCCGCGCGGAGAACACCGAACTGATAGACGCCTTCGAGGAGTTCTACCGCAACTACTACCGCAACGAGATCGGTGAACTCGCCCAGCAGTACCCCACCGAGCGCAAGTCCCTGCACGTCGACTGGGACGACCTCTACCGGTTCGACCCGGACCTGGCGGACGACTACCGCGCCCACCCCGAGGAGTTCCAGGACTACGCCGAGGAGGCGCTCCGACTCTACGACCTCCCCGTCGACGTGAAACTCGGGCAGGCCCACGTCCGCGTCCGAAACCTCCCGGAACACACCGATATCCGGGAGATCCGCGCCGACCACCGCGGCCAGCTCATCTCCGTCCAGGGCATCGTCCGCAAGGCCACGGACGTCCGCCCCAAGATCACCCAGGCCGCCTTCGAGTGCCAGCGCTGTGGCACCCTCACCCGCATCCCCCAGCAGAGCGGCGATTTTCAGGAACCCCACGAGTGCCAGGGCTGTGAACGGCAGGGGCCCTTCCGGATCAACTTCGACCAGTCCGAGTTCGTCGACGCCCAGAAAATTCGAGTACAGGAGTCGCCCGAAGGGCTTCGTGGTGGGGAGACGCCCCAGGCCATCGACGTCAACATCGAGGACGACATCACCGGCGACGTCACAGCGGGCGACCACGTCATCGTGACGGGCGTCCTGAAACTCGACCAGCAGGGCAACGACCGCGAGAAGTCGGCGATGTTCGACGTCTACATGGACGGCATCGACGTCACCATCGAGGACGAGCAGTTCGAGGAGATGGACATCACCGAGCAGGACAAGCGCAAGATCATCTCGCTGTCGGACGAGGACGACCTCTACGAGCAGATGATCGGTGCCATCGCGCCCTCCATCTACGGCTACGAACAGGAGAAGCTCGCGATCATCCTGCAACTGTTCTCGGGCGTGACGAAACACCTCCCCGACGAGTCCCGGATCCGCGGCGACCTCCACATGCTCCTGATCGGGGACCCCGGGACGGGGAAGTGTCTGAACGGGGATACGCTTGTAACCCTGTCCGACGGAACTCGAAAGCCGATCCGAGATGTTGTCGAAGCGAACCTCGACGACCCGAAACTGGTCGACGACGGAGTCTGGGACTCGGTCGATTTCGAAGTGCCGTCGTTACGGGAGGACGGGACGATCGTTTCTCAGCGAGCGACGAAGGTCTGGAAGCGCGAGGCACCCGACCAGATGTATCGGATACGGACTGAAACGGGTCGTGAAATCGAAGTGACGCCGTCCCACCCGCTGTTCGTTCGGTCTTCGGACGGTTTCGAGGCTGTTCGCGCCGAGCAACTCCGTGCGGGACAGCGAATCGCTGCTCACACCGCGGATTCGTCTGCTGACGGTATTTCACTCGCAGTCGCAGACGGCGGACAGATCGCTGCGTCGACCGACCGTATCGAGAGTATTGAAGCAGTGGAACCTGACGACGAGTGGGTGTACGATCTCGAAGTCGCTGATACTCACAGTTACGTCTCAAATGGCATCGTTTCCCACAACTCTCAACTACTTTCATATATTAGAAATATCGCCCCGAGATCCGTCTATACATCAGGAAAAGGCTCATCCAGTGCTGGCCTCACAGCGGCAGCCGTTCGGGACGACTTCGGTGAAGGCCAACAGTGGACGTTAGAGGCTGGTGCGCTCGTTTTGGCCGATCAAGGGATCGCTGCCGTGGACGAGTTAGATAAGATGAATCCCGACGATCGCAGTGCGATGCACCAGGCCCTCGAACAGCAGTCCTACCACCCGGACTCGGAGATACTGCTCGCCGACGGTCGTCGCGTCGAAATCGGCGAGTTCGTCGACGAGCGGATGGTCAGGAACTCCGACGACGTCACCGACGGCGTCGACTGCGAGATACTCCCGGTCGAGGACGTGGGCGTCCACACGGTCGACCTCGACACGAACGAGACGACCAAGACCGGCGTCGACAGAGTGAGTCGCCACGAGGCGCCCGAGGAGTTCGTCCGCGTCACGTTCTCCAACGGCCGCGATGTCCTCGTCACGCCCGAACACCCGATGTTCGTCGAGGACGATGGCGACGTCGGCACCATCGAGGCACGGGACGTCGAGGAGGGCGCGTTCGTGCCGGCACCGCGGAAACTCCCGAACTCGGCTGGGGCGGTCGCACTCGACGACGAATGCCACCGCGGCAAAGAGAAAGACGTCGACCTGCCCGACGAACTGAGTCCTGAACTCGGGGAAATCTTGGGATTCCTCACCGCCGAGGGTCACTCCTGCGTCGGATCGACACACCACATCGGCTTCTCGAACCAGGACGAGCGATTGCTCGACCGGATGGACCGGTTGATGACCGACGTGTTCGGGCTGTCGAGCAGCGACCACACCAACGACGCGGGAACGGTGACCAGATGCTGGGTTTCGACGAAACTCTACCGCTGGTTCGAGTCGAACTTCCCTGGGGTGGTGCACACAGCACGGGACAAACGGATGCCGTCGGCCGTCCTCGGAGCGTCCGAGGAGGTGATCCGGCGGTTCCTCGTCGGTGCGTTCGCGGGCGACGGTGGCGTCGAGAGCGAGGCGATGTGCATCTCGACGGCCTCGGAGGGACTCGCCGAGGACTACGCCGACGCGCTGGCGAAGATCGGCGTCGCGTCGCGGATCCACTACAACTCGACCGAGGATTCCTGGAAGACGTACGTGATGGGCGACTCGACGGAGCGGTTCGTCGAGCAGGTCGTCGAACCGGCTGACGACCGCCACGAGAAAGCCCAAGCGTTCGCCGACCGGAGCACCGAGACGCCGCGCCACCACGACGTCCTCCCACCGAGTGCGGCCCGGGAACTCCGCGAACTCCGGCGGCTTCTCGGACTGCGACTGACCGGGCAGTTCCGGCCGACTCTCGACGAGGACTACGGCGTCCAGATCGAGACAGTCGAGAGCGAACTCGCCGACCTGCGCCACCGCGCCGACGAGGTCCGGTCGGCAGTCGCCGACAGCAACGGACTCCGTGAGATTCGAACCGCAGCGGGCTGGTCGTGCCGAGAACTCGCCGAGCGACTCGACGACGAGACGACCAGCGCGGTCAACTATGCCGAACAGGGCGGCTACGACGAGACTCGCCGCGCGGAACTCGCCGAGAGCGCACGCGAGGCGGTCACCGGCGCACTCGCCGCGTTCGAGCGCCGGGCGGACGCTCTCGAGACCCGCTGTGACCTCCGGTACTACCGCGTGACGGACGTCGAGACGGTGCCCAACGAGGGCGAGTACGCCTGTGACTGGGTGTACGACGTGACCGTCGAGCCGACGAACACCTTCGTGAGCCAGGGCGTCGTGCTCCACAACTCGATCAGCATCAACAAGGCAGGCATCAACGCCACGCTCAAGTCCCGGTGTTCGCTTCTGGGCGCGGCGAACCCCAAGTACGGCCGGTTCGACCAGTACGAACCGATCAGCGAGCAGATCGACCTGGAACCCGCGCTCATCTCCCGGTTCGACCTGATCTTCACGGTCACGGACCAGCCCGACGAGGAGGAAGACAGGGACCTGGCCGAGCACATCCTGAACACCAACTACGCGGGGGAGTTGCACACCCACCGGACGGAAGTGAACACCTCGAACTACAGCCCGGAGGAGGTCGAGAACGTCACCGAGGACGTGGCGCCGACCATCGAGGCCGACCTGCTCCGGAAGTACATCGCCTACGCCAAGCGCAACTGCTTCCCGACGATGACCGACGAGGCCCGCGAGGCCATCCGGGACTTCTACGTCGACCTGCGCCTGGAGGGCGTCGACGAGGACGCCCCGGTCCCCGTGACCGCCCGGAAACTCGAGGCGCTCGTCCGGCTCGCGGAGGCCAGTGCCCGGGTCCGACTCTCGGACACCGTCACCGAGGAGGACGCCCAGCGGGTGATCACGATCGTGCGCGACCAGATGGAGGACATCGGGGTCGACCCGGAGACGGGCGAGTTCGACGCGGACGTCGTCGAGGCAGGGACGTCGAAGAGCCAGCGCGACCGGATCAAGAACCTGAAACACCTCATCGACGACCTCGAGGACGAGTACGACGAGGGCGCGCCGGTCGACGTCGTCGTCGAACGCGCCGAGGAGGTGGGCATGGACCAGGGCAAGGCCGAACACGAGATCGAGAAACTCAAGCAGAAAGGCGAGGTGTACGAGCCCAGCACCGACCACCTGCGGACGACCTGACTCGGCCCGGGACACCAATGGACCGCATCTCCGCACTCCGGAACATCGAGCAAGCCCTCGGCGACTTCGAGGGCGGCGAGACGGATCTGGCGACACTGGAACGGGAGGTCCGCGGGGTCTTGCGCACGTACGCGACCGAGTTCGAGGGCGAACTCTCGGCGTACCGCGCCGAGGGAGGCGACGCCGACGGCGTGGTCGTGCTCGCACCGTCTCCGGGCGAGGCCCGCGAGCGCGTGACCGAACTGGTCGACGCCCCCGGCCGGTTCGACGTCGTCCCGGTCGAGTGAGCGTCCAGCGTGTGCCGGGATCCGACTGTGTGGGCCGGGACCAGTCCTTTATCGTCCTGCCGGGGGGACGCATGGATATGGACCGACGGCTCCGGCGGACCGTGACCGTGGGGCGGGCGATCGTCCACGAGATCCGCACCGAGCGGATCACGTTCATGGCCGGCAGTATCGCCTACCACGCGTTCGTCTCGCTGCTCCCGCTACTCTTGCTCGTGCTCGCGGTCGTCGCGGCGCTCGACCGGCCCGAGATAGAGCGGGGGATCATCTCGCTGGCGGCGGCGCTCCTGTCTCCCGGCGCCGGGGACGTCCTCGTGACCGAACTGCGCTCGACCTCCCCCGGGGTGTCACTCCTGGGACTCGCCGTGCTGGTGTGGGGGACGCTTCGCATCTTCCGCGGGCTCGATACGGCCTTCTCGGACATCTACGAGACGGAGGCTCGCAACACGTTCGTCGACCAGCTGGGGGACGGGGTCGTCGTGCTGGTCTGTATCGCCGTCGCGATCCTCGTCGGCGCGACGCTCGAACGGAGCCTGACCTTCGACGGGACCGCCGGGTGGGTCGTCGGCCGGGCGGTCCTGGTCGTCGGCCTCGGACTGGCGTTCCTCCCGATGTACTACGTCTTCCCGGACGAACCGGGCATCACGGTCCGCGAGGTGCTACCCGGGGTGGCGTTCGTCGCCGTCGGGCTGACCGCCTTCGCCTCGCTCTTTCGCGTGTATCTGGAGGCCAGTGGTGGCGCCGACTCGGGAAGCGTCCTCGCCGGGATCCTCGTCTTTCTCACCTGGCTCTACTTCAGCGGCCTCGTCGTCCTCGTCGGGGTCGCGATAAACGCCGTCCTCTCGAACCGGAGCCGCGATGTAGATATTCGACCAGTCGTGGGGGGCCAGCCCCGTCGAGCCGACCACGACGTCGAGGCCACCGGGTGGGGCGTCGACCGCGACGCCCTCGTCACCGCCATCGAACGCCTGCGGGGTGACCTCCGGGCCGGCGACGCCGTGTCGGTCACGACGGACGACGACACCGTGACGCTGCCCAGTCCCGACGAAGTGGTCGTCGACGTCGAACCCTCCCGACTGCCCTTCCTCTCCGACGTCGTCTCCATCGAGTTGCGGTGGTCGCCCGACGGCGAACAGGCGAGCGAGCGCGACGAGGACTCCGCCGGAACCGACGGCCGAAAGTGACGCGACCGGGCGCGGTCAGGCCAGCCCCGCCTCGCGCATGTACTCGTCGAGTTTCGCGGCGATGGCGCGGGCGAAGTCCTCGTCGTTGACGTCACCCTCGTGTTCGACCAGTTCGACGTCCTCGTCGAGGTGCTCGCGGAGGGCGTCGAACAGCGCCGAGTCGGCCGCCGGGTCGTAGAAGTCCTCGCCCTCGACGTCGAGCATCGACACCCCGCCCAGGGGCAGCGCGAGCGCCGTCGGTCCCGTCGCGGCGTTCAGCTTCTCGGCGAGGACCCGTCCGAGTTCGGCGTTCTCCTCGCTCGTGGTGCGCATCAGCGTCACCTGCGGATTGTGGACGTGGAACTGCCGGCCCTCGAACTCCTCCGGGACCGAATCACGGGGCCCGAAGTTCACCATGTCCAGCGCCCCGGTCGAGACGACCTGCGGGATGCCCGCGTTGCCTGCGGCCTCCAGCCTGTGGGGCCCTGCACTCAGGACGCCACCGACCAGTTCGTCGGCCCACTCGGTGGTCGTGACGTCCAGCACGCCGTCGACGACACCCTCCTCGATCAGCGACTCCATCGCCTTCCCGCCGGTACCGGTGGCGTGGAAGACGATAGTCTCGTAGCCACGGTCCTCGAGGTACTCGCGGGCGACCTGCACGCACGGCGTCGTGACGCCGAACATCGTGATGCCGATCGTCGGGCGCTCCTCGACCTCGACGTCGGGGTCGTTCGAGACCATGCCGACCATCGCGAGGGCGGCGTTGGCGATCACCTGCCGGGAGAGCTGGTTGAGCCCCTCGATGTCCGCGACGGAGTACATCATCGCGACGTCCCGGGACCCGACATACGGCTCCGTATCCCCCGAGGCCATCGTCGAGACCATCAACTTGGGCACGCCGACGGGCAGCGCGCGCATGGCCTCGGTCGCGATCGAGGTGTTGCCCGACCCGCCGAGGCCGAGGACCCCGTCGAGGCGACCCTGGTCGTGGAGGCGGGTCACGACGGCGGCCGCGCCCTCGCCCATCGCTTCCATCGCCCGGCCGCGGTCGCCCGCCTCGCGGAGCGCTTCCAGACTCTCGCCCGCGGCCTCGGCCACCTCGCTCGCGGGCGTGTCGGGTTCGATCTCGGGGTCGCCCATGACGCCGACGTCGACGAGGTGGACGTCGACGCCCTGGGCGAGCAACACGTCCCGCGCGAAATCGATCTCCTCGCCTTTCGTGTCGAGCGTCCCGACGATGACGACGCTCACAGTCGCCTCCCGTCGAGCGTGCCGACGACGACGCTCATAGTTGCCTCCCGTCGCGCGGCGCGGTCGTCGCCGGCCGCCGCTGTTGCGTCGGCGCCATCAGAACTCGATCTCCTTGAAGTCGCGGGCCTGGTTCTGGATGGCCTCCTCGGTGGGCAGGCGTTCGATGCTCGAAGCGCCGAAGAAGCCGACGACGTCATCGGTGTTTTCGAGGACGTACGCGGCGTCGTCCGGCCAGGCGATGGGGCCGCCGTGACAGATGACCATGACGTCCTCGTTCACGTCTTTCGCGGCGTCGCAGTGTGCCTGGACGCGCTCGGCCGCCGTCTCGAGGTCCAGTGCGGTCTCCGCGCCGATGTCGCCCGACGTGGTCAGTCCCATGTGCGAGACGACGACGTCCGCGCCGGCCTCGGTCATGTCGCGAGCCTGCGCTTCCGAGAAGACGTACGGACAGGTGAGCATCCCCTGCTCGCTGGCCTCGCGGATCATCTCCACTTCCCTGTCGTAGCCCATCCCCGTCTCCTCGAGGTTCTGCCGGAAGCTACTGTCCTCGTCGATGAGACCGACGGTCGGGAAGTTCTGCACCCCGGAGAACCCACGCCTGCGCAGGTCCTCGATGAAGACCGCCATCTCGCGGAACGGGTCGGTGCCGTTGACGCCGGCGAGCACGGGTGTGTCCTCGACGACCGGGATCACCTCGTGACCCATCTCGACGACGATCTCGTTGGCGTCGCCGTAGGGGAGCAGGCCGGCCAGCGACCCGCGCCCGTTCATCCGGTAGCGCCCGGAGTTGTAGATGATGAGCAGGTCGACGCCGCCGCGCTCGGCGAACTTCGCCGAGATCCCGGTGCCGGCGCCCGCGCCGATCACCGGGTCGCCGCTCTCGACGACCGATTCGAGTCTGTCGAGTGTCTCCTCGCGACTGAATTTCATGGTTCGTGTTAGCATACACACAACTGCGTAATCAAGATTTGCAGACCCGTGGTCGCTCGCCGGTTTCCCGAGCGCTTCGACCGGGTCGGGCACGAACAGTTATCGGGCAGCCGTGTGAAACGTTCACGCGACACATGACAGACGAGTACTTCGTGGACAGTGCGGACGTCGAGACACAGCTGTTCGACTGGGGGACGCTGAAGTGGATGGCGACGCCCGACCACAACGACTCCGGGCGGTTCAGTGCCGGCGTCGTCCAGTTAGAACCGGGGAAGGGTCACGAACTTCACACCCATCCCGAGAGCGACGAGATCCTCTACGTTGTAAGCGGCGAGGGCGAACAGACCGTCGCAGGCGACACGCGCGAGATCTCGGCCGGGGAGATGATATTCATCCCCGAAGGTGTCGAACACGGCACCGTCAACACGAACTGGACGCCGCTGACGCTGCTGGCCGTCTACGCACCGCCCGGTCCCGAGCAGCAACTCGCAGAGATGCCCGAATGCGAGATCGTCCCGCCGGGAGAACTGCTCTCACGGAACTGAACCGGACCCGATCAGACCCCGCTGACCGGTCTCAGTACGGGTCGGGAGGCAACTGCCCGTCGATGAACGTCAGGGGTTCGAGCGGACCGTCGGTCACGTCGTCGCGTTCGCGTACCTCCTCGGCGACGGGTTCGGAGACGACCAGCGAGTCCGGATCCATCGTACTGGGGATACGGGCGACTCGCAGTTCGGACGGATCGGCGACGCCGGTCGTCCCACAGGCTAGTACGAGCGCCGTCTCGTCGTCGGGGACGACCAGCGGGAGTTTCCCGCGACGGGTCTCGCCGCTGGTGGCGATGTTGACGTAGGTGTCGCCGAAGTCGACGTCGGCGACCAGATCCCGGTGGACGAAGTCGGCCAGCCCCATCCCGAGCGCGTTGCCGTGAGAGGGCGCCGTGAGCGACCGCGCGTAGACTCGCGTTACGCGGGGGCTGTCGGGTTCAGCCTCGCCGTGGAAGTCGTAGCGCCCGAGGACGTTCGTGTCCATCCCGGTCCCGGATTTGTCCTTGCCCTGTTCGTCGACGATCAACAGGTCGAGGTCGTCGACCGGGAGCATCGGGAGGTGTTCGCGGGCCAGGTCGAGCAGTGCGGGTTCGCGCTCGGGGATGGCGTCGGCGTCGATCCCCTCGACGTGGACGGCGTGGTCGGCCGCGTTCTCGACGAGTGCGACCCCGCCAACGATGGGCGTCTCCGTGCGGAGGACGTCGAAGCGGTCCTGGATGACCGTCGAGAAGTCGGTGGCGATGGCGGCGTCGTGCAGCGAGGCCGCGCCGCGGTGTTTCCCCAGCCCGACGACGGCCATCTTCGCGAGCCCGCTCTCGACGTCGCCCCGGAAGTCCGTGTGGGGCTTCACGCGGTTTGCCAGCAGGACGGCGTCCGCAGCGAGAGCGTCGTCGGCAGCGTACACTGGCCTGTCGAGCGCGTCCGTCCCCACCTCGGTGACGGCCATCGACGACCGTATCTCGCAGCCGAGTCGCTCCTCGGTGACCCCGAGCGATTCGAGGGTTTCGCGCTGGCCCTCGGCGGTCGCACCGCCGTGACTCCCCATCGCGGGTACCACGAACGGCCCGTAGCCCCGCGACTGGAGTTCGGCGACGACGCCGGCGATGACCGCGGGCATGTCGTGGATGCCTCGACTCCCGGCGGTGACGGCGACCGTGGCGCCCTCAGGAAGTGTCTCCGTTTCCCCGGACTCGAAGGCCGCGATCTCGCCGACTGCATCGCGACCCGCTCGCTCGGGGTCGTCGACGGAGTCGATGTCGCGCTCGCGGTGGGCGACGGCGAAGCGGGGGAGGTCGTCGACGGAGTGGTCGGTCGCCGCCTGCAGACGCTCGGCGTCCGGGAAGTCGAGGTTCATCGGCCCCCGGGGCCCGCGGTGGAGTCGCCCCTGGGACCCGCTGCGGGGTCGTCTGCCGAGCGACGGTCGGTGACAGTCTCGTCGCGCTGGGCCCGGTTCCGGGCGATACGCGCCGCGAGTGCGACGGCGTCGATCATGCTGGCGGGACTCGCTTTCCCTTCGCCGGCGATGTCGAAGGCGGTGCCGTGGTCGACGCTCGTGCGGACGATGGGGAGGCCGACGGTGACGTTGACGCCCGACACCGCGTCGTCGCTGGCGAACCCGAGCATCTTGATCGGGATGTGGCCCTGGTCGTGGTACATGGCGACGACGCAGTCGGCCGCGCCGCCCGCCGCGCGGGCGAAGACCGTGTCCGGGGACTCCGGGCCGACGACGTCGTAGCCTGCCTCCTGTGCGCGCTGGACGGCCGGTCGGATCTCCGAGTTCTCGGTCGTGCCCAGCAGGCCGCCGTCGCTGGCGTGGGGGTTCAGCCCCGCCACCGCCACGGTCGGGTCGTCGACGCCCAGGTCCCGGAGGCCCTCCACTGTGACCTCGATGGTGTCGAGGACGGCACCCGTACTCACGAGGTCACAGGCCTCCACGAGCGGAACGTGCGTGCTGACGTGCGTGACACGCAGGTCCTCTTCGACGAGCATCATCGCGTAGGTCTCGGTGTCGGTGTAGTCCGCGAGCATCCCGGTGTGGCCGGCGTACTCGCTGCCCGCCAGTCGGGTCGCCTGCTTGTTGATCGGTGCGGTGGCGATGGCGTCCACGTCCCCGTCGGTGGCGAGTTCGATCGTCCGCTCGATGTAGGCGAGCGCCGCCGCGCCGTACGCCTCGCAGACCTCGCCGTACGCGAGGTCGGCGGCGTCGACGTTGTCGAGGTCGAGGACGGGGAGGACGCCTGGGTCCGGGTCCGCCGGTGCGTCGGCGACCGTCTCGACCGCCGACACGGTGAGGTCGCCCCCGACGACCTCGACTGCGCGCCGGAGCACGTCGGCGTCGCCGACGACGACCGGGCGGGCGTCGGCCAGCAGGTCGGGATAGGCCGCGACGACGACCTCGGGGCCGATCCCCGCAGGGTCGCCCATCGTCACGGCGACTGTCGGTGTGTCCATGCCCGCTCGGACGGCGTCCAGACAGTTGAGTATGGCTCTTTCCGGATCGATCAGACGGCGTCCAGACAGTTGAGTATGGCTCTTTCCGGATCGATCAGACGGCGTCCAGACAGTCGAGGATGGTCCGTTCGGACCCGAACCCGCCGGCCTTGGTGACGACCCGCATCCCCTGGGCGGGCCCGCGCGCGACCACGCTCTCGGGGACGCCGTCGGCGACGGCACGCCCGGTGAGCGCGAGTTCCGGCGCTTCGAGTTCGGTGAGGACCGCCCGGGCGACCGCCCCGCCGGTGAGCACGAGTCCGCCGGGTTGGCTCGCCGCCACCGCGCCACTCGCGGCCGCAGCCAGCGCCGTCGCGACCCGTTCGCCGGCGTCGGCGCCCGTCTCCCCGGCGACGGTCCGCGCCCGCTCGACGTCGGCCACGCTCGTCGCCGCGGTGACGACCGCGCGGTCGCTCCGCTCGAAGAGGCGCTTGAGTCGGACGGCGCCGCGCTGTCCGGTCTCCTCGGGGTCACGGGCCGCCGCAGCGGGGTCGAGTTTGACGACGAACTCGTCTGGTATCGCCGCGAGTTGCACGAGCGTCCGCTCGTTCGTGCTTCCGACGACGCCGAGCGTCTTCGGACGACCCACTGCGCCGACGGTCGTCGGCCGCGCCTCCCCGGGAACCGCGACGTGTTTCGCCAGCCCACCACTGCCGACGAACAAGACGTCTCGGTTCCCCTGGTTGTCGTCCGCCCCGCCTTCGTCGGCGACCGCCGCCGCGCCGCTCGCGACCGCGGCGAGGTGGTCGTCGGTCGTCGCGTCACACACGGCGAGTACTGGCTGGTCGCCCGGGAACGCCGACAGCGCGTCGTGGATCGCTTCGGCCCCACTCGCGACCGTGTCGAGCGAGAGGTGTTCGACGACGTATCGGGAGGGTGCGAAGAACGTCGGCAGGTCGGACTCGTCGACCCCGTAGCCCGCCTCGGCGAGTGGGGCGCCGTCGACGAAGTGGGTGCCGTCCTCGGTAGTTCGTCCCGTCGCCGGGAACGCCGGCGCGACGACCGCGAGATCGGCGTCCGTTGCGGCGACGGCGGCGTCCACCTCGCTCACGACGTTGCCCCTGAGCGTGGAGTCGACTTTCTTGTAGACCAGATCCGCGGGGTAGGCGTCGATGGCGCGCGTGACTGCTTCGGCGGCGACCGCGGGGGCGGCCTCGCGGCTGTCGGTGTCGACCGCGAGCACGTCTCGCTCGACTGCCTGTCCGGGCGCGTCGCGGCGCTCGCCACGCAACCGAACCCGGACGCCCCTGCCGCGTGCGGCGAACCCGTGGCCCGTGTCTATCGCTCCCGTCAGGTCGTCTGCGACCACCAGCGCGTTCTGCACGGCCTGTGGTAGTGTGAGTCTCCGGTATAGATTCTCGGGTTTCCGGTTTCGGCGGGTGGTGGGGTTTCTGCGTATCGCAGTACCGCGCTCTTGGCTGTGCGCCGAACGCCCTCGACCCGCTCGCTAGCCGCGGCATCGACCGCTACTCGCAGTGTGCGCCGAACGCCCTCGACCCGCTCGCTAGCCGTGGCATCGACCGCTACTCGCAGTGTGCGCCGAAAGCCCTCGACCCGCTCGCTAGCCGTGGCATCGACCGCTACTCGCAGTGTGCGCCGAAAGCCCTCGACCCGCTCGCGGTCGCTGCGTCGGATATCGTCGCTCCCTTCGGTCGCTCGATAGAGCCGACGCAGCGACTGAACTGAACGCGAGCGCGCCTCGCCCTTTCAATCCGCCAGGTTCGCAACCACACAGCACCGCCACCGCGGGCCACACACCTCCCCAACCGATTCCCTCGTTCGCTCCGCTCACTCGCTCATCCCTCGCACGGTTTCGTCGCTCGCATGAACGCGAGCGACAGCGCGCGCCACTGTCACCTGGCGGAAAGTCGTCGCCGGACGGATTTCGGGGTTCGTGGTCACGAGACCGTCGGAAAGCCGGCCAGCGACGGTGGCGACGCCAACCGTTTTGCCGGGCGCGCGACACCCCGGGGTATGGACTTCGCGCTGTTCACCTCGACACACCCGACCGAGCGCTGGGACCTGGCGAAACAGATGGGCGTCACACATGCCGTCTCCGGGCTGCCCCGCGACGCCGACGGAGACCCCTGGGCGTTCGAACCGCTCCTGGAACAGAAAAACAGGTTTGCCGACGCGGGCCTGGAACTGGACGTCATCGAGGACCGCCCGCCGCTGGACGACGCGATCCTGGGTCGCGAGGGTCGCGACGAACAGATCGAGACGGTCAAGACGCTCCTGCGGAACATGGGCCGCGTCGGCATCGACGTCTGGTGTTACGTCTGGATGGCACCCCTCAAGGTGCTCAGAACGTCGCGCTCGGTGCGGGGTCGCGGCGACTCGCTCGTGACGCGCTACGACCACGGCCAGATGCAGCAGGGTCCCGAACTCGACGGCGCGACCGAGGCCGAACTCTGGCAGAGTTTCGAGTACTTCCTCGACGAGGTCGTCCCCGTCGCCGAGGAGGCGGGCGTGAAACTCGCGCTGCACCCGGACGACCCGCCGCTGGGTCCGGTCAGGGGGGTCGACCGCATCGTCACGAGCGTCGAGAACTACCGGCGGATCCTCGACCTGTCCGACAGCGAGTACCACGGCATCACGTTCTGCCAGGGCAACTTCGCGGCGATGGGCGCCGACATCCCGGCGACGATCCGCGAGTTCGACGAACGCATCCACTTCGCACACGTCCGCGACGTCGAGGGCGACGCCGAGTACTTCACCGAGGTGTGGCACGACGAGGGGCCGACGGACGTGGGCGCGGCGCTGCGGGCCTACGAAGAGATCGGATTCGACGGGCCGATGCGTCCCGACCACTGCCCGACGATGGCCGGCGAGGACAACGAGCACCCGGGCTATCACGACAAGGGTCGCCTGTTCGCCATCGGCTATCTGAAAGGGCTCCGGGACCAGTATCACTCGATGGTCGACCGGCAGGAGTGACGGGCGAAAGATACTTTCCGGTCTGCATACGACCGTATGCACATGTCGAAGAGTATCCGGCTCTCGGAGGAGGCCTACGAGCGTCTCGCGGCCCACAAGCGCGAGGACGAGACGTTCTCGGACGTTGTCCTCCGGTTGGCCGGCGAACGGTCCCTGCTCGAACTGGCCGGGTTGCTCTCGGACGAGGAGGCCGACGCGCTCCGGGCGGCCGTCGAGGAGCGCCGCGAGCGCCGACAGGCCGACCTCGACGAGACCGCCGAGGAGATGCGAGGAGCGTAGCGTGCTCCTCGATACCGCCTTTCTCATCGACCTGTTGAACGGCGACGAGGGCGCGGTTCGGACGGCCGAGGAACTCGAATCGGACCTCGTCCAGCAGCGGATCTCCTCGATGACGCTGTTCGAGTTGTACTACGGTGTCGGCCGGACCGACCGGTCGGACGAGGAGCGCGAACGGATCGAGACGGTCCTCGCATCGAAACCGGTCCATCCCGCGGACGCGGCCGTGATGCGCAAGGCGGGCCGACTGGCCGGTGAACTGGCGGCCGACGGCGAGCCG
>Ga0207770_100499_pt1 | contig 17856 bp, 16 predicted proteins | sample A23E2SouthBayCA_FD_187729 | JGI IMG/M metagenome (GOLD analysis project Ga0207770, IMG submission 187729) | Aerobic enrichment media microbial communities from Eden Landing Ponds, California, USA - A23 E2 (SPAdes) | ecosystem: Environmental > Aquatic > Marine > Unclassified | place: Emeryville... | reverse complement strand
CTCGCCCGCCCGGTAGACGGTCCCGTCGAGGTCGAGGACGACTCCCGCGAGGTCGCACCCGTCACTGTCGGTCATCTACCGGGTACTTGGAGTGGTCGACCAAGTGCCTCCCGGTCGTGACCGTCGGCAGTAGTGACCGTCGACAGTGGTGACCGTCAAAAATCAGGGGTCGAGCGACCGGTCCTCCCACCGGCGACCGGCCCAGCGGGCGAGGACGACCCCCACGAGCGCGGAGAGCAGTGCCACGCCCACGGCGACGCCGTTGGCGACGGTGGGAGATTCGGTGTGGACGAGCGCGGCGACGACGAGCGGGACGGCGACCACTCCCAGGGCCGCGCCGAAGGCGACGAACCGGGGGGTATCGAAGAGGAGTTCGTTGGGTGAGAGTCCAGTCACCGCGGCGGTGACGCCGTAGACGTACAGCGCGACGAGCGGGAAGACGACGACACCGACGGCCACTTCCAGTGGGGGCACCCAGACGAGCGACCCGAGGAGGTAGACGAGGCCTGCCGGGACCGAGAGGACGAGGTACGCGCGACGCTTGCCGGCGAAGACGCGTCGCATCGAGACCGGGTAGCGGCGGTACTCGGCGACGTCGTCGAACTGTGTGACCCAGCTGTAGGTCGTGAAGGCACCGAGCCCCAGCAGGGTGCCGACGGCGATGCCCATCGAGGGGTCCAGTGCGGTGACGCGTCCGACCTCGGCGACGAGCGCCGCGGTCACGAGAAAGAGCACACCCATCGAGAACAGGACTTTCCAGACCGACCCCGAGGAGCCCGAGACTTCGAGGGCGCTGCGCGTCGCGACGCCGTCACCCAGGTAGTCGCGCAGGCGCGTGTATCGCTCCGGGGAGGTCCGGGCGGGGCCGCTCTCGACCGGACGGAAGAGCGCCGGGCCGAATGCCGAGAGCACGACGGCCGGGAGAAAACCCGAGAGCGCACTCGTCGCGGACGGCGACTGATAGAACCCCAGCGGCGTGAGCGCCACAACGTCGACGCGCCCCGAGAGGACGGCGGCGACGATTCCGGCGAGCGCCAGCACGACGAGGCCCCGACTCCGTGTGCCCAGGCCCGCGAGCGTGAGGCTCGTGCCGACGCCGAGGGCGAAGGCCCCGCTCAGGGTCACCCACAGCAGGAGTATCGTCAGCGGCGGGACGCCCTGCGTGAGCGCGACAGCCGCGAAGCCGAGCGCGAGGGGGCCGAGGAAGAGTACGGAGTAGTAGAGGAGGTCTTTGAGCAGGAAGACAGCCAGTAGTCGCCGCCACGTGACCGGCAGGGTCCGCGCGGAGAAGACGAGCAGGGTCACGTCTCCGAGGACGTCGCGGAGCGCGTCGCGGCCGACGAGGCCGATGGTACCGACCTGCAACCCGAAGAAGATAACGAGCGCGTGGAGGCCGGCGGCGACGGCGTCGGTCGACGCGTTCGTGAACGTCAGCAGCCAGAACCCCAGTCCCGAGAGGAGCGTGACGACGACGGGGAAGGCCGCGAACCGGTCGCCGAACAGTTCGGCGTGGAGTCGCCACTCCTCGCGGATCATCCGGACGAACAGCCGGGAGGTGAGACGGCCGGCGCTCATCTGTCCCGTTCACCGTCTGCGTTCGGGCCCTCGACGCTGCCGTCTGCGTTCGGGCCCTCGACGCTGCCGTCTGCGTTCGGGCCCTCGACGCTGCCGTCTGCGTTCGCGCCGTCGAAACCGCCGTCGGCCGCGGCCGTTCCCTCGCCTGCACTCGCGGACTCTGGCGTGTCCACCTCCCGACGGAAGTACTCGAGGAGTTCGTCCTCGTCTTGCAGGTCACGGGGGTCTCGCTCGGCGACCAGTCGCCCGTCGCGAACGATCCCGATCTGCGTACAGAGGTCGGCGGCGACCTCGAGGAAGTGCGTCGACAGAAAGAGCGTGTTCCCGGCGTCACAGTAGTCCCGGAGGTGCTCGCGGACCTCGGCCTGCATGATCGGGTCGAGGTTGACCAGCGGTTCGTCGATGAACACCAGGTCGGGGTCGTGGATGAACGTCTGGGCGAGCATCACTCGCTGGCGCTCGCCCTCCGACAGATCCGTGGACATCGTGTCTAGTTTCTCGCGAAAGCCAAGCCTGTCGGCCCACTCGGCGATGCGGTCGTCGGGGTCGTCGAACCCGCGGACGTCCGCGACGAACTGGAGGTACTCCCGCGGAGTCAGGAAACTCGGCGGGTCCTCGCGTTCGGGGAGGATGCCCACCACCTCTCGGACCGACAGCGGATCGGAGACCGGGTCCCGACCGAGGACGCTCGCCGTCCCGCTCGTCGGTTCGCTCTGTCCCGTGAGTATCTCGATGGTCGTGGTCTTCCCCGACCCGTTCGGGCCGAGGAGGCCGAACAGTTCGCCCTCGGGCACTTCGAGTGTGAGGGCGTCGAGGGCCGTCACGTCGCCGTACGTCTTCGTCAGGTCCGTCGTTTCGATACCTGTCATGGCTGGGAATGTGGTCGTCCGTCCTGCGGAGCCCGTTCTTCGCACTGCGAGGACCGCTCCTGTCGAGACGTGTACACACAGGGAGTTAGCGTTTCGGGCCGAAATTCAGCGACTGAAAACGGGCCTCCCGGGAGAGCGGTGGGCGCGGCGTCGTCAGTTGGTCGTCGACGGACGCGAAACCGTCAGTCGGCAGCCGGGTCTGACCGATTCCCGGGGTCGAACTCGTCGGGACCGTCCCCCGCGGTGCGAAACCGGTCGAGCGAGCGGGCCCGCTGTCGCGAGCGGAGGTCCTCGTAGAGCCTGTCCGGGACCGTCTCGCGGACCTCGTTCGCTGTCTCGACGTCGACGTCGACGGCCTTCGGGTCGTCACCGGTGATAGAACGCGAGCCCGCGGTGTCGACGACGACGGTTCCGAGGCGGCGACGGCGCTGGAAGATAGTCTCGGAACTCACGGTGGTCTGGACGCGGTGGTAGGGAACGATCTTCGTCGAGCGCGACCAGAAGCCGTTGCGGGTCACGACGTGGTGGTCGCCGAGGTAGTAGCCGCGATGCTTCCACTTGAGGTGAGCCGCGACGGGAACGACGAGGAAGAGACCGAGCGGCGCGTACCAGAACGTCTCGACGCCCGCGAAGGTGGAACTCAGGTAGAGCAGTCCGGTCAGCACGAGAACGACGATCGAGTACCGGGCGGCGTAGCGCTGGCGAGCGCGTTTCGGCGGGCGCTCGAACTCGTCGATCGAGACGTCTTCGATAGTTCTCGACAGTGTTCGGACTCGGTCGGTCTTCGCGAGAGGGATGGCGGACTGCGAACCCCCCGAATCGCCCGAGGCGGCGACGGATCCCGCCGTCTCGATGTACAGCGAGGCGTACCCCAGTCGACGGGCGAGGACGTTCTCCTCGACGGTCAGCGTCTGGACCTTCGAGAGCGGGATCGTGCCGCTGTACTTCTGGAGGAGCCCACGCTCGTAGCGGAGTTCGTCCTCGCCGCGGACGAGTGTGAACCCGTAGTACCGCGCGGCGCTTATCACGCCCGCCACGATGCCGATGACGACGATCGATCCGATGGCCGCGAGCGGTCCGAAGAGCATCCCCAGGATAGTCTCCGGGCCGGCGAATATCGGCTCGAGTTCCTCGAACGCCGACGGTCCGAACACCGACCCCGCGAAGAAGATCAGCGAGATCACCCGGAAGTCAGTCGAGACGAGCGCGAGGACGCCGAGTTCGCGCTCGGTAATCTCGAAGATCGTCTCCGCGGACGCCTCTGCGGGTTCGCCCTCGCTGGTCGCGCTCCCGTCCGAGGACCGGCGCAGGCGGCTCACCTCCGACTGGAGACGTTCGGCCTCGTCCTCGCCGACGTACTGGAGCTGTGCCTCGGTCTGACCGCCGCCGGCGGTCTCGAGGCCGACGCTGGCGATGCCGAGGGCCCGCTGGGTGACCGACTGACTGATGTCGACGTTCTGGATGCGTCGGAGCGGTATCTCCCGTTCCCGCCGGGAGAGCACGCCCGAGCGGATGTCGAACGTGTCCGCGGTGAGTTCGTACTCGTAGCGCTGGTAGTAGGCGACGAAGTAGCCGACGAACAGCGCCGCCACGACCACGACGCCCACGAGCCCCAGCAGTCCGCCCTCGGTTCCGAGTGCGCCCGTCAGGCCGGGCACGCCGATGAAAAAGAGGAAGACGACGATCCCGGCACCCTGCTGGACCAGCCGGTAGGGGATCGTCAAGACGTGTAATTTCCGTGGACCGCCACCGACCGGGGCGTCCTCTTCCGGTTCCGTTCCGACCGGGGCGTCCTCTTCCGGTTCTGTCCCGTCGGCCCCACCGGTCCGTCCGCCAGCGGTCCCCTCGGACAGTTCCTCGGTGGATCCGTCGGAAGGCCGGTCCCCGGTATCGGAGCCGGGATCGGTCGGGTCGCTCATACTGCGTCTTCTTCCTCCGAGGCGATGGCGAGGCGCTTGAGCGCCGTCTGGAGTTCGTCGGCGCGGTCGTCGGTCAGCCCGGGGATTGTGACGTCCGCGCCGCGCGAGCCAGCGGTGTAGACGACGAGCGTGGAGAGGCCGAGCAGTCGCTCGATGGGACCCCGGCGGGCGTCGATGTGCTGGACTCGGACGTAGGGTGCGACCGTCTGGACTCGCGTGAAGACGCCGCGAGTCAGATACAGCGAATCTTCGCGGACCTCGTAGGCCCACGAGCGGTAGTAGAGGACTGCGTGGAGGACGGTGAACCCACCCACGAGGAGGAAGACGCCCGCGGCGACGAGGAGCGTCCGCTGTGCGAAGCCGAAGGGGAGGGTCCCGGGCGTGTCGACGAGGCCGACCGCACCGCCGACGAACTGGAAGCCGAGCGCGGCGATGACCGTCAGGAACAGCGTCCCGACGACTCTACTGGCGACCCAGTAGAGTCGAACCCGGGGATCGAGACGCCGGCGCTCACCGACGGCCTCCTCGTCCAGCAGCTCCTCTATGTCCTCGATCGAGGCGGCCATCGACGCGCCAGTGCCCTCGTCGGCGCCCACGCCCTGTGCCCCGTCGCCTTCGGACGTGGCTGTCTCGTCTGGGTCGGCTTCCGGGGTGGCGACTTCCTCGCTCTCGGCTTCCGGAGTGGCCGTCTCGTCGGTGGACCGGGCGGATTCGTCGACGTCGCTCGCGGTCCCGTCGACGGAGCCGTCGTCTTGCTCGGTCGTCCCGAGGGGACCGTCGGGGTCGGCCGGGTCGTCGCGGTCACTCATCGTCGGAGCCTCGGCCGGCGGCGATTTAGTGGTGTCGGCACCAGTCGCCAGAGCGGGTGAGTTCGAGCCGCGACCACGGTCTGTCGACCCTTCAGAGCCCCTCGGGGTCCGTGCGGCGTGCGACGACGCGGGCCAGCAGGTACGCCAGCGTCGCGGCGACGGCGTAGCCGGCAACGTGTGCGTACGTGAGTGTCGTCGCGCTGTCCACGGCGAGTTTCGCCACCGTCGTCGCCGGGTGTTCGGGCAGGAAGACCAGCGTCCCGAAGACGAAGAGCACGACCACGGAGTAGAGCAACTGGGCCTGGCGGCGCTTCCCGGCGAGGATGCCGAGCAAGAGCCCGAGGACGACCACCACGGTCGCGAACGCGGTCACGACCACGAGCAGCGAGAGGGGGTTGGCGACGGAGATGCCGTTGACTCCGAGCAGGACGATCCACAGGCCGGCCTGGAGCGGTGCGATGGCGATCATCCCCATGGCCTTCCCGTCGACGATGTCGACGAGCGTGACCGGGGCGACCCGCAGCAGTTCCATCGTCCCGCGCTCGACCTCCTCCGTGAACGCGTCGACGGCGATGGAACCGCTGATGAAGGGCGGGAGAAAGAGCAACAGTGGGACGAGGACGGTGTAGGTGAACCCGAAGTAGGGGCTGGCGTCGATCGGGTTCGGCACGGGGACGGTCTGGCGGTCGAGGTACTGGGCCCGGGCGACGCGCTCGTTGCGCTCGACGGCCTCCAGCAGGTCCCGCACCTCGGTGACTATCAGCGTCGTCCGGATGTTCTCCTCGGGCGCGAGGACGTCGACCGTGATCCGCCCCCCGGTATCGGCTGTGAGCAGAGCGGCGTGTAACTGCCCCTCGAGGTACGCCTCGCGGGCGGCCTCGGTCGTGTTGTAGCCGACCGCTCTGACCCCGTCCTGCTGGCGAGCGGCGTCGACGAGGGCGTCGGCGTGTTCGCCCGAGACGCCGACGACGATCTCGCCGGCCGAGACCGAGCCCGGGTCGTACAGCGACGTCAGCCCGACGACGAGAAACGACGAGAACGCCGCGACGAACAGCTGAATGAACAGTGCGAGGACGATCGTCTTCTCGCGACTCAGCGAGGCGACGTCCCGGCGCGCGATGACGACCCGCGGGTCTCGAAGCGGGTTCGGAAGCCGAGACCCGGACTCGCGCTCGTCCCGCTCAGACATAGAGGGTCACCACCGCGAGGTTGTAGACGAGGTGGACGACGATGGCGACGACCAGGGCTCCGACGTAGGGGAGTTTCCCGCGACTCGCCCCGACCGAGGAGATGGTCGCCGTCACGACGTGCAAGACGAGCGGCGCGAAAAGCAGGCCGACCACGACCACTGGAAGGGGGAGTCCGAGACCGAGTGTCGCCTGACTCTCCAGTGCGGCCCGTCCGGCCGGGAGGTCCGGCAGGTCGACCAGCTGGGCGATGAGTGCGAGTTTCTCGGCGAGGAAGAAGCCGAGGCCGCTCAAAAAGCCGAGGACGACCGCCGTGCGGTGTTTCCGGTCGTACTTGGCGTGTTCGTACCCGGCGTAGACGTGGAGACTCTTCGCGACCTCCTCGATGACCGCGACACCGATCAGGATGAAGGGGATCGAGGCCTCGCCGAGCGCGAACAGGAGCGCGACGACGACGAGTTCGGCGACCAGAACGAACGGCAGGAGGACCGCAGTGACGAGCGCGACGCTGCGTTTGCGCTTGATCGGCGCGGCGAGCGCGTCGAGCACTTTGCGGGGGATCGGCCGCTGGGTGAACATGTCCTCCTCGCGATAGAGCCCGGAACCGAGTCCGAACAGCACCGCCGCGGTCAGAGTCGGCGGGAGCGTCGAGAAGGCGAACTGCCCGAGGCCGATGGCCTGGCCCTGCAGGTCACGGACGACGAGCGTCAGCGGCGAGATGAGCGCGATCGGCGTCACGTCCGTGAAGATGGCGGGGACGAACGCGTAGGAGGTCAGCGAGACGGTGATCGTGACGGTGACGAAGGTGAGTTCCTTGAACGAACGGGCGAACATCGCCCCGAGGAAGGTCGCGGAGAGAAAGAGCAGGGCCAGGGGTGCGATGGCGAGCACCGAGACGTGCGACCCCCGGAGGACGATCGTGATGAGCGTCGCGACGGCCATCGCGCCGGCGAAGTACGGGAGCGTCTTCCCGACGACGATGTCGAGTCGCGAGACGGGTGAGACCAGCAGGAGTTCCCCGCGCCGGTTGAGTCGCTCGCTCAGGATCGTCGAGCCGTAGGCCTGGATGACGAAGTTGAGCGGGAGGACGAACACGAACGCGAGCACGAGCGACCGGAAGGGGAAGGGAGGCGAGATGTCCGAGGGAGTCCCGTCGCCCGACCCCCCGGTGAGGCGCTCGGTGATGCTCGTCCCGCCGCCGCTGGGCCGGGCCTGGTCTCCGGTCGAGTCGACGTCACCGGACCCGCTGTCGCTCGCGCCGTCCGACCCGCCGCTCGACCCGCCGCTGGACCCGTCGCTACTCCCGGACCCGGATCCACCGTCGCTCGCGTCGTCGGTGGCGGTCCCGTCACTGGAGTCTAGTGTCTGCTCGCCTGGTTCGCCAATGGCGATGGACCCGGTCTCGGCCTGCTGGACGTAGGTGAGGTTGACGACGACCGGGAAGGCCGCGGAGTCGTTACCGCCCGCGGCGACCTCCTCGCGCATGAGCGCGTCGTTGTACCCCTCGACCGTCGCGCGAAACTCCGAAGCCGCGGCGCGGCCTTTCTGTGAGTCGGTGTAGTCGCGTATCTGCGGGCCCCGGACCAGCACGTCCTGCTGGCCCGTCCGGACGGCCGCGGGACGGGGTTGTTGGACGCTGAACGTCGAGTCCGCGACCGCCGGGCCGAAGAGCGGACTCTCCTCGGAGACGCCGACCCGGTAGATTCCCTGGTCGAGCGCGACACCGTGACTCGCCGCGAGCGGGATGAGGACCGCGATGCCGACGACCGCAAGGAGTGCGACCACGAGCGTCCGACGGTCGGCTCCGCCGGCGTTCTTGGTCATCTCCCAGCGGGCGATACGTGGGACGTTGTCGACTCGCTCGGCCGTCCACGAGAGGGCGCGTGCGGTGCGACCCTCACGCTCCGTGTCGGTTCCGCCCGACCTGCGACCCTCCGCCTCGTCCATGTGTCACCGTCCCCCGGCGACGCCCTGTTCGGCGACGTTGAGGAACACCTCTTCGAGGCTCGACTCCTCGGTACGGATGTCGACGACTTCGCCGCCCGCGGACTGTGCGGCCTCTCGTGTCTCGTCGACGGCGTCCATCGTCTCGACCACGCGGTGGTAGCGTCCGTTCTTTCTGACCGCGCCGGGTACTTCGACCGTGGTGTAGACGTGGTACTCGGTCTCGCCGTAGGCGTCCTGCAGTTCGTCGAGGTCGCCTTTCGCGACGACCGCGCCCTCGTTCATGATAGCGACGCGGTCACAGATCGACTCGACGTGAAAGAGGTTGTGGGCGCTGAAGACGATGGTCTTGCCCTGCTCGCCCAGGTCGCGAGTGAACTCGATAATGTAGTTGGTGGTGAGCGGGTCAAGGCCGCTGGCCGGTTCGTCGTAGATGAGGACGTCGGGGTCGTTGACGAGGGACCGGGCGATGGCGACCTTGCGTTTCATGCCCTTGGACATGTCGCCGAGCGGGCGCTCGCGGTGTTCGAGGTCGAGTCTGTCCAGCGTGTCGTGGATGCGTTCCTCGGCGGCGTCGCCGGGCACGTCGTAGAGGTCGGCGAAGAAATCCAGGTACGACAGCGGCGTCATCTCCTCGTAGAGGGGCGACTCCTCGGGGAGAAAGCCCAGACGCCGCTGCATCTCCGTCTCGCCGGCCTCGTAGCCGGCGACGGAGACACTCCCGCTGGTGGGTTCCAGCAGACCGGCGATCATCTTCAGCGTCGTCGTCTTGCCGGCGCCGTTCGGACCGATGATCCCGAACACTTCCCCCTCCGGTACGTCGAACGTACTCCCCTCAACGGCGACGAAGTCACCGTACTCTTTGCGGAGGTCCCGGGCGGATATCATTCGGCGTACCCTTGCGGACGGGGGGTTGTAATTGTTCGTCCCCCGTTATCGAAATTAATGCCACGCTCCCGGAACGTGCCCCCACCGGGGAGTGCTTGCAGTCGCCAATGTCGGACCCCTCTGTCGGTCGGAGAACTCGGGGTGTCCGGTCGGTCGGCGACACCGGTTTGTCCGACGAGCGCCGAACCCAGGTATGGCGTTCCCGTCAGTCGAGCGCACGCCGGACGGTCGCCGGGTGGTCGTCTCGCGGGTGATCCCGGCGGACCGCGACGCCGTCTGGGACCTGCTCTGTGACACCCAGCGGTGGCCGGAGTGGGGCCCGAGCGTCAGCGACGTCCGCTCGTCCGAGCGCGTCATCGACGCGGGAACCACGGGGAAGGTACAGGTCGCGGGTGGGCCGTGGGTCCCCTTCGAGGTCGTCACCTGCGAGGATTACCTGTGGACCTGGCGCGTGGCGAAGATCCCGGCCACAGGTCACAGAGTGGAGGACGCGCCCGGCGGCTGTCGTGTCGTCTTCGAGATCCCGCTGGCCGCAGCCGGCTACGCCGTCGTCTGCGAGCGGGCGCTGTCGCAGATCGAAACCCTCGTCACAGAGCGGTAGCGGAATCGCGAACGAACCGTCGGGCGGTAGTAACTGCTCGGAGCGGTCGGTATAGAGCGCGGTGGTCGGGAGTTCGAGCTTCAGCGGGTAGGCTTCTCGAGGCGTACTTCGCTTACCTTGTGGATGTCCTCGCCCATCCCCTCGCCGTCACAGTCCTCGGTCGGGCATCGATAGTGCCAGCCGTCTTCCGTCGCCGTTCGCTCCGCGAAGCGCTCGCCACACTCGTCACAGAAGAGCTGTCCCTCCGAGCAGGTGTCCAGATGGAGTTCGAGCTCGAGTCGTGTACCGAACGCTCGCTTGCAGTTACGACAGACGTGAGTCATGATCCGGAATTCGTCGTTCTCCCATATAGAGACTCCGGAACGTTCACGTCTGTGGGTTTCCCCCACTGGCCGTGTGAAAACACGGCGGAATCGGACGACTGCTACACGTCAAACCGTCATTCGTACCAGTATCAGGCGGATCGCCTCCGTGAGTGACTGTACCAGAGGGAGCAAGTGAATCCCGTAGTGAAACAACACGAGTTGTGAGAGCAGGACGAATGCGGTCGCCGTCCCGGCGGCGACACCGACCAGACCCGCCAGGATACCGCCACCACGGTTCGTCGCGAGGACGACTACCGTGGCCAGCGCGAGTGCCGATCCGACGACGACCCCAGCGCCTGCGAGCGCGTCGAACGTCGCCGCCTCGCCCAGCCTGAACCACAGGACGATGGCGACTGCTAGCGGCACTCCGAGCAGAACTGTGGCTTCGTACGCGTAGGCTATCGTTCTGATACGGTCGACCAGTTCGTCGCCGAGACGACGATGCCGACACACCGCGTAGACCGCTACGGGGTACAGCGGGGTCAGATAGCGCATCGTTATCTGACCCTGGACCGGGAGACGCGGGAGATAGACGAACACCAACAACGCCGACACCGCGACCAGAAACGCGTCGGTCGGAGAGGCCGTTTCACTGATAGCTCGTCTGAGTCTGCCCAGGTTCCGATCGAGGCGACCACGCGAGTGGACACTCGAACCGCCGTCGGTGGATACGGTCTCACTCTCGCCCGAGTTCGAGTCGGTGTCAGACTCCACTTTCCCACGGAACCTGGAAAGGACGACGCCGACGGGGAGCGCGAGCGCCGCACCGATGAGCGGCGTCGATTCGAGCATGGAGAGGTTCGACGCGCGCTGGACGCTCCCGGGCAGCGTCTTCGCCACCTCTCCAGTGCTGACCAGAACGACCCGGTAGACTCGCCCCGGTTCGCTGACGACTGTGTCGAAACCGCGCACGTAGACGCCGAAGACCCGGTCGAACATCGGCCCTGCCACGGCGATGGCTCCCGCTACTGCCGAGAGGAGAGCATCAAGTCCCCCCGCCGTACCGCCGGTACCGTCCGCGCCGCCAGTACCACTCCCGCCACCCGTCCCACTCGCGCCGCCAGGGACGCCATCAGTTCCCTGGCTACCGGTACCAGTCGGTACAGAATCGGCTGCCGGGAGCAGACGCGGTGGCTGGACCGGGTTCCCGGAGATGAAGTAGTTCGTGAGGAGAAAGGGAACGAGAGAGAGCACGAAGGCGCCGACGATGACGGCGAGGTCGCGCGGCGCGTTCCGCGGTGCGGAAGCGGCGTCAATCACGACGAGTGGCAGGAACACCGTCACCGCGATGGGCGCGTGGACCCAGGCGAACAACCCGACGAGCGCGTACATGCCGGCACGGAGCGTCGCCGGGTCCAGGGGCGCCGCACGCTCGGTTGTCCGGCTCCGGTAGAGCAGGTACGCGACGCCGAGAAGGACCGCCGAGACCATTCCGTGTCGCTTCGGAATTGACGCCCAGAACGCGACTGGCGTCCCGAGAGCCACGAGCGCGCCGCCGAGCAGGCCGGACCGGTACGAGCGGACGCGGCGGAGGAGACGGTAGGTCGTCACGACACACGTGGCCGCCGCGACCATCGCGACAAGTTGCAACGCAACGAGCGGCGTCGTCCCCTCGGGGATCGGGGTGGGTTCCCAGAGGTTCAGCAGGAAGACAGCGAGAGCGACGACGGAACCAGCCGTGCGGATACGGTCGTCGTCGCGAAGCGTCGCGACCGTCGACGCGAACCAGACGAGACAGAGACTCCAGGCCCCCGCGATCGCGACGCGAAGTTCCGTGACGGCGTCGAGCGCCTCGAGTGCCCAGTACACGGGGAGAGAGACGACGATCTGGCCGTAGTTGCGGGCGTAGTAGCGGCCGTCGACGTAGTGCATGCCGGGCGTCTCGAAGCCGGGGCCGAAGGCGACGGTCTCGACGTGCAACTGGCCGTCGGCGACCGCGACAAACCCGTTCGCGACGGCGTAGGTGTCCAGAATAGTGATCCCCGCCTGCCAGCCGATTGCGTAGACCAGCAGGGAACCGAGAAGCAAGGACCCGCCCGTGCGGTCACCGACTGCCAAGCATGCCAGAGTGGTCAGACGGCGCCGACCCTCGGTACCGACACGCCCGAGGCGACCGGGCGAGTCAGTTCGTGCCATTTCTGACCTCCACGGGGACCGACGCTTTCGCGACCAGTTCGTCTTCCCCCTCAGAGATGAGCGCGACGTAGGCCGTTCCCTCGTAGGTCCCGGAGGAAACTGGGTCGGCGCGAACGTAGTCGTAGAAGTCGACGGCGACCGTCTCGTCTGTCTTCTGCCCGGAGACGATCTGGGTCACCGAACGGGAACTGTTCAGTTCGGGTACGAGCAGACCGTAGGTCAGTTGAACGTCTCCCCCCCGGATCCGTTCGAAGGGGACGCGGGGCGCCGCAGCGTCGTACCGATATCGACCGTCGCCCTCGTAGACCAGCGTCACTCGCTCCGGGAACGAAATTTCGCCGACTGTCGCGTTCCCCGGGGCTACGTCCATCGCGGTGATCCGCTCGTCGACGAACGAAACACCTCCGACGACAGGGCCTGAGGACACCGTTACGAGGACCACGATGGCGACGGTAGCCCATGCTGTCAGTCGCGTCGACTCCGGCATTTACCGAGGGGACGGAGACCCCCCACATTACCTTTCGGCCCGGAATATTACTGTTGATACTTCGAGAGTTGGGGGCTGCAGGTGGGCAACCCCGGGAGGTCGACCCGAGGGTGGGTCACCGCGTCTCGATGTCGTCTTCGTCCTTGATGATGCGGGTTTCGGCCTCGCCGCTCGAAACCTCGTTGACGAGGTCGTAGAACTCGTTTTGCATCCCGGCGGGGAACTGCACGACGCCAACCCAGGAGCCGTCGGGTTGCCACTCCTCGCGTTCGAGGTCGCCGAACTCGCGGACCTGTGCCTGGCCGCTACCGGCGTAGTCGGGTGGCAACTGGACCGCGAGCTTGACAGTATCGAACCGGATGGGGATGACGGGCTTGAGCAGGTCGAGTGCCTCGTCGACCTGCGCCTCGACCGGTTCCATCGGATCGATCGAAAAGCCCGCCTCCTCGAGGGCGTTCTCGATGCGCTCGGGGGGGTGGGGGGCGTCGTCCATCTGGGGGTTGACCGCGTTGCGAGTGATGCGGTTGACCAGGTCGTTGTGCTTGCGCTGTTGCATCTCGCGACGTTGTTCGGCGGTGATCTGGATGTCCCCGCGTTCGATGACCTCGGGGATGATCTCGAGTGGGTCGGTCGTCCCGAACACCTCTTCGAGCGAGTCCTCCGGGGGACGGTCGCCGCGGTCGGCGTTCTCGAAGACGTCCTCGGCGGCGATGACGTCCTCCAGTTCGCCGTCGAACTCGCCGCGTTTGATCGCGAGGGCGGCGTCGGGATCGACGAGCACCTCGAAACGCTGCCCGTGTGATTCGAGTCGGGCGGTGACTGCCTCGTCAAGGGATATCATGTGTCGACGTACCCCTGCGGGGATGAAAGGTGTTTCCCGACGGCGCCGAGGAGAATACGGAAGCGGGCGTCGGGTCGCCGGCGGACACCCGTCGGACGACGACTGTAAATTTATACGGGGACCGGGCAAAGGGTGGAACCGATGCGGTCGTTCGAACTCGAACTGCCGGCCGAAACCGCCGAGTCCATCGAGGTGGAGGCCGACCTCCTTGGGTTCGACTCGCCGGGGTCGTACGTGCGCTGGGTCGTCAGCCGCCGCTTCGCCATCGACGACGGCAGCGAACTCGCCGCGACCCTCGAGGAGTACGCCGGTCGCGTCCGCGAACTCGACGAGTCGGGCGACCGGGAGACGCTGCTGGAGGCCGCCAGCCGGGCCGACGACGCGGCGCTCGACATCGGAGAGGGAGCCTCGGAGGCTGCAACCGAGCCGGATTCGGCTGGTGACGGCGACGGCGAGACCGACACCGAACCGGACGTATCTCTCGACGAGGGGACGGTCGACCGGATCGAGGACCGCGACCTGGACGAGGCGGCGGCCGCGCTCTCGGGCGTCGAGCAGAGTCGCGTCGACGTCTTCGCCCGCAAGGCGCTGAGCCAGACACGCGAACAACTCGGCGACGACGTGGAGACTGGCATCGACTACAGTTCCCGCAACGAGGTGGACGACACGCCGCTCGGTGCGGAGATCACCGACCTCGACGCGATCGAGGTACCCGGACACGACGAGGAGTTGATCGCACGGCGCCGCGTCGCCGTCGGCGCGGCGCTGGCGTACCTCAAGGACGCGGAGTCGGCCCGCCGGAGCGACTTCGTCGACGCCCTCTACGAGGAGTACCCCGCGGGCTACGAGACGGCCGACAGCTGGTGGAGTTGCATCAAGCGCGGCCTCCGGCAGGTCGACCGGGTGAAACCGGCCAACGAGAACAGCCGAATCTGGGGGTTCCGGACGACCCCCGGCCGAATCAGGCGGATCTCCTACTCCTGAAGGGTGAGGTCGGTCCCACGTAGTCGCGATGGGTTACCCACCTGGGACGGCGCACCCCGGCGCGTCAGACATCGGGGAAACAATCATGATCACACCCCACCAAGGTCCACGCGAGAGCTCCGGGGGCCAAACGAGATGAGCACGTCTTCCGACACAGAAAACAGGCTGTTCGAGTGGTATCGCGCGTACATCGGCGAACCCGACCGGGAGGTCGACGTCTATCTCGGTTTCACCCTGTTCTTCGCCGCGATCGGACTCGGCGTGGCCGCGTTCGGTGCGACGGTCCTCGTCGGCGGTGCCGAGGGCCAGGCCTACGGACTGCGCGAACTCGCGTTCGTCCTGGGGATGGCGAGTCTGCCGACCGCGCTCGGGAGTATCGTCGTCCTGTTGCCTGTCGACCGCCGCGGACTCGTGGGCGCCGGCACCGGTGCGGTGGTCTGTCTCGCCGCTATCGTCTGGTTCACCCAGGTCTACCCGAACAACTGGTCGACCGGTTCCCAGACGTTCAGCGTGCAGGTGCTGTTCGTCTACAGCGTCGGACTGACGGCGCTGCTGGCCTCCACGGGTGCCGCGCTGGTCGCCTACCACATCGACCAGACCCGTCCGGGCCCCGCCGACTTCGAACCCGAAGAGGAAGCGGAGGCCGAGGAGAGCTACACCGACGAGGAGATCCGCCAGGACATCGAGGACAGTCTCGAAGAGGTCGACCTCAACTGGGGCGGCGTCGAGAAGAGCGAGAACACCTCGCTGAACTTCGTCTCTGACGACTCCGAGTTCGACACCTCGGGGATGCAGGTCGAGGTCGACCGCGTGACGAGCAAGACGAGCGTCGACGACCAGGTCAACGGCCTGCGGTCGCTCAAGGGTGGCGACGACAAGACGGCACGCTCGACGACCACCGTCGACGACCAGACCGCACAGCTCCAGGAGCTCAAACAGCGCCGGGAAGAAGAACAGGCCCAGGCCGACGCCACCGAGGACAAGGCACTCGCTTCCGTCACCGAACGGCTCGCCGCGCTCCTGGGTCGTCGCTGAGTTTCGCCGCTCGGGTGACTCATCTCGGACCGTGCCCGCGGACCCAGAACGTCACCCCTGTGTGCGAGGGTCGCAGTAACCCGTGTATAACTGTCGTTCGTCTGTAACAAGAGCGACTTGACCGAGTCGTTCGCAACACGCTGCAAACTGACGCGATCGAACTCCCGCGAGCGGCAGTCGCCCACTGTCGCTGGCCCGACCATCCCACTGCGGTCTACGGATTCGACCACGGATCGAGTGGGATGTGAAATCGTTAGGAACCTACCCCTTAGTTGTCATAGGGTTATCTTTATTACACGACGGGCGGAAGTGCGGAACGAAGGGGGCAAATTATGGCAAAAGGCTTAGACGTCGGCACGATGAACATTATCTCGGCGAAACAGGAAGGCGACGAGACGGTATTCGTCCAGCAGCGCAACTCCTTCGTCGAGATCGAGTACAGTGACATGGCCGAACAGATGCTCTCGCGGAGCGAGGTGCTCCACATTCGGAAGGACGACGAGGTGTACGTCCTCGGTGACGACGCGCTGAACTTCGCGAACATCTTCAATCGAGAGACACGCCGTCCGATGTCCCAGGGCATCCTCTCCTCGGACGAGAAGTCTGCGATCCCGATGATGAAACTCATCATCGAGCAGGTCGTCGGGTCGCCCGACCGGCCCAACGAGAAGATCTTCTTCTCCTCGCCGGCCGACCCCATCGACTCGGATCTGTCGACCCTGTATCACCAGAAGACGATCCAGTCGTTCCTCGAGGACATGGGCTACGACGCCGAACCCATCAACGAGGGGATGGCCGTCATCTACTCCGACCTCGCGGACAACGACTTCACCGGTCTCGGCATCAGTTTCGGTGCCGGGATGACCAACGTCTGTCTGGCCTACTACGCGGTGCCCGTCATGAAGTTCTCCGTCGCGCGGGGCGGGGACTGGATCGACGAGCAGGCCGCTCAGGCGACCGGGACGCAGGTCGACAAGATGACGTCGATCAAGGAAGACGACTTCGAACTCGACTTCCAGACCGACGTCGGCGGCGAGGAAGGCGCCCTCTCGATCTACTACGAGAACCTGCTGGACTACGTCATCGAGAAGATCGCCGAGGAGGTCGACGAGGAGGACGTCGAGGAAGGACTCGACGTGCCCGTCGTCGTCACCGGCGGCACCTCGATGCCCAAAGGGTTCAAGAAGCTCTTCGAACGTCACTTCGAGGACGCGGACCTGCCCTTCTCGATCAGCGGCGTCCGCCACGCGGACGAACCGATGTACAGCGTCGCGCGCGGTGGCCTCGTGGCCGCCCGCTCCGACGAGGACCAGGCCGGCGGCGGCGGTGCGGCCGGCGGATCGACGAACTCCGAGTCGGCCGACGGTGCCGGCGACGAGGCGGTCGAACAGCAGTTCGACGACTGACTACCGCGAACCCTTTCAGTCGTCGGTCGCCGACGCTTCTTCCGGTGACTCGGTCTTCGACTCCTCTCCAGACGCCTCACCCGTCTTCTCTCCAGACGCCTCACCCGACGACTGCTCGTCGGTCGACTCCTCAGTCGGCACTGGTTCCACAGACTCGGTGTCCGGTCGCTCGTCGGCCGGATCGTCCGTGGACGATTCGGGCGGCAGGTCGACCGCAGAGACCCTCACGTCGGCGTACTGTTCCTGAAACCGGTCGATAGCGTCCTCCCAGCTCTCGCGGCCCCCGCCCTCTGGTTCGTGACGGACGGGGACGTCGACGTAGCCACACTCCCGGCACGACCGCGCGTCGCGACCGTCGAGTTCGTAGGTGTCCATCGCTCCCCCACAGCGGTCGCAGGGCATACCCGGGGGTACGGGTGGCCGGGTAATGGAACTACCGGAGAAACCGGGTCGGGGGCCGCCAGGGGCGGGCTCCCGAGTAGGTCGGGATTACTCCTCGGTCTCTTCGTCGTCTTCCTCGGTGGGGAGGAGGTCGAGTTCCGCGAGGTGTTCTTCGACGTCGTCGTCGGTGAGTTCGGTGAACTGCTCGTCGTCGACGTGGATGGTCGCGACGCCGATCCCCTGGGGTTCGAGTTCGTCGTTGTTGACCGAGGCGAGCGCCTCGAGCGCGAGGCCGACACCCGCGTCGAGGTCCATCTCCTCCTCGTAGTGGTCCTCGAGATACTCGCGGATGTCACCGCGGTCCGAACCCACGGCGAGGGCCTTCCACTCGTAGGGCGTCCCCGACGGGTCGGTCTCGTAGAGGCGGGG
>Ga0207770_100492_pt1 | contig 18078 bp, 16 predicted proteins | sample A23E2SouthBayCA_FD_187729 | JGI IMG/M metagenome (GOLD analysis project Ga0207770, IMG submission 187729) | Aerobic enrichment media microbial communities from Eden Landing Ponds, California, USA - A23 E2 (SPAdes) | ecosystem: Environmental > Aquatic > Marine > Unclassified | place: Emeryville... | reverse complement strand
CGTCGGTGTGCGATGAACGGGGCGGACGTCGGTGTGCGATGAACGGGGCGGACGTCGGTGTACGTTGTTACACCACGCACACGCGAGGGCACGCGCCGATCAGCTCTCCGAGAGTGTCCGCCAGGCTTCGTCGAGTTTGTTCGTGACCTCCGACCGTTCCTCGACGGAGACCGTCAGGTTGTCCTCGAAGTCGACGTGGATGGTCTCGACGTTGCGGCGGTAGACCTTGATGCGCCTGCGGTCGTCCGAGAGGATGTTGTCGTGCAGTTCCAGCAGGTCGTGCTCTGTGAGTTCGTCTATCCGCCGATAACAGGTCGCGATCGGGATTCCCAGCTCGTCGCTCAGCTCCTGTGCCGACTGGGGCTCGTCCGTCGCGTCCAGGATCTCTGCACTGTATTTGTTCCCCAGTGTCTGGAGAATGTCGACTGAAGCCATCCGTTATCAAAGCGTATATTCGCGGTCGTATAAAACTATCGCCTGTCCGCAGTGATATCGACCGCGACAGAACGAGAATGGGTATCTGAACACCTTCGGGGCACAACACTGCTGTTTTAACGACCGATAATAGGCCGAATCTGCTGATAATCGCGTCGAACAGGGCGGTCAGATCGGGGATTCGTCTTCGCTCATCATCGAGAAGGCGCTCGCGTTCTGGTGGACGCGGATGCCCCCGTGTGAGATCTCCATGGGGAAGATGTCGGTCTCGATGTTCTGTTTGCGCATCTTCGCGACCCAGACGTAGCGGTTGACGCCCGACTCCGTCGGCGTCTGGATCAGGTAGATGTTCCCGTCGGTGAGGTAGTTCTCCAGGCCGATCTCCGTCTCGGGGAACACGGCGCCCTGTTCGTTGGTCATCAGGGTCGTCAGCCCGTTCTTCTTGAGGATGTCCGTGAACTTCAGGAGGTAGGTCCGTTTCTCGGTCTCGGTCTCGAAAAACAGGGCGAACATCGCCAGCGAGTCGAGGATGAGCCGGTCGTAGTCGGCGTCCTCGATGTCGTCGAGCAGGAGGTCCAGCGACGAGGAGAAGTCGTTCTCCCGGAGCAGGACCTGCTTGTCGTAGATCTTGATGTCCCCGTTCTCGACGTACTCGCCCCACTCGTCGAAGCCGAGCGACTCGGCGGCCTCCTGGAGGTCCTCGGCGTCCTCCTCGAAGGAGAGGTAGATCCCCTTCTCGTCGTAGTGTTTGACCCCGTTGTAGATGAACTGCAGACACAGGATACTCTTGCCTGCGCCGGGATTGCCACTCACGAGCGTCGTCGAGTTCTTGACGATACCCCCGTTGAGAATCTCGTCCAACCCATCGATACCGGTTTTGGTAGTTTCGATCATGTGCGTAGAGCCTCGCGGGCGCGAGATGAAGGTATGTCGGGTGTCTTAGTTAAAAAAGCTTGTTCACGCCGCCCTCGAAACCGATGCCGTCTGTCAGACGTCGGCGTCGGTCCCGTTCGCGGTGAGTCGCTGCTCGTCGACCACCTGATACTGTGTCGGTGCGTACCGCAGATAGTCCCAGTAGCGGTCGGATGGGGACGAAGTCGTCCGGAACCGGACTCGAACGACGTCGACCGGTTCCGGGGACCGGCCGTCGACCGAGACGTCCTCGAAGACGAACCGGTCACCCACCGAGACGGGATACTCGGCGCGGCCCTCGTCGAACTCTCGGACGGTCCGCCCGGCCCCGTCGAAATCGGACACGACCAGTGAGAGTCGGTCGGGACTCTGGATCTCGTCACCCGCAGTATGCGTCACCACCACGCGGTCGGCCTCGGCCTCGACCTCCGACGAGAACGCCGGGTACGACGGGACGGCACTCCCCGGGCAGACGGCCGACGTCAGCAACGGGAACACGGCGACCTCCAGCGACACGACCACGGCGATCACGGACACGACCCACAGCGCGACCAGTCGGGATCGTGACCGGCCGCTCCCGGACGCGCCGCCACCTGTCTGCTCGCCAATGCGCCGGAATGACAGCCGCTGAACAAAAAGACGCTGGTCGCCGACTGGCAGTGCCGGACCGACAGCGGTGTCTCGCAGTCAGCGCCCTCCCGAAATCCGCCGCTCAGCCGTGGACGGTGTGGGGATCGACCCAGATGACGAAGTCGTCGTCGCGTTTGACGACCCCGACGATGGCGTCGTCGTCCTGTCCGGGCGCCTCGTCGACGTTCGAGGGGTTCACGGAGACGACCTGGGACACCTCGTCGACGAGCCAGCCCACCGCGCCCTGGTTCTCGACGATATCGGGGTCGAAGACGACGATGCGGCGCTCCGCGCCACCTCCGCCGATCCCGAAGACGACCTTCGGCGAGACGATCGAAGTCGTTCGCCCGCGCAGGTCCATCACGCCCTCGACGTGGCGGGGCGTGTTCGGGACCTCGGTCAGGTCGCCGACGTCGACGATCTCGGTCACGTAGTCGATGCTCACACAGTAGGTCTCCTCGCCGAGCGCGAACTCGAGGACCTGCCCCGTGCCGGTCCGGCCCGCGTCGGCCGCACTGGTCGATGCCATACCGGAAGAGTCCGGCAAACGCTCTTAAGCGTGTCCGCCGTGCTATCAGCTTTGATTACGCGGGCGGAGTCTTTATTGGGGCAGTCCCGCCAGGAGTAACACAAGATGCCGGCAGATCCGGACCGGTCGCGACCCCATGCCCGCGGGCGGTTCGGGGCCGGCAGGAGCGACGATGGTCAGTAGCCAGTCCCCCCGGGCGGTGGTCGCGGACGACTCACACTTCATGCGAAGTGTCATCAGCGACATCCTCACCGAGGGCGGGATCGACGTCGTCACGAAGGCACGGGACGGCCGGGAGGCGGTCGCGGCCGTCGCCGAACACGACCTGGACGTCGTGACGATGGACGTCGAGATGCCCGGTATGGACGGGATCGAGGCCACCGAGCGGATAATGGCCGAGCAACCGACCCCGATCCTCATGCTGAGCGCGCACACCGACGAGGACGCCGATGTCACGTTCCAGGCCCTGGAGAGCGGTGCGCTGGATTTCTTCCGCAAACCCGGCGGCGAGGTTTCGATGGAGATGTCCCGGCTGGAAGACCAGCTCGTCGAGACGGTCAGGACTGTGGCGGCGGCGGACCCGACGACTGCCAGCGGCGTCTCGTCGGTCCAGTCGGCCGGGACCGCCGCCACGGCCGCGGCCAGTGGGTCACGCGGCGGGGCAGAGACGGGCACCGCCACGACGACGACACAGTACGTCGACCGGCCGACGGTCGTCATCGGCTCGTCGACCGGCGGGCCGACCGTCGTCGAGACGGTCCTCTCGGACCTGCCACTGGCGGCGGACCTGCGGGTGCTCGTCGTCCAGCACATGCCCGACGGCTTCACCGGACGCTTCGCCGAGCGGCTGAACGCTCGGAGCGAGTACGACGTCCGCGAGGCGACCGACGGGACCCGCGTCGACGGCGGCGAGGCCGTCATCGCCGCCGGCGACTACCACATGGAGGTTACGAGTTTCCGGAACGGCAGGGTCGGCGTCTCGCTGACCCAGGACCCGCCCGTCAACAACGTCCGGCCCGCTGTGGACGTGACCATGGAGACGGGCGCGGCGACCGTCGACGGGCCTCTCGTCGGCGTCGTCCTCACAGGCATGGGGACGGACGGTGCGGCGGGGATAGAAGCCGTCGCGGACGCCGGCGGGACGACGATCGCCCAGGACGAGGCGACGTCGGCAGTGTTCGGGATGCCGAAGCGAGCGATAGAGACCGGGCGCGTCGACGGCGTCGCCCCGGTCGACGACGTGGCCGCGGCGATACTCGACGCGGTCGAGGTGACATAACTATGGACGACCAGTATCTCGACGCATTCATTCGCGAGAGCGAGGAGGCTATCACCGAACTGAACAACTCGTTGCTGGACCTGGAGACCGACCCCGGCGACCAGGCAGCGATGGACTCGATCTTCCGGACCGCCCACACGCTGAAGGGCAACTTCGGCGCCATGGGGTTCGAGGACGCCAGCGACCTGGCCCACGCCATGGAGGACCTGCTCGACGCCATGCGACAGGGCGAGATGGAGGTCACGGCCGACCGGATGGACCTCATCTTCGCCGGCGTGGACATGATCGAGGTCATCGTCCGCGAGATCGACCAGGAGGGCGAGTCCCACACCGACACCTCCGAGATGGTCGCGCAGCTGCGGGCGGTCCTCGAGGAAGCCGACGGCGCCGACGTCGAGGCCGGCATCGACGACGCTACGGGTGTTGACAGAGGCGATGGTGACGACGCCGACGGCGGGTTCGACCTCGACGTCTCCGTCGACCCCGACGACGTCGAGGCGGGCACGGTCGGTGCCCGACTCGGCCTCGGCGACAGCGACATGCCCGGCGTCGATGCGATGCTCGCCCTGGAGGCCATCGAGGATACCTACGACATCCTCGCCAGCCAGCCCGACCGCGACGCTATCGAGGAAGGCGAGTACGACGAGGAGTTCCTGATCGTCGTCGACGCCGCCGCCGACGCGGTCGGCGAGACCCTCGAGGACGCCCCCGAGGTGGAGTCCGTCGAGGTCCGTGAACTGGACGTCGGGGACGGCGACGGGAGTACGAGCGACACGGGCACACCGGCCAGCGCCGGCGCAGCCAGCGGTGCCGGCGGGGCCGACGTCGCCGCCGGCGAGGACGGGTCGGTCGACGAGATCAAGTCCGTCCGGGTGGACGTCGACCAGCTCGACGACCTCCACGGGCTGGTCGAGCAACTCGTCACGAGCCGGATCAAGCTCCGGCGGGCGGTCGAGACTGACGACCTGGACGGCGCCGCCGAGAACCTGAACGAACTCGACAAGATCACGGCCAACCTCCAGAACACCGTGATGGACATGCGGCTCATCCCGCTGAAGAAGGTCGTCGGCAAGTTCCCGCGGATGGTCCGGGACCTCGCCCGGGACCTCGACAAGGACGTCGAGTTCACCATCGAGGGCGAGGACATCGAACTCGACCGAACCATCCTCACCGAGATCTCGGACCCGCTGATGCACATCATCCGCAACGCCATCGACCACGGGGTCGAGTCCCCCGAAGAACGCGAGGCGGCGGGCAAATCCCCGACGGGCCACATCGAGTTGCGTGCCTCCCGGGAACGCGATCACGTCATCATCGAGGTGGAAGACGACGGCGCCGGTCTGGACGTCGAGGCGATCCGCCGCCAGGCCATCGAACAGGGCGTGCGCTCGCCCGAGGAACTCGAGGCGATGGACACGTCGTCGGTGTACGACCTCGTGTTCCACCCCGGCTTCTCGACGGCGGACGAGGTGACCGACACCTCCGGCCGGGGCGTCGGCATGGACGTCGTCCACGACACCGTCACGCAACTCGACGGCTCGGTCAACGTCGAGTCCGACCCCGGCGAGGGGACGACCGTCTCGTTGCGCCTCCCCGTAACGATGGCCATCGTCAAGGTACTCTTCGTCGAGGTCGGCGAGGAGGAGTACGGCATCCCGCTCAAGAACGTCGACGAGATCACCCGCACCACCGAGGTCAACCAGATCAACGGCAGCGAGGTCATCAAACACAACGACGAGATCTACCCCGTCATCCACCTCGGCGAGCGCTTCGAGGTGCCCGGTGCCCACAACGGACACAACGACGGGATCGCCGGCAACGGCCACAAGGAGGACGGGATGCTCGTCCGCATCCGCGAGTCCGAACGGCGCGTCGCCCTCCATTGCGACGAGGTCAACAGCCAGGAGGAGGTCGTCGTCAAGCCCCTCGAGGGAATCTTGAGCGGGACGCCAGGCCTCTCGGGGACGGCGGTGCTCGGCGACGGCAACATCGTCCACATCCTCGACGTGGTGACCCTTTAGATGCCCCCGGTCGACAGCACGACAATGGCAGTCGCCACCGACCTCGCCCCGGGGAGGGGACCGCGATGAGCGAACACGACCGGACGTTCTACGACCTGCTCTCGTACATCGAGCGCGAACTCGACTTCGAGTCGGGTTTCTACAACGACGCCTATCTCGACCGGCGGGTCAACGCCCGGATGCGCCGCACCGGCCACGACGACTACAGTTCGTACCAGCGCCAGCTCGAGGACGACCCCGACGAGCAGGAGGCACTGCTCGACTCGCTGTCTATCAACGTCACCGGCTTCTTCCGCAACCCTGAGGCCTGGGAGTCGCTCCGTGATGTGCTCCGGGACCTCACCGCCGGTGGCGGGCGCGTCCGCGTCTGGAACGCCCCCTGTGCGGACGGGCGCGAGCCCTACTCGGTCGCGATGCTCGCGCTCGACGACGACGAGATCGACGCTCGCCGCCTCGAGATACTGGGAACCGACATCAACGCCGACATCCTCCGGGTCGCCCGGGAGGGGCGCTACGAGACGACGAAGACCACCGACATCGAGGCGGAACTCGCACCGCTGTCGGACATCGACCCGTACGTCGAGCGGACGGGCGACGCCTTCACCGTCCGCGACCGGGTGCGAGACCTCGTCGCGTTCGAGCGCCACGACCTCATCCGCGGCGCGGACAAGCGCGACTTCGACCTCGTGTGCTGTCGGAACTTCCTCATCTACATCGACGCCGACTACAAGGTCCCCATCTTCGAGACGATCACCGGGTCGCTCGTCGACCGGGGCTACCTGATGATCGGCATGACAGAGACGCTCCCCTCGGAGTTCCGCGACCGGTACGACCCGGTCGCGAAGAAACACCGCATCTACAGACGCACGTAATGTCGCTGTACGAACTCGAACGGACCGGCGACGTGCAGGAACTCATCGGCTACGCCCGCCGGAGTGACAACCCCGAGATCCGGGCCCGTGCCGCCGAACTGCTGGGGAACTTCCCGGACCACGACGAACGTGCCGACGTCGTCAACGCCCTCGTCTCCGTCGCCCAGCGCGACGACCACAGTGCCGTCTCGGCCGCCGCCGTCGACGCGCTGGATAGGTTAGGAGGCGACGCCATCGAGCAGTTGATCGCCGACGCCGCCGGCGCTGACCTCGACGGCGACGGTGCAGACTGGGTCAGGGCACAGGCGTTCGTGAAAGCGCTCTCGGCGGACCTCCCCGAACTCCGGATGGCCGCCGCCAACGGTCTCGGGCAGCTCGAACACACCGACGCCGTCCCCCGTCTCGTCGAGCGCTTCGAGGACTCGGACCCCCGGGTCCGGGCACGAGCGGCCCGTGCCTGCGGACTCGTCGCGGACCCGCGCGCGACGGGTGCGCTCGAAGACCTGTTGACGGACAGCAACGCGACGGTCAGGCGCGCGGCCGCCGAGGCGCTGGGCAACGTCGGCAACCGGCAGGCACTGACGGCTCTCCTGCCGCTCTACCGGGACGACGACGAGCGCGTCCGTCGCGTCGCGGTCGGCGCCTTCGGTAACTTCGGCAACGGGCGTCCGGTCGAGTACCTCGTCGAATCGCTGACCGACGACGCCACCGTCGTCCGCCGCACCGCGGTGTACTCGCTCGTCGAGTTGCTGGCGAACGTCCCGACCGAACAGAGTCACGAGATCCGCGAGACCGTCGTCGAAGAGCTCTCGGAGACCGACGACCCCTCCGTCGTGGTGCCGCTCGTCGAGATACTGGAGGAGAGCCAGCAACGCTCCCAGCGCCGGAACACCGCCTGGTTGCTGGGGCGCGTCACCGAGGAGGCCGAACGCGACCGCGTCGTCGACGCCCTCGTGACGGCGCTGCGGGCCGACGACTCCATGACCGCCCAGTTCGCCGCCACCAGCCTCGCCGAACTCGGAAATGGCGAAGACGGGACCGCCGTCGAACGGCGCCTCCTCACCCTCGTCGACGACGAGAGTGCTCCCTCGGATGCGCGTGCCCAGGCGGTGTTCGCTCTCGGGAAGGTCGGCGGCGAGCGCTCGCGTGAACGGCTCGACGCCCTGCTCGACGAGACCGAGGACGACGACATCCGCCAGCGCGCGTTCTCGGCGCTGTCGAAACTGGGTGGTCGCGCGTGACCGGCGGCCTGCCCCACAGCCGAGTGCCGACCGCGACCGGGGGTGACCCGGCGTGAGCGAGGAACGCAAACTCGCCGACTCGACCGGCAAGTTCGTCCAGGTCGTGAAGGATGGCCGCAAAGTCGCGGACCTCGAGTGGCTGAGCGGGCGAATCCTCCTCTCGAACCGGCGACTCGTCCTCGCCAGCAGCGAGGGCAAAGAGACGATCCCGCTCTCGAAGATCAGTTCCCTGAAAAACCGCCGCGACGCCGACAACGCGATGGCGCCCGTCTCGGGCTACTTCTCGGTCCAGGTCGGTGCCGACGTCCACCTCGTCGCCCCCTCCGATATCGACGAGTTCGAGGCGGGACTGTACGAGGCGCTCGTCGACGGAGAGGTCGTCCTCGTGAACCACCCGGCGGTCGAGGGCGGCGTCGTCCAGGACACCGAGTGGGAGAAGGGCCGACTCAGCGTCGAGCCCGCGGAGGTCGGACTGGGCGTCGCCAGCGGCCAGTTCGTCGAGATCGAGGTCGAGGACGTCGGTGGCATCGAGGTGACCGAGAAGACGGTCGCGGGTTCGAAACGACGCGTGCTGGAGGTCGAACACACCGTCGAAGACGGCACCAGCGTCCAGACCCACATTTCGGGGTCCAGCCAGCACGTCGCGGTCCTCGAGTCGCTGGTCAGCAAGGGGCCGACCGTCGACGTCGAGGACATCGACCTCTCGAACGACGAACGACAGGTGCTGATGGCGCTGTACTCGGGCGTCTCACCGTTCGAGATCCCGGATTTCGTCGGGATGGAGGTCTCGGAGGTCGAGGACGTGTTCGACCGCCTCGTCGAGACCGGCGTCCTCAGCGAGAAGCGAGTCCGCCGAGAGGTCAGGCTCAAGGCCCGCGGTCGCAACATCGCTAGCGAGGCCATCGCCGACCAGTGACGGGCACGCGGTGGCGGGTCCGCGGACTGGCGCGCGGTGGCGGTTTGTGGACGGACTCGAGACGGCGAGTCAGAGGGGCGTGCCGCCGCGGCCGCCGTCGCCCTGACTCGCTCCGCTCAGGAGGTCAGACACTGGCGGCCGGTAGTCGTAGCCCGGCACGACCCCCTCGACGTACGTCCCCTCGACGTACTCGACGAACGCCTTCGCCACGTCGAGTCCCTGTTCAACGCTCCCGAACTCGAACGCGTAGGTGACGGTCACGGTGTCGGCGGTCGTCGCGACGGTCAGGTCGGGGTCGACGCTCGCCCGCGTCGCCTTCGGTGCCTCCGCCAGTCGTCGCTCGAGGGTGTCTAGCCACCCCCGCTCGACCGCCTCGCCCACCTCCCCGTCGACGGCCGCCGACAGTGTCGGCACCTCGACGGTCACGGTGAAAGCCGTCGCCCATTCGGCGGACCCGCCCGTCACCGACACGTCGGCGTCGAAACGCGTCGTGGTCACGGCGTACCCGCCGGTCGTCTCCTCGAACGAGTCCCTGTCCGCGGTCGCCTCGCGAACCGCCGCGGGCGTCTCCTCGGTCATCGTCCGTCTCTGAGGGGCTGAACGGCAAAAGTCCGTCGTCCGACCGCCAGCGGGGCTACACCACGTGCGGCAACGTACAATCTTCGCGCCCGTGCGCGGGTGAGAATGCTACCTCTTTCGTTCGGACACGCCAGGAGAATGCTACCTCTTTCGTTCGGACACGCCAGGAGAACTGCGAGGGACGCGATTTGAACGCGCGGACCCCTACGGGAGCGGGTCTTAAGCCCGCCGCCTTTGGCCAGGCTCGGCCACCCTCGCGCGTCCCCCACTCGGACCGGCCCCGGAAAGTCGGTTTCGGTCCGACCCGACCTCCGTCAGTTTTAGGGGTTTCGGGCCCTGAGTATGCGCCAGACGGCGGCCCTTACATAAACGATCGATGATGACACTCGCTGGAGAAACCTCCTTTTAATTGTCCGATAGTCACAAGTTTTGCGCGAATTTTACAAAAGGTTTGTTACAACCCGCCACAACACGTTAGACGTTTCCGAAATTCGGTGCTTTCGTTGACACTGCCGTCGTAAAATCGGTCAAGCCCGGAAGGTTTTTTTTTATGGAGGCCGCTGGTAGGCGTATGCCGCGCAAGCCCTTTGAGACTGAGCGAGACGACAGGTACATGAGTCGGCGACGCTGGCTTTCCATGCTGGGTGTGGCAGGGGCCGCGGGACTCGCCGGCTGTGGCGGTGGCGACGGAACGGCGACTCCGGGTGGGTCCGCCGACACGCCGACGGCGACCCCGACCGACACCGAGGCGATGGACCAGACTCAGACCCAGGACTTCGGTGACACGGCGACGGCGACGCCGACCGACCAGCCGCTTCCCGAACCCAGCGGGACCTACGACACGGTGACCGGGGCGTCCTACGAGACGCTCAACCCGCTGTACAACTCCGAGGCCGGCGCAGGGACGGCCATCGGCTACGCACTGGACTACGGCTACGCCTTCGACGACCAACAGCAGGTGTTCCCCCAGCACTACGACCTGACCACCGACAGCGGTCAGGTCTGGGTGTTCACCCTCCGGGAGAACCTGCAGTTCAGCGACCCGTACGGACAGGTGACGGCCTCGGACTACGTCTACCAGATCCAGGAACTCCACCAGAACGACACCTTCCCGACGGCGGACTCCACTAGCTGGCCGTCGGAGTACAACGTGACCCAGAACGGGGAGTTCGAGTTCCAGGTGGAACTGCCCGGCACGAACATCCTCTGGCCCCAGACGTTCGAACCGCTCCTGTACCCGATCCCCCAGGACCTCGTCCAGCCCTACGTCGAGGAGGAAGACGTGGAGGGGATGCGCCAGGACACGGAACTGCTCGAACTGGAGTTCACCGGGAACCTGGGCGCCTACACCATGGAGGAGTGGAACCGCGGGTCGGGGACGACCTACACCCGTAACGACGACTACTACATCCAGGACATCCCGAACGCGCCGAACATCTACGGCGGGGCACCCTACTTCGAGGGAGTCACGACGAGTGTCGTCCCGGAACAGTCCGCGCGACTGGGTGCACTCGAGACGGGCGAGGCCGACTCGGCGTCTATCCCGCCGTCTCAGTTCCAGGAGTACCAGCAAAACGACAGCGTCAGCGTCAACCAGATCCCCCAGCCCTACAACGAGAAGATCACGCTGAACATGCGTGACAACGGCTGGAGTGCCGGCCCCGGCAACCTGTTCCGGCACGTCCCCTTCCGCCAGGCGATGGCGATGGCGATCAACAAGCAGGAACTCATCGACGGCGTCTGGCGTGGTCTGGCCCGGCCCCACTACACCTGGCAGCCCCAGTTCTCCCGGTGGTATCCGTCGGACGTCGACTTCCCGGAGTTCGGGCAGGGTGACATGTACGGCTCCGAGGTCGCACGCGAACGGGCCCAGCAGGCCTTCGAGATGTCCGAGTACGACTACGCGTTCGACGGCGACACCATGGTCAACCCCGAGGGCGACCAGGTGACGCTGGACTTCTACTGGTTCGCGAACGACGACACCGACGGGCTGATGGCCGAGTACGTCGCCCAGGAACTGAACCAGAACCTGGGGATGAACATCAACGTCGAGAGTGTCACGGCCGGTCCCTGGGTCAACGACTACGCGCAGATCCCCGAGGACCGATGGGTCGAACCCGGGACGGAAGTCGAGTACAACGGCAAGACGTTCACCTGGGACTCGCCCGGTCCGTTCAACCCGGGTCCCCGGAACGTGACGTCGAACGAGCCCTGGGACATGTCGATCGTCTACGGGCTGAACACCTACCCGCGGAACCCGCTGACGAACAACGCCTTCTTCGACGGCGCAGGCGGGAGCTTCAACTTCGGCGGCTACTACCCGGACTTCAACGCCCAGGAACTGTTCGAACAGGCACGCAACGCCAACTCGACCGAGGAGCTGCAGTCCATCTTCAACGAGATGTTCGTCGCGCTCGCGGAGGAACAGCCCTACATCATGCTGGTGTTCCCCGACGACATCATCGGCTACAACCCCAACCTCGTCGGCCCGATCGAGAACTTCTCGAACGGGTGGAACTTCCCCGCCTGGCGCTTCGAGGAGTAAGGCCGACGCGTCGACCCTCCGGTTTCGAATCATTCACGAATCTATAGATCCACACAATGGGATACGGACGATACGTCACCGCACGCGTGCTCTGGGCCGCCATAGTGGCGTACATCATCGCGACCGTTTCGTTTCTGATCATGGCGTTCTCGCCGGACCCGGCCGTCCAGCAGGCGGTCACCCAGGCGGCCCTGCAGGGTGGTGACCCCGGGGAAGCGATAGAGCGGACGCGCGAACTCCGCGGCCTCAACGAGCCGCTGTGGGTCAGATACAGGGACTTCATCGTCAGTGTCGCGACGCTGGACTGGGGCTGGTCGAGCATGCGGAGCCAGCCGGTCGTCGACGCGCTGCTGGAGTCGCTGTACTACACGGCGCAGTACTCGATCCCCTGGACGATCCTGACGGTCATCATCGGCCCCATCGTCGGGCTGTACTCCTCGGCGAACAAGTACAGCTGGCGCGACCATCTCGCGACGGGATTCGCCTTCTTCGGCTACGCGATCCCGAACTTCTTCTTCGCGATCATCCTGCTGTTGATCTTCGGGATCTGGCTCGAGTGGGTCCCGATCATCTACAAGGTCGACGCCCCGGTGTTCAGCGTCCAGAACGTCATCCAGCTGGCGCTCCCGGTGTTCGTGCTCGTCACCGGCTCGATCGGCGGCCTGATGCGCGTCTCGCGCAACGAGTCCTCCGAGTACATGAACGCCGACTTCGTGAAGACGGCCCGTGCGAAGGGCGTCTCGCCGCTCCGGGCCTACGCACTGCACATCCTGCGACCGACGATGGTCCCGCTGTCGACCACGATGGTCGGCCAGCTACTCCTCCTGTTCGCCGGGTCGTCTATCCTGGTCGAGGTGGTGTTCTCCATCCCCGGACTCGGCCGGACGCTGTTCAGGTCCGCGGTCGAACAGGACACTAACCTCGTCCTGGGGTCGGTCCTGGTGTTCGTCTTCGTCGGCGTCATCGGGAACCTGCTGCAGGACCTCGTGTATACGCTACTCGACCCGCGGATCAGCTACGAAGACAGGTAACTATGGCTACGCAACGACCCAACAAATTCGACCAGGTCAACTGGGACGAGATCGCCGGCACCAGCCGGTGGGCACTCTCGACCAACGCGAAGGGGCTCATCGCCGCGCTGATACCAGTGGTGGCCCTGGCGCTCTACGACTGGCAGCTGCTGGACAGACGGACGCCGACGTTCGACTTCGTCGGCCTCGAGGTCGACATCCCCGCGCTCGACTACCTGTTCGCGTTCACGCTGCTGTTGTTCGCGTTCTACGTCGTGCTCCCGCTCTACCAGCACCCCCGACTGACCAAGTACTACTGGAAGGAGTTCAAGCGCAACCGGCCAGCAGTGGTCAGCCTCGTCTGGCTGGGGTTCGTCTTCCTCGTGGGTATCGTCGGGCCGCTGCTGGTCAAGGCGCCCGAACAGAACGTCCTCCACAGCTACCAGCCGCCGGTGTATCTCTCTGTCAACGAGGCCAACCCGGCGACCTGCCTCGGCGAGGTCGCCAACGGTCGCTGCTTCGGCACGTGGCAGTACCCGCTCGGGACCAACCGCGCCGGGAAGGGACTGCTCGCGATGCTCGTCAACGGGTTCGCGGTCACGCTGAAAGTCGGGTTCATCTCGACGCTGATCGCCGTCGTGCTGGGCACGACGGTCGGTACCGTCAGCGCCTACGCCGGCGGCTGGGTCGACGAGATCCTCATGCGCTACGTCGACATCCAGGCGTCGTGGCCGACGCTGATCTTCTACCTGCTGCTCATCTACGCCTTCGGCGGGAACCTCTGGCTGTTGATCCTCCTGCTCGGGATCTTCTCCTGGGAGGGGATGGCCCGGTACGTCCGCAGCAAGGCGCTGTCTATCTCCGAGGAGGAGTACATCAAGGCCGTCAACATCAGCGGCGCGAGTTCCTTCCGGATCATCCGCCGCCACGTCGTCCCCAACTCCGCGAGCAGCATCATCACCGACATCACGCTGCTGGTGCCGGGATTCCTGCTCGCAGAGGCCCAGCTATCCTTCCTCGGGCTGGGCGACCAGTCGATCGACTCCTGGGGACAGATCATCGCCGGCGGTCGGGACGCTCTCTCGTTCGCCCCGTGGATCGTCCTGATACCGGGATTCGTCCTGTTCCTGACGATCCTGGCGTTCAACTTCGTCGGCGACGCACTGCTCGACGCACTGAACCCCGAGGCGGCCGCGGAGGCTGAACGATGAGTCGGACGAACGAGCGCGGGGAGCCCCCGCTGCTCGAGGTCGAGAACCTGCGGACGACTTTCCGGACCGAGACGGGCGAACTCGTCGCGGTCGACGGGGTCGACTTCACCGTCGAGGACGGCGAGACGGTCTGTCTCGTCGGCGAGTCCGGGTCGGGCAAGACCGTCGCCACCGAGTCGGTGACCCGACTGGTCGACACGCCCCCGGGGACTATCACCGGCAGTGCCCGCTTCCGGGGTCGAGACCTGATGGAGATGTCGGACAAGGAACTGCGCTCGGTCCGCGGGGCCAACATCGCCCACATCTTCCAGAACCCGCAGGAGGCGATGAACCACTGTTTCACCGTCGGCTGGCAGATCGTCGAGGCGATCCACGCCCACGAGGACGTCCCGAAGAAGGAAGCCCGGCGACGGGCGGTCGACCTGATGGACCGGGTCGGGATCGCCAACGCCAGCAGTCGGTTCGACGACTACCCACACGAGTTCTCCGGCGGCCAGAAACAGCGGATCATGATCGCGATGGCACTGGTCGGCAACCCCGACCTGCTCATCGCTGACGAACCGACGACCGCACTGGACGTGACCGTCCAGGCACAGATACTCGAACTCCTGAACGACCTCCAGGAGGAGTACGGGATGGGTATCCTGCTGGTCACCCACGACCTGGGCGTCGTCGCACAGGTCGCCGACCGGATCGTCGTGATGTACGCCGGGAAGGTCATGGAGCGGGGCGACGTCTACGACATCTTCGAGCAACCCGCCCACCCGTACACGCAGGCGCTGATGCGGTGTCTGCCAGGCAAAGGCGACAGTACACGCGGGATACCCGGCACACTGCCGGACCCGACGAACCCGCCCGACGGCTGTCGGTTCGCGCCCCGGTGTGAACACGCCATCGGGGAGTGTGAGATCGGCGACCAGCCCGAGGAAGTGTCGGTCGGCACCGACCACGCGGTCTCCTGTGTCTTCTACCAGCAGGGCTACGACAGCAGGACCGTCAGGGACGAGTCACTCGGGACCGACGCCGCGGACGAACGGGGGGCCTCCGATGACTGACGAACCGCTGCTCGAGGTCCGCAACCTGAAGAAACACTACCCGATCCGGAAGGGGCTGCTCAACCGGCAGGTCGGCGCCGCGAAGGCCGTCGACGGGATCAGTTTCGACATCCAGCGCGGCGAGACGCTGGGTCTCGTCGGCGAGTCCGGTTGTGGGAAGTCCACCGCCGCGACGTCGATCGTCAGGCTGGAAGACCCCAGCGACGGCGAGGTGATCTTCAACGGCGGCGGCCGCGAGGGGCGGACTCGCGACGGGAACGGCTACCATCCCAACGACGTCACGCGCTTCGACAAGAAGCAACTGAAGGCGTTCCGCCGGGACGTCCAGATGGTGTTCCAGGACCCCTCCTCGAGTTTCGACCCGCGGATGACCGTCGGCGGGTCGGTCGCCGAGATGCTGCTCGTCCACGGGATGACCGACAAACACCGCCGGCGAGCGATCGTCGAGGACCTCCTCGAACGCGTCGGGCTCTCGGCCGACGACTACGACCGCTACCCCCACGAGTTCTCCGGCGGCCAGAAACAGCGCATCGCGCTGGCGCGTGCGCTGGTGCTCAACCCCGAACTCGTCGTCGCCGACGAGCCGGTCTCGGCGCTCGACGTCTCGATCAAGGCGGAGATCCTCTCGCTCATCGAGGACCTCCAGGAGGAGTTCGGGCTCTCCCTGCTTTTCATCAGCCACGACATGTCCGTGATCCGGGCGGTCTGTGACCGCGTCGCGGTGATGTACCTCGGAGAGATAGTCGAGATGGGCGAGACCGAAGAGATATTCGCGAACCCACAGCACCCCTACACAGAGGCGCTGCTCTCGTCGATCCCGGAACCCGACCCGCGCGCCGTCCGGTCGAACATCGAACTCACCGGGACGGTGCCGGACCCGGTCGACCCACCGTCGGGCTGTCGGTTCCACACGCGCTGTCACAAGGTGCTCCAGCCCGAGGGAGTCGACCTCGAACAGGACGTCTGGCGCGCACTCATCACGCTCCGGTACCAGGCGGCCAGCGGCGAACTCGACCTCGAGCAGATCCGCGAGAGTGTCGACAGCGACGACGAGATCGGAAATCGGATCCGCGACGACTTCGACATCCCCCAGCAGCTCTCGGACTCCGGGGCCGAGCGTGACCTCGAACAGGCGCTCGAGTCGATCGTGGCAGAGGACCTCGCGGGCGCCGTCGAGGTGCTGAACGACTCGTTTTCCACCCCGTGCGAGGAGACCCATCCCGACTACACCGAACACGGCGACGGCCACATCTCGGCGTGTATCCTCCACGACGACCAGATACGGACAGAGGCACCCGCCGACGATTGACGGCGCAGTCGCTCGTCGGTCTCTTCCCGTTCCTCACTGGCACTCGACCGGGTGAAAAGACGCGTCCGCTTCGACAGTCAGCGATGTATCTCGACGGACTCGAGCACCACGGAGTCGATCGGGCGGTCGCTCGGGTCGGTGTCGACGTTGCCGATGGTCTCGACGACGTCCATGCCCTCGATCACGTCACCGAAGACGGCGTGTTTGTCGTCGAGGTGTGGCTGGGCGTCCAGCGTGACGAAAAACTGCGAGCCGTTCGTGTCGGGGCCACGATTGGCCATCGAGAGCGTCCCCGCGCCGTCGTGGCGTAGTTCGTGGTGGAACTCGTCGTCGAACGTGTAGCCGGGACCGCCACGACCTGTCCCCGTCGGGTCGCCTGTCTGGAGCATGAACCCCTCGATGACTCGGTGGAACTCGATGTCCGAGTACAGCGGGTCGATACGCTTCTCGCCCGAGTCGGGGTCCTCCCAGGCGCCCGTCCCGCGCCCGACGGTCGCGCTCTCGTAGTCGTCGGCGCCCTCGGCGAGTCCGACGAAGTTCTCGACGGTCTTCGGCGCGCGCTCGTCGAACAGTTCGACGACGATGTCCCCCTCGGAGGTGTGTAGCGTGGCAGTCAATTCACTCATAGTTTCTGGAACGGCGAGGGCGGACAAAACCCTGCTGGTCTCGGGAGGGGGTGCGACCCCGCTGGTCTCGGGAGGGCGCGAGTTGGTCGCCGCCGTCAGCCCGGCGACGGTCCGACCGCTCAGAACGCCTGGAGGTCCTCGAGGACGGCCGCGGCACTGCCGTCGTCGACGGCCGCCCGCGCCTCGTCGAGGCCGTCGTCGAGCGAGGCCACGTCCTCGCGGGCGTACATTCGCAGCGCGGCGTTGAGCGCGACGGCGTCCGCGAACTGGTCGTCGCGCTCGCCGGAGACGACCGCCTCGGTAATCGCCGCGGACTCGGCGGCGACGTCCTCGACGCCCAAGTCCTCGCTCTCGAAGTCCATGCCGTACGCGGCCGTCTCGATCTCGAAATCGTCGAGTTCGTCGTCGCCGGCGTTGTCTCGCGGGTCGCTTCGCTCCCCGCTCGACGATTCGTCGGTGCTTCGCACCGACCCCCACTCCGCCACGACGGTCGTCCCGGGCCGGACGTCGTCGTACCCCTCCATGCCCTGGAAGAAGAGGGTGCGCGAGACGTCCTGTGTCTCGGCCTGCTGGAGGGTCTCGGTCATCTTGACGGCGAAGGCGAGGTGGTAGAACGATCCCAGGTGGACGTCGGCGTTGGCGGGGTTGGCGAGCGTCTCGACGGTGTTGACGAAGCAGCGAACGCCCATCTGGTCGCGCCGCTCCCAGAGGTCCTGCACGCCGGGGTTGAAACTGGGCTGGTAGTAGAAACCGAAGCCGACGTCGTCGACCATGTCGGCGCTCTCGCCGGGAGTCAGGTCCGTCTCGACGCCCAGTTCGTCCAGCACGTGCTTGTAGGCATCCTGCTTCTGTGTGGGGACGCGGTCGCCGCTGTGGACGACGACCGGCGTGCCGGCAGCGGCGGCAAC
>Ga0207770_100491_pt1 | contig 18141 bp, 15 predicted proteins | sample A23E2SouthBayCA_FD_187729 | JGI IMG/M metagenome (GOLD analysis project Ga0207770, IMG submission 187729) | Aerobic enrichment media microbial communities from Eden Landing Ponds, California, USA - A23 E2 (SPAdes) | ecosystem: Environmental > Aquatic > Marine > Unclassified | place: Emeryville... | reverse complement strand
TCTACGGCGTCTCGTCATGGTCTTCCAGCACAAGCTCCAGTGATGAACAGTCTATCAGCAGACTAGTGATTTGTAGCAATCCACATCCCGAAAACGTGGGGTATTCGAATCGGCGATTGGGTATAGCGACATATAGTTTACGAGTTCGAAACAGGACGTCATCAGTCTCGCTTACATGACAAAAACACTGTCTTTTTGACATGAAAAGGAGGGCTGGCAGCGCAAGTCGGGACAGTTCGACCGGATGCGACTGAACCAGCCGAGGGGTGAACTCCGGCCGACGGTTGCCGAATCACATCCGTACCGGGGATCACGACCGGACTGCGGGGTCCGACGCCCAGATTTGCGTTTAGCACGTGTCGGCCCGGTCTCAGAGAAGCCTGAAAGTGGACAGACGATTCCCTGTGAACCCGCCGGGTCGAGTCCCGGTAGTGTTCAGACAGGTAGTCGGATCGGGAACGACAGCTGGAGACAGCGTGAAAGCCCTGTGTCCGCGGCGCTACGGGAGACGGGCCCGGGAGAGTTTCGTTCTCTCCCTGGCTTCAGTCGAGGGGCTCGCTTTCGCCGGAACCCGGTGATTCCGGGAGAGTGTGGGACTCGCAGGGTCCCACGAACTCTCGACCGGCGCTTCACGCCGGGGGCGGATGACGAAGAACCTCCGCGCTTTCGAGCCACGGTGCTTGCATCGCTCGTCTCCCCACAGCCACCAGCGCCTTTCAGTCTAACTCCATTCAGCCGTTGCAACGTTCCGTGCGGGTGGGACCTTCACGCTGGTTGCGGCGGTCACGACCCTGCCCGGCTATCCGCGTGAGACCACCGGGAGTTCTGTCCCGGCAGTCCGAAGCGGGGTTCTCACCGGGGTGTGATACAGCGTTCTACAGGAGGCAGATCACCGCGACGACGCTGGAACCCCCTCTGTCAATAGACGGACGGTTGGCGGGCCGCTCACGAACTGCTTCCGGGTCGGAAGGATTCGCACTCTGCGAGTACCGATCATCGTCGCAGTAGCAGACCCCGGCTTCTGCAGATACGTTCGGAACACCGTCTGTCTCAGAGGACTCGGTTTCGAAGTTACGGTCGGGAACGGCCGATGTCTCCCTGGGGTGGGGACAGCGACAGCGGGCCCGAACTGCACGGTGCTCTCTCACGGCCTCTCTGGTCACACTCACCCAGGTGGAAGTGACTGGGATTCGAGCCCGGCGAGGGTTCCGAGATCTCGCCAGAAACCTGTATTCGAGTCGGAGAGACGCACAACCTGGAGAGAGCGAAAGCTCTCGTTCTGTGTCGGTTCTCGGGGTGATTCGAGGAGGGTGACCCTCTCGACTGGCCTCGCAACTCGCCGGGGATTCGACCGGTGGGCCGCGTATCGACGGCAAGACGTCGTGTGAGCCGCCCAGAGCGTGTCCGGATCCTCGAAGATTCGGGCCCTCAACCGACACCGTTTCGACAGCTCTCTGAGCAACTGGTGGGCGAAGCCACCGCCGCAGTGCCTGAAAGCACGACGGATCGGTCGAGCCAGAATAGGGTCGTGTGTCTGGGGAGTCGTTGAGCCGACGAAGTGTCGAGGCCCGGCCTGAACACCAGCGTCGGTCACAACTCGAACCCGGGAACTCACTCGGTACGAACGTCGAAATTCTCTCGGCGCCACTGGGATCGGGTGACGCTTCGAATTGCGGACGGACGAATCGCCGACAGCCCAGGGATAGAATGAGCGTGCCATTCGCCCAGCCACGTTCCAATCCGATCAGCAGAAGTGTAGCTTCACTGATTAAATTCCTTCGATCGCGAACAACCCCATCTTCCGGACGCTGACCCCAGGGCTTGGACCGGATGATCGGGGTTCGTCGAGCGCCGGGGAGTTCTGCCCCATAACTGTCGTTCGGATGATCGGAAGTGGGTTTTTTTAGATGTGAATGTAGATAACGATCATACTAATACGTAGGCTCACAACTAAAAATACTGCTGGACGGGGCTATACAGCACTACTGGCACAAATAAGGGACTTTATCCGTGAATCTGGATCGTGTCGGTGTTTCTGTGCCCGGCTGGTGGACAGAATCCACCGTTTTCGGAGTGTCCCAGAATCGAGTCGTATCAGAGACGACGTATTGATCGTGTTCCGGCCAGTTCGGATCCTCGGGTCGAATCGGTTCTCGACGTCCCGGTCCGAACCGTCACACGTCGGTCGCCACTTGATCCGCTCACGGACTGTTCGCCAGCCCAGGGAAACAGAGCAAATGGTCGGATCGCATCGTCCCAGTTCCGGGGCTGCTGTCCCCACGAACTCGAAGTCAGTACTCGGCCCGAACACCCGTTTGCCCCGGGTCCTGTAAACCCTATCTCGATATATCTTGGCCGAACGTCGGCTGCCGCCCTAACTGACCTCCGGGGTGAGTCAGTTCGCGGTCGGCGTGGGGGTCGCCGGGACGCGAACTGTTAACAGGGAGACCCAACAGCCAACGTGCATGAGTGACCCGTTCGACGGCGACGCCGCGTGGATCTGGACGACAGGCGGCGTGACAGACCCGGAACCGCTCCCCGACAGTCCGTTTCGCGCCTGTCGGTTCAGACGGTCCTTCGAGGCGCCCGCGGGGGCCAGCGCGACCGTACACGTCTCCGCCGACTCCGAATACGTGCTCTACTGTAACGGCGAACGGATCGGACGCGGGCCGGCGAAAGGAGACGTCGCCCACCAGTTCTACGACACCTACGGACTCGACGAGCCCCTCCGCGAGGGCCGGAACGTCCTCGGGGCGCTGGTCGTGAGTTACGAGCCGTCCTGGGACGCCGGCCCGACCAGTCGCATGAGTGAGGCGAACGCGTTCGTCCTCGACGGTTCCGTCCGTGACGGGGACGACGAGCGCATCGGCGACCTCGCGACGGGGCCGGAGTGGACTGCGAGGCGGGCGACAGACCTCGGACACGAACCTCGACCCGGACGGGACTCGCTCGCCGGTGCGAGCGAACGCGTCGACGGGCGCGCACGACCCACCGGGTGGACGACGCCGGAGTTCGACTCCGATTGGGAATCGGCGACGAGCTTCGCACCCGCCGTGCGACGCGGCGCCGACCACACGTGGCAGTCCGTTCCCTACAGGCTCGTCCCGCGGCAGATCCCGGACCTCGAAGAGGCGCCCGAGCGGTTCGTCGGCAGCTATCAGGTCCGGGGTGTCGACGAAGAGGCGGTCGAAGCGCTCGTCGCGGGGACCGGGACGCTGACGGTTCCCCAGGACGGGAGAGTACAGTTCGTCCTCGACGCCGGTGAGGTAACGACCGGCTATCCCGTGGTCGGCCTCGAAGGAGGTGAAGGGGCCTCAGTCTCGCTCACCTACGCCGAGGCGCTGTATCGCGACGGCGAGAAGACGCCCGACCACGTCCCGGAGCAGGGTGAGATTCGAGGTCACGGCGACGTGTATGTGGCCGGTGGCGGGGACGAACGGTACGAGCCGGTGAACTGGCGTGCGTTCCGGTACGTCCTCGTCGAAGTGGAGACCGACGACGAACCGCTCGAGGTTTCGGGTCTCCGGTATCGGTTTACCGGGTATCCGTACGAGGAGCGGGCGAATTTCGAATCTTCGGACCCCGCTCACGAGGACGTGTGGGAGGCGGCCTGGCGAACGGTTCGGCGATGTGCCCACGAGACGTTCGAGGACTGTCCGTACTACGAACAGATACAGTACGCCGGGGACACCCAGCCGGTCGCCCGGTTCGCGGGCTACGTCTCCGGGGACTGGCGACTTGCCCGACAGGCGGTGTATCACTTCGACTGGTCACGCGACGAGACCGGGCTGACGAAGAGTCGATACCCGAGCCGTGTCCCCCAGAAGATCCCGTCGTGGTCCCTGCTCTGGGTCAGACTCGTCCGCGACTACTGGTGGTACACCGGCGACGAGGCCACCGCGAGCGACGTGCTGGACGGTGTCGACGCGACGCTCTCGTGGTTCGAAGACTACGAGACGGCCGACGGAATCGTCGCGGGCCTGCCTCACTGGAAGGTCGTCGACTGGGTCGCCGAGTGGGAACCCCGCGGCGTCCCGCCCGGGGCCATCGACGGCGTCTCGACGGTGATCAATCTCCAGTACGCCGCCGCGTTACGCGACGCCGCGGCGTTACACGAGGCGCTGGGCGACGGCGAACGTGCCGTCGAGTACCGGGACCGCGCCGACAGGGTCTGTGCCTTCGCGAACGAGGACTGCTGGGACGGGCCGCGTGGACTGTATCTCGACCGGCCAGACGGTGAGGAGGCAAGCCAGCTCGGCAATGCCTGGGCCGTACTCGCGGGTGCCACCGACGCCGACCGCGCCGGGACCGTCGCCGAGAACCTCGTGGCCGCCGACCTGCCGGAGGCGACACTCTACGGCCGGTACTACGTGTTACGCGCCCTGAGCGAGGCCGACCGGTACGACCTCGCTGCCGACATGCTCGACGACTGGGCAGGCCTGCTGGCGGACACCGACCTGACGACGCTCCCCGAGCGGTTCGGGCAGGGCGGGAGTTACTGTCACGCCTGGTCGAGTGCCCCCCTCTACGAGTTCCTCGGCGAGGTTCTGGGCGTCGAACCCGCGACACCGGGCTTCGAGCGCGTCCGCGTCGAACCGCACCCGCTCGACATGGAGCGCGCCGAGGGAACGGTACCCACGCCCGCCGGAGACGTGTCGGTTCGGTGGACGAGGGGCGGCGAGTTCGAGATGGTCGTCGAGACGCCCGATGGCGTCGGTGGGCGACTCGTACTTCCGGACGGTGACACTATCGAAATCACGGCGTCTGAGACAACCACGAGGGCGGCCGACGGCGAGTGAAGCCCCCGAACCGCAGGCTCGGTCCGAAACGGGTCCGTGACACCTACTTTCGCCGGCTACTACCGTCTGCGGATCGAATATGTCCGGGTGGGTGTGATCCCGGCCGGGTCACCGAGGTCAGTAGGTTCGATTCATACGTAACCGAATCGACCACTATGCGGATATACCAGATCGTCGAGACAATCTGTAACGGACTCACCCGGGACGGACGGGTCGACTCGCTACCGTCTGTCGGTGTGTGGTCCCCCAGATGGCCGGTAACGGACTCTAGACCGGCAGTTTGTGTTTAGGCGTGAATCTGGCGATGGTTTGAAGACGCCGGCGACCGATCCGGAGGTAATGACAGAGACGGACACAGAGACCGAACGTGTCGCGGTTCGGACCTACGTTCCGCGGTACCAGCGCGACAGGTGGGACGAAGACGCCGATGATCTCGACATGAGCCGCAGCGAGTTCGTCCGGTCGATGGTGCAGGCTGGCCGGCGAGGGTTCTTCGACGACGACGGACAGGCGGAATCCTCGAAGGAAGACGAGGACGTCGCCCCTGAGTCCCCTGCCCAGGGATCGGACCTCGAGGACCAGGTGATAGCGGCGCTGGCGGCAGACGAGTACCGCTCGTGGGACGAACTCCTGGAGGCCGTCACCGACGACATCGAGGACAGTCTCGAGGCGACGCTCCAGGACCTCCAGGCCGCCGGTCGGGTCCGCTACAGTGGCCGAAACGGAGGGTACACGCTCGATGAGCGCTGACGCCGAACGCGACCGGGGGGCTGCCGACCCCGTGGGATACTTCCTCGAAGACATCACCTTCCAGGGGAAGAGCCAGCGGACGAGAGACGCCTACGAGCGCGTCCTGCGGGAGTTCGAGGGGTACCTCGACGGACGGGGACTCGGACTCGAAGACGCCAACCATCGGGATTGCATGGCCTGGATACACCAGCTCCGTGGGTCGGTCGGCGAGTCGACCGTCGCGACCTACGCCTCGTATCTCCACCGGTTTTACGCGTACATGACAGAGGTCGGGACCTTCGACGCGAACCCGATGGCACTGGTCATGGAAGAGATCGACGAATCGATCGCGACCGACCCGCAACGCCGGGACGTCTCCGTTCCGGCGATGCGGGCGTTCGTCGCGGACGTCCGTCACCCACTGGACCGGGCCGTGGTCGTCACACTCCTCAAAACGGGAATGCGAGCCGGGGAACTGTGTAATCTCGATCTGCGGGACGTCTCGCTGTCCGACGTCGACACCGGGGTCGACCACCGCGCACAGCTTGACGGCAAACCCGAATCGGTCTACGTTCCGGCGGAACCGGCACAGGGAGAGACGTACAACGGGGAGACTCGGACCCCCTCGAACAAACGGAAGCGAGCGACGACGATCCCCGTCGACGACGAACTCCACGCTGTCCTCCACGAGTGGTTCGCAGTCCGTCCGGACCCGCGCTCGTCGGCCGAGCCCCTCTTCTGTAGTACCGCAGACGCCTGGGGAAAGCGACTCACGCCGGACATGGTCCATCACCTCGTCGAGACTCGCGCCCGTGAACAGGGGTGGTATCGCGACGGCGGCGGTGCCGAAGAAAACGTTACCCCCCACTACTTCCGGCACTTCTTCACGACGCACCTCCGCGACCGCACAGGCGACCGCGGCATCGTCAAGTACCTCCGCGGCGACGTCGCCAGCGACATCATCGATACCTACACCCACGACTGGGGCGACCGCGTTCGTGAGGTCTACGAAGCGAATATCTATCGTATTTTCTGAATTTCTGCCCCACATACCGTTTGAAGCGTGTCCGATCTCGAATCTATAAACTGTACTTCGCTATATCAAATCTGTCGGCCCGTTCGTCCAGAAGTTCCGAATGTAGAGATCTACACATCACCAACCGTCCAACAATATCTAAGTCATCACCGGCTCAGAGAAGCTCAATAAGCGGGGTCAGGGCACGTTTGGTCAGAATATTGTAATATATCGGGAAGAATCGATAGCAGCTACAAATTGAGATAAAATTCGCGTGACTGAGACACCGAAGACAGATGTACTAACAAGTCCATACACGTCATGACATATAATCCCTGCGCGGCGAACGCTTCTCTATGAGAGAGTCAAGCTACGATAAGACGATTCAGTTCCGTGCCGGAACCGAAAAAGAAGTTGCGGAGCTCCTCGATGAGATCCATATTGGCGGCGTCAATGTGAGCGAGCTTGCCCGGACCGGGTTGATCGAGATGCTCCGCAGGTCTCTGGACGAACAGGACGAGGTTGCGGTCTACGAACGATACAGTCGCGGTGAAATCGATGAAGACGTGGCTCGGGTTCTCCTCGGTGAGAAAATCGACCGGGTGGAAGCGGAGAAAGACGCATTCGAGTCGGCAATGGAGCGGGACAGCTCAACATTCCTCGCTGATAGCGATGGCGAGTGACCCTCGCCACCCACGCCTGGCCGAGACGAGTTCCCTGATTGCCGTTGCGAACACCGATCAGTGGGACGTTCTGGCGGAGTCGCTCGCTCTCACCACCACGTACGTCTGCAAGCACGAACTCCAGAACCACGTCAGTGCGAACACGTATGCGCCGGAAGGAAGCCCTGAACAGTACCTGAAAGGAGAACGATTACAGGAATACGGATGTAATAGTTGAAAGAACCTTCACAAATTATCGCGAATGACAGTCGCTGTCAGTCCACTATCTGGTGTCAGAAAACAGAAAATAGAATCGACCGGTCTGCAGCCGGCCGTCGCGTCTAGGTGTTGAGGTAGACCGTCTTGAGCTGGGTGAAAAAGTCGAGGCCCGCGTCGCCCTGCTCGCGGTACGTGTTGGTCGAGGAGTCCTTCAGTCCGCCGAAGGGGACGTGGAGTTCGAGGCCGGTTGTCTTCTCGTTGACCTTGGCGACACCGGACTCGGTGCGGTCGACGAACTCGTGGGCCTCGTCGAGGTCGTCCGTGACGACGCTGGCCGAGAGGCCGAACTCGCTGTCGTTGGCGACCTCGATACCCTCGTCGAAGCTCTCGACTTCCGTGACGGCCAAGACCGGTCCGAAGACCTCCTCCTGGAAGAGCCGCATGTCGGGGTCGACGTCCGTGAAGACAGCGGGGGTCACGAAGTAGCCGTCGTCGTACCCGTCGCCCTCGAGACGTTCGCCGCCGGTCTCGAGCGTGGCACCTTCGTTGACGCCCACGTCGACGTACTCGAGCGTCGAGTCGAGTTCGCCCTGGGAGACGTGAGGCCCCATGTCGGGGTCCTCGAGGCCGGGACCGACCTCGATGGACTCGACGTAGTCGACGATGCCCTCGACAAACTCGTCGTAGACGTCAGTGTGGACGATGGCGCGTGAACAGGCCGTACAGGCCTGGCCGGTGACGCCGAAGGCGCCGGCGGCGACGACCTCGACTGCCTCGTCGACGTCGGCGCTGTCGGTGATCACGGCGGGATTCTTCCCACCCATCTCGGCCTGGGCGCGCTTCCCGTTGTCTGTCGCCTGGTCGTAGACGTGATGTCCGACCTCGGCGCTGCCGGTGAACGAGACGACGTCGATGCCGTCGTGACTCGTGATGACCTCGCCGACCTCGCTGCCCGAACCGGGTACGAAGTTGATGACGCCGTCGGGAATACCGGCCTCGTCCAGCGCCTTGACGATCTCGTTGGCGACGCCCGGTGCGTTCGAGGCGGGCTTGAGCACGACCGTGTTCCCCGTCGCGAGCGCCGGGGCGATCTTCCAGGCCGGGATAGCGACCGGGTAATTCCACGGCGTGACGAGTCCGGCGACGCCGAGCGGTTCGCGGGTCGTGTAGACCGACGTGCGACCGCCGGACGACCCTTTCCGGACGCCGTCGTCGTCGAAGGCCTTTACGCCGTAGTAATAGAAGATGTCGATGGCCCGCTGGACCTCGGGCGCGGCCTCCGAGAGCGTCTTCCCTTCCTCGTGGGTCAGCAGTTCAGTGATCTCGTCTTTTCTGTCTTCGAGAATGGATCCAGTCTCACGCAGAATCGCACCCCGGTCCGGTTCCGGCATGTGCTCCCAGTCGTCCTGTGCTTCGTTTGCGGCCTGGACAGCGGCCTTCGCGTCATCCGTGCCGCCGTAGGCGTACTCGGCGACGGTTTCCGACGTGTTCGCCGGGTTCTCGGTCGCGTACGTATCGCCGCTCCTGGCGTCGACGCGCTCACCGTCGATGTACAGCTGGATTGTTTCCGTCATGCGTGCGGTACATCGCCCGCTCCGTACTTACAGGTTTTCATGGCGTCTCGTCCGTCGACGGGTGAGGGGGGTCCGGTCCCTTCGCTCTCGGCGTTAGACGGGGCATGAGCGGCCGTAGACGGCCAGTGTGAGGGCGACACGGGTGAACGGGATGCGCGTGATAGTGTGTCGTGGACGCACCGAGTTGGGAAGCTTTATGCTCGTTACCCGGACACTCCCCAGTGTCATGGTCGATTTCGACAAGATCAGCGACCCCAACGCGGAGTACACGATGCGGGACCTCTCCGCGGAGACGATGGGTATCGAGAAGTCGCGCGGCGGCACACGCGACGCAGAGATCACCGACGTCCAGACGACGATGGTCGACGGGAACTACCCGTGGATCCTCGTCCGCGTCTACACCGACGCCGGCGTCGTCGGCACCGGTGAATCCTACTGGGGCGGCGGCGACACTGCCATCATCGAGCGGATGAAGCCGTTCCTCGTCGGCGAGAACCCTCTTGACATCGACCGGCTCTACGAGCACATGATCCAGAAGATGTCCGGCGAGGGCTCTATCTCGGGCAAGGTCATCTCCGCCATCTCCGGCGTGGAGATCGCCCTCCACGACGTCGCCGGCAAACTCGTCGACCTCCCCGCCTACCAGCTGCTCGGCGGGAAGTACCGCGACGCCGCCCGCGTCTACTGTGACCTGCACACCGAAGACGAGGCCAACCCGCAGGCCTGCGCCGAGGAAGCCGACCGCGTCGTCTCCGACCTGGGCTACGACGCCATCAAGTTCGACCTCGACGTCCCCTCGGGCCACGAGCGCGACCGCGCCAACCGCCACCTGCGCGGCCCCGAGATCGAACACAAGGCAGAGATCGTCGAGGCCACCACCGAGGCCGTCGGCGACCGCGCCGACGTCGCCTTCGACTGCCACTGGTCGTACGCCACCGGGAGCGCGAAGCGCCTCGCCAAGCGCCTCGAAGAGTACGACGTCTGGTGGCTCGAGGACGTCGTGCCCCCGGAGAACCACGACGCCCAGCGCGAGGTCACGCAGGCGACTGCCACGCCGACTGCGACCGGCGAGAACGTCTACCGGACCCACGGCAACCGCGACCTCATCGAGAACGAGGCCATCGACATCATCGCCCCCGACATCCCGCGCGTCGGTGGCATGCGCGAGGGCCGGAAGATCGCCGCCATGGCCGACATGTACTACATCCCCGTCGCCATGCACAACGTCTCCTCGCCCATCGGGACGATGGCCTCCGCACAGCTGGCCGTCTCGATCCCCAACTCCCTCGCCGTCGAGTACCACTCCTACGAACTCGGCTGGTGGGAGGACCTGGTCGAAGAGGACGACCTCATCGAGGACGGCTACATGGAGATCCCGGAGACGCCCGGACTCGGCCTCACCCTCGACCTCGACACCGTCGAGGAGAACATGGTCGAGGGTGAGACGCTCTTCGACGAGGAGTGAAACGACTCGTCGTGCTCGGAAATCTTCGATTTCCGGTGTTCGACCCCGAACCCTAGAAGTTTTCCCGCTTTCTACGCCTCTTCTTCTGCTTCCCCGACGAACGACTGGTAGTCGACGGCTTCGCCCGTCTCCGCGCTCTCGATGGCCGCGAAGACCAGTCCCATCGACTGCAGGTTGGCCCGGACGTGGGTCTCCATCGGTTCCCCGCCTTCGACCCAGTCCGCGAACTGCTCGACGAGCCACGCGTTGCCCCACTTGTCCTGCTCGTCGAGTTCGACCGGGTCGCCCTCGTCGATCCGCGCGTGGTCGACGCAGCCCTCGGCCTCGCGGTCGTAGGGGAACTCGTAGATCTCGGCCCCGTCGAGGACGAGCGTCGCGTCCTCGCAGTTGACCCGGATCTGCTCGCTGCCCCAGCCGTTGAGCGACGTCGCGGCGGTGTTCATCCCCTCGTAGACGACGGTCGTCCCGTCTGCCATCGTGAGCGTCACGACCGCGTTCGGGTCGCCCCTGAACTCGGAGTACGGCGGGTTCCAGCTGTGACAGAAGACGGTCTCCACTTCGTCGCCGGCCATATCGGCGAGGAGGTCCAGGTGGTGGACCGACCCGTCGATCAGCAGGGGATGTTCGTCCCAGTCGTAGAGCCGCTCGCCGGCCCAGCTACCCCGCGAACGGGCGTTGACGGAGTAGCGGCTGTAGACGTAGTCCGAGTCACCGTACGCGCCGGAGCGCAACTCGCGGCGCAGCGTCGTGATGTCCCGCCGGAAGCGGTGGGTCATCGTCACGCCCATCTTCGCGTCGGCCGCCTCGACCTTCTCGACGATCCGGTGGCTCCCCTCGAGCGTCTCGGCAAGGGGTTTCTCCGAGATGATGTCCAGGTCGTGCTCCAGTGCGAGTTCGACCATGTCCTCGCGGACGTGTGGCGGCACGACCAGTGCGGCCGCGTCCGCGTCGTGGGCCGCCATGGCCTCTGCGGCGTCCGTGTAACACCGCTCGGGGGGCAGGTCCAGTGCGTCCTGTGCGTTCTCGAGTGCGTCCTCGTCGACGTCGGCCGCGGCGACGACCTCGACCGTTCCGTCCTCCACGTTCGGCGGCAGGAACCGACGACACCAGGCACCGCCCTGGTTGCCGGTCCCGACCTGTACGAGTCTGACTGTCACACTCGCTCGTTCCCCCACTCGGACCTTCGGTCTGTCGGTCCCGCACGTGGGTTGCCGCTGGGTCCCGTCCCCGGTCGACCTCCTGTCTGGTCTGTGGAACGGCCGTGTAGCAGAACAGAACAAGTAAGTGACTCTGGGATAACGAGGCTACATGGACGGACCGAAACACCCGGTCACGACGGTCGACCGCACGCTCCAGATCGTCGAGACGATTCAGGAGCTAGACGGGGCAGGCGTCTCCGAGATCGCCGAACGCGTCGACGTCGGCAAGAGCGCCGTGCACAACCACCTCACCACCCTCGAGAATCGCGAGTACGTCGTCAAGGAGGACGACGAGTACCACGTCGGGCTCGCCTTCCTCGGGCTCGGTGCCTACGCCCGCCAGCGCAACGAGATCTACCGCGCCGCCCGGGGCGAGGTCGAGGACCTGGCCGAGGAGACCGGCGAACTCGTCAACCTCATGGTCGAGAAAAACGGGATGGGGATCTACCTCTACCAGGCCAAGGGCGACGACGCCGTCGAACTCGACACCTACGTCGGCAAACGCGTCCACCTCCACTGTACCGCCCTGGGCAAGGCAATCCTCGGCTTTCGCCCCCCGGAGGAGGTCGAAGGGATCCTCGAGGAGCGCGGGATGCCCGACATGACGCCGGAGACCATCACCGACCCCGACGAGTTCATGGCCGCCCTCGAGGACGTCCGCGAGCGTGGCTACGCCATCGACGACGGCGAGCGCCTCACCGGACTGCAGTGTGTCGCCGCCCCCGTCACCGACGGTCAGGACCGATCTATCGCCGCTATCAGCGTCTCCTATCCCGTCCACCGGGTCGATGACGGCTACCACGAGGAGGTCGCCAGCGCAGTGCTGGGCGCCGCCAACGTCGTGGAACTGGAACACAACTACTCCTAGGACCACCATCTTTTTTCTGCGGGGGTTTCCTCGCTCGCTCCGCTCGCTGCGGGAACCCCCGCAGCAAAAACATGGGTGAAAAAGCGCGGCCTCACTTCGTTCGGCCGCGTGAACCGCTCGCTTCGCTCGCGGACGGTTGCGGTGAAAAATAAACCGGCCAGTTTGAAAAAACGTCGGCGCCGAACGGAGTGAGGCGTGGTGCACCGAAGGCGACCGAAGGAGCCTCCGGCCTTTTTTGCCCACGTTTTTGTCCGGAGCGGTTCCCGCAGGGAGCGAAGCGACCGAGGAAACCCGAGCGGAAAAAAGGTCGTCTCGCCTCGCGGGTCAGTTCGTTCCCCGCTCGGCAGTTCGGCGAGCCTCGCTACGCTCGCCTCGCCTACATCATGCCGCCCATACCGCCACCCATGCCGCCCATGCCGCCTGCGCCGCCGGGCGCACCGCCTGCTTCGTCTTCGTCGTCGTCCTCGACCGACAGGTCACCGGCGGAAATGACGTCGTCGATGCGCAGGATCGTGGTACTGGCGTCGAGCGCGGAGTTGACCGCAGTCGTCTTCACGCGCAGGGGTTCCACGACGCCGGCTTCGAGCATGTCGACGATGTCGCCCGTCTCGGCGTCGATCCCCGTCGTGTCGTTGCCCTCGTCGTGGCTGGCAGTGAGTTCGACGAGCGCGTCGATGGCGTCGTGACCGGCGTTCTCGGCGAGGACGGTGGGGCCTTCCTCGATGGCCTCTGCGTAGGCCTCGACGGCCAGCTGTTCGCGACCCTCGACGCCGCTTGCCGCCTCGCGCAGCGCCAGCGAGACGGCGATCTCGGGTGCACCGCCACCCGGGAGGACGGCACCGTCCTCGACGGCGGCGGTGGCGACCCCGACCGCGTCCTCGATCGCGCGCTCGACCTCGTCGAGGACGTGTTCGGTACTGCCCCGGAGGAGGATGGTCCCGAACTCACCAGTCGGAAGGTCGCTGAACACCATCGTCTTCTCCTTGTCGGCCTGTCGGCGGAACGTGTACTCGCGGATGACTTCGCGCTCGAGCGTGCCGACGAACCCGATGTCGTCCTCGGAGAGCGCGTCGAGACGACCTATCTGATTGCCGCCCGTCGCCTTCGCGATGCGTTCGCGCTTGTAGTCGTCGATGCGCGAGAAGGCGGTGATGCCGGCCTCGACCAGGAGTTGCTGTGCGTAGTCGTCGATGCCGCCCTCGGTGACGAGGACGTCGACGCCCGCGTCGACGATCTGTTCGACTTTCTCCTCGAGTTCGCCCTGTTCGCGCTCGACGTAGCCACCGTACTCGTCGTAACTGCCGACCGTCGCCTCGGCGTCGGTCTCGAGTTCGGTCACCTCGATGTCGCCCTCGTAGACGAGCACGTCCGCATCGTACTGCTCGCGGGGCATGTTCTGGTGACAGGGCAGATGGTCGAAGAGGATGCCCGAGAGGAACCGCGAGTCTTCGATAGAACCGCCGTAGAACTGGCGGATGATGATGGCGTCCTCGTCGACAGTGCCGTCCTCGCGCGTCGCCGCCCGGACGCCGTCGACGACCAGCGAGGAGAGGTGCCCGCGAGCCTGCTCTGCTCCCTTGCCGGTCATCGCCGTCGATGCGATCTCCGCGATGGTCTCCGCATCGTCGGGTTCGACGTCGATCGCGAGGTCCTCGAGCGCCTCGAGGGCGACGTCGGTCGCCGTCCGGTAGCCGGCGACGATCGTGGAGGGGTGGACGTCGCTCTCCAGGAGGTCCTCGGCCTCGGCGAGCAACTCGGAGGCGAGGACGACCGCCGACGTCGTGCCGTCGCCGACCTCGGCTTCCTGGGTGGTGGCGACGTCGATGAGCGTGTCGGCCGCCGGGTGGTCGACGTCCATCTCCTCCAGGAGTGTCACGCCGTCGTTGGTCACGACGACGTTGCCGCTCTCGTCGACGAGCATCTTGTCCATCCCGCGCGGTCCGAGTGTCGTCCGGACCGTCTCCCCGACGGCCTGGGCCGCCGCGAGGTTCATCGACAGCGCGTCGTCGCCCGACGTCCGCTGAGACTCGTCGGAGAGCACGACCATCGGACCGCTCGACATCTGGCGTGACATGTGTGTCTAGTGGTGTCGCGGTCGCAGGAATAAGGCTTACTGTACAGCGACGACGCCGGTAGCGAGAACCGGCGGCGCAGTCTTCAGTCGTCGCCGAAGCCGGCCTGTACTTCGCCGGGTTCGGCCCCGTCGGTCAGTTCCGCACTGTCCCAGTACTCGTGGTTCGGGAGCGCCCGGAAACACGCCGAGCGTGTTCCCGTCCCCTCGAAGAGTTCCGGGTCTTCCGTGGTGCAGGCCTCGCGGCCGTAGCGACACCTCGGGTGGAAGTTACAGCCCGACGGCGGGTCCTCCGGGTCGGGCACGTCGAGCTGGCGCACCGGCGGCTCGTCGGCCATCTGCTGGCGAGCGATGTCGGGGTCGATCGTCGGTGTCGACCACCGGAGCACTTCCGTGTACGGATGCGAGGGGTTCTGGATGATCTCGTCGGGCGGTCCGATCTCGACGATACGACCCAGGTACATGACGGCGATGCGCCCACCGGCCTGCTTGGCGAGGTAGCGGGCGTTCGCCAGGTCGTGGGAGATGAAGATGTAGGAGGTGCCGAACATCTCCTGCAGGTCGAGGATGAGGTCCATCATCCCGACGCGCAGCGAGACGTCGAGCGCCGAGATGGCCTCGTCGGCCAGGATGATGTCCGGGTTCATCAGGAGCGCGCGTCCGAGGGTGATCCGCTGTTTCTCCCCGCCCGAGAGCTGGTGGGGATAGCGGCCGGCGTAGTCCTCCGGCGGCATCATGTCGACGTACTCGAGGTAGCGATAGATCGTCTCCTCGCGTTCCTCGGGGCCGAGTTCGGTGCGGTACTTCTTGAGCGGGTCGGCGAGGATCGAGCGCACGCGCCGCGAGGCGTTCAGTGCGTTCGCCGGGTCCTGGTGGATGACCTGCATCGCCCGCCGGATATCACCCCACTCGATGTCCGCGTTTCTGGGGCTGTCCTTCGAGTCCCAGATGTCCTGGCCTTTGTACCGGATCGACCCGTCGGTCGGCCGTTCGAGCCCGACGGCGGCTTTGCCGAGCGTCGTCTTGCCACAGCCCGACTCGCCGACGAGCACGATGATGTCGTTTTCTTCGAGTTCGAAACTCACGCCGTCGACGGCGCGGATCGTCCGGTCGTTGAGATAGCGCTCGATGAGGTTGCCCGGCTTGTAGTGGACCTCGACGTCCTTGACCTCGAGGAGCGGTTCGTCGTCGTCACCTGTCGTCTCTGTCTCTTCGTCCGTGTCAGCGTCGTCGGTGCTCATCGGTCGTCCTCCATGGTTTCGTTGGCGAGTGTGTACGGGATCTCACTGCGTGCCGAGTCGGGATAGAAACACGCCGCCTGCAGGTCGTCGTCCGTTCCGACGAGGTCGGGGTCTTCTATCTCACACCGGTCGTCGGCGATGGGACAGCGCGGGTGGAACGAACAGCCGTTGGGGATGTTCACCGGGTCCGGCCGCTGGCCCTCGATCGGTCGCATCTCTTCCAGGTCCGAATCGATACTCGGAACCGAGCGCAACAGCGCCCGGGTGTAGGGATGCGAGGCGTCTTTGAGCAACTGCCTCGTGTCACCGACCTCGACGAACTCGAAGGCGTACATCACGCCGATGCGGTCGGCGAGCCCGCCCACGAGGGGCAGGTCGTGCGTGATGAAGAGGATCGTGAGGTTGAACTCGTCGCGCAGGTCCCGCAGCATCGAGATGATAGAGCGCTGCATCAGAAGGTCCAGCGCCGCCGTCGGCTCGTCCATCACCAGCACCTCGGGTTCGAGGACGAGCGAGAGTGCGATGAGCGCCCGCTGTTTGATCCCGCCCGACAGCTCGTGGGGGTAGGAGGTCATCACCCGGTCGTAGTCCAGGTGCAGCGCCTCGAAGAGGTCCTTGACGTGGTCCATGCGGTCCTCGAGGACGGCGTTGTGTGCCTGGACCGTCTCGTGGAAGTGGCCCTTGACCTTCATCGTCGGGTTCCAGGAGTTCATCGCCCCCTGGAACACCATCGAGACTTTCTCCCACCGGAACGCCTGCAGTTCGTCACCCGAGAGGCCGAGGACGTCGACCTCGCTGTCGTCGGTCGTGTCGAACGAGCCGATGACCTCGGTCTGGTCCCTCTCGGCGTCGTCCGGGTAGTAGGTGATGTCGCCCGTCAGGACACCGGGGTCCTCGACGGCGTCGAGCAGTCCGGCGGCGAACATGGACTTGCCCGAGCCGGACTCGCCGACGACGGCGAGGATCTCCTCGCGCCGGATGTCCATGTCGACGTCGTTTATCACCCACGCCTGCCCGCGAGACATATCGAAGGACACACGCATGTTCCGCACCGACATGACGATGTCCTCGTCCGGTTCGTCCTGTGTCGTCGTCGCCGACTGTGACTGTTCCGTCGCCATTTAGATCGCTCCTGCGCCGCCGTCACCGCCGTCTTCTTCGCGCGACCCCTCGGAGTTGCGTGCCCGCAGTCGCGGGTTGAACACCCGGTCGAGCCCCTGTGAGAACAGGATAGCCGAGAACAGCATGCCCGAGAGCAACACCAGCGGCAGGATCATCAGGTAGGTCCTGCTCGGCGTCTGGACGGCGTTCGCCTGGCCGTAGGCCTGGTTGAGCATGACGCCCCAGTTCTCGGAGCTGAAGGGCAGGATACCGAGGAAGTACAGTGCGACCGAGTTCCGGATGACGCCGACCGCCGCTCCCGCACCGCGGATGAGCATGTACGGGGCGACCTTCGGGACGAGTTCCTGGCCGACGATCGTCGGCGTCGAGATCCCCATCGCGCGGGACGCCTCGACGAAGTCCTCGCTACGCAGCGCCAGCACCTGCGAGCGGAGCTCGCGAGCGAGGCGAGGCCACGCGGAGATAGAGAGGATGGCACCGACGATGAAGGCGTCCCGCGGCGTGAAGATGGCCGACAGGACGATGATGAGCGGCAGTCCCGGCAGGACGATGAACACGTCAGCCACCGTCATCATGAGGTTGTCGAGCATTCCACCCTTGTAGCCGGCGATCATCCCGAAGATGATGGCCAGTCCCACCGCGAAGATGAGCCCCGCGAGCGCCATCTTCAGCATGGCTGGCGTCGAGTGTACCGCGAGCGAGAGGATGTCCCGGCCCAGGTGGTCCGTCCCGAGCGGGTACTGCATGTTGACGAACGGCTGGACGAAGTAATCGCCCTCGTTGAGTCGAGCCTCCGGCGTGATGAGCACTCCGACCGTCCCCATCAGGATGTAAAAGAGGATCCCGATGCCGCCGATACGGGTCCGCCAGTCGCTCCAGGCCACCGCGAACGGCGTCTTCAGGTAGAAGTTGTACGACCGACGGAGTCGCTGTGCGGGCGAGGAGCGCGAGCGCTCGGACTCGTCACCGCTCCCGAAGATGCTTTCCTGTGTGACACCACCGTCGCGTTTCGGTTCTTTGTTCGACATCGTTAGAAGCTCTCCCTGGTGGATCCGCTCTCAGCACGCGGGTCGATGAGCCCGTAGGTCAGGTCGGCGATCAGGATGCCCATGACCGTGACGCCGCCGAAGAAGATGAACGATCCCATCACCAGCGGGTAGTCGGTGTTCGTCGCCGC
>Ga0207770_100486_pt1 | contig 18332 bp, 18 predicted proteins | sample A23E2SouthBayCA_FD_187729 | JGI IMG/M metagenome (GOLD analysis project Ga0207770, IMG submission 187729) | Aerobic enrichment media microbial communities from Eden Landing Ponds, California, USA - A23 E2 (SPAdes) | ecosystem: Environmental > Aquatic > Marine > Unclassified | place: Emeryville... | reverse complement strand
CCCGACAATCTTCATCTACGACGGCTACCCGGGCGGTGTCGGGCTGGCGCGCGCGGGCTTCGACTCGGTCGCGGACCTCGCGGAGCGCACGCTGTCGATGCTGGAGGCCTGCGAGTGCGCGGACGGCTGTCCGGCGTGCGTGCAGTCCCCGCAGTGCGGGAACGCCAACGACCCGCTCGACAAGGAACTCGCCATCGAGTTGCTGTCCGCGCTCACCGGAGCGTGAACTCGACCTCGGACGCCGACAGCGTGCACAGCGAGTGGTAGCGGAGCGCAGTCATCACGGGGACGCTGACCGCGGCGAGCACGACGAACCCGACTAGCGCCGCGACCGCGACGGCGACGAGCGCGACCGGCGTCACCGCCGCCCCGACGACCGCGAGGCCGACGGGCACCGCGAGGACGGCGGCCGCGATGCTGAACACGACGCCCGCGCCGACCAGCAGGACGGCTTTCACGAGGACGTACACCCCGAACTCCCGCCACTCCGCGCGCAGCGTCGGCCAGAGGCGGCGCCACCCGTCGAGAACAGAGTCGCCGTGTTCGGCCATCAGCGGCACGACGAACGCGGTTGTGAGCTCCGCGACGAGCGCCGCGAGCGCGCCGACGGCGAGCAACAGCGGGACGGTCACGACGAGCGCGAGCAGCCACACGACGGCGCCCGTCACCGCCGTGAGCGCCACGGGCGCGACGACCGCGGCGACCGCGACCGCGACGACGGCGAGGACGGCGAGCCGGAAGCCGAACAGCCGCAGCCCCGCGCCGAGACGCCGGCGGAGCGGCCCGAGAATGCGGACACGCCGCGAGCGCAGCGCGTCCACGAGCACGAACTCCATCACGGAGCCGACGAGCGCGAGCGCCAGCACGACGACGACGCCGACCGCGAGCACCGCGGCGGCGGCCGCGAGAAACGCGGGCCGCGTGACCGTCTCGGCGTACTCGACGACCGCCTGCGGCGGCGCGTCCACGGAGACGGTCGGCGCCTGCGGCGTGGACAGCCCCGCGAACAGCGCGACGACCGCCAGCCGGACCCACACGCCGGCGTCGAACGGCCACAGCAGCGACGTCGTCTCGTCGAGCGCCTCGTCCAGCGACTCGACAGCGTACCAGCTCATGTCGGAGTCTTCGACGCGCGCCGCGAAAAAGATAGGTGGCGGCCGGGTTACTCGGCGGCCTTCACGAGCACTTCGAGGTCGAGGTGGCCGTTGCCGTGGTACAGTTCGCCCTCCGCGGGCTGGCTGGCGGTCTCCCGAATCAGCGCCTCGACCTCCTCGGCGCTGGCATCCGGCCGCAGCGAGCGCACGAGCGCGACCGCGCCCGCGACCTGCGGCGCGGCCATCGACGTCCCGGCCTTCCACCCGTACGCGGGCTCGGGCTCGCCGGCGTCGTTCGTCTCGTACACCGTCGAGTAGACGAGGTCGTTGTATGCGTCGCCGTTGCCGGACTGGAGTTCGTCGCGGTCGGCGTTGCCGCCGGCCGCGCTCACGTCCACGGCGTCGCCGTAGTTCGTGTAGAACGCGGGCTCGGTGGTCGGCTGGTCGAGGCGGTTGCCGGTGAGCCACTTCGCCTCGTTGTCGGCGTGCTTGCCGCCCCAGCCGTAGCCGATGGGGCCGGTCGCGCTCACGCCGAAGACGCCCTCGACCTCCGTGGGGAGGCTGAGCACGCCCTCCGGGGTCATGTCCACGCCGGCGTTGCCCGCGGAGTTGACGAACACCATGTCGTTCTCGCGGGCGTGCTCGACGGCGCGGCGGTAGCCCTCGATGATGAGGTCGACGCCCGGCGTCTCGGGGGACAAGGGCGGGTAGCCGACGCTGAAGTTCGCGGCGTCACACCCCTTCTCGGCGGCCGCGACCAGCGCCGCGATGGAGTCGCCGGACGCGCCGGCTTCCCCGGAGAACACGCGGTGGGAGACGATTTCGGTCTCCGGCGCGGTGCCGAGCACGCCGCCGGCGGGGCCGTCGTTGTCGTTCGTCGCGGCGATGATGCCCGCGACGTGCGTGCCGTGGTCGCCGGCGCCGTTCGGCCGCCAGTCGCCGTCGTCGGTGGTGAAGTTCTCCGAGAGGTCGGCGTTGACGACGCCCGCGAGGTCGGGGTGGCTGTCGTAGACGCCGGTGTCCACGACCGCGACGCGGGTCCCCTCGCCTTTCGTCGTGTCGTGGACGGACTTGCCGCCGCCGGGCTTGTCCGTGAGGTCGTTGTTCACCTCCTGTACGCGCTTGTCCCACTGGTACTCGCTGTTGGACGGCGCGCCGTCGTGGTTGTGGCTGTTGGAACGCTCGCTGGCCTTCGGGCCGCCGTGTTCGACGGCCGGCCCCGCGTCGTCCAGTTGGACCGCGAGGTCGGGCGCCGTCGCGTCCGCGCCGGGGACGGCGTCGGGGTCGCCCCGGGCCGCGAGCAGGTCGATTTCGGAGATGTCGTGGACGACCTCCACGTCGTCGGGCACGTCGCTGCGGTCGACCTGCTGGAGGTCCACGAGGAACCGCTTGTCGTCACCGCTGCCCGCGGCCGCGGGCGTCACGCCGAGCGTCAGTCCCCCCACTGCGAGTCCCGCTCCCTTCAGGAAGCGCCGCCTGCTATGGTCTGTCATACCAGCAGTCACTAAATTACAGAGACAACATAAAGATTACCAAGTGTATTGAGTGATAATATTTGGCGTGCCGGAAGTCTACGAGCGTCGAACCGCGTCGAGTCGACCGGCGCTCGGCGGCGAGTACCCGCGATAGACTTTAGACCGCGCGCGGCCAACGCCGAGGTATGCCCTCATCCGGCGACTCGGACGCCGACGAAACCGTCCTCTCCCCGGACGAACTCGACATCGAGGCCCGCGAGGAGGTCGCCTCGATTGGGGAAGACCGGTACGTCATCGGCCCGGACGGCCCCCCGGACGCTCCCGAGACCGACGACGGCGACACGACCGACGACACGGCCACCGACGACCCCGCCGACGCCGGCCAGCCCGAGGCCGACCAGTCCGAATCCGACGAGCCCGAGGCCAACGATGCGCCCGAGCAGTCTTCTGGCGTCGAGGCGGCCGCAGCGGGGGAGATCACGGGCCGGGACGTGAAGCGGTGGCTCGTCGACGAGCTTGACGAGCACGACAGCGAGTACGCCTACCGCATCGCCGCCAAGTCCGGCGACTCCGTCAACCACCAGCAGCTCGCCACCGACGACATCGGCGCCGCGTTCGACGGCCTGCTCGTCTGGTACGCCCAGCAGGTCGCCGCCAGCACACCCGTCGACGAGGCGCTCGGCATCCTCCTCTCCGAGTCCAGCGTGCAGGCGCGGTACCCGACCTCGCGGCTCGTCGCGTACCTCCAAGCCCACGACCTCGGGCCCGAGGACTCCATCGCGGACCTCGTGGAGGCGGTCTCCGAGAACGACGGACTGGTGTTCCCGAAGCGCCAGTAGCCGCCCGGTTTTCCGCGCTGATAACCGCCGCGAAAGGGTTTTATCGGTGGTCGTCTGTCTCACAGCCATGATGAACCTAGAGGGCGGCGAGCGGCAGGGCGAAACGGCCGCCCACGTCGTCGAGTTCGAACTCGGGAACGAGGTCTGCGCCATCGACATCGACGCCGTGGACAGCATCGTCGAATCCAAGCAGGTCACGCGCGTGCCCCGGGCGCCCGACGCCGTCGAGGGCGTGATGGACCTCCGCGGCGAGACCACGGCCATCGTCGACCCCCGGGAGTTCCTCGCCATCGAGGGCGACCTCGCCTCCGACAATATTCTCGTGCTCGACCGCGCAGACGACAAGCAGAAGATCGGCCTGCGGGTCGCGGAAGTCACGGAGGTCTCGGACTACTCCGAGGCGCAGGTGGACACGGGCGACGACGTGAGCCGCATCGGCACCGCGGCCGTCGAGCGCGACCTCGTGAAAGGCGTCATCCGGAAGCTCGCCGAAGAACTCGGCGAAGACGACGACATCGAGGACGCGGAAGTGGACCTCGTGCTGTGGCTGGACATCGACCGCCTCATCGACGCGGTCGCCGACACCGAAAACGGCGACAATCAGCGCTGATAATCGGTGAGGAGGGTTTATTAGCCCCTTCCCCAAACGGAGGAAGCATGGCGAAGCAGGTCCTACTGGTGGACGACTCGGAGTTTATGCGGAACTTGCTCCGCGAGATTCTCGAAGAGGAGTTCGAAATCGCGGACGAGGCAGAGAACGGGGTCGAAGCCGTCGAGATGTACAAGGAGTACGACCCCGACCTCGTGATGATGGACATCGTGATGCCGATTCGTGACGGCATCGAGGCCACCTCGGAGATCAAGAACCACGACTCCAGCGCCCACATCATCATGTGCACGAGCATCGGACAGGAGGAGAAGATGAAGAAGGCCGTCAAGGCCGGCGCGGACGGCTACATCACGAAGCCGTTCCAGAAGCCCAGCGTCATGGACGCCATCTCGGACGTCTTAGCGGCATGACGAAGGCGCTGGTGGTCGACGACTCGCACTTCATGCGTACGGTCATCAGCGACATCCTCGAGGAGGGCGGCGTCGAAGTCATCGACACCGCGGCCAACGGCAAGCAGGCCGTCAAGAAGGTCGAAGAGCTCGACCCGGACGTGGTGACGATGGACGTGGAGATGCCGGAGATGAACGGCATCGAGGCGGTCGAAGCCGTGATGGACCGCCACCCGACGCCGATTCTGATGCTGTCCGCGCTGACCACCGAGGACGCCGACGCGACGCTGGAGGCGATGGAGAAGGGCGCCGTGGACACGTTCGCCAAGCCCGGCGGCACCATCTCCACGGAGCTGTCCGGGCACAGCGAGGAGTTGGTCGCGGCCGTCGAGGACGTCGCCGCGGCGGACCCGACGGCGGGCCACGACGTCCAGCAGTCGGCGCCGTCGACCAGTACGCCGGCGACCGACGCCGCGTACGTCGACAACCCCACGCTGCTCGTCGGGGCGTCCACGGGCGGCCCGAACGTCGTGGAGTCGATTCTGGGCGCGCTCCCCCGGGAGGCGGACTTCCGGGTGCTGGTCGTCCAGCACATGCCCGACCAGTTCACCTCGCGGTTCGCCAAGCGCCTCGACCAGAGCAGCGAGTACGACATCAAGGAGGCCGAGGACGGCGACCGCATCAGCGGCGGCGAGGGGCTGGTGGCGCGCGGCGACTACCACATGCAGGTGTCGGGGTACTCGAACGGCCGCCTCCGGGTGCGCCTCGACCAGAGCGAGCGCCGCCACAGCGTCCGGCCCGCCATCGACGTGACGATGGAGTCCGCCGCCGAGCACATCACCGACCCCCTCGTCGCCGTCGTGTTGACGGGGATGGGGACGGACGGCGCCGACGGCGTGCGCGCGGTCAAGGAGGCGGGCGGCGCGACGTTCGCGCAGGACGAGGCAACCAGCGCGGTGTTCGGCATCCCGGAGCGCGCCATCGAGACCGGCTGCGTCGACGAGGTGCTGCCGGCGGACCGACTCACCGAAGCAATCACCGACGCGATACGGAGGAGTACCTGAATGGACGACTACCTTGAAGCGTTCGTGCGCGAGGGCGAAGAACACGTAACGAATCTGAACAACGCGCTGCTGGAGCTCGAATCCGAGCCCGGCAACGAGGAGGCGATGGACGCCATCTTCCGGACCGCCCACACGCTGAAGGGGAACTTCGGCGCGATGGGGTTCGAGGACGCCAGTAACCTCGCTCACGCCGTCGAGGACTTGCTGGACGCGATGCGGCAGGGCGACCTCGAAGTGACGGGCGACCGGATGGACCGCATCTTCGAGGGCGTCGACGAGATCGAGGCGTGCCTCGACGAAATCGAGGCCAACGGCGAGGTCGAGCGCGACGTCTCCGACACCGTCGAGTCCGTCCGCGCGGTGCTCGACGAAGCCGGCGAGGAGGCCGGCGACGCCGCCGGCGGGGACGAAGAGACAGCCGGCGACGCCGCCGGCGGGGACGAAGAGACAGCCGGCGACGCCAGCGGTGACGGGGACGACCTCGACGTCGACCCGTTCGCAATCGTGGACCGCGAGACGGTCGCGGCCGTCGACCGGCGCGTCTTCCACGTCCACGTGGACATGGGCGACTCGCAGATGAAGGGCGTCGACGGGATGTTCGTGCTGGAGGCCGCCCAAGAGGAGTTCGACCTGCTGGGCACCGACCCGAGCCCGGACGCCATCAACGACGGCGACTACGACGACGGCTTCGACCTCGTGGTCGCCAGCGACGTGGCGGACGTGGCCGCGACCGTCCACTCGTTCCCGAAGCTCGACGACGCGACGGTCACCGAACTCACCGACGCCGCCGGCGCCGAGTCGGAAGCCGGCGGAGAAGCCGGTGACGCCGAAGAAGACGCGAGCGCCGAGTCCGCGGACGTAGAAGCGAGCGAAGCGGCGTCCGATACGGCGTCCGCCAGCGCCGACGACGGTGACGAGGGAGACGAGGACGACGAGGACGACGGCGATTCGCCGATGGCGTCCACGGACACGGAGATTCAGTCCGTGCGCGTGGACGTCGACCAGCTGGACGAGCTGCACGGGCTCGTCGAACAGCTCGTGACCACGCGCATCAAGCTCCGCCGCGGCATGGAGGGCAGCGACCGGCAGGTCGACGACGAGCTCGACGAGCTCGACAAGATCTCCGCGAGCCTCCAAGACACCGTGATGGACATGCGGCTCGTCCCGATGAAGAAGATCGTCGGGAAGTTCCCGCGGCTCGTCCGCGACCTCGCGCGCGAGCAGGACAAGGAAATCGAGTTCGTCGTGGAGGGCGACGACGTGGAACTCGACCGCACCATCCTCACGGAGATCAGCGACCCGCTGATGCACCTCCTGCGCAACGCCGTCGACCACGGCATCGAGCCGCCCGAAGAGCGGGAGGCCAACGGCAAGGACCCCGAGGGGACGGTGACGCTGTCCGCGGAGCGCAACCGCGACCAAGTCATCATCGAAGTGCGGGACGACGGCGGCGGTATCGACCGCGAGCGCGTCCGCGAGAAGGCCGTCGAGAAGGACGTGATGAGCCGCGAGGAGGTCGACGAGCTCACCGACGCGGAGGTCGAGGACCTCGTCTTCCACCCCGGCTTCTCCACGAACGACGAAGTGACGGACGTCTCCGGGCGCGGCGTCGGGATGGACGTCGTCCGCGACACCGTCAGCCGGCTCGACGGCTCGGTGTCGGTGTCCAGCGTCCCCGGCGAGGGGACGACGTTCACGATGACGCTGCCGGTGACGGTGGCCATCGTGAAGGTGCTGTTCGTGGAGAGCGGCGGCGAGGAGTACGGCATCCCCATCAAGACCGTCGACGAGATCTCGCGGATGAAGCCCGTGAAGACCGTCGACGGCGAGGAGGTCATCACGTACGACGAGACGGTCTACCCGCTCGTGCGGCTCGGCGACGCGCTGAACGTCCCCGAGGAGACCCGCGAGGACGACGGGATGCTCGTCCGCATCCGCGACACCGAGCGGCAGGTCGCGGTCCACTGCGACGACGTGCGCGGCCAAGAGGAGGTCGTCGTCAAGCCCTTCGAGGGCATCCTCTCCGGGATTCCGGGGCTGTCGGGCGCGGCCGTCCTCGGCGAGGGCGACGTGGTCACCATCCTCGACGTGTCGACTCTCTAACCATGAGCACGATGATAGACATTCGGCGGTTACAGACGGTGAACGAACTCGCCCGCGAGGGCGCCTCGACGGTCGCGGACAACCTCAGCCAGCTCACCGGGGTCGAGACGGAGATGGAAATCACGAAAATCAACGTCCTCGACGTCGAAGACCTCGGCGCCCACCTCGGCAACCAGAAGCAGGTCGGCGTCAACGTCCCCCTGACGGAGAAGCCGTACGGCTCCGTGCTCGTGCTGTTCGACGACGCGAGCGCGCGCCGCGTCGCCTCCACGATGATGGGCGGCATCGACAGCGACGGCGGCGCGTACAGCGACATGGAGCGCTCCGCGATTCAGGAGGTCGGTAACATCATGACCAGCGGGTTCATCGACGGCTGGGCGAACGTGCTCGGGCGCACCATCGACATCTCCACGCCGAACCTCTTCCGGGCGTCCGGCGACGACATCGTCGCGCACTGCGTCGACCCGGGCGAGCACGAGATCGCGATGGTGTTCGACGCGACGCTGTCGGCGCCCGACGCGGACATCGAAGCCAAGATCTACTCGTTCCCGGACATCGAGGAGTTCGTCGCGATGATAAACAGCATCTGATGCGCGTCGACCTCGACTCGCTGGCGTCGTTCAGCCACACTGGCGCTGAAGGCGGCCGGCGCGCGGCCGACGCGCTCGAAACGCTGACCGGCGTCCCCGCGCACTGCGAGCTCTCGCGGACCACGCTCGTGGACGCCGACGGGCTCGCGGCGTTCCTTGGGGACGTGGCGACCCGCATCGCGGTGCCGTTCGACGGCGCGCTCGCCGGCCGCGCGCTCGTCTCCTTCGAGAAGCCGTTCGCGGCGCGCGTCGCCGAGGAGACCGGAATGGGGGGCGGCGCGCTCCCCGAAGTGGCGAACATTCTCACCAGCGGGTTCGTCGACGGCTGGGCCGAGGACGCCGACGGCACAATCGACATCCAGCCGCCCGAGCCCGCCGACGACGAGTCCCTCGTCGGGGACGCCGCGGTCGCGGACGGCGCGGCGTTCGTCTTCGAGAGCCACGTCCGCCTCGCGGGCGTCGACGGCATCTGTCGGTTCGCGGTGCTGCCCGCGGCCGACGAGTTCGTCGACTACCTCGGAGGCGACGACTCACTGTCGCCGGACGCGCTGGCGGCGTACGCGCAACTGACTGCCACCAGCGCGGACGCGGTCGCCGACCACCTCGGTGCGATGACGGGGATCGACCCGAATGCTGTGGAGTCGCACTTCGACTTCGTGCCCGTCGAGGACGTGCCGTCGCTGCTCGACGACGCCGCCTACGAGGGGGCGGTCTTCGAGAGCGACGGCCCCGTCCGCACCGTGCTCGCGGTGCTGTTCGACGAGGACGAATCGGGCGCGGTCGCGGACGCGCTCGTGCCCGGCAACGACCCGGACCCGGCGCTCGCGGAGAGCGCCATCGCGGAACTCGGGAACGTCACCGCCAGCGGCGTCCTCGACGGCTGGGCGAACGCGCTCGACACCACCATCGACGTCTCCACGCCCTCGCACGTCCACGACGACGGCCGCGCGGTCCTCGATACCGTCGCCGCGGCGTACGGCCGCCACGCCGACACCGTCGCGGTCGTGGACGCCACGGTCGCGCTCAGCGACGACCTCACGTGTCGCGTGTGCGCGTTCCCCAGCCCGGAGGACGCCGACACCGTCGCGGAAATCGCGGGCGCGCTGTCGGCGGGCGACGCCGACCCCGAGCTCCCGCCCGAGTACGGGGGTGGGGAGTCGTGAGCAGCGAGACGCGGAAGGCCCGCGTCAGCGTCGCCGACTGGCGGGTGACCGACGGCGACGACACGCTCGTCACCAGCGGCCTCGGTTCCTGCGTCGCGGTCGCCGTCTACGACGAGGGCGCCGCGGTCGGCGGGCTGCTGCACGCGATGCTGCCCGCCGCGCCGTCGCCCGCGGAGACGCCCGCGAAGTACGTCGACTCCGGGCTCGACGAGATGCTCGCGGCGATGTACCGCCGGGGCGCCGACCCCGACAGCGTCGCCGCGAAGCTCGTCGGCGGCTCCGCGATGCTCGACATCTCCGTCGGGGACGCCATCGGCGACCGGAACGTCGAAGCCGCCGAGCGCGCGCTCGACGACGCCGGGATTCCGCTGCTCGCCTCGGAGACGGGCGGCAGCACGGGCCGGTCGGTGACCTTTTCCCCGACGAACGGTGACGTACGGATAGACCGCGTCGACGGGGTGGACGTGATTTGACAGAGTTCGAAGACCTACTGGAGTTCGTGGAGCGCGAGACGACGTTCGCCACCAGCTACTACGACGACGCCTACCTCGACCGCCGCGTCTCCGCGCGCATGCGCCGCCGGGACGCCGACACGTACGCGGAGTACCTCGACGTGCTCCGCGAGGACCCCGACGAGCGCGCGGAACTGCTGGACACGCTCAGCGTCAACGTCACGCAGTTCTTCCGCGACAACAAGGTGTGGGCCGCGCTCGAAGACATTCTCGTGGAGACCGCCGAACAGCAGTCCTCGGTGTCCGTCTGGTCGGCCGCGTGCGCCGACGGCCGCGAGCCGTACTCCATCGCGATGCTCGCGCTCGACGCCGGCCTCTCCCCGCGGAACATCGACATCCTCGCCACCGACATCGACGAGGACGCTCTCGACCGCGCCCGCCAAGGCTTCTACCAGAGCACGCGCACCGCGGACATCCGCGAGCAGCTCGGCTTCCTCGACGACCCGATGGCGTACGTCGAGGAGCGCGGCGACGACGGGTTCGTCGTCGCCGACCACGTCAAAGAGCTCGTGACCTTCGAGCGCCACGACCTCATCACCGACGACCCCAAGTCCGGCTTCGACTTGGTGTGCTGTCGGAACGTCTGCATCTACATCGACAAGCAGTACAAGCGCCCCATCCTCGACACCGTCAGCGCCTCCCTGCGGCCGGGCGGCCACCTCGTCCTCGGGCAGACCGAGACGCTCCCCAGCGGCGTCAAGGAGCGCTTCGAAGCCGTGGACCCCCGCATCCGCATCTACCGGCGGCTCCCCGAAGACGACTCCGCCGAGGAGTAACGCTTATTCTACCTGACTGACCAACTACTGGTAACTGAGGGGGTTATGTCGGAATCAGCAATCGCGGACTTCGTCACGTCGTTCATTCCCGACACGGCCACGCACGCCGAACCCGTGCGCGGGCGCGTCGTCATGAGCAAGCGCCGCATCGTGCTCGCCACGGACAGCGACCGCGTCACCATCCCCCTCGAAGGCGTCTTCGACGTCCAACACGACACCGCGCCCGGCGACCTCGCGGAGTTCTTCGACGACACCGTCACCGTCGCCTACGAGCGCGACGGCGAGCGCCACGTCGCCGTCATCGAGGGCGCCGGTGACACCGTCGAGCGGTTCGTCATCCTCGTCTTCAAGGGGCTGCTGAACGGGTCGAAGGTCCACGTCAAACACCCCGCGCGCCGCGGCGGCCGCGTCACCGACCGGCCGTTCGAGTCGGGGGCGCTGTCGGTCTCCCCCGGCACCGTCGGAATCCGCGGCACCGACGCCGCCATCGACATCTCCACGGTCACGCACTTCGAGCGCGTCGAGCGCGAACTCGGCGGGACCACGCGCCCGCTGCTCTCCGTGCGCCACATGGACTCGACGGGCGCCGTCACCACCGAGCTCGCGCTCGACTCCGGCCGAGAGATGAACCTCCTTGGGCGCTTCATCCGCCTGCGGTACACCCACCTCAAGCAGGACCTCGGCGACGTAGAACTCACGGACGAGGAGATCGAGGCGCTGGTCGCCATCTACTCCAGCGGCCCGAGCGCCAACCTCGCCACCGTCCTCGGCGTCGACGCCAGCCAGCTCACGATGCTGCTCAACGACCTCATCGGGAAAGACCTCGTGCGCGACGACGACGGCGTCAACCTCACGTCGATGGGCCGGGCCGCGGTCAGCGAGCACATCGAAGACGTCAACATGTAGCCGGCGTCGGTAGTTTCAATTGCGTCGTTCCAGAACGCCCTCTCGATGGACGAGCGGCAGCACTGGGGGGAGCCCTGTTACGACAGCGTCGGGTGGCCTCGCGTATCCGAGGACAGCAATCTCTTGTATCGCGTCGAGGACGGGTCGTGGGCGCTGACGTTCGTCTCGACGGTCGTCGCGGGGACCGCCGGGACGCTCGCCTACGAGCTGCTCGAGCCGATGGTACAACGGAAGCTCCGGGAGCGTCGGTCGCTCTCTGCCGAGGACGTACACGAGCGCGTTGCACAACTCGAAGACCTGATTCCGTTCGTCGGGACCGCAGACGTGTTCCTCGGGCAGCGGCGGCCGTGGATGGCCGACAAGTTCGAGGGCGTCCGGGAGTTCCTCAACGACCTCGGCGACCGGCCCGAGGACGAGCTCTACGACCTCGACCAGATTGCTGGCTACTCCACGAACGAACTGCTCCAGACGCTCGACTTCCTCGTCACGACGAATCTCGCGCTCCACGACGAGGGGCCGGTGGACGTGTTCTCGGACTCGACGCTCGAAGTCGACTTCGGACGCGACCTCATCGCCATCGGCGGCCCAATTTCGAACCACTACACGCGGAACCTGATGTACGGCGACCACGTGGACCTCCCGTACCGCTACGACCTCAACCCCGACGACGGCAGCGACGACATCGCCGACATCCCGCCGACCGAACTCCGGGAGCTCGGCCTGACCGACGAACGCGGCTTCGACGAGCGACCGAACTGGCGGCTCGTCGACCGGAACGGGAACCTCCCGCGCATCCGCAACCGGGCGACGAAACCGATGCGGCGGAACGGCGTATGGAAGCAGGACTACTTCACAATCATCAAGGCGCCGAACATCCACCCGTCGGCACGCAAACGAGTCGGCACCGAGACGTACAGCCTCGTGCTCTCGGGGTGCCACGGGCTCGGAACCCGGGCCGCTATTCGGGCGCTCCAGACCGAGCACGTCCTCGACACGCTCGACGAGGAGGCCGGCGACGGCTTCTTCCAAGCCATCGGGAGCGTCAAGCAGCCCGAGTCGGGCGCCATCGACGCCGACCGCATCGTCGTGGAGCCGGAACACGTCGAACTGCTCGACGTCTGAACGTGACGGAACTTCTATTCGTCCGGTGGCCGACCGTCGAAACAGATGCAGGTACAGGTCACCACCGACGGCGCTGACGGGACATGCGAGGACCTCGCGGGGCACGCCGGCGACTGTGCGTGGGTTCTCGACGGCGCTAGCGGCGCCGTTCGCGCCGGCGTCACGGACGCACCCTCGGACGGCCGCTGGTACGTGGAGCAGCTCAACGACTTCCTCAGAGCCAACTGCGACGCCTCGACTCCGCTCCCGGAGGTACTGCGCCGCGGCGTCGAGACGGTCGCGGGCCGCTTCCTCGAACTCCCGGGAGCGTCCGACCTCGACCGCGTCGAACAGCCCCTCGCGGCGGGCGCGGTCGTGCGCGAACGCGAAGGCCACGTCGAGTTCCTGCTGTCGGCAGACTGCAGTATCGCCGTCCAGCGCCCGAGCGGAGCCGTCGAACCAATCCTCGGTGACGGCCCCCGGGAACTCGACGCGCGCGTTCTCGACGCCATCCGGCGACTGGAGCGCGAGGACGGATTGACCCACGAAGAAGCCAGAGACCGCACTCGGGAGGCCATCGTCGACAACCGCAGGCAGTTGAACACGCCCGGCGGCTACTGGGCGCTGTCGCTGACGTCGCGCGCAGTCGACCACGCCAGAGGCTCGACGCTGGACGTCGAGGACGTCGAACGAATCGCCCTGTTCTCCGACGGGCTCGAACGACTGTTCGAGTCCTACGACGCGATGTCCTACGAGTCGCTGTTCGAGTTCGCCGCCGGCGGCAACCTCGACCGCCCGTTCGAGCTGCTGCGCGAGGTCGAGGCCAGCGACCCGAACTGCTCGACGCACCCGAGAATCAAACCCAGCGACGACGCCGCGCTCGCAGTCGTCGAGTTCGAGTAGCGCGGCCAGTCGAAGGAAAGTATATTTGCGCGCTCGCGCAAGTGCGGAAACACATGCGGGGATTAGACGGAGCGGCCGCAGTGGTGACGGGCGGCGCCGGTCCGAACATCGGGAGTGCCACCTCGGAAGCGCTCGCGGACGCCGGCGCCCACGTGGTCGTGCTCGACGTCGACGAGGACGCCGGGGAACGCACTGTCGACCGAATCGAGGACGACGGAGGGACCGCGAGCTTCGTGCACTGTGACGTCTGCGACCCGGCGGAACTCTCCGAGACCATCGACGCCATCGCGGCCGAACTGGGCACGGTAGACGTGCTCGTCAACAACGCGGGCGGGGCTGCGGGCCTCACCATCGAGGAGATCGACCCCGAGACGTTCGACCAGAACGTCGACGTCAACCTCAAGTCGGCGTTCTTCGCCACCCGTGCCGCGCTCCCGCACCTCCGCGACAGCGGCGGGAGCGTCGTCTTCGTGTCGACGATAAACGCCTGTCTTGGCGGCTTCAGCGAGGTCGCGTACGCGGCCGCGAACGCCGGCCTCCACTCGCTGGCCGAGACGCTCACGGCCGACCACGCCGGAGACGGCGTGCGGTTCAACGTCGTCGCGCCCGGCTCCGTCGTCGGGGACTCCGAGACGTGGCAGCGGCGCGAAGCCGACTCCCCGGGGATGCTCGACCGCCTCGCGGACCTCTACCCGGTCGGCCGGTACGGGGAACCCGACGACGTGGCCGACGCCGTGACGTTTCTCGCGTCCGAGCGTGCCGAGTGGATTTCGGGCGTGACGCTCCCCGTCGACGGCGGCCTCGCCGCCACGGGCGGGCTGCCCGGCGGCACGTGGTGGGACTCGATATAAGCGGTTACTCCTCGTTGATGGCTTCGCTGGCGATGTTCCGGCCGCGCGTCTTCATCGTGACCTCGCGGCGCTTGCGCACTTCCTCGAGAACGTCGACCTCGATGAGCCGCTCGAAGATGGACTCGACTTCGTCGACGTCCATCCCGAGGAAGTCCGGAATCTCGAACGACGACACGCCCGAGTACAGCGCCATCAGCACGCGCTTCTCGGTCTCGGAGAGGTCGACCGCGCCCTGACTCTTCTCGGCCTCCTTCGTCAACAGCGACTCCAGAATCGAGCACGTGTGCGAGTCGCTGGAGAAGTACGTCTGCACGCTCGTGTCCTCGACGGTGTGCTCGACCTTCAGCACGGGGCTCTTCTCGCCCTGCACGTCCAGCGACGCCGCCTCCGCGGAGCCGACGTCGTCTAAGTCCACGGAGACGAACGACCCGCTCTGCATCGCCACGCTCAGCTGGCTCTCGTCGACCTTGATTCGCGCTCGCTCGAAGGACTCGTCCTGCACGACCCCGCCCTTCACTGCGGGGTGTTTCACGAGCAGCTCCGTCTGGTCGAGCAGCGCGCCGTAGAGCTTGGTCTCGAACTGCTCGGTGTTCTCGCCCATCGAGACCAACACGACGCTCTCGGAGTTCATCCGGATGCTCACGTAGTCGCTGACCTGCGCGACCGTCTGGTTGACGTCGTGGCGGCCGCTGAGCCCCGACACTTCCGATAGCGGGAGGCTACGCTTCCCGTCGTTGCCGGCGAGGACGACGCGCTTGTTCGACAGGAGGATGCGGCCGTTCGTCCACTCGGCGTCTTTCATCCGCCGGCCGTCCTTGACCGCCTGCAGGAACTTCCCCGCGCCGTCGGCAATCTTGTATTCGGACTCGCTCATTCCGTCTCTCCGTGCGGACGTGCGGGCGTCCCAACCCCGTCGCTTGCGTGCCGGCCCGACGCGTCCGTACTCATTACTTGCGGAACTTATTCCGCTGGCGCATATAACGTTTTGCGTGCGATTCTCGGATTTGAAATCGGGCCACGGGAGCGGGGCGTGGTCGCGTCACCGCGGGTCAGGAGTGGCCGCCGAGCTTCGAAATCGCGGAGAACGCCCGGCGGCGGACCTCCGCGTTCTCGGTCTCGTCGACGAGCTTCTCCAGCCGCTTCCGGGAGCGCTCGCCGCCCACCTTCCCGAGCGCGAATGCCGCCATCGCGGTGGCGTCCTCGCCGTACTCGTCGGCCTCGATAACCTCCAGCAGCGCCGTCTCGACCATCCGCCCGCCGATTTCCGCCAACCCCGTCGCCGCGAACTGCGAGATGAGGTCGTCATCCTCGCCGAGCACGTCCCGCAGCGCCTCCACGGCGTCCATCTTCGTGGACTTCGCGCCCGCGACGCGGCCCAGCATCCACACCGCGTTCCGGCGCTGGTGAATCTGGGTGCCCTCCTCGATGATTTCCACCAGCGACGCCACGATGGAGGGGTCGCTGCGCGCCGCCATCCGGTCGACGATGGTCTCGCGGAGCTCGTGGCTGCGGTCCGGCGGCACGTTCGACAGAATCTCGATGAGCGAGAACACCGCTGCCCGGCGCACGAGGTCGCTCTCGTCGCCCAGCCGCTCGACCAGCGCGTCCACCGGCTTCGCGTTCTCGAACTGCCCGAGCGAACTCACCGCGGTCCGACGCATCTCCTCGCTGTCGTCGTCGACGACCTGCAGCAGTCCCTGCAGCGCGGTCGGGCCGTTCAGTCGCCCGAGCGACTCCGCGGCCTCCCGGCGCACGCCCAGCGGCTGTCCCTCCAAGTGGTCGACGAGGACGCCCGCGACCGCCGGGTCGCCGACGCGACCCAGCGCGCGCGCAATCCGGGCGCGGACCTCCGCCTCCGGTTCGGCCTGCAGGCGCTGGGCCAGCGGCCTCGCCGCGTCCTCGACGCCGAGCAACCCCAACACGTTCGCCGACGCCATCCGCAGCTCGACGGTTTCGGCGTCCAGGCTCTCCACGAACGCCTCGGCCTGCGCCCACGTCGCGCCCGACTCCGGGATCGACTGCCCCAGCCCCTTCATCAGGGCTTCCACGGCCTCCTGTTGGGTGAGCGCGTCGATAGCGGCCGCACGGACCGTCGGGTGCTCGTCGCTCATCGCCTCCACGAGCGCGTCCAATCCCTCCGACCCCAGCTCGTCGAGGTTCCCGAGAATCTCGGCTGCGCGGCGCCGAACCGTCTCCTTCTCGCTCTCCCGCAGCAGTTCGACGAGCTTCTCGACGTCCCCGGAGCGTTCGAGCCCGTACAGCGATGGCACTACCCGAACTGTACGGTGAGAACGTATAAGTCGGTGTTGGTGGTGTCCCGCCTCCCGCTCGTCTCTCGGCTCGCGTTCCGACAGCTCGAAGCCGCGTGTGGACGACGCGAACGGGTACCCAAGGGACATATACCCGCAGTCGCCTATCCGGGCGCATGAGCGAAGACGACTCGGCGGACACGGCCCCCGCTGGGAGCGGTGACGGGGACGACTCGGTTCTCGGCGTCTCTCGGCGAACGGTCGTCGTCGGTGCGGCGGGCATCGGTCTCGGTTCGGTGCTCGGTGTCGGGTACGCCGTCCTCGGCGGTTCAGACGAGCCCCAGAACCGAAGTATCGAACCGAAGCAGCCCAACGACGACGGAAAAGCGTCGCTCGCGGAGCTCCACTACATCCTCGAGAACAGCGGCGCAGAGAACGCCCGCCTCGACGTCACCGAGTTCGTCTACCAGCCCGACGACGACGCCGTCCGCGTCTCGTACCGGACGCGCGCAGACGATGTCGAAGACGTCCCGCCGCAACGCCAGCACATCCGGGAGGTCGGCCAGATGGTCCGCATGTACGCCGAGTACGTCTCGCAGGGCGGCGAGAAAGCCGACGTCGTTCACGCCCACATCCAGAACCCCAGCGAGCCCGCGGAGCAGCCGGACGGCTATCTCGTGCGCCGCGAGTGGGTCGAGAAGTACAACAGCGGCGAGTGGGACGGAAACGAGACCCTGAACACCGTGTTCGGCAGTTCCTACACGGACGAGGCGCTCGCTAACGAGACCGCCGGCAACTCGACGACCGCCGAACCGACGAACACCTCCGAATAACGCGCGACGTCTCGCTGCCCCTTCTGCCGTCGCTGTCGCTGTTCGACGTCGTCGCGCGCAAAGAATGAAAACCGCGAGCGGAACCGATTACAGCTGAACCGTGCTGCCTTCGTCGCCGACGAGCGAGTCGGGCATCTGGAGGTTCACGTAGCGCTGCGAACCGGACTCCGTCGTGATGGTCAGCTCGACGTTCGCGCTCTCCTGGAGCACACCGAGCTTGCTGTTGTCGTAGCCCTCGCCGGGGTTCAGGGAATCCCCGATGGATTCGCCGACCTCGCGGTCGTCAGCGAAGTCAGTTGCACTGGCGTTGTACGCCTGCTGGAGCGGGATGATGAGCTCGTAGCGGTCGCTCTCGGAGGTCATCACCGTGTCTTCGCTCTCGGCGGTGATCTGGCCGACGAAGTAGGCCGAATCACCGTTGTCGCCGGGCTCGATGATGGCCTCACCGGACGCGTTCGTGACGATCGGCGAGTCGGCCTCGGTCGCGTGAACGAGGTTCGCGAACGAGTCTCCGCCCACGTACTGGATGGAGAGGCCCGCGAGGTCGATGTCAGCCGCGCCGGGGGACTTCTGGACGGCGAGCGTGACGGTGTGACCCACGGGGTCGCTGATACTCGAGTTGTTGAACGTCGTGAAGTTCTGGTCGACGGACTGGTCCGTCGTGTTCACGATGGTCGGCGCGTCGGCGTCGGTCTCCGAGATCTCGGCGACCGAACCGATGACGTTGATGTTGTTTGCGACTTGGTCGGTGCTGTCTTGGCCGGTGTCCTCGGCTTGCGTCTGGAGGACGCCGGCCGTGTTGATGAGGACGCCAGCGGCGATTGCGGCGACCAGGACCATCGCGATGAACACGATGAGTGTCCCAATCCCCACC
>Ga0207770_100485_pt1 | contig 18373 bp, 19 predicted proteins | sample A23E2SouthBayCA_FD_187729 | JGI IMG/M metagenome (GOLD analysis project Ga0207770, IMG submission 187729) | Aerobic enrichment media microbial communities from Eden Landing Ponds, California, USA - A23 E2 (SPAdes) | ecosystem: Environmental > Aquatic > Marine > Unclassified | place: Emeryville... | reverse complement strand
GACGAGCCGAAACCGCAGGTCTGGGTGTACGACCTCGAACTCGGTGGGGACGCCCGGCAGGTCACCGACCGCGAGCACGGTGTGCGGGACTTCGACTGGGGTCCCGAGGGCGAGCGGGTCGTGATCGCCGCGCGGGACCCGACCGACGAGGAAGAAGACTACCTCGACCAGCGCGAGGAGGGTGCCCCCATCGAGACCGAGCGCCTCCAGCACAAGTTCGACGGGCAGGGCTGGCTGGATACCGTCACCACCTACCTGTTCGTCGTCGACGTCGAAACTCGTGAGGTCGAACGGCTCGACGGCGCCTCCGGCCGGGGGATCTTCGACGCGTCGAGCGGCCCCCAGCCCGCCTGGCACCCTGCGGACGACCGGATCGCCTTCGTCGCCTACCACGGCGACGATCCCGACGACACCTACGTCCGGGACGTCCACGTCGTCGACGCCGGGACGGGAGAGGTGGAGCGACTGACCGACGGCGAGCACGCCGCCAGCGGGCCGACCTGGAGCCCCGACGGCGAGCGTCTCGCGTTCACCGCCGGGCGACCGGACAACTGGTACGTCCCCACGGACGTTCGCGTGCTCGACCCCGCCACGAGCGAGCACGTCGCGCTCACGGCGGGACTCGACCGGACGCTGTCCCGGGGTGGTGGCCCCGCCTGGCTCGACGACGAGACCCTCCTCGCGGGGGTCGGCGACGAGGGCTGGTCACGGTTCGTCCGCCTCGACGCGGGCGGGTTCGGCCCGGGCGACGGCGAAACTGACGGCACGGAGCGTAACGACGAGCGCTTCGAACGCGTCTTCGACCGCCAGCGTCGCGACGAGAGCCACGAGGCGTTCGACGCCGACGGCGGGACCCTCGCGGCAGTCAGGAGCCACCCCACGGAGGGCGCGGACCTGTACGCGCTGGACGCCGCCGACCTCGATTCCGGCCCCAACGACCCGGACCCGCGGCGGCGACTCACCGACCTGAACCCCGACCTCCTGGCCGACTACGACCACCCCGGGTTCGCGCGATTCACCTTCGAGAGCGACGACGGCACCGAGATCGAGGGGCTGGTCCACTACCCACCGTCGGTCGACCCCGACGACCCCGACCCCCACCCCACGCTCCTGTGGATCCACGGCGGTCCGATGAGCTACGACACACCCCGGTTCCGGTTCCAGACCGCCTACTGGACGACGCGTGGATACGTCGTCGCGAACGTCAACTACCGCGGGTCGACCTCCTACGGGCGGGACTTCTCGGAACAGCTCAGGGGCGTCTGGAACACCCTGGAGGTCGAGGACCTGCTGGCGGGCGTCGACGCCCTCGAATCGGGGGGCTGGGCCGACCCCGACAGGCTGTTCGTCGGCGGTTTCTCCCAGGGCGGGGTCAACACGGCCTACGTCCTCACTCGCACGGACCGCTTCCGGGCGGGCGTCGCCGAACACGGCGTCTACGACATGCGTTCCTCGTTCGGGACCGACGACTCACACAAGTGGTTCGAACACGACTTCGGCCTGCCCTGGGAGAACCCCGAGGCCTACGAGGCGGCCTCCTCCATCGACGACGTCGACGCCATCGACACGCCCCTGTTGCTCACCGCGGGGGAAAACGACTGGCGGTGTCCGCCCACCCAGTCCGAGCAACTGTACCGCTCGCTCCGGAAACGGGGCGTCGATTCGAAACTCGTCGTCTACCCCGACGAACACCACAACATCGGTGACCCCGACCGGGCGGTCCACCGACTCGAAACTATCGACGAGTGGCTGGCACGCCACGACCCCGGGCGCGAACCCCGAGACAGCGAAGCGTGACCGACCGCAGGAGTCAGAACGCGTACGCCAGCACGTAGACGAACCCCGAGCCGACCATCATGAACACCATGATCAGCGTGATGATCTGCTGGCGGTTCAGCTCCGTGAGCTTCATACCCGGGGTAGCGTGCGCCCGGATTTAGGCGTTGTGCCCCCTCGACGGGTTGTCGGTCCCGCAGGTCGACCGCCGCGAGTTCGAGGAGGTCGAACCCGGATCCGGCTGCTGGAACACGGCGTCAGCGCGACGGTGATACCCTGCATGGACCGTCCGGTCAGCCCTGCGTGGGACTGGTGACCCGGGTCGGTCCCGGGTCGGCGGCGACGGCCTCCCGACGGGAGGCGGCGAGCGCCTGTTCGACCTCCGGGACGAGTCCCTCGTAGGCCACGGCGGCGTCACTGTCGGGTGCGGTCCGCACCAGCGGTTCGTCGCCGGCGAGTTTCGGTGCGTCCGGAATCGAGCCCAGCAGCGACTCGCCGACCGCTTCGGCGGTGGCGACGGCCTCGGCCGCCGCGTCGACGCGCGTGACCACTGTCCCGGGGACCGTGCCGTCGACGTGGCGGACCATCTCGGCCGTCTTGGCCGTGTCGGTCGCGGCGACGGCGACCGAACCCGTTCGAGGCACGACAGGGGGGCGAACAACGGGCTTTTGACCCGCGGCGCACAACGACGGGTCGATGAGTACTTCGGTCGCGGACAAACTCGACGCCGCGCGGGCCGACCTCGCGGAGCGCGACGGCGTCCTGGTCGCCTTCTCGGGTGGGGTGGACTCGAGCGTCGTCGCCGCCATCGCCCACGACGCGCTGGGCGAGGACGCGGTCGCCTGCACGGCGAAGAGCGAGACCCTGCCCGCCGCCGAACTCGACGACGCACGCCGGGTCGCCGAGGAGATCGGCGTCCGTCACGAAATCGTCGAGTTCTCCGAACTCGACAGTCCACAGTTCGTCGAGAACGACGGCGACCGGTGCTATCACTGCCGCACCATGCGACTGGGCGCGATGTTCGACCACGCGAAGGAACTCGGCATCGACGTCGTCTGTGACGGCACCAACGCCTCGGACCCCGGCGAGGGCCACCGACCCGGCCTCCGCGCTGTCGACGAACTCGACGCCTACTCACCCCTGCTGGAACACGGCATCGCCAAGTCCGAGGTCAGGGAGATCGCCGACCAGTACGGCCTCTCGGTCGCGGACAAACCATCGATGGCCTGTCTCTCCTCGCGGATCCCGACCGGCCTGGAGGTCACGGAGGAACGGCTCACCCGCATCGAGAAGGCAGAGCAGGTCCTCAGGACGTGGGGCTTCGAGCAGTTCCGCGTGCGCGACCACGACGGCATCGCCCGCATCGAGGTCGGCGAGGACGAACTCGAGGCCGCACTCGACCCCGACTTCGCCGCCGCCGCCCGCCAGCACATCGGCGACCTGGGGTTCGACCACGTCACGCTCGACCTGGCCGGGTATCGCACCGGCAGTGTGAGCCCCGAGAACGAGGAGAGCGAGACGGAAGACGCCGACGACGAACCGCTCGTCGAGAACGTCTTCGACACCGACTACCCCACCGCAGACGAGGTCTGACTGGCGCGTTTTTTGGTGGTATCGCGGTCGTTCGAGTTACCGCTGTGGCGCGCGCCGTCGCGCCGCTCGTGGCGCGACGGAAGCGCGAGGGACGAGGAGCGCAGCGCAGCGAGCACCGCAGTCGGTTGGGGAGGGGTGTGGCCTGCGGTCGCAGTGCGGTCGCGGGGCGGTGTGGTCCCTGGTGGACTGAAAGGGCGAGGCGCGCTCGGGGGGAGCGAAGCGACTGGAGTCGCTGAGCGGGTACTATCCGACTGAGCGGAGCGAGGGGGGATATCCCGCTCAGCGGCCGCGAGCGGGTCGAGGGCTTTCGGCGAATATCGTCGCGTGTGGTCACGTCTACAGCTAGCGAGCAGACACGAAACACAGTTACACACCGACCCGATCGAACTCAGTAGGCGTAGTCGGTATCGACGGCCTGGGCAGAGCGGACGAGTTCGGCGACGGCGTCACGGTGTTGCATCAATTCGATCGTCGACCCCTCCAGGTCCAGCGGGCCACCCATCACCGCCGAGGTGAGTTCGATCTCGTCTTCGAGGAGGTCCTTCCAGACCGAATACGGCCCCCGCAGTGCGAAGTCGTAGTCGGCGTCCCTGTCGAACCCGCGTGCGGCGACACAGGCGCCATCAGAGACGACGACGGTGAGCGCGACCGGCTGGCCGTCGTAGTCCTCGTCGGGCAGGATCTCGAAGCGGAACGTGGCCTCGAAGCCGCCGGCGACTTCCGAAAAGCGTCCGCTGTTGACTCGCTCCTGTAGCCGCTCGGCCCACTCGTCGGCCTCGTCGGGCAACGTCACTCCCATTGGGGGCCCTCTGGGTGGTTCCGGCTTTGGTGTTTCGACTCCGGGATTTCGATTCGTCGCCAGGAGGGGTCGATCCGAGTGAGTCGGCGGTACGACTGTCCGCTGAAAACGCTCGACCCGCTCGCTAGCAGTTGGCGCGACCACCGATTCACTCTCCCGTTGAAAGCCCTCGCCCCGCTCGCGGCCGCTGAGCGGGATATCCTCGCTCCGCTCGGATGGTGGCCCGCTCAGCGACTCCCCTCCGGCGCGAGCGGGTCTCGCCCTTTCAGTCCGCCAGGACCACACCGCCCCGCGACCGCACAGCACCGCGCCACACCCCTCCCCAACCGATTCGCTCACCCCGTTCGCGAAGACCTCGCGCGCTTCCGTCTCGCGACGAGACGCGAGATGGCGCGCGCCACAGCATCCCACAGATCGGCCCAGTCACTCGGTTTCAGCCGGTACGGTCGCCAGAAGCGAGAACGCGGAGAGACCTGCAAAAGTTAAAACGTCTCGCTCACGAATCCCCGGATATGAGCGACAACGAGGGGCGAACGGACCTCCGGATGCCCGAGGAGGACGAGGTGTTCGCCGTCGTCACGGAGATGCTCGGGGCGAATCGGGTCGAGGTACGTTGCATGGACGGGGTCCAGCGCACCGCCCGGATCCCGGGCAAGATGCAAAAGCGCATCTGGATCCGCGAAGACGACGTCGTCCTCGTCGACCCCTGGGACTGGCAAGACGAGAAAGCCGACATCACCTGGCGCTACGACAAACAGGCCGCCGACCAGCTCCGCGAGGAGGGCCACATCCAGGAGTAGCATGACCGACACCACCACCACCGGTGAGCGCACTCTCTCTTCTTCCCGCGTTCGCCGGCCCGGCGTCCGGACCCGGTCTCGCCCCCGACCGGGAGTCCGGAGACGGAGTCGCTGACACATGCCGGAGTTCGAGTTCCTGGACGTCGACGAGGCCGACGCGCCCGGCGACGAGTTCGAAGAGATCGAGCTAGAAGACACCGCCGCCGACAGGGCCGGCCGTGTCGCCGACCGCGAGTTCAGCGAGTTCCGCAAGCGCATCAAAGACACCGAGCAGTTCAAGCTAGAGGAGTCGGTCTTCGACGAGGCCACCTACGGGGCGATGTACGATCTGGTCCAGGACGGCCACATCGTCGCCTTCGGCGGGCCGATCTCGACGGGCAAGGAGGCCAACGTCTACACCGCGCTTGGTCCCGAGGAGACCGAAGTCGCCGTCAAGGTCTACCGGATCAACGCCAGCGAGTTCGTCGACATGCGGGGGTACCTCGACGGCGACCCCCGATTTCGGGGCATCGGCTCGGACAAGAAGAAGGTCGTCCTCGCGTGGGTCCGCAAGGAGTACGCCAACCTCCTGCGCGCCGAGAAAGCCGGCGTCAGGGTCCCCTCTCCCATCGCCGTCGAGCGCAACGTCCTCGTCATGGAGTATCTCGGCACCGAAGAGGGCCGGGCGAAACGCCTCTCGGAGGTCGATATCGAGAACCCCGAGACGGCCTTCGAGGTGGTCCGGGAGTACATGCGCCGCCTCTACAGTGCGGGACTGGTCCACGGCGACCTCTCCGAGTACAACGTCGTCTTCCACGAGGGGCAGTTAGTGGTGCTGGACCTCGGTCAGGCCGTCACCGTCCACCACCCCAACTCCCGGGAGTTTCTGGAACGGGACTGCGAGAACGTCGCTTCCTTCTTCGGTCGACAGGGCCTGGAGGTAGACACCGACGACCTGCTCGAGTTCGTTCTGGACGAAGACGAGGAGGAAGGCGACGAGGGCGAGGACGACCGGGACGAAGACGAAGCGGAGTAGCGAGCGAAGGCCGCGCTACAGTTCTATCGCGGTCGACTCGGAGCGCTCCGCGATCTCCTCGGCGGTGAGTTCCCGGTCGGCCTCGCTCGCGAGGTAGATCCCCTCCATGACGCGCATGGAGTTGAGCGCCAGGTCGCCCGTGGGGACCGGGTCGTCGGCGCTGCCGTCGACGGTGGCGACCCAGTGGTCGAACTGGCCCGGCGCGTCGGTCATCTCGTAGCCCGACTCGCCCGCGAGGAGGCCCTGCCGGCGCTCGAACTCGCCGATGTCGAGGTCGACGGTCGCCTCGTAGTCCTCGGTGGTCGTGTAGAACTCGAAGGGGTCGAACTGGACGCCGCCCTGCGAGCCCGTGACGAAGGTGCCCTCGTCGGGGGCGAACATGTGCCAGGCCGCGCGCAACTCCAGCACGGAGCCGTCGGCGAGGTGAGCCATGCCCATGCCGGCGTCCTCGACGTCGTGGCCCGACTCTTCGAGGCGGTCGGTGTACGTCGAGCGGTTCGCGCCGGTCATCTCCGGTGCGTAGGCGTCCTCGGTGAACTCGACGGCCCGCCCCGACACCCGCTCGACCTCGGCGTTGCCCAGCAGGTAGAGGAGCTGGCCGACGACGTAGGTCCCGATGTCGATGACCGGCCCCCCACCGGCAGAGTCCTTCGAGACGAAACCGGGGGTGCCGTAGCCGTCGATGTACGGACGGCCGCGGCGCCGCGAGTAGACCCCGCGGGCGTAGTACGTCTCGCCGAGTTGCCCCGCGTCGGCGAGGGTGCGAGCGGCACGAGTCTCGGGGCTGAAGATGCGGTCGTTCTGCACCCCGAGGTGGATCCCCGCCTCGTCGGCGGCCTCGGCCATCGCCTCGGCGTCGGTGTAGGTTGCCGCGAGCGGTTTCTCACAGAAGACGTGCACGCCGGCGTCGGCGGCGTACTCGGTGACGGGGCGGTGGAGGTTGTTGTGGACGCAGACGCTGATGGCGTCGAGGCCGGCGTCGTCGACCATGTTCTGGAACTCCCCGTAGACCGAGGGGACGTCGTAGACGTCGGCAAGTTCCGTCGCCGCGTCCTGGTCGATGTCCGCGACGGCGACCACGTCGGCGCCGTCGACGTCACTGTACGCGTCTGCGTGAGCGTGACCGCGGTTGCCCGCACCCACGATCCCGATCTCGACTGGCATGGGATCGCTGGCGGGCGAACCGAAATGAAGGCACCCATTCCGGTCGGTATGGCTCCTTCTTCCAGTCGACCCGGTCGGCCGGACGCCGGTCCGCCCCGCACGTGTCCCAGAACGGCTGTGCGAACGACGCTCCCTCGAACTGTAGGGGCCCAAACTAAGCGTCCGCTGGGAAAACCGAAGAGAACAGGAGCATTCCGTGACAGTGGACAGGCCCCTCCCGGACGACGATTCGGACGCGATAACGTATGTCCGCGATGCCGACGAGAGGCCTTCCCGAAGCGTCGTCGCGGCGGTCGCCGCAGTCACCGGAGCGGACCCGCGGTGGATGAGCCCACTCGCCGAGTCGATCGACCCGGACGCGCTGGACGAACTGTTCGAACGGCGCCCGGCGACCCACGAGAACGCCCGCGTCACGTTTCGCTTCGGCGGGTGTCTCGTGACCGTCCACGGCGACGGGCGGACCGTCGTCTCGCCGCCCGAGACGGACTGAGCGGTGGCCAGGGTCCCGACCGACTGGCGGACGGAGCTTCGGCCGACCTGTGGTCGCGAGAGCGAAGCCGTCAGAACTCGTCGATATCACCCGACCGCGGACTCTCGAAGACGACCGTAAGCAGTTTGCGCTCGGCGGCGTGGACGTGCTCCGAGAACGTGGCCGAGGAGATACCCAGTTCCGCGGCGACCTCCCCTCCGGTGGCCTCGCGAGGCCAGTCGTAGTAGCCCGCCTCGAAGGCGGCCTCGACAACCTCGCGTTGCCTGTCGGTCAGACACATTCGGAGGACCTGCGCGAACGCCGAGCGGGTGAACAGCGGCGTGACCGACTCCTTCTCCCGCTTGCTGGCGAGGTCGGCGCTGGAGAAGTCCTCGAGGAACGTCTCGACGACGGAGGCGGCGTCACACCGCGGCGGAACCTCGGCGACGATACGGCCCGTCCCCTCGGTCCCCTCGACGCGCTGTGGGAGCGCCCCGAGTTCGGTGAGTCTGAGCGCCGGACACTCGCCGGTGACGGCGAACTCGAAGAGACCACCGTGGTCGTACTCGGCGAGCAGCGAGGCGTCCAACCCGTCGTACTCGGTCGCGCGCGCGAGCGTCCGTGAGGGGTCGGTGCCCGTCACGTTGAACACTTCCGCGTAGTGCTCTCCGCCACGGGGCAACAACTTCGCGAGCGCTACCGTACAAGGCTTCGTCCCCGGAGATTCCGACGAACGGGTACGCGGAATCCCGGGTCCGAAACTCGACCTCGACGACGGGAGCCGAAGACCCCCCCTGAGCCGTCTCGGACATGGCTATTCTCGAGAATTTCTGCCGGGAGATACATGAACGTTTGCCACCACTCAGATACTCGCCCTCGACGGGACTCACAGGTCGACTGGGCCGGTCCTCCCGGTGGCGCTACTCCGCGAGTTCGAGTCGCTCGCCGCGTTCGGCGCTCTCGACGGCGGTCGCGACGATCCGGTGCGCCTCCCGGCAGAACTCGGGGTCGCTCGGGCCCTCCGGGTCGGCGTCCTCGTCGAGACAGTGGACGAGATACGCGACGAGATCGTCGTACCGGTCCGGCAGGGCTTCGGGGTCGACGACGTAGCCCTCGGTGCGCTCTTCGGTCGTCACCCTGATCGGGACGTCCCGTTCGCGGGTGCTGATCGCGCCCTCGGTGCCGACGATCTCGTAGCCTTTCATCGGCTGGGGCTCGACGTCCCAGGGGTTGGTGAGCATCCGCCAGGTCGTCTGGAACGTCGAGAGGCCCTCGTCGTAGGCACAGACCGTCGCGCTCTGGACGTCGACGTCCATGTCCGCGGGGACGTGGCGCTGGGCGCCCACCTTCGCCGGAAGTTCGCCGCCCCGGAACCACGTCGAGAAGGTCGCGCCGTACCCGAGATAGTCGAGCATCGACCCGCCGTCGGGCTGTTCGTAGAACCAGCTGCCGTCGGGTGGCGCGCCGGCGTTCCCGCCGTAGTACTGTACCTCGACGATGTCGCCGATGGTGTCGTCGTCGATCAGGCGCCTGACGGTGTGTTTGACGGGGTCCCAGGTGACCGGCCAGTTGACCACGAACAGTTCGTCCTCGACCGCCTCGAGCATCCGGTCGGCGTCGTCGAGTGTCACGGCGAGGGGCTTCTCGATGGCCAGCGCCTCGATGTCGTAGTCGACGACGCGCTCGACGAAGTCGGCGTGCTCGGACGTGCGCGGACAGCCCAGCACGATATCCGGGTCCGTTTCGCCGAGACACGCGTCGAGGTCAGCGTAGACGGCGTCGTCGGCCAGGCCGAGGTCGGCGACGGCTTTCCCGATCGAACCCGTCGACGTGTGGGGGTCCTCGTCGCAGACGCCGACCACCTCGACCGCGGGGTGGTCGCGTGCCCACTCCAGGTTCGTGTTCATGTGCATCTGGTCGAAGTTCGCGCCGACGAGCCGGTAGGTCATGACCGACGTATCGACACGCGGGCCCAAAAAAGTCGTTCACGCGGCAGACGCGACGCCGGTACCCGCAGACGGCGGTCAGACGAGGATCGAGATGTGCTGGAGGTGAAGCAAGACGAGCTGGGCGCCGCGGACGGCGGCGATAGCCGGGACGACCAGCCGCCAGGGGTCTCGCGACAGGCCCCCGACGGTCGGGTAGTAGCGCCAGATGGCCCACAGGAGACCGACCGCGAGTGCCTTCTGGACGACGAGACCGGCGTACCCCGCCGTGTTGACGAACACCTGCGCGACGGGGCTGGCCTCGAACCCACCGAGTTCGAGGACGACCGTCGTCAGGCCGGTGTCTCCGAGCGCGTAGAGTCCGAGAACGAGCGTCCACAGCGCGAACGCGACCGCGTCGTAGCGACTCCGGATGGAGACGCGCTCGATGGCGATACTGCCGACCCGCTGGCGAGCGCGTTCGAACGCCCCCGCTGCTGACTCCGTGCTCATGGTGTCCCCGGTGGTCGGCCACCACCCGCCGCGACGCTGCCGAACGGGTCGCGACGAGTGCCCCACCCACCACGGGGAGCGCCCGGCGACCGCTCTATCCCGACGTACTGGTGGTCCCGATATAATGGTTGGGCATGAGTGACAAAGTCGCCCCCCGAGCGCGCCCGATACCGGTGTTCGCGACCGCGACCGCCTCGTTCACTGATCGCTGTCAAGCGTCGGGAGGTCCCCGAACTGTTCGCGCCGGGCGAGGTCGCGGACGAACAGTCGCACTTGCCTGCCCAGGTCGTCGCGGTCCGCGTAGGAGTATACCCGTGCGTCCCACCGGTCCTGGACGGCCGCGATCATCGCGCTTCGCACGCCGGACTCGTGGACGAACGCCACGCGTTCGCGATGGCTCCCGACGGTCGAGTCGTCCTCGTCCGACGTCCGCTCGCGATAGAGCGCCTCGAGGACGGACCCCGCCTCGATACCGACGCCGAGGTTGTCGCCGAGTTTCGGAACGACGTACACCACCGCGTTGCTCGCGAGCGCGAACTCGACGCTCTGGGTGGCCGCGTCCGCTTCTTCCAGCGGCACGTCCACGTCGATCGCGAGAAACGCGTTGACGCCCGGGTCGGTCCGGAGCCGGTCGCGAACGAACAACAGCAGGTCGAACACGGCCTCCTGCCGGTCGAGGTCGACCTCGGACCCGACGAGCGTCCCGAAGTCGACGGACTCGGGAATCTCGCTCAGGTCGAGCGCGGCGTCCGCGCCGCCGGCCTCGAGCGCGGTCTCGACGTCGAACGCCTTGTACGGCCCCATCAGGTACACGAGAAACCGGGAGTGGGCGAGGCCGCCGAGCTCGTCGACGATCCGGTCGCGCATATCGCCCGTGCGACTCGATAGTATATAAATTCGGCCACTATCAGCGCTAGCTGAGTCAGCGAAGGCTTATGCGACGCGGGGCGAAACTGTGTCGTATGACCGAGACGGGGCGGTCCGGACACGATTCCGACGAGCGCGGGGCGCTCCTGCCCGAACACAGCCTGCTGTCGCTCGAGGAGTACCTCGACATGCAGCGGGCGATCGGGAACGAGACGCGCTTTCGGATCCTCGACCTGCTCGTCGAGGAGGGCCCACACAGCGCGACGGAACTCCGTACCGCGCTCGACGTCGAGTCCAGCACCCTGCACTATCACCTCGACGCGCTGGTCGACGTGGGGCTCGTGGCGAATCGCAAGCGCAAAGCGCCGTCGAGCGAGGGCCTCTACTCCTACTATCGAGCGACGTCGCTCGGCGAGGGGATCCTCGAACACGGTGTCCGCGAACTGATGCGCGAGGAGTGGGACCTCCTCGACGCCTACGGCGAGTAGGCGAAGGCGGGACCTCCTCGACGCGTTCCGGCCGTCTCGATTGCAGCCACCACAGAGGCCTTCCTGCTGGCGTCCCAGTTCCGACCATGGCAGACACCAACCGGCAGTGGAGACTGGCGAAACGCCCCGAGGGGACACCCGGCGAGGACGTCTTCGAGTTCGTCGAAGCGGACGTCCCCGACCCGGGACCAGGCGAGGCGCTCGTCCGCACCATCTACCTCTCGGTCGACCCGTACATGCGCGGGCGGATGGACGGCACCTCCGGCTACGCGGACGCCTGGGGGGTCGACGACCCCCTGGAGGGAGGTGTGGTCGGCGAAGTCGTCGAATCCAACGGCGCCGGCTTCGAGGCCGGCGATATCGTCACCGGCAACATGGAGTGGGCGGACTACTCGACGGCCCCCGGCACCGCGCTCCAGTCTGTGAACCCCGACCTCGCGCCGGTCTCGACGGCGCTCGGAGTACTCGGGATGCCCGGCCGGACGGCCTACTTCGGGACGCGCGAGGTGGCGAACGTCCAGGCCGGCGATACGTTCGTCGTCACCGGCGCGGCCGGTGCGGTGGGCTCGGTCGCCGGCCAGATCGCGGAACTCACCGGCGCCCGCGCGGTCGGGTTCGCGGGCTCGGACGAGAAGGTAGCGTTCGTCGAGGACGAACTCGGTTTCGATCGGTGCATCAACTACGAGACGACCGACGACTACCGCGCGGCACTGGACGAGGCGGCGCCCGACGGCGTGGACGCCTACTTCGACAACGTCGGCGGCCCCATCACGGACGCCGTGTTCACGCGCCTGAACCTGGACGCGCGCGTCGCCGTCTGCGGGCAGATATCGATGTACAACGCCACCGAACTGCCGACGGGCCCGCGGAAACTCCGCCATCTCATCAGCACCCGCGCGACGGTCGAGGGCTTTCTCGTGAGCGACTTCGCGCCCCGCTTTTCCGAGGCGACCGAGCAACTGGCCGAGTGGGTCCAGTCGGGCGACGTGCAGTACCGCGAAACCGTCACCGAAGGACTCGAAAGCGCCCCCGACGCCTTCCTCGGACTCTTCGAGGGCGAAAACATCGGGAAACAGCTCGTCCGGGTCGGCGACGAGTAACGGAGCGGACTGGAACGCGCTCGCGTTCCACAGTCGGCATCGATCGAATGGAATAGTTCTTGTGTGGCGTTAACACCAACGTCCGCGCCGAACGGAGTGAGGCGCGGTTCACTGAACCCGAGCGAAGCGAGGTTTCAGCCTTTTTCACCCATGTTTTTGCCGCGAGTGGTACCCGCAGGTCGCCGAAGGCGACCGAGGATACCCGAGCGGGAAAAAGATGGTCTCACACCCTATCTCTCTCACACGGAATCCCGATATCGAACGGGGTCGCTACGCCTGGCTCTGTTTGCGGGCGGCCTCGGTCCAGTCGGGTTCCTCGACGCTCGTCGCACCGATGCCGGTGATCTCGTAGCTGAACTCGACGGTCTGGGTGACGCCGTCCTGCGTGCCGGTCATCGTCCAGCGCTCGGCGCGCACGACGTCGTCCCCGTCGACGAGGACCTCGAACTCGAAGTCGGTCCAGCGGACCTCACCCTCTGCCACGGCCTGGGCGGCGATCCACGCCGGGCGCTCGGTCAGCACGTACCGGGTCACGCTAACCCCATCGAAGGTGGTCGTCCCGGCACGGTCGAACTCGGTGAGGTCGTCGTCGCCGGTGATGTAACTCCCGCTGTCGAAGGGACTCGTTCCCGTGAAGGTCCCCTTGGAGACCGTGTAACTCGCCGACTCGCCCTCGCCGAACCGGTTGTAGGTCGTCCCCTCGGCGTGGTAGACTTCCCACCCACTGACCGCCTCGCCCTCGCTGATCTGCTCCGACCGGAAGTGCGAGCGGTCGGTCGCGTAGTCGACCGCGCTCGTGTAACTCGTCCCGCTGACGACCTCACCCTGTGTCACGGTCATCCGCCAGGTCGAGGTGTAGCTCCCTGCCTCGAGGAGGACCGCCGTTCGGTTGGCGAGCCCGGAATCGTCGCCACCGCTGGCGCCGTCCCCGCCACTGGCACCGTCGCCAGCGTCGCCGCCGTCGCCACCCTCACTGGACCCCGGGACCACGTCGAATCCGCCGACACACCCCGCCATGGCCACGAGCAACACCACCAGAATCGTTCCGAACCGTGGATACATGGGACGTATACGCGAGCTCGCTATTTATACATGGCTTATGTGATAGGTTTACGTTCGACGCCAGTTGTACGTCTCGACGGAAACTATATACAGACTCCTGAGTTATATTCTCTGTGATATTTCAGACCTTCGACCGATCTACGCCGAACCTGATGGTGGAAGACGTCGCCGAGACGGAGGCCTGGGACAGGGAGCGACTCGGTGCCGATACGTTGCCGATCTCCGGTGGTGTAGACCCGACGGAAATCTCGTGAAAGCCGTCGTCATGCGCGGGTTCGGGTCGCCGGACGTCCTCCGGTACGAGGACGCCGCCGACCCGCGACTGGGCGACGACGAACTCCTCGTTCGCGTCCGGGCGACGACGGTGACCGCCGGCGACTGCGAACTCCGGTCGCTGGACCTGCCGCTGTCGACGCGCCTTCCCGTCTGGCTCTACGGTACGCTCGCCAAACGAAACGGCTGGATACTCGGCCAGGAACTCGCCGGGGAGGTCACAGCGGTCGGTGCGGACGTGACCGACAGCGTCGTCGGCGACAGGGTGTTCGCACCCACCCTCTTTCGCTTTGGCACCTACGCCGAGTACGTCTCGCTCCCCGCGTCCTACCCCATCGTCACGATACCCGACGGACTCTCCGTTGAGGAGGCGGCCACGATCCCGACCGGCGGCGCGAACGCGCTACACGCCCTCCGAGAGGGTGAAGTCAGTGCTGGCGATCACGTCCTCGTCAACGGTGCCGGTGGGAGTATCGGCACCTACGCCGTCCAGCTCGCCGCGGCCCGCGGTGCCGAGGTGACCGTCGTCGACAGCGCCGAGAAACTGGTGCTCCTGGGGGAGCTGGGTGCCGACCGAGCCCTCGACTATCGCGAGACCGGCTTCACCCGGACAGGGGACCGCTACGACGTCGTCTTCGATATCGTCGGGTCGGCCCCGTTCTCGCGGGCGCTCGGGACCCTCCGGTCGAACGGGCGCTACGTGATCGGCAATCCGACCGTCGCGAGTACGCTCCGGGCCAGGTGGGCGACGGCGTCGTCGGACAGACGGGTCGTCGCCTCTCTGGCCGACTACGAGACGGGAGACCTCGCACGGCTGGCCGAGCGGGTCGCCGACGAGGAGATCCGGGCGGTCGTCGACCGGCGATATCCGCTATCGGACGTCGCCGAGGCCCACAGATACGTCGAGAGCGGGCGAAAGTGCGGACACGTCCTCGTCACCGTCGGTCGAGACGACTGATTGATGCTGTGAGACGTGGTACAGAGTAGTATGACAGACCGACAGACGACGACCGTCGACGAAGGCGGGATGACACCGGAGGAGGCGTTCACGGTTCTGGGGGACGAGACGCGGCTGAACATCCTCCGGGCCCTGTGGACGGCGGGAGCGCTCCACGAGTACGACGACATCGACGACAGCGCGTCGACGCTCTCGTTCTCCGAACTCCGGCGACGCGTCGGCGTCGACGACAACGGTCGCTTCAACTACCACCTCTCGAAGCTCGTTCCGCATTTCGTCCGGAAGACGGACGACGGGTATCGACTGAGCGGGGGCGGAAAGCGACTCGCGCGGACGGTCGTCGCGGTCGCCGGGGAACACGACGTCGGCGTCCTCGGAGAGGTGGAGACGACGTGTCCGGTCTGTCGCGCCCCGATAACGGCCACCTACGAGGACCAGTGGCTTCGGTTCTCCTGCACGGAGTGCGACGGACTGTTCGGGGACGCCGCCCCGCGCGGAACGCTCCTGAACGCGCCGTTTCCGTCGCCGGGACTGGCCGACCGTACACCGGACGAGATGCTCGGTGCGGAGCTCTATCGGTGTACGTCGGACCTGACGGACATGATGCAGGGGGTCTGCCCCGAGTGTGCAAGCCCCGTGAGAGGCACGCTCTCGGTGTGTGACGAACACGACGCGACTCCCGACAGGCCCTGTCGAGCCTGCGGGACGCCCTTCGTCGCCTGGGGCGACCTCCGGTGTGGGACCTGTCGGTTCGCCAAACGCCTCCCGGTCGAACTGTGCGTGATGGCGCTGGCTCCCGTCGTCGGGTTCATGTACGCGAACGGGACCAACGTCCTCGCCCCCTCGCTCGACGAACTGTTCGAGACTATCCAGACACAGGTGACCACCACCGTCATCGAGAACCCACACGGGGTGACCGTCACGATCGACACCGGTGACGACACGCTCCGTGTATCGCTCGACGAACATCTCACCGCCGTCGACGTCTCGTAGCCCCGTTCCCCACCGCTCCAGACTGGAGTGAAGGGACGTTCACTTACTTTTCCGAGAGAAATGTAATTCTCCGTATAGTTAAACGCGGACACGTCGTACTATCGGTCGCACATGACGAACGAAACAGAACTGCAGACGGTCGATCTCGCCGATCTCGAACTCGTCCGGGCGACGCAGTCGGAGTCGGCGATGGACGTGCGGGTGAACTTCCCGTTCTCCGCGACGTTCCCCGCGTCGACGGGCATGGAGATCGCGGGCGGGCACAACCTCGTCTACTTCGAACTCGACCCCGGTACGGAACTGGGAACCCACACGGACAGTCCGGAGGAGTTCGTCGTCTGCCTCGCTGGCGCGGAAATCGAGGCGTGGGTCGGCGACGCACGGGGAACGATAGGGGCGGGAGAACTGGTGGTGATCCCACCGATGGTTCCGCACGGGTTCCACAACGCGGGTGTCGAACGTGCCCGGTTCCTTGGAACGTTTTCGGACAGGACGACGGTCACCGAGTTCGAGGAACCGGTCGAACCGCTCGGGGTGGCGGTCCTCAGAACGTAGCCATGACGACCCAACCACACTCGACGATCGGACCGGTGGCGAGCGATGTCGACCTCGAACGGACGGCTCGGGCGTACGTGACGATGTGGAACGAACGGGACGTCGCGGCGATTCCGCGACTCGTCTCGGAGACGTTCGTCATGCACGACCCGGCCGCCCCCGCGACGGGCGTCGCCGGTCCGAAAGGCGAGGCCCACGGTCGAGCGGGACTGGAACAGTTCGTTGAACTGATCCACACTGCATTCCCCGATTTCGAGATTTCTGTCCTGGATATGCTCGTCGGTGCGGACCTCGCGATGTACGAGGTCCGGTTGACGATGACCCACGACGGTCCCCTCGGCGGACTCCCGCCGACCGGGCGACCGGTCGAGATCCGGGGCGTCTCGGTCCTCCGGTTCGAGGACGGCCTGATCGCGGAGCACCGGTTCCACGCGGACGTGAGCGACGTGGGCGAGCAACTCGGGCTGACGTTCCCGACGATACTCGGGCAACTGCCGAAATCACTCGTCGGAAAAGCCCGGTCGGTCCTGTAGCGTCGACCGCCAGAAGGCCGTCACGGCCCGTTTTCGGTCGCGAGAGTCAGTGTAATTCAAGGTGGAGCCTCCGACCTCAAGTCGAGAGGGACCTGCAGTCCCTCTGACCGTTCGAACGGGCCTCCGGCCCGTGAGAAGAGAGTGAGTGTCGCGAGCGAGTAGGTCGGAGAGGAAACCGACACGGTACTACACGGTACGTCGCACTGTCCCCGTCAAACTCGACGTGGCTGACAGCGACGCGGACCTCCTCCACGAAACCATCTCCGAGTTCCTGTGGGCTGCCAACTACGTCGTAGACCACGCGTGGCACGGTGAGTACAAGACTACGAGCAAAGCCGAACTTCAACGCGAAACCTACGCCGACGTGCGGGCAGAGACGCGGCTTCAAGCGAACCTCGTCCAGAACGCTCGCAACAAGGCCGCTGACGCCGTACAGAGCGTCGTCGCTCGGTGGAAGCAAGGAGACTACGCGAGCAAACCGCACTTTACAGCACCGACGCTCGTCTACGACAAGCGGTGTGCGACGTTCAACGACGACCACGCGACGCTCTCAACCGTCGAAGGACGCATCACCGCCGACTACGTCCTTCCCGACGGGAACCGCGAGACCCCTCACTCGGAGTACCTGTTCGACGACGACTACGAAGTGACGGGCGGGGAACTTCACTTTCGAGACGGCGAGTTCTACCTTCACGTCCGAACAAAGGCGGACGTGGAGTCCGAGACTGCCGACGACGGCAACGACGGGCACAGCACAGTCCTCGGCGTTGACCTCGGCATCGAAAACGTCGCCGTAACGTCCACGGGCACGTTCTGGAACGGGTCAGAGTTGAACCACTGGCACCGTGAGTTCGAGAAGCGTCGCGGGTCGCTCCAACAGCGTGGCACGCGGGCGGCTCACGAAACCATCCAGTCGGTCGGACGCACCGAGACGGGGCGCTACGACCACTTCTTACACACAGTCTCGAAGGAACTCGTCGCTGAAGCCGTCGAGACCGGCTGCGACGTAATCGCGTTCGAGGACCTGGCGGGGATTCGTGAGCGGATGCCTCGTGCCAATAAATTCCACGCATGGGCGTTCCGCCGCCTGTTCGAGTACGTCGAGTACAAGGCCGAGGTGGTCGACATCTCGGTCGAACAGGTGAGTCCTGCGTACACGAGCCAGCGGTGTTCAAAGTGCGGGACGACACTCCGAGAAAACCGCCAGACACAAGAACGGTTCTGTTGTCAAAAGTGCGGCTACGAAGTGAACGCCGACTACAACGCGGCGAAGAACATCGGTCTGAAGCATCTCCGCTCGGCGCAAAAGTCGTCGGACGGAGGCGCACCGGTAAACGTGCGCTTGAATCGCGGGACGTTGAACGTGAACGGCAAGTACGAGCCTGCCGCCGTCGGCGGCCAGAACGGGAGTCCACGCGAAAGCCCCACCCTCAACGGAGCGAACGGCGATAGCGCGGAACGGAGTTCCGCGGACCATTCGAGCGGGCCTT
>Ga0207770_100484_pt1 | contig 18488 bp, 17 predicted proteins | sample A23E2SouthBayCA_FD_187729 | JGI IMG/M metagenome (GOLD analysis project Ga0207770, IMG submission 187729) | Aerobic enrichment media microbial communities from Eden Landing Ponds, California, USA - A23 E2 (SPAdes) | ecosystem: Environmental > Aquatic > Marine > Unclassified | place: Emeryville... | reverse complement strand
CCACGCGCTCGTACAGGGGCTCGCCGGACGCGAGTTCGAGATCCTGGAGATCCGCGCCGCCTGGATTGGAGGTGCGACACAGCACGAACACGCCCTTGTCTTCGCGCTGGAGAAACGGGTCGAGGGCGTCCCGGCCGAGGTAGGGGTTGACCGTGATCGCGTCGGCGGCGGGGCCGTGGTCGTTGTCGAGGAGCGTGGCGTACTGTCGGGCCGTGTTGCCGATATCGGCCCGCTTGGCGGTCGGACTCCCGTTCCCTCGAACGGAGTTTCCCGCCGTGGACGGGTGATTTACTTTCGGGGGGTTCGTCCCCACGGTATGCCGCGCTGTCCCAACTGTGACTACTCGGAGGTGGAGGATCACGACCTCTATCCCGACAGGGGCAACGACGTCGAGACGTACCTCGTCTGCCCGGACTGTGGCGTCGTGATCGGGTAGGCAGCCGATCCGCCGACGACCCGGTTCGGCCGACTCCCGACCGACCCGGTTCGCCCGATTCTCAAACCCCTCAGTTCGGGCGATAGTGGTTTTAGGGCCTGTCGGCTACTCGCGAGCGTGAACCGGGAAACCAAACGCCGGGCGGTCCTGGGCGGGATAGCGGTCGCCGCCGTCGGCGGGGCTGGCTACCTGCTTGGCGGCACCTCCGAGCCGGTCCGCGGGCTTCGTACCGCGGACCCGCTCGCCGAGTCGGAGCGATTCGCCTACGTCGGGGGCTACAGCCCCGACGGCGAGCGTCTCCGCGTCGAAGTCGCGATGCGCGAACGCCGGCAGACCGAACAGGAGATCGTCCTCTTTCCCGACGACGACCCGGTCCGCGCCGAAATCCCGCCCCTGCGGAGTTTCTGGCGCTTCGACGCGTCCGTCGCGGGTCGCTCGCCCGGCCGGGATACGGTCCGGGTCGACGACGCGTCGCTCCCGGTTGAGCGCCTCGCCGAGACGCCGGCCCGGGATCGGGCGGCGGTGCGTCTCACCCCGCGGATAACCTGGCAGTCGGACTACCTCGCTCACGCCCGGGGGTACGGCGACCGCGAGGGCGGCCGCGTGGTCGTCTCTTTCCGCGTGCGGACGACCGACGGCCTCACACCCGACACGCTCGAACTGCGCGACCCCGCGGGCGAGGTCGTCGGTCGCCACAGCGTCCCCGAGGACGTCTTCGAGACGACCTTCGACGTGGCCTCGCTGGTTCCCCGCGAGGGCGACGCGCAACTCGTGGGATTGCGCGACGGCGAGGTCGTCGACTCGTTCCCGATGTTCTATCACTGAATCGTGACGTGTCCCTCGCTCTCCGACTCGATACCGGGTATCCACACTGGTTACGCCGCAAGGTACATCCATGTCCGGTAAACCCGTCCTACCGACCGTCGTCGACACCGTCCTCGACGCGGTTCGGACCGCGATGCGCGAGGTGCCCCATCCCGTCCGCTACACCGTGACGGCCGTCCGGACGACGGCCTTCTGGAGCGCCGTCGTGGTCCCGCTGGCGTACCCGCTCCTCCTGTTCGGTGGCCCCACCGACTACGGACTGCTCGTCAGAGTGCTCGGATTCCACACCCTCGCGCTCGTCGTCGGCCACCTCCACGGCAGGCGCGAGGCGGACACCGAGCGTCCCGGCTGATTCTCCGGTCTGCGCCGCAATTCGGCCGCTCAGATGTGGCTCCCGCCGTCGACCCACAGCGTCTCGCCGGTGACGTAGTCGGCCCCCTCGCTCGCCAGATAGCGATAGGCGTCTTTCAGGTCCTCCGGCCGGCCGGCCCGCGTCGGCGGTTCGCGTCCTTCGCCGATGGCGTCCCCGGCGCGCTGTGACCATCCCTCGGTGATCTCCGTGGCGATGGGACCGGGCGCGACGGCGTTGACCCGGATGTCGTGTCGGGCGAGTTCCAGCGCGGCGCTCTGGGTGAGCATCTTCACCGCGCCCTTCGTGGTCGCGTAGTGGGAGTGTTCCCAGGCGGCGTGACCCGCCGTCGTCGAGGCGGTGTTGACGATGGCGCCGGAGACGTCGCGGGCGATCATGTCCCGGGCGGCCAGTTGCGTCCCGAAGAACGCGCCGCGAGCGTTGACCGCGTGGAGGCGGTCGTACTCCTCGGGGTCGACGTCCAGGAACTCGCGGCTGACGTGGATCCCCGCGTTGTTGACCATCACGTCGACGCCGCCGAACTCCCGGGACCCCCTGACGACCCCCTCGAGGTCGTCGACGTCCGAGACGTCGGTCTCGACGAAGATCCCGCGACCCGGCGTCTCCTCGGCGATGTACTCGTCGGTCGGCGTCTCGGCGTCACCGGCGGCGGCGTCGGGGTTCCGGTCTTTCGGCTCGGGCCGGACGTCGGCGTTTATCACTGTCGCGCCGGCCTCGCCGAACCCGACGGCGACCGCGCGGCCGATGCCCGAACTCGCGCCCGTCACTATCACCGTGTCGTCGGCGAAGTCCGCAGAGAGGGTTCCCATAGGCGTGGGTCGGTCGCCGCGCGCAACGGTCTTTCGGTGCCGTTCCGCCGACCGCCAGTGCTCGCCTCGCGAACGTCCTGGCGGAACGTATTTCACCCGTCCGACTGTCGTCTGCGTATCATGACCGACGACACGCTCGCGTCGCTCGACCCCGTCGACCTGGAGGGCGACGTCCGCCGCGTCGCCGACGACGAGGGAGACGAGAGTGACGAACGCGGCGACTTCTCGCTCGACGGCGGGACACGCTACGTGGCCGACTCCCAGGGCGCGACGCTCGTCTACGACGTGCCCGACGGCGCGCTCGCCGACGCCGCCTATCTCGGTACTGACTTCCTGGTCGAGGGCGCCGACAGCGCCGTCTTCCGACTCGGCGTGGCGACCGACGACGCGACGTTCACGCTCCTGTACGGGACCATCCCCGAGTGTCAGGGTCGAGTTCGACTGCCACTGGCTGCCCTCGACGGCAGCAGCGCATCGCTGGACCGCGAGGGCGCCTGGTGCAAACCGATGGTCCGAGGCGACCCCGTCGACCCCGCCGCGGTCGAACGCGTCGCGCTCGGACTCGTCTCCAGTCCCTCCGACGAGGTTCGCTGGTCACAGACGCCCGTGCGCCTGACCGCCGACGAACCGCCGCGCGTGACCGACCCCGCACTCCCCGAGGGCCCCCTGCTGGACGAGTTCGGCCAGTTCACGCTCCGCGAGTGGGACGGTCGCACGGAGACCGGGGACGAACTCACCGAGCGACTCCGCGGCCAGCGCGCGGACGCGGGTGACCCGTCCACGCCCCGTGGCACGCCCGCCGTCTCGGACGGCGAGTTCGACCGCTGGGGCGGGTGGACAGGCCAGGAGTTCACCGCGACCGGTTTCTTCCGGACCCACTACGCGGGCGGGCGCTGGTGGCTGGTCACGCCCGGGGGCCACCCGTTCTGGTCGGCGGGACTCGACCTCACCAGCCCGCAACTCGCCACCCGGTACGACGGCCTCGAGAGCGCGCTCTCGTGGCTCCCCGACGAGACAGGGAAATTCGCCGACGCGTTCGAACACTGGAGCGAAGACGGCGACTACGTCGACTACCTCGTCGCGAACTTCGTCCGGACCTTCGGCGAGGAGTGGCGCGACGCCTGGGCCGACGTCGCCTTCGACCAGCTCCGCGAGCTGGGGTTCAACACCGCCGGCAACTGGTCGGACTGGGAGGCCGCCAGCGAAGCGGGGGTGCCGTACACCCGCCCCCTCGAGGTCGAGTTCCCGGAGACGCCGCTGGTCTACCGGGACTTCCCCGACGTCTACCACGAGGCCCTCCCCGACGACGCCGCAGCCATCGCCGAACCGCTCGCGGCCACGGCCGAGGACCCGGCGATGCTGGGATATTTCCTCGGGAACGAACCGGACTGGCGTGCCGGCACCGACCCCGTCGCGGTCGCGATGCTCCGCGCCACCGAATCGTGTGCGACTCGCCGGGAACTGGTCGACTGGCTCGCCGACCGGTACGGACTCGACGGTGACACCGACGACGCCAGCGACGGCCGGGACGCCGACTCCCTCGCCGACGCCTGGCAGATGGACGTGACGCTCGCGGACGTCCGCGAGGGCCGCTGGGACCGCGACCTCACTGAGGTGGCGCGCTCGGACCTCGAACTGTTCAGTTCGCGCATGGTCGAGCGCCTCTACCGGGTCCTCGGGGAGGCCTGTCGGGCGGTCGACCCCAACCACCTGAACCTCGGGAATCGCCTCGTCGACGTCCCCGCCGACTGGGTGCTGGAGGGGATGGTCGGCGTCGACGTGCTGACCTGCAACTGTTACCGGCGTCGCCTCCCCGCCGAGTACGCCGCCGTCTCCGAGACCGTCGGTGCGCCCATCCTGGTCGGGGAGTTCCACTTCGGCGCGTCCGACGTCGGTCTGCCACACCCGAGTCTCCAGCCCGTACCCACCCAGCATGCGCGGGGTGGGGCGTATCGCTACTACGTCGAGCACGCGGCCGCCCAGCCGTGGTGTGTCGGGACCCACTACTTCACGATGTACGACGAGTCGGCGCTGGGTCGCTTCGACGGAGAGAACATGAACATCGGCTTCTTCGACGTCTGCCACCGGCCCTACGAACCGCTGGCCGACGCCGCCCGCGAGGCCCACGACCGGCTCTACGCACTCGCGAACCGCGAGGTCGACCCCTACAGTGAGGCGCCGGCGTACCTCTCGTCGCGGTAGCCCGCCGGCGAGACGCCCGCTGTCGGCCGACTTCGTGGGTCGGCGCCGCGTCGGACGCTCCCGCTGGCTTTTTGCCGGACGTCGCTGAACTGCGGACATGCCCTGTCTTGTGGTCGTCTGTGGCCTGCCGGGCGTCGGGAAGTCGACGGTCGCGGCCGAGGTCGTCGACCGCCTCGGCGGGACGCTCCGCCGGACGGACGCCGTCCGCAAGGAGATACGCGCCGAACCGCGCTACGACGGCGCGGAGTCACGACGGGTCTACGCCCGCATCCTGGACGAGGCGCGCGACGACCTGACCGCCGGCCGGAACGCCATCCTCGACGGAACCTTCCAGCGTGCCCGCCACCGCGAGTGGGCTCGCGACCTCGCCGACGCCGTCGACTGCCGGTTCGAACTCGTCCGGGTCACCTGCGACGAGGCCGCGGCCGTCGAGCGCGTCGCCGCTCGCGACCTCGACAGCGAGTTGAGCGACGCCTCCCTCGACACCTACTACCAGCTCATGAAGTCCTTCGAGGAGCTCTCGCTCCCGCACGTCCGGATCGACAACTCCCAGTCGGAAGAGACGACGGAGTTGCAGGTCGAGCGCTGGTGCGACCAGCTCCGTACGCGGTGACACGCTGCCCGCTCGCCGCGACCAGTCACTCCGCTCGACGGTCGACTGTCACCGCTCCCGAACCGGTGACGGTCACGTCGACGCCGTCGTACCGAAAGGAGACCGAGGCGCCGTCCCCGTCGAGTGGGGACCGTCCGCCGACGACCGCGTCCAGCGCGTCCGGGTCGATAGCCTCGTCCAGCGGCGAGAGCCACTCCGGGTCCCGGTCAAGGGCCGCGGCGACCGTCAGGACGGCCGCCACCGATGGCTCGGTCTTCGTCCAGTCGAACTCCGCACGCTGGAGGGCTGTGCCCGCTCGCTCGTCGGTCGACTCCGCACTCTCACTGTCTCCACCCGGTTCCGGTCGAGAGCCCATGCTATGTGTTGTTGACTCTCGTACATTATAAACTATGATGAAACTGACAGTGGGGATGGTTCTGTGGACTATATGTCTGCGCAAGTCAGGTGGTATATTTGCACCAGTCGGTCAGCTGTAGTAGTACTCGCCGCTCTCTTTCTGTTCGCGGTCGAGGCGACTCCCGGGTTTGTTGATGCGGGGGCGACTCGTGCGCTCGTCCCTGCGGAAGGTCACGTCGAGGTTCGCGAGGAACTCGTTCATACCCTCGCGCATCTCGACGGGCGGCGAGGCGTGCCCGCGCTGGGCGGGTTCGCCGTCGAAGACGAGCAACCGATCGGAGAGCAGGTCGACCATGTAGATGTCGTGGTCGATGACCAGCGCCGTCGCGTCGTGGTTCTCGGCGTAGCGCCGGATGGCGTTGGTGGCGCGCACCCGCTGTTCGACGTCCAGGTGCGCCGAGGGCTCGTCCAGCAGGTACAGGTCTGCCTCCTCCGAGAGCGTCGCGGCGATGGCGACGCGCTGGCGCTCGCCCCCGGAGAGGTCGGTGAGGTCCTGCTCCATGATCCGCTCGAGCTGGAGTGGCTGGGCGACTTCCGTGTTCCAGTAGGACGTGCCGAAGTCGTCGGTGATCGAGGAGAGGAAGGCGTCGACGCGCATCGGCTGGTCGATCTCGACGTACTGCGGTTTGTAGGCGATCTCCAGGTCGGCGTCGACGGTCCCCTCGTCGGGTTCGAGTCGGCCGGCCAGGAGTTTCGCGAAGGTCGACTTCCCGATGCCGTTGGGGCCGACGACACCGATGACCTCGCCTTCCCGAATAGCGCCGCCCTCGACGGTGAGCGAGAACTCCCCCTCGCCGTAGGACTTGGCGAGGTCGGGGTAGGAGACGACCGCGTCGCCCGCCGCGGCCGGGCGCGGGGCGTGTTCCTCGAAGTCGATCTCGGTCTGGCGGATCCGCATGTTCTCGTTCTCGAGGTAGCCCGACAGGTACTCGTTGATACCGTTCTTGGTGGACTTGGGCGGCGTGATGACCCCGAAGGCCCCGGGGGTCCCGTAGGCGACGTGGATGGAGTCGGCGAGCAGGTCGAGGATGGCTAGGTCGTGTTCGACGACGAGCATCGAGCGGTCCTCCTCGTCGGCGAGTTCCCGGACGAGTCGCGCGGCGGTCATCCGCTGGCCGATGTCCAGATAGGGAGTGATCTCGTCGAGGAAGTAGAAGTCGGCGTCGCGAGCGAGACAGGCGACGAGGGCGACCCGCTGGAGTTCGCCGCCCGAGAGGGTGTCGATGGGCTGGTCGACGACCGGCCGGATGCCGACACGGTCGATCAGTTCGTCCAGAACGCCCCGCTCGTCGGTCCGCTCGAGGAGCTCGCGGGTCGTCCCGTCGAACTGGTCGGGGATCTGGTCGACGTACTGGGGTTTGCGAGCGACTGTGACCTCCTCCGCGCGCAGCGCCTCGAGGTAGTTCTGGAGGGCAGTACCACGGTACTCCTCGAGGACGGCCTCCCAGCCGGGCTCTTCGCCGAGGCGTCCGAGGTTGGGCGCGAGTTCGTCGGCGAGGATGTGGACGGCGGTGGTCTTCCCGATGCCGTTGGGGCCGAGGATGCCCGTCACCTGTCCCTCGCGCGGTGCGGGCAACCCGTAGAGGGCGAAGGCGTTCTCGCCGTAGCGGTGGGCGGGGTGTTCCTCGAGTTCCTGTGGGAGGTTGATGATCTCGATGGCGTCGAACGGACACTTGTTGACGCAGATCCCACACGATTCGCCCAGACAGATCTCCTCGGAGATGTGGATCTGCTCGGGTTCGCCCTCGAAGGGCTCCGCCTCCTCGAAGCGCTCCTCGCGCGTGACGATACACTCCTTGCCCGAGCGGTTCGGGGGACAGAAGTTGGCGCACTCGTAGTTACAGCGGTCGGGCTGGCACCTGTCGAGGTCGACGACCGCGATGGAATCGTCCGCCATGTCAGATCTGGGCGCCGGTGGTCAGCAGGATGCCCCAGGTGATGAACCACATGGAGAACGTGATGAACAGGATGTACAGGTACTCCTTGGGGCCGAAGTCGTCGACGTCGATGCCGATGACCGCGTACAGCGGGAGCTGGACGAGGACGGCGCCGCCCATCAGGTAGAGGCCGAGCCGGTCGTTCGGGCCGGCGGCCAGCGCCTGGGAGCCGACGCCGGCGGCGAGCCCCAGCAGGGACGCCACCGTCGTGACCGTCAGCCCGCGGAGATGGGAGTCCCAGCCGCTCCCCTCCTCTGCGGTTTCGGTAGCCATACACCACTCTCCGCCGTGTGGCCTCAAAAGCCGTTCGTTCCTGGCGCTGGTCGGGTCGTGGGTCGTCCTCCGGTGACCCCGGGCGCGACGGGCCCGTCACGGCCCGTCACCCGTGCCGGGGTCGTGCTCAGGCCTCGCCGCGTGCACCGAACAGCTTGCGTTCGGCCTTCCGGAGGTGCTGGTGGAAGGTCGGCGGTGCGACACCCAGCGATCCGGCGACCGCGGTCCCGTCGGCGTCCCGGGGCCACTCGAAAAACCCCGAGTGATAGGCGATCTCCAGCGCCGTCCGCTGGCGTTCTGTGAGGTCGGTCGTGAGGCGCCGCTGGGCCCGGCGGACGTCGTCGTCGGTCCGGTCGACTTGCTGGCGGCGGCGCAGCTCGGCGGACGGGTAGGCTGTTTCGACCGTTTCGATGAGCTGCGAGATGTCCACGCTCGGCGCGAGGTGGACCGTTATCCGGTAGTCGCCGTCCTCGATGACGGCCTCGTCGACGTACCCGCCGGCCGACGCGACCGCCGAGAGGACCGGTGGGTCCGTCAGTCGCGCACGGAAGTCGACCCGGTCGGCGTCCTCGCCGGCGTCGTCGACGGTGACCGCGTCCCAGTGGGGGAGCGCCGCCTCGACCGCAGAGAGCACGCCGACAGCGTCCGGCGTCGCGGTGCCGTAGACGAGGAACTCCCCGTCGTCGACAGGGACTGCGCTGTCGAGCGCGATACGCCCCGCTGTCTCTCCGGGGACCTCGAGCGCCGCGAAGACGTCCCGGATCAGAAACTCCAGTTCGACGAGTTCGTCGCTCATCAGCGCCTGCTTGCGCTCGGCGGCGGCGATGGCGTGACCGACGACCTCGCCGAGTTGCTCGACGACGGCCCCCTCCTGGCCTTCGAAGGCGTGTGGTCGGCCGGCGTAGACGTTCAGGACGCCGTAGACGCTGTTCTCGTGGACGACCGGGACCGCCGCCGACGAACCGAACTCGTACCGGTCGACGTGTTCACGCCAGGGGTCGTGGTCGCTCGATACGTCGACGTCGTCGGTCGTCTGCATCTCGCCGGTCCGGAGCGCCCGGCCCGTCGGCCCCTCGCTGCGCTCGTCGTCCGGGTCGACGGTGATCGTCACGTCGTCGAGGTATCCCTCGACGCCTGCCTCGGCGTGGAGCGCCACCTCGTTCGTGCCCGCGCTCACGTCGCCCACCCAGGCGAACTCGTAGGAGTCGGCGGCCGCGAGGTGCTCACAGACTGTCTGTTCTATCTCCTCGCGGGTCGACTGCTCGATGACGGCCTCGGTGATCTCCCGGACCGTCCGGTTGAGGCTGTCGAGCGCGGCGAGGTGCTCGCGCTGACGCACGAGCGCCCGTTCGTCGTGGTGGCGGTTGAGAGCGGTCGCGAGGACCGTCGCGACCGACTGGACGAACGTGACGTGTGTGGGTCGAACGTCCGCTCGTCGGTATCGTGCGTGCCGAGGATCCCACAGGGGTCCGACTGTGACCCGATCACCACGCTGATCCCGCTTCGCACGTCGTGGTCGGTCAGTAACTCCGGCCCGCTGAAACGGCTCTCGGTCGCGAGGTCCTCGACGACGACCGGTTCACGCGACGCCAGCGTGGAGGCGGCCTGGGAGTCGGCTTCGACGGCCGAGACGGTCGCCCGGCCGACGACGCCCCCGTCCCAGCCGACGCCCTGTCTGAGCAGCAACTCCTCGCTCGCCGCGTCGAGGTCGAGCACCTTGCAGTAGTCGTTCCCGAGGACGTCCGCGACGCGCTCGGCCGCCTCGGCCATCAGGTCGTCGACGTCGTCTCCCTCCAGCGCACGCTGACCGAGGTCGGCCACGACCTCCTGCTGGCGGACGCGCTGCTGGAGTTCGCGCTCGCGGCACTTGCGCCCGCGGACGACGCGGACGACGACCCGGCCGACCGAATCAGTATCCAGCTTCACCACGCTCACCTGCCGAAACTGGACGACTTCGACGTCCTCGACTACGATCCCGAGACACACCGCGTCGAGTCGTTCGACTCCTTCTGAGCCGAGCAGACTGTCTGTCCCGGCACACCGCTGACGTTCGACCCCGCCGTCCCGACTCGCCGTTCTCACGGCGACCGTCTCGGGTCCTCGTCCCAGCCACATCCTCGACGTGCCGATCACGGGCGAGTCGTCCCGCCCGGACGGCGGCAGGAACCTGTCACCCGTCTCAGAAGCGGAAACTGCTTCCGCTTTCGACGGCGTCTCGCCGCTGATTTCGGCGGGGACGGGGGTCGTCGACGAGAAGCGTTGCCTCAATCTTTATGGTCGCTGCGTGCATGCGTGAGAGCGATGGCACAGACAGAAGGGGACTCCCTTTCGGATCTCCCCCCGAGCGCGAAACTGGTCTACAAAGTACTGGAGTACGACGGTCCGCTGACACAGAAGGGCATCGTCGAGGAATCGATGCTGTCCGCGCGCACCGTCCGCTACGCACTCGAACGACTCGACGACATCGGCGTCGTGGAGGAGGACGTCTACTTCGCGGACGCCCGGCAGAACCTCTACGAGATCACCGACAAATCCGAGTGCGAGTGCGAAACCAGCGCAGTCAGTTCTAGCTGAAGCGACCTCTCACTCCAGCTTTTCGCGGTTTTTCGCCCCCGAGCGACTGCTCTCGGTCGACGTTCGACTGCTCTCGGTCGTCGCTCGACACCTTCGCGGACGCGCGGCACTGGTCGCCACCGTGTCCCACACCACTAAGCCTCGACCGGCCCCACGCAGAGCATGGACGTGCTCATCACGGGTGCCGGCGGCACCATCGGCACCGCGATCACCGACCACCTCGCGGACGACGACCGCTACGAGTTCACTCTGCTCGACGTCGAACCCGTCGACGGCCCCGGCGAGTCCGTCGTCGCCGACGTGCGGGACTACGACGACCTCGCGCCCCACGTCGAGGGCCAGGACGCCGTGATCCATCTCGCTCTGACGCCCGGGACCGGCGGCGCCGACAACACCGACGTCGGCTGGACCGACCCGTTCGCCGACAACCTCGAGGGGATCTCGAACGTCACCGAGGCCGCCGTCGAGTTCGACGTCGATAGTCTGGTCTTCGCCTCCTCGAACCACGCCGTCGGGATGGTCGAGGTGCGCAACCGCCCCGACGTCTACCTCGACCGCGGGGTCGTCGCCGACCACACCGAACCCCACCGACCGGACTCGCTGTACGGGCTCACCAAGAGCTACGGCGAGGACCTGGGGCGACTCGCGGCCGAGCGCCACGGCATCCAGTTCTACGGCCTGCGCATCGGCGCCTGCCGGGACCCCGAGTACGACCACCCCTACGGCGACGCCGAGCGCGGCGTCGACGATGGCCACTACGAGCGCGGTAGCGAAGACTACGAGCTGACCGTCGCCCGGATGAAAGGCCTCTGGCAGTCCCGCCGGGACCTGGCACACATGGTCGACTGTTGCCTGCAGGACGACAGCGTCGAGTGGGACCACTTCTACGGCGTCAGCGCCAACGACCGCCGCTGGCTCGACGACCTGGAACACGCCCGCGAGACCATCGGCTACGAGCCACGGGACAACGGCGACGAGTGGGACGGACCGCCGGAGTGACGCCCCGGCCGGTGACCTGCTGTCCACGGTCACGACTGTGTCGACCGTCCCGCACGACTACCGACACAGTTGTCAGAAATTCGTAATACGAGCCGGCGTCAGCACCCAGTCGTGAACGAGACCGACGAGCGGCCCGGCGTGGACGACCCGGCACGGATCGCGGCCCACTACGACGACCTCGCGCCGCACTGGGCGAACATCGTCGAAGCCTCGGCGTGGCGTGACGGCCTCTGGACGGCCATCGACGAGTTGCTCCCCGCCGTCGAGGGGAAACACGTCCTCGACGCGGGGTGTGGCGCCGGCGTCTACGCCGACGCACTCGCCGGGCGAGGTGCCGACGTGATCGGCGTCGACGTCAGCGAGGCGATGCTGGCCGAGGCCCGTGAAAGGGTGACGGAGGCGAAGTTTCGTCAGGCGGACATCGCCGAGGGACTCGACGGCGTCGAGTCGGACAGCGTCGACGTCGTGCTCTGCCAGCACGTACTCTCGCACCTGCCCGACCTCTCGACGCCGCTCGCGGCGTTCTCTCGGGTGCTCCGGGATGGGGGCGTCCTCGTGGTCTCGACGCACAACCCGGTCCACGACTACGCGGTCGTTCGCGACGGCGAGTACCCCAAGGCGGGGGCGCCCGCCCACCTCGACCCCGGGATCGAGGCGGCCGCCGACGCGCCGACCTACGCCGAGACGGCACGGTTCGACATCGTCTGGGGGTCCGAGACCGGGTCCAATCGGGGGACTTACTACCGGCGCCCGGTCCAGGGACTGTTCGAACCCCTCCTCGACGCCGGGTTCACCGTCGAGTCGGTCGTCGAACCGACGTTTGAGGAGGAAGACGAGGACGCGGGCGCCTCGAACGAGTATCCGCCGGATTCGATCTGCTTTCGGGCGACGGTGTGATCCCTTTCAGGACGGCGACACCATGATCGTCTTTCCACGATCGATGGCCCGCTCTAGCTCCTCGGCGATAGCCGACCCACGAGAGACCTGCACCTCGCCGCCACGGGAGACGGTCGCGGTAAAGAGATAGTCGCCGTCGGCCTGGACTTCCACCGTTTCGCCCTCGTAGCCCTGCATCGGGATGAGGACGTGTCGGGAGGTGATCTCGGGGGTGACGATCTCGCCGCCACCGGCACCCCCTGCACCGGGACCGCCCGCACCGCCGGCCCCACCGTGACCGCCCCCGCTTCCACTGGAACCGCCACCCGAGCGACCCCCGGGCTTGTCGTCGAACGTCCGGACGTCGATGTCGATCCCCAGGCGGTTCTCGACGTCGGTGATACGACCGCCGCCCTTGCCGATGACCTGCGAGATGTCGCTGTCCTCGACGTACACGACTGCCGTGTTCGGGTCGCGGATCTGGACCTCGACGTGCCCGCGGGCGATGGAGCGGATCTCGCGTTCGACCTCCTGTTTGGCGATGCGCTCGGTGCCACTCTCCCGGCTCTCGCCCGATTCGTCCAGCGGGACCGTGACGACCTGCCGGTTGAACGTGTAGATCTCGTAGGCCGGTCGGCCGGTCTCGAAGTCCGCGATGGTGATCACCGGGCGCGCGAGGTCCTCCTCCATGAGGCCCTCGGGGACCTTGACCTCCGTCTGGACGTCGTAGACGGTGTCTATCTCCCCGGCCTCGATGTAGACCACCGTGTCGACGATCTGCGGGATGAGCCCGAGTTCGACGCGGCCGATGAGCCGCTGGAGGGCGTCGATCCCCCGCGTCGCGTGGACGACGCCGACCATCCCGACGCCGGCCAGTCGCATGTCCGCGAACACCTCGAAGTCGTCGGTCTTCCTGACCTCGTCGTAGATGGTGTAGTCGGGCCGGACCATCAGCAGGGAGTCGGCGGTCTTGTCCATCCGGCCGTCCAGCGCGGTGTACTGGGTGATGCGCTCGTCGACCTGCAGGTCGCGGGGTTTCTCCATCGTCTTGACCGCGAAGCCCTCGTCGGCGAGATAGCCAGCGACCGCCTGGGCGAACGTGGACTTGCCGGCCCCCGGCGACCCCGAGATCAGGACGCCACGCTGGCGTTCGGCGAGTCGCTCGCGGAGTTCGTCGGCGTACTCGTAGTCGTCGAGTTCCGTCTTGACGATGGGCCGGACGGCGGTGATCTCCATCGCGTCGGCGAACGGCGGGCGGGCGATGGCGATCCGCAAGTCGCGAAACTGGACGATGGTCATGCCCGGTTCGTCGAGTTCGACGAAGCCGTCGGGAGATGCGCGCGCACTCTCCTCGACGTCGTGGGCGAGGGAGTCGACCTCCTCCTCGCTGACGACGTCGTCGCGGATCCGCTGGTAGGTCATCTCGCCGATGGACCCGCGTTTGGCCATCGGTTCCAGCCCCACCCGGAGGTGGACGCTCATCGTCGACTCGTCGAAGAAGTTCTCCAGGTCCAGTCGCTCGACGTCACGCCCGTGGGGTTCGAGGTACACCACGTCGAGGCCCTTGGCGCGGGCGACCTCGCTCTGGACGACGTCGCTGGTGACCAGGGTGGCGTCGTGTTCGTCCGCGAGGTCGCGGATGATCGCGTCGATCTTTCCCTCGCCGGCCTCGCGCTGTTCGATCTCGGCGGGGCGGCGACCGACGTACTCGACGGTGATAGTCCCGTCCTCGTGCATGTCGGCGAGGCGCTGGAGCTCTTCGAGGCCGTCCCAGCCGCGCTGGCGGCCGTCGTTTGCCTGGGCCTCGAGTTCACCCACCACGGCCTCGGGGACGTAGACGGTGGCGCCGGCGAAGCCCTCGCCCTCCGCCGTGGAGTCGGGGTCGGCGTCGGCCTCGATCTGTTCGGACACGCGGCCGTCGACGACCACGCTCGTGTCCGGAACGACGTTCATACCTACGATAGGGCGGCCCGCCGGGATAAGCCTCCGGATACGGGGTCACGCGAGGGGTGAAGGGGCGGTGACAGCCAGTCAGCGGTCGGCGTCGGCGGCGATCCACCGTGTCGCGATGGCCTCGCCACAGGCCGGACAGACGGTGACGGTCCGGTCGTCTCCCTCTTCGACCAGCCAGTCGCCGTCCGCGGGGGCCTCGTGGCCACACGCGGGGCAGTACAGCGTCGTCTTCGCCGGGGGGTCGTCGGGGGGCGGTGCACTCTCGGAGTCGATCGCGGGGACACTCATGGTATCCGCGCTAGGCGCTGGAGACTCATAACTCTGTTTCGGCATGTTCGACCGTGATGGACCCGCTACGGCCGAATCAGGTCCTCGGTAACGAGCGACAGGGTACGGACCAGCGACGGGAAAACGGGTTGGCACGCGGCCCGGAGTCGAGTGGTCTGTCGTCCCGAAGTGCGGTCAGCCCGCCGGCGTTTCCGTACCAGTTCGTTGCGGACCTCTGGGACCCGGAGCCCCGCAGTCGGTCGCCCCGCCCGGCGTCTCCTGTGACGAACGTTCACGTACAGTATCGGTTCGACGGCTCTTTGAGTGTCGCGAATCGTCTTTCCCCCCCGCAACGACCGGCAGGTATGAACCGTCGAACGTTTCTCGCCAGCGCGACTGCAGTCACGGCAACGCTCGTCGCGGGTTGTCCCAGCGGTTCGGACGGTGAAGCGTCGCCGACCGACCGTCGGACGGACACGGAAGTCGTCGAACCGACGCGAACCGCACACACCGTCTCCGTCTATCTCGGCGAGCGTGACGAGACCCACGACGTCACTGCGACCGTGACGGCGGAGGAGGGAACGGTCCTGTTCAGGCGGGAGTACAGCCTCTCCGACGACAACGAGGCCGACGAGGACGCCACCTTCCGGGCGTCGACCCAACCGGAGACAGTCGTCGTCACTATCGACGGCGTCCGGTTCGAGCGCGACTGGCCGGGTTTCGAGCACCCCGAACTCCCCTGTGAGGGCGAGAACCGGGCCGGCATCGAACTGTACGTCGAGAGCGGGGGAGGCGACGCGCCGACGCTCCGGATGGAGCCGAACTGCCAGTCCGTCCCGGCAGCCTGACAGCGTATCGGAGTCCGACGCGACTCAGATGCTCTCCGTGCCACTCTCGACCGGGCCGGGTTCCCGGAGTGCGAGTGCCGCGACGCCCGCCGCGACGGCGAGGACGCCCCCGATCGTGAAGGCGGTCGGCCAGTCGGTGACGGTGACGAGCCAGCCCGCGACCGCGCCGCCGAAGACGCCGCCCCACATCTTGCCCGAGTACAGGAGCGCGTAGTTGGCCGAGGAGTGGCGTTCCCCGTAGTAGTCGCCGACGATGCTCGGGAAGAGCGTGTACTGCGGGCTCCAGAAGAACGTCGCGACGACGACGGCGGCGAGAAAGCCCAGCCTCGTGCCCTGTCGGGCGAACCACACCACTGCGAGGACGCCGAGGCCACACAGACTGAAGGAGACGGCCATCGCCCGCTCGCGGTCGACGCGGTCCGAGATCTCCCCGAGGACGAGTCGGCCGACGCCGCCGGCGATCGGCAGGAGCACTGCCGAGAGCGTCGCGGTTCCGGCCGACAGGTCGAGCGCGCTGGCGAAGGAGATGACCTTCGCCGTGAGCATCAACCCGGCGCCGCTGACGGCGACGAACATCCCGTACATCAGCCAGAACTGCCACGTCCCCAGGACCTCGCGCCAGGTGTAGTGGCGCCGCGGGCTGGCGGCGCGCGCGGTCGTCCCCCCGTCGGTGCTCGCCGGGTCGTCCGCGCCTTCCCCGTCGGTTCCGGGGTCGGCTTCGGGTCCAGCGTCGGCCTCGTCGAGCCACGCCTGTGGCGGGTCCCGCAGGACGACCGCACCGACGAGGATGCCGACGGCGATCAGGATCCCGAGCGTCTGCAGGACGAACGGGTAGGCGTCGGGCGTGGCGTTCGCCCGGACGAACGGCACCACGAGCGCCGACCCGCCGGCGAAGGCCATCGTCCCCGCACCCGTCGTCAGTCCGCGGCGGTCGGGGAACCACTTGAGGGCGGTGTTGACGGCGACGGTGTAGACGATGCCCACCCCCAGCGCACCGAGCCCGTAGAACAGGTAGAGTTGCCAGACTGCGCTGGCGTAGGCGACGCCGACGTAGCCGCCGCCGGCGAGCACGCCCGCGACGAGCATGAGGATGCGGGGGCCGTGGCGGTCGCGATACCAGCCGACTGGGAACTGCGAGCCGGCCTGCACTACCACGAAGAGTGTGAACACGCCTCCGAGTGCGGGAAGCGAGACGTCGAGACTCGCCGCGAGCGGTCCCTCGATCGATGACCACACGTACTGGTAGGGGCTGACGAGCGCCATCGCGACGGCGGCGGCGGCGACCTGCCACCACCGCGAGAACCCCAGATACTCCTTCGCACGGGCCGCGTGGTCGACGTCGTCCGTGTCGGTCACTGGCCAGTCGTGGGGTCGCGAGGTACCTCGGTCTTACGATGCCGGCCGCGACCGGTCAGCCGACCAGCACCGAGAGCGCCAGACCAGCGACGACCAGTCCGCGAGGGCCTGTGCCCCGCCGTAGACCCGGACGTTCAGTTCGCTCGCCGTCCCGAAGACGGCACCCACGCCGGCACCCAGCGTGCTCATCGTCGCGGTGATCGCGACCGCGTCGGCACCGACGGCGACGGCGACGAGTTCCGGGCCCGCGGGAAAGAGCGTCGCCGAGAACGCGAGCATCGACAGCGGCGGCGAGAGGGTAAAGAGCGCGCCGACGAGACCCGTCCGGAGACACGCCCGTACCGTGTGGTCGTGGGTGTGGGCCGGGTCGTCGCCACTCCCGTCGCTGTCGTGGTCTCCGTCGGCTTGGTCACCGTTCGTGTGGTGGTGTTCCCCGTCGTCGTGACTGCTATCGGGGTGTTCCCCGTCGTCGTGACCGTGCCCAGAGTCGCCGAACAGCGGCAGGTGGGCGTGGGCGTGGCTGTGGGTCTCCCCGCCGTGCCGGTGTTCGTGGGAGTGAGCGTAGGCGACACGGCGCAGGCCACCGACACGGAGCGTCGCGCCCAGGACGCCGAGCACGAGTCCCACGCCGAGCGTGCCGACGCGGTCGAAGACGGCGGGGAACTCGGTGCGGCCGAGCAGGAGGTAGCCGACGGCGAGCCAGACGAGGACGAGCGCGACGTGGCCGCCGAGAAGCAGGCGCCGACCAGCGCCGACAGTCTGGGGTCACCGTAGCGACTCGTCACCGAGGCGATCCCGGCGACGTGGTCCGGTTCGACCGCGTGGGTCACGCCGAGGACGCCCGCGGCCGTCAGCGCGCCGATGAGTGTCGCGTTCACCTAATTCGAGGCGGAGGCCCCACCCTCAAGGAGCGCCGGGCTTCCGGCTGCGGCGGAAGCACAAGCGAGTAGGGTGGGGAGGACAGCGCGGAACGAAGTTCCGCGGGCCGTGCGAACGGGCCTGGGGCCCGTGAGCAGAAGCCGACACGGTACTGACTGGCCACCAGAGTGTTACTTGCAAACCCCAATTATAAGTAACTATAAGTACATACGTGAACATATCGTGGAGTACCGTCGAACCGCCGTTATCAAGCTCGACACACCCGAAGACGCGAATGAACACCTGCGGGAGACTATCGAGCAATTCAAATACTGTGCCAACACCGCGAGCGAGTGGTGCTGGCACGGCGATGACGGCTACCACGTTACATCGAAAGCGAAGGCCGAAGATGCGCTGTACGACCAGCTACGCGAGGCTACGGAGTTGACTGCGAATCTCGTCCAGAAAGGGATTCGCCAGGCCGTCGAAGCCATCAAGAGCGGCGTCGAACGGCTCACAAACGGCCAAGATACGTCCCGTCCAACGTTCACGGCTGATACCGCCGTCTACGACAAGCGAAGTGCCACGTTCCACCGGGATCACGTTTCGCTCTCGACACCCGACGGGCGAATCGAGTGCGACTACATTCTTCCTGAGAATCCCGATACACCGCCGAGAAAGTACGTCACCAACGAGGACTACGAATTTCGGCGAGCGACACTCCATCGACGTGACGGCGACTGGTATCTTCATGCGTCAATGCTCAAAGAGGACGACGACACCGACACCACGACCGGGCACAGAACAGTCCTCGGTGTGGACCTCGGTGTGAACCAACTCGCAGTCGCTTCGACCGGACGGTTCTGGTCGGCAGACGAGTTCAACCACTGGAACCG
>Ga0207770_100483_pt1 | contig 18638 bp, 19 predicted proteins | sample A23E2SouthBayCA_FD_187729 | JGI IMG/M metagenome (GOLD analysis project Ga0207770, IMG submission 187729) | Aerobic enrichment media microbial communities from Eden Landing Ponds, California, USA - A23 E2 (SPAdes) | ecosystem: Environmental > Aquatic > Marine > Unclassified | place: Emeryville... | reverse complement strand
CGAGCCGGGGCTTTCACGCTGGTCGCGGCGGTCTCACTCACGTCCTACTCTGAACCGGGCGCCCGAAGTGTTAACACGCGTCGAACCACTACTTTCGGAGGGAGTCAGTCTCATCGATGAATCCCGACCCCCCTGGTCCCTCGACGGTGTCGGGCACCTCACAGTAGGCGCCGGTTCGCCGGGAGCCGTCCGCGTCCTCCACGTCGACGACGAATCCGACCTGGTCGACCACGTCGAAACGATGGACCGGACGGTCGACAGACTGGAGGAACTCGTCACCGACATGGCGGACGTGGTGCGCGAGGGGGACATCGCGTCGGACCCCGAACCGGTCGACATCGGGGCAGCCGCCCGCGACGCCTGGGAGGCGCTCGACGCGACCGACGCCGAGTTGACCGTCGAGGACAGCACGCGGGTGTACGCCGACGAGGCGGCGCTGACGCGACTGTTCGACAACGTGCTCCAGAACGCACTCGACCACGCCGGCCCCGGCGTGTCGGTCACGGTCGAGACACGCCACGATGGGTTCGTCGTCGCGGACGACGGTCCGGGGATAGCGCCGGGCGACCGCGAGACGGTGTTCGAACCCGGGTACTCGCTGGCCGACGACGGCTCCGGGTTCGGACTGACCAGCGTCCGCCAGATCGCGCTCGCCCACGGCTGGGACGTCTCGGTCACCGGGAGCGACGAGGGGGGCGCACGCTTCGAGGTCGCCGACGTGACTGTCGTCGACTGACCCCGATACCTGTCGGTGAGCAGCCGGGGAGACGGCCGACTGTCGACCCGAGCCTTTTAAGAGAGGCACGGCGATAGACTGGACTGTCCGGTGGCTTGTGAGGAGACGCTGGTCTCCGCCGGGCGAGTGCGTGCGAGGGTAGCCAAGCCTGGAAACGGCGGCGGACTCAAGATCCGCTCCCGTAGGGGTCCAAGGGTTCAAATCCCTTCCCTCGCATGACTCGGCGACGCCTGCCGCGTCGCCGTGGAATGCACGAAGGATTCGAAGCAGGGAGGGCGCGCGAGCGTCCGACCGTGGTTCAAATCCCTTCCCTCGCATGACTCGGCGACGCCTGCCGCGTCGCCGTGGAATGCACGCACTGTGGGCCCACGCGGCCCCTCGCACCAGTGCGGAAGATTCCCCTTCTGGGGGCATCTTCCCTCGCAAACTCCTATCGAAGTCGTCGAGACAGAGCTTAGGACTGGATCAGACGACGTCCGATAGTTGGCCACAAGACCCATCAGTGGGCCGGCTGAATCAGCCGCCGCATGCTCGAAGCCGAACTGGAAGTCTGTGTCGAGTGTGGCAACCTGCACATGGAAGGCGGTCCCGGTCCCAACGACGTCGATTCGTGTGCGGCCTGTGACGGCCGGGTCACCGACGTCGAACTCGACGATCTCGTCGGTCTGTAGCGACGTCGGGAAGTCGACAGTCGAGCGGGACGGTATGCGAGAAAACTGTGCCGATCCGACCTTTTTTGATGTGTGGTTCCCTAACATACGACATGGCAACCGAGGGTTCGGAACCGGGCGGGCTCGAACTGCCACCGCTCGAGAACACGGCGTTTTTCGACATCGACACCCGACGCGGGTACGTACGCATCGACCAGTCCTGGGGGGACCAGACACTGTACACGCCCGAGGAGGCGCGGGACATCGCGCGGGCGATACTCGAGGCGGCCGAAGAGAGCGAACGGGGCACCGCCGACGACTGACGGCCGTCGGGGACGGTGGCGGTAGCGCAGTCGGGATCCGACCATCGGACCAGTGGAACGCGCGGAAAGCGGTGAGGATATTTGTCAGGTGTCCCACGGTCGGGTATGGTAGACGCGCACAGGCGGGTGGCGATGGCCGAGCGCGCGGCGCGAGCAGGGGGAGCCGTCGCGCGCCAGTCGTTCCGCGAGGACCTGCGAGTGGAGACGAAAGCCGACAAGAACGACCCGGTGACGGACGCGGACCGCGACGCCCAGCGACAGGTGGTCGCGACCATCCGCGAGGAGTTCCCCGGCGACGCGGTCCTCGCCGAAGAGGACGCACTTCCCTTGGGGGTGGACGACGACAGTGCCGACGTGCTGGTCGAGGAGTTACCGGAGAACGGCGACGCCTGGGTGATCGACCCCATCGACGGGACCGCCAACTTCGCCCGGGGGGTCGGACTGTGGACGACGAGCGTGGCGGCGGTCGTGGACCGCGAACCGGTCGCCGCGGCTACCTACGCCCCCACTGCGGGAGACGTCTACACCGCGGGACCGGACAGCGCGAGTCGCGACGGGACGACCCTCTCGACGAGTGACACTGACGACCCGGAGACCTTTCTGGTCGGGATCGTCGGCAGGTGGTACCCCGAAGGAGCAGGCGAGTTCGGCGGACTCTGCGAGACACTGACCGAACGCGTCGGCGATACTCGCCGGTTCGGGAGTATGCAGGCCACGCTGGCCTACCTCGCTGACGGCGGCCTCGACGCCGTCGTCGGGCCGATGGCCCACGCCCCCTGGGACTCGATGGCGGGCGCCCACCTCGTGCGCGAGGCGGGCGGGACCGTGACCGACGTCCACGGAGACCCCTGGGCTGTCGACAGCGAGGGGTTCGTCGCCTCGAACGGGCGAGCCCACGACACGGTCGTCAAGGCTGTGCAGACCGGGATCGACCAGTAGCTGTTTCTGTTCGGATACGTCGGAACGATCGGCCCGGAGACCGCAGGGAACGGTCGATCCGGGGACCGCAGGGAACCAGCGGCCCGGGGACCGCAGGACGTGACCGGGCGCGGGGACGGTCCGAGCGCACGGGACCGGAAAGCTAAACAAGCCACATTCCGGGTGTTGGGCCATGGAAAGCGAGCAGTTCGTCTCGGAGCGGACCTGGATCGGTGCGTTCCTCGCGCTCGTCGGGGGGCTGGTCGCGGGGTCGCTCGTCGCGCCTCGCGCCGTCTACGACCGCTTCATCTGGCAGTACTTCTGGGGCCCGGTCTACTCGGACGCCAACACCGCGCGGTGTGCCGTCCTGACCGGCGACGGCATCGACCTGTACTTCTCTGACGCGGCCTGCCAGGGCGCCGCGGATACGGGCGTCGTCGCCTTCACCGGCTACACGCTCGTCTCCGAGGTCGGCTACATGGTCCTGCTCCTCTTTTTCCTGCTGGGCGTCCTGCTGTTGCTCGCGCGTCTGGACCTGGCGACCGACCGTCGCCTCTTTTTCTCGCTGGTCCCGTTCATGCTGTTCGGCGGGGCCCTGCGCGTCGTGGAGGACGCCACCGACGCGGCCGTCGATGCCGGGTTCGAACCCGCCATCACCTACCCGCTCAACACCCTGTTCATCAGCCCGGTCATCTACGTGACCGTGTTCGTCTTCACGTTCGGTGCGCTGCTGGTGAGCGTCAGACTCGAACGCGAAGGTATCGTCGACGACGAGTTCAGGACGATGACTGGTATCGGTGCGGCGGTGCTGGGGCTCAACCTCGCGTACCTGTTCTACCTCGCGTTCACGACGGAGTACACCCGCTTTTTCCCCCAGATCCTGATCCTGGACGTGGGGATCGCCTCGGTCCTCGCCTACGTCATCTACCGGGCCGTCGACGAGTACAGACCCGAGATCAACGCGGGCACGCACCGGATCGGGCTGGTCGTGCTCTGGGCCCACGCCATCGACGGCGTCGCGAACGTCATCGCGGCGGACTGGGCGACGGCGCTCGGACACCCGTTCACCTACGGCGCGAAACACCCGGCCAACCGGATCATCATCCAGATCACGGACTCGATTCTGCCGGCGTCGATCGCGTCGGTCATCGGCACCTCGTGGCCGTTCCTGCTGGTCAAACTCGTCGTCGCGCTGGGGATCGTGTGGCTGTTCGACGAGCAGATAATGGAGGAGAGCCCGCGCTACGCCCTGCTGCTGTTGATCGCAGCAGTGGCTGTCGGCCTCGGGCCTGGTACGCGCGACATCCTCCGGGTGACGTTCGCTATCTGAGCGAGAGCGCGCTCAGCGCGCCTTCCGGGTAGTACCGTCCCCCGCAGGACGGACATTCGGCGACCGTCAGCGCGTCGCCTGCCTCGGCGACCTGACGGCGAACCAGTTCCTGATCGCAGTCTGCACACGGGAGGTCGAACTCCGTTACCATATCTACTGCTGGCGGTCTGCTTGCCGAGGACCTGCCAGCGTGTGAAGGGTCGGCACGGCCCGAGATAAAGCCTCGCATCAGTCCGGGAACTGCCAGTTTCTGCGAACGTGGCGTGCGGTCGCGATCCGGTACTTTGGGGGCCGGGGTGAGACGACCACCCCGCCGGCAGTCAGGTCACGGGTAGGGGTGGCGTTCCCGGTCGAGGTCGGCTTCGAAGCCCAGGGAATCCGGGACCGTCCGGGCACGCTCGCCGAAGTACGCCGTGTCGAAAAAGAGCGGCTGGGCCGACGGGACGACCACCCGGACGGCCTCGAAGCCCAGCGACTCGACGTCGCGGGTCGTCGTTCGCGCGGCGAAGGGGTGCAGGCCCGCGTCGGTGACGCGTCCGTGGAGCGCCTCGAGGTGGGCGCGGCCGTCAGGTACTGTTTCGGGGCCGACCGACGCGGCGGGAACCCGGCTGTCGGGACTGACGAACGACTCGACGGGTGTGGGGTCCTGGGCGTAGCGGCCGATGGCTCCCTCGCTCTCGGTCGCGCCCTCGGGGCCCATCTCCCGGAGTTCGACGAAGTTCTGGACGGCCTCGGCGAGAGCGTTGCGCGCCGCCCGGGCGGGGTCGAGGTGTGCCGCCGTCCCCAGCGCGAGTTTCGGGTACTCTTCGCGGGTGACCGCGACGGCGACGACGGGGACGTCGACGTCCTGGGTCAACAAGAGTGCGGTGGCGTCGAGTCCCTCCGCACCGGCGCGTGCGGCGAGTTCCCGATAGTCGTCGTCCGTCACCTCGAGTCCCAGGGGTTCGTACGTCGAGTACCAGGCGATGGTGGTCGCGTCCCGCTCGACTACCTCGTAGAGCCCCGACCGAAGCGCCTCGGCGGTGGAGTTCCCGAGGCCGAGGCCCGTCGTCACGGCGGGACGGATCGTTCGCTCGGGCGGCGGGTAGTGGACGAGTTCGGCGGGCAGGTGGACGGCGTCGCCGGTGGCGAGCGACTCGCCCTGGACCCACGGTCGCTCGTCGCCGTCGGCGTCCGCCGCTGCTTCCCACTCCCCGGGGCGGACGAAGTCGGCGGGGGAGACGGCCGTCGGCAGGTCGTCGGCCGCGGCGGTCGTGAACTCCGATTCGCGGTAGACACCGGCACAGTAGCGCTCGTAGCCCTCGCCGAGAGCCTTCATGAACGCGGCGTTCCACCCGGGGTCGACGCCGGCGGCCTGGCGCGAGGCCGTCGCGTCCGAGAAGCCCGCGGTATCGGAGACCTGTGCGAGGTAGTACGGCGCGGGGTAGGACTCGGCCTCGCCGACTTCGCTGACGACACCGACGCGGCGGTCGAGGCCTCGCTCGGCGGCACCGAGCGCCGCGTCGACTGCCCGAGTGCCGTCGGAGCGGTCGAGCGACCGGTCGCGGTCGTCGCCACAGTCACACCCGGGGACGGGGAGGACCTGGCGCTGGGCGTGTGGGAGTTCGGTCACCAGTCCCAACGGGTCTGGTTCGCCGGGGTCGAGCGCCTCGACGGCGGTGTGACCGGCGATCGCCCCCGCGAGGCGGGCGGTCGCGTCGGAGGGCGGCGAAACGGGGTCGGCGTCGGCGGCGACGTTCGCGGCGACGCGCGTGGAGAGGCAGCGATAGCACGGACCTTCGGGTGCGAGTGCGGCGACGGCGGCGTCGACGACGGGGTAGCCGCCGATCCCGCCGAGTTCGACGGCGAGCGAGGGGACGCCGGCGTCGGCCGTGTAGTCCGCGACGCGGTCGAACGTGCTCGCGCCGGCGGTGTCGACGGCGACGACGAGGCGGTGTTCGGGGCCGATATCGGCGGGCGAGCACGACTCGACGCGGTCGTCGACGTCACCGAGGGCGGCCTCGACAGCGGTCGCGGCCGGGCCGGTTCCGACGAGTCCGACAGGCATGGCTCTCCCGTCGGTCGGCGGGTAGTAAAGTCCCCCGTCTCAGTGGTCGGACCGCGGGCACCGTGATAGTACTGGGCCTCCGACAGCACTCAATCGCGTGCGGCGAGTCGCTCGCGGGTCGCCGAGACGAGGTCGGGGACGGACGAACCCCGCAGGTCGTCGACGAGTCGCAGTCTGAGTCGCGGGCGGCCCACGTCGATCGGGACTTTCTCCGTCCGGACGACCCCGGCGTCCTCGAGGTCGCTCTTCGAGCGGGAGAACGTCGCCTTGCTCGCGAGGCCGACGTCCTCGCCCCACTTGCTGATCTCGTAGAGGAGTTCCCCGTGACGGGCGGCCGCCAGGAGCGTCAGCGTCACCTCGTCGAGTTCCTCACCGTCGCCGGTCACCGTCGAGAGTTCGGCCAGGATAGCGTCGAAGTCCTCGAGCACGCCCGCGCCGAGGTCGGCGGCGAGTGTCTCCCGGACCGCCGAGATCGGTGGCGTCCGCAGGCTGTACTCCTCGGCCGATCCCCAGCGGTCGGCGTACCGGTCCCAGAGGTCCGCGACGAACTCCTCCTCGGTGGCCGTCAGCCCGCCGACACCGTCACGAGCGTGGACGAGCGAGACGACCGCCACCTCCGAGACGAACAGCGACGCACGCGGCGGATCCTCGAGCAGTCGCAGGTCGAGGGCCTCCGCCGCGACCAGATCCGCGGCGTGGCCGGCGACCACGAAGTCGTTCATCGCCGCCGTCACCTCGTCCCAGTCGACGAGCAGGTAGACAGTGGGCGGGTCCTCGACCTCGTGCAACCGGAAGACCAGGTCCGACATCGCCTCGCGTCCCAGATTCACGGCGTAGACGTCTCCGTCGCTCTCCCGTATCGTCGCCGCGAGTACGCCGCCGACGTCCTCTTCGTAGCAGTTCCCAGTCATGCACTCCCTTTGCCTTTCGAATTATCACACTTAATTTTACCGGGGGTTACGGGTTGATTTCCCGATCTGTCGCCAGGGAAATAGCACGGACGTCGAAGTCTCGTCCGTCGGGATCAGACGGAGTCGCGTCCGTCGAGGTCAGACGGGGCAGAGTCCGTCGAGTGTCCGTCCGGAGGGAGAGTCGGTGGGCGGGCCGGTCGGACGGGAAAGGTAGATTATTGTCGCGGGGTCTCCGAGAGACCGGTATGAACTACGAGACGGTCCGAGAGACGGACCCGGAGGTAGCGGACGCGCTCGTCGGCGAGGTCGAGCGACAGCAGGACACGCTCGCGATGATCGCCAGCGAGAACCACGTCAGCGAGGCGGTCCTCGAGGCACAGAGTTCGGTCCTGACCAACAAGTACGCCGAGGGGTATCCCGGCTCGCGCTACTACGGCGGCTGTGAGTACGCCGACGTGGTCGAGGAACTCGCCATCGAGCGCGCGAGAGAACTGTGGGGCGCCGAGTACGTCAACGTCCAGCCCCACTCCGGGTCACAGGCCAACATGGCGGTCTACATGGCCGTCCTCGAACCGGGCGACAGGATCCTCTCGCTGGACCTGACTCACGGGGGTCACCTCAGTCACGGCCACCCGGCGAACTTCGCCGGCCAGGTCTACGACGTCGAGAACTACGAGGTCGACCCCGAGAGCGGCCGACTGGACTTCGGTTCGATCCGCGACCACGCCGAGGCGTTCGACCCGGACATGATCGTCTCGGGCTTCTCGGCGTACCCCCGCGAGGTCGACTGGGAGGCGTTCCAGGCCATCGCCGACGACGTCGACGCCTACCACACGGCCGACATCGCTCACATCACGGGCCTCGTCGCCGCCGGCGTCCACGACTCGCCCGTCGGGGTCGCCGACTTCGTCACCGGGTCGACCCACAAGACGATCCGTTCGGGCCGGGGCGGTATCATCATGGCCGACGAGCAGTACGGCGAGGCCATCGACAAGGCGATCATCCCCGGGACCCAGGGCGGCCCGCTGATGCACAACGTCGCCGGCAAGGCCGTCGGGTTCAGAGAGGCGCTCCAGCCCGAATTCGAGGACTACGCCGAGCAAACCGTGAAGAACGCGAAGGCGCTCGGCGAGCATCTCCAGGAACACGGCTTCTCGCTCGTCTCCGGCGGCACGGACAACCATCTCGTCCTCGTGGACCTGCGCGACTCCCACCCCGAGGTCACGGGCAAGGAAGCCGAGGAGGCGCTGGAGGACGTCGGGATCGTCCTCAACGCCAACACGGTGCCCGGCGAGACGCGCTCGCCGTTCGTCGCCTCCGGGATCCGTGCCGGCACGCCCGCACTCACGACCCGTGGCTTCGACGAGGACGCCTGCGAGACGGTCGGGCACTGTATCGCCGAGGTCATCGACAACATCGACGACGACGAGACGAAATCGGAGGTCTCGGACATCGTCGACGACCTCTGTGACGAACACCCGATCTACGAGTGAGTGGATTGCCGCCGCGGACAGGTCACTGCCAGTTCGGCCACGGATCCGCGCCCAGCAGTTTTCGACCGAGCGGCGTCAGTTCTGCCGGCCCGGTCTCGGCTTCGAGTTCCCGCGGATCGCCCGGGAACGGGTCGCCCGGTGGTGCCCGACTCTCCCGCCACGAACGCACGCGAGCATCCCGTCGCTCGGCGTCGGCGAACGCCTCCGGGAACATGAGGACGTACTGAGCGAATCGGGGTTCCTCGGCGTCGTTGGTCCCGTTACCGTGTGGTGTCAACCGGTCCCAGATGACCAGGTCGCCCCGTTCGCCCGGGACGAACTCGACGTCGTAGTCGGCCAGATCCGCCTCGGTGAGTTCCGTCGGGTCCTCGCGGTTCGACCGCCGCTCGACAAGCCACTCCTCGTCGATTTCGCGATACAGCTCCGGAACGCAACAGAACCCGCCCTGGCCGGCGCTCGTGTCGTCGAGGTAGACGACTCCCTGTACGCCGTGAGGCCGGGGAATCGGCGTCGGAACCGCCGCGAGGTCGACGTCCCAGTGGACGAACCCGTGATCCAGGTCCGGGTGGTCCTCACGACTCGGCGGCGTCATGTTCACCCGGTCGATGCTCACCCAGAGTCGCTCCTCGTCCAGTAACTCGGCGAAGGCCTGGTAGGTCCGTGGGTGCTGGCGGACGTCCCACATCGACTGCCGATGATAGAGTTCGAGCATGCCCGCCGCGGAGAACTGTTCGTCCATCCCTTTCGGAGTCCGGAACCACGTCTCCGGGTCGTCCGGGTCGCGGCCCGTGAACTCGAAGATGTCCTCGACGACGGCCTCACAGAGACGGTCGGGCACGACGCCCTCGAGTTTCACGTAACCGTTCTCGCGGAAGAACTCGCGGTCCGATTCGTCGATCAGGGCCATACGCCGGGCAGGTCCGAAGACCCGATAAGAATTTGGTCCCCGGCCGTATTTCGGCGAGTACTGACACTCGGTGTGGATAAGCGACCGACGATACGGGCACCGTGGCGCTGTCTTTTTCCGGGGGCCGCCCGCCGCTAGGATATGGCCCAGCCCAGCGCCCTCACCCGCCGGAGGGTTCTTCGGTGGTGCTCGCTCGCAGTCGCCACGCTGGCGGGGTGCGCGTCGGATCCGTCCGGGACTGCCACCCCGACGACCGACGCGGGGACCGATCCGGCCACCCAGGAGACACCGGGGAGGAGTCTCGCGCCGGAAACGGGATCGGACGGGACGACGACCCCTGACCTCGACCTCCGGGAGGCGAACGTCGTCGGCGTCGAGGTCGAAGGTGGGGACGGCACCTACCGGTTCGACGTGACGCTGTATCACGACGACGACGGCGAGGACGGCTACGCGAACTGGTGGCAGGTGGAGTCCCTGGCCGGCGACCAACTGGGCCGGCGAACCCTCCTGCACGCCCACTCGACGGCCCCGTTCACGCGGTCGGAGACTATCGAGGTGCCAGCGGGGACCACGTGCGTCGTCGTGCGCGGCCACGACCAGACACACGGCTACGGCGGACAGGCGATGCTCGTGACCCTCGAATCGGGTGCGACGGTACCGGTCCGGCAGGGGTCCGACCAGCAGTCCGTCTCGGGGTCGGACTGTCCCTGAATCCCGCCGGCAGATTCACCCATCGTTCGTCGGCACTTCGCCGTCGAATCGACGCCGGCACTCGCTCGAACAGAACTCGTATATCTCGCCGTCGTCGCCGAGTGTCGCAGGGTGCCACGCTTCGGCGACGAGTCGTCGCGAGCAGTGGTCGCAGGTCCCCACGGGAGTCACTCCTCGATGGGAACGGCCAGCGACGACCGTATCCAGGCGTCCTCGTCGGAGGTGTCCCGGATAGTGGCGATCATGGCGTCGTCACAGCTGAACTCCTCGTAGACCGTCGTGTCGGCGTTCGACAACCCGTGGCTCCCGTCGTCCGAAGACCCGTCGAAATCGCCGCTATCGGAAGTGGAACTCATCGGATCGACCCCTGCTGGCTCACGGCTTGACCGCCATCGTCACGTTCGACTGGATCCACGCTCGCTCGTTGCTCTCGTCGGCGAGGAGTGCGATCTTCTCCGAACCGACCGTGAACTCGGTGAAGCGTGACTCCGGAGCGCGGACGCGTGACTGGTCGGTCATCGGGACAGCACCACCTGCGGGCACACGGAGGGACGAACAGCGGGGGGAACGGGGGATATCTCGACTGGTTGCATTGCTGTCCGGACACACGACCGGTCGGCGCAAGGGTCTGTCTCCGATATGAATCGAACCGGTCCCGGCCAGGGGGCTATACTGATAGAGACACCCCTCCAATCGACCGGATTCGGGCGACTCAGCCCCGTTCAGCGTCGACCGTCTCCGCGTCGCCGAAGAGGAGTGCGAGCAGTCGCCGCTGGCTCTCGCGGAGGTGGTGGTTCACGGTCGGCTGTGAGATGCCGAGGCGGTCGGCGACGTCCTGACCGGTGCTCTCGCGGGGCGTCTCGAAGTAGCCAGCCTCGAACGCCGTCCGTAACACTTCGAACTGGCGGTCGGTGAGGTCGTGCTCGAACAGCCGCCGGAACTCGGCCTGTGAGCGTGACGGGTCGCGCTCGCGGCGCGCGAGGAGTTCGACAGCCCCGTAGCGCTCGCGTAACCGGTCGACGAACGTGCGGGCGTCGACGTGGGGAAACAGCGACACGACGAGTCGCGTCTCTTCGGGCGTCATCTCGACGGACTGGGGGATGCCACCGGACTGAACGACCGCCTCGGACACCGTCCCCTGGCTGACCGTGGCCCGATAGAGTGAGGTATCCTCCTCCCGGGAGTCGAGGCGCTCGACGACGACCGACTCGTCGACGATGGCCGCCAGGTCCGCCGGAGTGACGCCCGGCGCCCGGAAGTGGACCGTCGACCGGCCGCCGCTCTCGGGGACCGCCTCGATGCAGGTCACCGGGCCGTCGCTGGACCGTGCGACGTCGTTCAGAAAGGAGTGGCGTCCCGTGATCGCGAGTTCGAGTTCCGTCCCGCCGGCCGCGTGGAGCCCCCGTTTGGTCTCGACGGCGTCGATCGCGTAGGCGACCGTCTCGGCGAGTTCGGCCAGTACGACCGTCGTCTCGTCGTCGAACATCCCGTCCGTGCCGCTGTAGACCGTCAGCGCGCCGTACTCGACGGTGCCGTAGGAGAGCGGGACGCTGAGGACCGACCGGAACCCGCGACCGACGGCGTCTGACACCCAGGGCGCTTCTCTGACTCGTCCGGAGAGAGAGTCGATCCGGGTTGGTTCGCCCGACTGGAGCGTCTCGACGGTCGGTTCCCCCTCGCTCTCGACCGTGACCTCGTCGAGGTAACTGGCGTGTCGACCAGCCCAGGCACGTGGTTTCGGTCCGTCGTCACCGTCGCCGGTGGCGATCCAGGCGAACAGACAGCGGTCTGCAGCGGCGAGGCGGTCGCAGACGGTCTGTTCGACCTCCTCCCGGGTCGTCGCGCCGACCAGTACCTGGTCGATCTCCCTGATGATGTCGGTGATCTGCTGGAGCCGCTCGAGCCGTTCGTTCTGCTCGCGGAGTTGTGCTTCGCGCTCCCGGAGGTCGGCGTCGCTCTCCAGTCGGTCGAACGCCGCTTCGGTCGTCGCGGCGAGCAGTTCGACGAGCCGGCGCGTCTGGTCGTCGAATGCGCCACGGTCCGCCGATTCGGCGACGAACAGCCCGTGGTCCCCGAGCGGGAGGACCATCGCGCTGCGGGCGTCCCCATCGCGACTGCGCGCCGGACCGATCCCGTCGACGTCCTCGAGGTCACCGACGACCACCGGTTCGCCGTCGACGAAGGCGTCCCACAGTATCGACGCGGGTGGGTCGTCGTCCCCGGACTCGCTCGCGGAGACGGCGAGCGTGTCGGCCGTCGAGGCGACCGGTTCGAGGGTCGCCCGCGCCTCGTCGTAGGCGAAGACGCCGATGTCGACGTCGAGGAGGTCACGACCGGCGTCGAGGACGACGCCACAGACCTCGTCGGTCGTTTCGGCGTGGAGCAACTCTCGGGTCGCCCCGTGCATGGCCGTGAGCACGTCCGCCCGCTCCTTGCGTTCGACCGCAGTGATAGCGTGGCCGACGGTTTCGCCGAGCTGGGCGAGCGCCGCCTGCTCGCGCTCGTCGAAGGCGTCCGGTCGGTCGGCGTAGACGGCGAGGACGCCGTCGGTCTGGTCGCCGTATCGAACCGGGACGACCGCGAGCGCCCGGAACTCCCGGCGGAGTGGGGGTCCCATCCACGGCTCGAACGAGGGGTCGTGCTCGACGTTGGCGACCACCTGGATCTCGCCCGTCTGGAGTGCGCGCACGCCCAGACTGTCCTCGAGTCGGTCGGGTTCGACCGGGAACACCTCGTCGACGTACTCCTCGCCGGAGTCGGCCCAGGCTCGCGGGACGAACCGGCGGTCGTCCTCGAAGGCGACGACGAGTGCGAACTCGTAGGGGCCGCTGTCGGCCAGGCGGTCACAGACCGCGCGTTCGATCTCGTCACGAGTCTCCGCGCCGACGAGCGCGGCGTCGACGTCGCGGATGAGCCGGTTCACACGGTCGAGCGTCTCCAGTTCGTCGCGCTGTTCTCTGAGCGTCCGTTCGCGTCGGCGGGCGTCCGTGACGTTCCGGACGACCAGCAGACAGGTCCGGTCCGAGCCCGGTTCGTCGACCGGGAGCGTCTGCACCTGATAGGTCTCGCCGTCGTGAGACAGTTCCGTCTCCGTCTCGTCGCCGGACAGTGCCTGCGCACACAGTCGCTGGATCTCGGGGACGACGGCCTCGTCGAGGGTCCCGGTCAGCGGACGACCGGTCACGGCGGCGCAGTCTTCGACGCCGAAGAGGTCGTCGCCGCCGGCGAGGAGACACTCGCCGGCGGCATCCACGAGGACGACCGCGCCGCTCGGGAAGCGGTCGACGATCGCCGAGGTGCGACGCTCGCTGGTCTCCAGGCGGCGCAAGAGCGCCTCTCCCTCCGTGTTGTCGTAGAAGGCGAGCAGGAGGACGGCGGTGATCCCGGTCGTCAGGACGAGGATCTGGAGGCGACTCTCGAGTATCCCCGGTGCGAGACCCCACTGGTCGGTCGCCTCGACGAGCGCCCAGACGCCGAGCAGGGCGGTCCCGGTGGCGGCGACCAGCCAGTAGTTGCGCAGGAGTCGCTGGCGACGATACAGTCTGAGCGTCTGGAGGAACGCACCGAGAAACCCGACCGCGCCGACGAGGTCCAGAAAGGGGGTGACTGCGACCATCGTTACGGATTCACCGGTGTCGTGTCGTCTGCTCTCTGCTGGTCGTCGTCTCCCGGGCGGTCGTCGTCTCGGCGAGACAGCGTGTAGAAGTGGACCAGGAAGAGCAGTCCTGCGAGCGCGACACCGACGGCGTGCTCGACGAACCCCAGGACGCCGGCGAGTGCCAGGTCTTCGAGGATCGTCGCAGCACGACCGACCACCAGGGCGGTGTAGCCGGCGAACAGCCAGGGTGCCCGGCGCCGACTGACGTAGGCCCGGATGACGGGAACGTACCCCACGAGCAGGACCAGCAGGACGAACAGTTCCTCGATTTCGACCGTGAATGCCATGATTCCCCCGGGGACGACGGTGACAGTCGATGCGGCCCTCGAGAGCCGTCCCGGTCACCGCCTCGTATCCGTTCATCTTCGCCGACAGTGCGTATCAGCGTTTCGGTGGGCCAACATGTCTCGGGACCCCGAGCAGACGCGCCGTTTATACGGCGGCCGCCCCGAGCACCAGGCATGACTGACCTGGATTCGACGGACAGGGCGATCCTCAACGCGTTCCAGGGCGGCTTCCCGGTGGTCGAAGACCCGTACCAACCGGCCGCCGCCGCGCTCCGCGACGCCGGCGTCGACGTCTCGGCCGCCGAACTCCACGAGCGCATCGTCCGCCTGGACGAGGACGGCGTCCTGACACGCTTCGGCGCGCTCATCAACGCCGAAGCTATCGGCGGGACTGCGACGCTCGTCGCCATGCACGCGCCCGAGGACCGCTTCGACGAGGTGGCCGAACAGGTCAACGCTCACGTCGAGGTGGCACACAACTACGAACGCGAACACCCCCACCTCAACATGTGGTTCGTGGTCTCCGTGGCGGACGAGGCTCGCGTCGAGGAAGTGCTCGCCGAGATCGAGGCCGAGACCGGCCAGGAGACGTACAACATGCCCAAACAGCGGGAGTTCCACGTCGGCGCGAAGTTCCCCGTCGAGGGGCCCCTCGAAGACACCGAGGACGGCCTGGACCTCTCGGACATCGGTCCAGGCGTGGAACCGACCGACGCCGCGACGCTCACACCCCGTGAACGCGACCTCGTCGTGGAGATCCAGGGCGGACTTCCGCTCTCGCGGACGCCATACCGCGACGTGGCCGAGGCGCTCGACGAGGACGTCGAGTGGGTCCTCGAGACGATCAGGCGCTTCGACGCCGAAGGGAAGGTCCGCCGCGTCGGTGCGGTCCCCAACCACTACTCGCTGGGGTACAGCGAGAACGGGATGACCGTCTGGAACGTGCCCGACGACGTCGTCGACGATGTCGGCCCCGCCATCGCCGAGTTCGACTTCGTCACCCACTGTTACCGTCGGCCGCGCCACGAGGGCGTCTGGCAGTACAACTTCTTCGCGATGACCCACGGCCGGAGCGAGGCGGAGAGCGACCGGCGGGTCGAACAGGTCCGCAACCGGATGGCCGAGTACTGGGACGTCCGAGAGGAGGAGTGGGACACCCTGTTCTCGACGGGCATCCTGAAGAAGACGGGCATCCGCATGGCGGAACGTGCAGCGGCGAACACCGACGAGTCCAGCGGGAGGGAGGCCGGGGACGAACGGTCCGACGCGCCCGTGGACGAGGCCGAATGATACCACTCCTCCACGACTTCGAGGGCGAGACGGTACTCGTCTTCGGCGGCGGTCGCGTCGGCGCGCGGAAGGCACGACGCTTCGCCCGGGAGGCCCGCGTCGTCGTCGTGAGCCCGGCGTTCGCGGACGTGGGCTTCGGCGACGCCGAACTCGTCCGGGCGGCGCCTGGTCCCGGGGCCGTGCCGGAGTGGGTCGACCGGACGAACCCCGCACTCGTCGTGGCCGCGACGGACGTGGCGGCGGTCAACGACGCCGCGGAGCGGGTGGCCAGCGAACGCGGTATCCTGTGCAATCGCGCGGACGAACACGGCGAGCGCGACGCCAGGAGCGTCGTCGTGCCGGCGACGGTGCGCGAGGACCCGGTCACAGTCGCCGTCGCGACCGGCGGGCGGAGTCCGGCGCTGAGCCGGTATCTGCGCGAGGAGATCGAGTCGGAGTTTTCGGGCGTCGGAGAGATGGCCGAACTGACGGGAGCGCTCAGAACGGAGTTACAGGCGGCGGGCGTCCCCCCCGAACAGCGCCGCGCGGCCGTTCGGGCCGTTGTCAGGTCCTCGGCCGTTTGGAAGGCTTTAGATACCGGGAGTGCAAACGCTCGACAGGTAGCTGTGGACGTGATCGAAGACGTGACGGGTGAGACACTGTGACCGGTCGAGGCGTCATCTCGGGGGCCAGCGTCGCCCACGACCGCGCGAGCATCGACGAGATCGAGGCGGCCGCGGTCGAGAGCCACCGCGCCGGCGTCGCCAAACTCGTCGAGTTGCCCTGCGTCACCGAGGCGTACGTCCTCCAGACGTGCAACCGCGTCGAGGCCTACGCCGTCACCGAGGACGCTCCCGACGGCCGCGCGGCCCTCGACGCCTTCTTTTCGAGTGTCGCCGACGACGCCAGACGGGAACTGGACCACGAGGAGAGCCTGCGTCACCTGATGCGAGTCGCCGCCGGACTCGAATCACTGGTGGTCGGCGAAGACCAGATCATCGGCCAGGTCGGCGACGCCTTCGAGGCCGCCCACGAGGTCGACGGTATCGGGCCCGTCCTCGAGCAGGCAGTCACGAAGGCCATCCGCGTCGGCGAGCGCGCCCGGACCGAGACGCCCATCAACGAGGGGTCGGTGTCGGTCGCGAGCGCCGCCGTCTCGCTGGCCGACGAGGAGGGCGCGCTCGGCGACGCAGCCCTCGTCGTCGGGGCCGGCGACATGGGCCAGCTCGCCGCGAAGAGCCTCGCGGAGCACGTCGACACCCTCTACGTCGCCAACCGGTCGCGCGACCGCGCGGAGACCCTCGCGTCGCTGGTCGACGCCGAGACGGTCGTCGTCGGGCTGGACGACCTCGACGAGACCCTCGACCGGGCGTCGGTCGTCGTCACCGCCACCGGCAGCGGCGGACACGTCTTCGACGCCGACGCGTTCGCCGACGCCGGCGAGACGTTCGTCGTCGACATCGCCCGCCCGAGAGACGTCCCGCCGGCCGTCGCCAGCCACGGGTCGGTGACCGTCAGGGACATCGACGCACTGGAGTCGGTGACCGACGAGAACAGGAGAGAGCGGGCCGCGGCCGCCGCCCAGGTCGAGGAGATGATAGACGTCGAGTTCGAGCACCTCCTCGAGCAGTACAAGCGCAAGCGCGCCGACGACGTCATCTCGGCGATGTACGAGTCCGCCGAGCGCGTCAAGGCCCGCGAACTCGACACCGCCCTCGACCGCGGCGACTTCGACGACGACCAGCGCGAAGTCGTCGAGGCCATGGCCGATTCAATCGTCAACCAGTTGCTCTCCGCACCGACAAAGAGCCTGCGCGACGCCGCCGCCGAGGACGACTGGTCGACCATCAACACCGCCCTCCAGCTGTTCGACCCCGAGTTCGGACCAGAAGACGTCCCCGTCTCCGCGCTGGTGGCCGGTGACGTCTCTCCCGAGGACGTCCCGGAGGACGTCCGCGACCGCGTCCCGAGCGGCGTCTTCGAGGAGAGCGACGACTGAGACGGATCGACCGGACGAGCCGAACCTTCTTGCGGGAGCCACCCTACGGGACCCACATGGCGGACGTACTCTCCGACGACGAGATTCAGGCACAGCTCCCCGACGAGTGGGACCGCGAGGGCGACGAGATCGTCCGGACCTACGAGTTCGACGCCTATCTCGACGGCGTGGGCTTCGCGGCGGGTGCCGGCGGCGTCGCACAGGACGCCTTCCACCACCCGGAGATCACCATCTCCTGGCGCGAGGTCGAAGTTCGGCTCACCACCCACGACGCCGGCGGTATCACCGAGAAAGACATCGACCTCGCCGAGCGGTTCGACGACCTGCGGTGACGCCCGGAACCGACGGGGGAGTCGTCGACGACGGGGGAGCGGTCTACGTCTTCCGCGCGACGATACACCTCGCGCCGGACGAACCGGGCGTGTGGGCCGACCCCGACACGTTCGGGACGACGGTCTACCGGGAAGCCGACCCCCCGGGCGACCCGGGATGGCTGTACTTCCGGGACAACCTCTGGCACGGTGACTGCGGCGACGCCGAGTACATGCGCGAGGTCACAGAACGCGCACTCGACGCCCCGGTATCGAAGGTCGAGTTCCGTGAACTGCGAACCACGCGAGCGTATCTCGACGCCCTCCGGGCGGCCGTCGTCGACGACCTCGACGCGTTCAACGCCGGTTCGGTCGACGAGGCGCTCTCGAAGTACCTCGGGAGTTCGATCCACGTCGTCGACGGCGAGTCCTGACGGTCACGTTCACCGACAGGTGCTCGAGGAGCTGATCAGCAGACGACTCCGACGACGCCCAGAACCCACGATATCGGGGTACTTCGTCCGGTTCACCGGACGATATTGCCGGGAGAAGATACTTACGCCCAAATCGCGTACCTGATCGATCCCGATGCCCCCCACAGACTACGACTTCTGGATCTTCGACCTCGACGGGACGCTCGTCGACGTGGAGCCCTCCTATCCACGACGGGTCATGACCGAAGTCGGCGACCGACTTGGACACGCCATCTCGGACCGGGAGGCCGAGTTCCTCTGGTACGGCGTCGGTGGGGCACGCGAGGACGTCATCGACCGACTCGAGGTGGACGCAGACACGTTCTGGGAGACGTTCCACGAGGTGGAGGGTCCCGAAAAGCGAGCGCGGGCGTCGTTCGTCTACGACGACGCGGCGGCGTTCGTGAGCGGTCTCGACGGGCCAGTCGGACTGGTCACACACTGCCAGTCCTATCTCACAGACCCCCTGCTCGACAGACTGGACATCGCCGACTGGTTCGACGTCGTGGTCTGCTGTGACGACGACGTCGGCTGGAAACCCGATCCCGGGCCGGTCGAGGTGGCGATGAACGGGCTGGGCGTCTCACCCGACCGCGGGCGGGGCGTACTGGCGGG
>Ga0207770_100479_pt1 | contig 18711 bp, 20 predicted proteins | sample A23E2SouthBayCA_FD_187729 | JGI IMG/M metagenome (GOLD analysis project Ga0207770, IMG submission 187729) | Aerobic enrichment media microbial communities from Eden Landing Ponds, California, USA - A23 E2 (SPAdes) | ecosystem: Environmental > Aquatic > Marine > Unclassified | place: Emeryville... | reverse complement strand
CTTCGTCCGCGAGTTGACCGACACGATGGCCGTCCTCCTGGTCACCGTCGTCGTCGCGTATGGCTCGTTTCTTGTCGCAGAGCACTACTTGCACCTCAGCGGCGTACTCGCGACGGTCGGTGCCGGGCTGGCGATGGGCGCCCACGAGGAGACCCACGCCGGCATGAGTGACCCCGAACACACCGTCCAGGAGGTCTGGGACACGCTCGCGTTCCTCGTGACGACGGTGCTGTACGTGCTCGTCGGGTCGAGCATCGAGCTCTCGGCGTTTCTCGACCACGCGAGACTGGTCGCACTCGCGGCGGTCCTCGTTCTCGTCGTCCGTGCGCTCACCATCTACCCGCTCGTGACCGCGACGAACGCGCTGACGGACGACCCAGTTCCCACCCGCTGTCAGCACATCATGGTCTGGGGCGGACTACACACGGTTGTGCCGGTGGCGCTCGTCCTCGCGATCCCGGAGGGCGTCGCCGGCGGCCGCCCCCTGGAGACGATGGTCTTCGGCGTCGCCGTCCTCAGTCTCGTCGTCCAGGGGCTGCTCATGCCGACCGTGCTCGACCTGACCGGACTGGCCGCGAGCGGCGACCCCGACCCGGAGCCGTAGACGCCCTCGTTTCTCGACGCCACCGGTCAGCGCGTCGCCTGCCGGCCGAGCGCGAACACGAACAGTGCCACGAGAAAAGCTCCGGCGAGCGCTTCCAGACCGGACAGCGCCCGCGCCAGCGTCCCCACGGGTTCGATGTCGCCGTACCCGAGCGTCGTGAACGTGACCACGCTGAAGTAGAATCCGTCGGCGAGTGCCCTGGTCGGATCCGTACCGTACGTGACGACGGTCGAACCGTCCCGAAGTCCGCCCAGTGCGGGGTAGAGGAATGCGCTGGCGACGACGACGGCGAGGGCGGCCAGGACCGTCCGCTGGGGGCGCTCCCCGTAGCCGGAGACGAGGTTGAGGAAGGCGCTGGTCGCCCAGCGCAGCGTCGCGTCGACGCGGTGGGCGGGAGAGCGGCTCCCATCGCGCGCGTGGTCGGCGTACCTGCGGCGTCGATAGCGCATCTCCCGCAGAAAGAGCGCGGCCGCGTTCTCGTGGTCGCCGACGTCGCTGGCCCCCTGCCTGGCTTCGAGGTACGTCCGTTCGAGGCCGTCGAGGTCTGCCCCCACGTCGGGGTCGCCCGCGTACTCGTGGAGGCGCCACCTGTTCTCCCGCAGAAACGACCGATAGGCGGCGAACGGGAACCCGTCGTAGCGCGTCCGGTAGAACCGGTAGCGGTCGAGTGTGTCGCTCGAACAGTCCAGTTCGACGTCACCCACTGTCGCGTCGGTGAGATCGTAGTACGCGCGGTCGTCGTCGGGCTGGTCGAGGCGGCCCCCCTTGACTGTCGCCCCTGTCAGCCGACACTCCACGTCGCCGGCCGGTCGGAAACGGAGGCGTCCGAGTGCGGCGTCGTCGAACCGCGGCGGTTGCGCGAACGAGACGCGTTCGACCGTCAGGAGCCGGGCGTCGAGCCCGGTGAACTGGACCGAGCGGCCGAAGGAACTGTCGACGACCTGGCCCCGCTCGACGTCGGCGTTGGGGAAGTGCGCCCCGCCGGTCACCGAGACGCCGTCGAGTTCGAACCAGGTGTCGACTGCGAGACTCGCGAACTCGACGCTCCCCTGGGCGGCGACGTCGTCGAGCGCGAGCGACCCCCCGACCGTCGCACGCCGGAACGTGAGACACGTGCCGCTTCCGTTACCGAGCCGACTGTCCGCGACCGTCACGTCGCCGGCGAACGTCGCGTCGCTCGCGTCGAGTCGACCCAACGTACAGCCCTCGAAGACTATGGGTTGCTCAACCGCAGATCCTGAGATGTCGGCGGCTCCCTCGATCGTACTGTCGACGAAGCGGATCGAGCCGAGCCCGTCGCTCTCCAGCGCCAGTCCCGAGAGGTCGAGTGCGTCCAGTTCGACGCCGGCATACGTGAGGCGACGCTCGTCGTCGCTGCGGAGATCGGCACACACTGTTGCACGCACGGCCGAGGAGGTGACGTTCCCGCTCCCGTCGGCCCCCGCGTGGAGCGGACATTGCCCGTCGCCCTCGCTCTGAATCCCGTCCTCGTCTCCCGCTCGCGGTGGTCGAGGACAGGGACTCAGCTCGTCGCGAGCGACGTAGCCACAGACCATACGTCCGCCCGGAGGAGCGACGCCAACCTATAATCCCGCTAACCCTCGCGTAAGCCACCGTTAAGTGGCGTCTCACCCTCCTCCCCACGGATGAGCGCGGAGGCACTCGACGACCCGGAGCGCGTCGCAACGTGGAGCGAACTCGACGAACGCGAACCGACGCACGCACGCGTCGGTGAGGTAGACCTCGTCGTCGTCAGGGACGGCACGGACGTCTCTGTACTGTACGGTCGGTGTCTACACCGCGGCGTCCTGCTGGCGGACGGCCACGTCGACGGACAGAACCTGATCTGTGGCGTCCACGGCTGGGACTACCGCTTCGACTCGGGCGTCAGCGAGTACGACAACAGCGAGCGACTGGAGAAATTCCCGGCGGCCGTCGACGAGGCCGACGACGCCGTGTACGTTGACGCCGCCGTCGTCCGGTCGTGGGCCGAGGACAACCCCCAGCCCTACGAGGACCCCGACGAGGCCGACAGCACCACGAACCCCGAGTTCTACGGCGAACCGGATTACGAGAAGGAACCGTACACCCACTACATCCAGCAACTCGCACAGCACGGACCCGAGGGGATCGGCGAACACGGGCCGGTCTCGGCGATGGGCGTCCCGCGACCGGAACTGCCCTCCTGGGACGACCTGCAGATCCAGACCGCACAGCTCGCCCGGACGCCACTGGACGACGAGGCGTCCGTCGACACCGGCCTGACCGTCGGCCCGGGCGCAGAGAACCCGGTCGAACTCGACATCCCGGTGTTCGTCAGCGACATGAGTTTCGGCGCCCTGAGCGAGGAGGCGAAGGTCGCCATCTCGACGGGCGCCGAACGCGCGGGGACCGGCGTCTGTTCGGGCGAGGGCGGGATGCTCCCCGAGGAGCAAGAGGCCAACTCGCGGTACTTCTACGAGTACGCCACGGGCAAGTTCGGCTGGGACATCGAACACGTCGAGAAGGTCCAGGCGTTTCACTTCAAGGCTGGCCAGGGCGCCAAGACCGGCACCGGCGGTCACCTCCCCGGCGAGAAGGTCCAGGGGCGGATCGCCGAGGTGCGCGACCTCGAACCCGGGACCGACGCGGTCAGCCCCGCTCGCTTCGAGGACCTGCGGACGCCGGACGACTTCGCCGAGATGGCCGACCGTGTCCGCGACGTCGGTGGCGACATCCCAATCGGATTCAAGCTGTCGGCCCAGCACGTCGAGGACGACATCGACTTCGCGCTGGAGGCGGGGGCGGACTACATTATCCTCGACGGTCGCGGCGGCGGGACCGGGGCCGCGCCGGACGTCTTCAAAAACAACATTTCGGTCCCGACGATGGCCGCCCTCGCGCGGGCCCGGGACCACCTCGACGAGCGCGGTGCCGACGACGTGACGCTGATCGCCACCGGTGGCCTGCGGACGGAATCCGATTTCATCAAGGCGATGGCGCTCGGTGCGGACGGGGTTGCCGTCGCCAACGCCGCGATGCAGGCCATCGGCTGTCTCGGGATGCGCGCCTGCGATTCGAACAACTGTCCGGTCGGGATCGCCACACAGCGTGAGGATCTGCGGAGTCGCCTCGTCGTCGACTCGGCCGCTAACGGACTGCAAAACTACTTCGAAGCGACGGTCAAACTGATGAAAGTGATGGCTCGCGCCTGCGGCCACGACGACCTCTCCGGGTTCGAGCGACACGACCTGACAAGTTGGAAAAGAGAGATAGCGGACCTGACCGGTGTGGAGTACGCCGGCGTCGGGAGGTGACCTGTCGTGTTACCCTACGACGGTCGCGACGTCGAGTTGATCTCGGTTGCGGCCGTGGCCGAGAACGGCGTCATCGGCCGCGACGGAGACCTCCCGTGGCCGTCGATTCCGGCAGACAGAGACCAGTATCGAGAGCGGATCGCTGACTATCCAGTGATTCTCGGTCGGGAAACCTTCGAGGCGATGCGAGACGATCTCCCCGGGACGGCACAGATAGTGCTGAGTCGGAGCGAACGCGAGTACGACGTCGACTCCGCACACCACGCCGCAGGCGTCGACGACGCGGTCGGGACGGCCGAGGCGCTCGGTGCCTCCCGGACATACGTCATCGGTGGCGGTGGCATCTACGCGCTCTTCCAGCCCTACGTCGACCGCATGGTGCTGAGCCGGATCCCCGGGGAATACGAGGGTGACACCTCCTTCCCCGAGTGGAACGCCGGGGAGTGGAATCTCGTCAACGCGGTCGACTACGAGGAGTTCACTCTCGAAGAGTGGGTCCGGGGGTCGGACTGAACGGGCACCGATCCATGGATACGTCACAACTTCCCGGCGCCGTCGACGAGTATCTGGCGACCAACCGCGAGGAGTTATACGGGTTCACCGAGCGACTCGTCGGGTTCGACACACAGAACCCGCCCGGCGGGACGACCGAAGTCGTCGAGTGGCTCGAATCGATGCTGGACGAGACTGACCTGGAGACCGAACGCATCGCCGTCGACCCGGAGAAGCCGAACCTGCTCGCGACGCTCTCCGGCGAGAGCGACCGGACGCTGTGTTTCAACGGGCACCTCGACACGGTTCGGTTCGACGAGAGCGACTGGTCGCACGACCCGCTGGGCGAACGGGTCGACGACCGCATCTACGGGCGCGGGACGACAGACATGAAAGGCGCCGTCGCCGCCATGCTCCAGGTTGCCCTTGCCTACGACCGGACTGACACCACCCCGCCAGCCGAGTTGCAGTTCGCGTTCGTCAGCGACGAGGAAACCGGCGGCGACGCCGGGCTGACGACGCTGATGGACACCGAGGCGTTCGACCCCGACGCCTGCGTCGTCAGCGAGACCACCTCGCGGGCGGGCAGATACTCCGTCTCCGTCGCCGACCGCGGGAACATCTGGCTGACTATCGAGGCATCGGGAACGGCCGCCCACGGGTCCCGCCCGATGATCGGTACGAACGCCATCGACCGACTCACGGCGGCCGTCGAGCAACTCCGGGCGGAGTTCGGCGAGCGCGAACTGCCCATCGACGACGCGATGGACGATATCATCGAGGAGTCGGTCGCGTTCTACGAACCCGAAGCCGGCGCTGAGGCGACGCGACGCCTCTACCGCTATCCGACGATCAACCTGGGTATAATCGAGGGCGGGACGGCGATCAACACCGTCCCGGCCTCCGCGTGTGCCCGGATCGACATCCGACTGACGGCGGGCGTCGACACGCGCGACCCGCTGACCTCGATCCGGGGCTGTCTCGCCGGGCTGGAGGGCATCGAGATCATCGACGTCTCCTGGACGCGTGGGTCTTACGAACCGCTCGACAGTCCAGTAGTTGCGGCCAGCGCGAGCGCTGCTGACTCGGTCGTCGACGACCCCGTCTTCCGGCGGAGCGCGACCGGCGGCGGCGACGCGAAGGTACTCAGGCACGACGGCGTGCCGACCGTCGAGTTCGGCTTCGGCACGCAGACCGCCCACGGCACCGACGAATACACGACGACCGAGGCGCTGGCTCGCAACGTCACCGCCTACGCGCTCCTCCCGGTCGCGTACAGCCGACGAGTCGGTGAGGTGAACTGACTTCGAGACCGGAGACCTGGTTCAGACACCGTTGGCCCACTCGACCGCTTCTGTCCGGTCTTCGGTCGTCAGCGTCTCCAGGTCGCCGGTATCGACTTTCCCGCGCAGCGAGATCGCTTTGATACCGTCCGCGACGACCGCCCACCGCTCAATCCCGGCTTCGCTGGCCCGCTGAGCCGACCGCTCCCAGACGTCGAACGCGTCCGACGTGAACGGGTCGTCGAGTTTGACCACCGTGACCATGCCAGATATCGTTCCGCGACCGAGTAGCTCTTCGTAGGTCTCGTACGCCTCGTCACCGAACGTCGAGAGTTCCATTCCCGGGAGAAACTCCCAGACCATGACGCCGTCGTCGACTTCGACGATCCAGCCGTCACCTGCCCGTTCCGTTGCCATGCAGGGGCGTATTCGAGAAACGTATTGATTCTTTGTCTCGTCGGGGTAATCCGGTATCGCGTCGGTAACCTCACGCGAGACGGGAATAAAACGCGTCCTTGCCGTGGTCGTCTCGCCACGCGAACGCGAACAGACGGCGCGTGGGGACCCGTTCGAGTTCTCGACCGTCCCGCGCCCGGCCGGTGGCCGGGTCCCAGCGGGTACCGTCGGCGACGACGTCATCATCGACTCGGTCGAACGAATACCCCGGGTCGATGAACCCGTGAACGCCCGCATTTGCAGTGGCCAGCACGACGATATTCCGGCCGCCGATCTCCGACTGCACGACTCCTCCCTCGGCCTCGACGCGCGAAAGCGGGAATCCGACAGCTTCGTCGCCGATGTCGATGCCGAGCACGACCGCCTTCGGGTCGAGGTCGTCCATGTCCCACCCCCGGGAGTCGCCCCCGCGGTGTGCGTCGAGTCCGAACCCGTCGCTCCGGAAGTAGTCGCTGTAGGGCGACTCCTCGTAGTCGATCGGAGCAGGGCTGTCGTCCGCACTCGCTGCCTCGCTGGTCCCTCTCGGTCGCTGGAGCACGACGCCGTCCGGAGACGACTCCCGGAACTGACCCCAGGAGACGACAGCAGACGGACGGACCGTAAGGGTCTCCCCCACGAATCGACCGTCGATGCACTCGCCGCTGGACTGTTTCCACTCACTGTTCGTCTCGCGGTCGTACATCACGAGGTCGTCGTCGGCGAGTTTCCCTGAGACGCCGAACTCCAGGGTCCGGCCCTCGTGCCGTCGGTCGTAGACGACCGCACTCCCACACAGCGGGCACCACGTCACCGCGACCGGTTCCCCGTCGATGCTGTCGTTGACGATCTCGTGAAACTGGAGGTATCTGACCGGATACGCTCTCGACTCTACAGACGACTCGACTACCACGACGAGATCGTCCGATCTACCCGAATACTGGTCCCCGAATTCGGGATCGTCGACGCTCGGGATCGCATCACGTGGAATGACCTGTCGAACGTTCACGCGTCTAGGGCCGCAACGAGTTCGTCGAACGATTCTACTGTCAGATCGGGCTCGCCATCAAATGGTTCCCAGGGTCCACCCACTCGATTGACCCAGATACCCTGCATCCCCGCGTGTTGTGCCCCCATCACGTCGAACCACCCGGCGGTCACGTGTGCGGTCTTCTCGACCGGCGTTTCGGTTCGGACGGCAGCGTGGCGATAAAGTTCCGCAGCTGGTTTGAACGTCTCGACCGCGTCAGCGCTGATCGTCTCGCTGATCAGGTCCTCGATACCGGCGTGGTCGACCATCGACGCCAGCATCTCGGGATTGCCGTTCGAGACGACGTAGCAATCGTATCCAGCGTCGACGAGTCGCCCGACCCCGTCCCGAACGTCGTCGAAAACGTCCAGCTCGTGGTACACTGCCAGTATCTCGTCGCGCTCCGTCGTGGTGATATCGACGTCGTGGACGTCGAGTGCGTACTGCAGGGCGTCGCGATTCACCTCGTAGAACGGCTTGTAGGCGTCTATCTGGTTGGCGACGAAGGTGTATTCCAGCGACCGGGCTCGCCAGAGCTTCGAGACCGGTTCGGGCTCCGGAACGCGGTCGGCGAGCGCGGTCTCGGCTGCGTCCACGTCGACGAGTGTACTGTACGAATCGAAGGTAATCGTCGAGACGCGGTCCGGTTCGAACGGCATTAACCCCCCGTACGGAGACCGGTCGGATAACTTTCGGGCCTCGGTGGTCCGGTCGGCGCACGAACGATGCAATTTCGCCAAACCACTATCCTCGTTCGGTCGAATATATTGCTGTGAACGTTCAGGACGTGCTGCCGCGAGATGCGATCCCGAGCGTCGACGCCCCCGAGTTCGGCACGGCGTATTTCGGCGACCCAGACGACGAGGTGATCGTCGTCGACGGGGACCCACCGCGTGCGTATCCCATCCGAATTCTCAGTTACCACGAAGTGGTCAACGACGACGTCGGGGGACGTCCTATCGCCGTGACGTGGTGTCCGATCTGCTGGAGCGCAGTCGTCTACGACCGCACAGTAAACGGACAGACACTGACGTTCGGGATGTCAGGCAAACTCGCCGACGATGCACTGGTCATGTACGACCGGGAGACCGAAAGTGAGTGGAAACAGACGACCGGGACGGCCATCGGCGGAGACCTGGAGGGAACACGTCTTTCGATGCTCTCTGCCCCGATGGTTTCCTGGGAACGGTTCACCACCGACCATCCCGACGGCGTCGTCCTGCAACCTGTCCGCGGCGACGGGACAACCCAGTCTTCGCGTGAGATCTACGATATGGAACCGTACGAGCGATACGCGGGAAGCAGCGAGTTCGGACTCTACGGGATGCGCGGCGAGGGTGAACGGCGCTCGTGGAACCGGGATGATCTTGACGCGAAGACGGCCGTCCTCGGGGTCGAGATCGGCGACGAGGCTGTCGGATACCCGGTACCGCAAATCGAGGCCGCTGGTGGGGTAATTACCGATTCCGTCGGCGACCAGTCCATCGTAGTCATCGCGACGGACGATAGTGTTGACGCGTTCGAGAACCCCGGGTTCACGTTTGAGAGACGGGACGATTCGATCCACGCTGACGGGACGATGTGGGACGGTGCGACGGGCGAGAGCGCCGACGGGCGCAGACTCGAACGAATTCCCGCTCGGCGACTGTTCGCGTTCGCCTGGCAAGATGCACACGGACGAGACGCGTTCTACGCGCCGTGAATCTGGGTTCGTTCAAAGACCGACCCCGACGCTCCACCAGGCGACCGTCGTGGCGAGCGCGAGCACGACCATCGCCAGCACCGACGGGAGGGGGCTCTGCTGTCGCGTGAGTGTGGCTCGACCCCAGACGAGGAAGGGGAGCGCCGAGAGGTGTGCCGCGACGACGAGCGTCGGCAGGACGCCACCGACCCACAGCGCCGCGGTGGTCAGCGTGGCGACCCCGACGAGCGCGACGTACGCACGCCGGATCCCCCCGGGCGACCACCGGACAGCCAGCGTCCGCTTTCCGACTCGCTCGTCGGCACGCCGGTCGGGCCAGTGGGTCGCCAGGAGGTTGCAGCCGACTACCGCCGCAAACGGGACAGTCGCCAGGGCAGTAGCGACGGTCGGCGTCGCCACGACCACGACTCCGTATACCGGGAGCGCGACGCCGCCTAACGCCGCGTTGACGAGTTCTCCGGCGCCACGCCTGACCAGCGCCACGGGCGATAGCGAGTACGCTAGCCCGACGAGCAGCGTCGCGACGAGCAACCCCACCGCTGCGGGTGTGACCGCGTCTGTCGTGGTGGCGACCGCTATCGCGGCGACTGAAACCGAGAGGGCGGCGACGGTTGCCCGCCGGAGGAACGACCGCGGTAGTCCGGTGCGAGCGAGCGCCCCGCTCCCGCCCGAGAACGGCGTGCGGTCGGTCAGTGCGTCCGTGTCGGCGTCCGCGTACTCGTTCGCGTAGTGGATCGTCACCGTGACCGGCAACAACGCGACCGCGCCGACGAGGACACGCGACGCGAACCCCGGGGCGGCTACGTCGGACGGCGTTGCCGCGGTCGCAGGCCCGGCGACCAGCGGTGGGCCTGCGGTCGACATCCCGGTTCCAAGCAGGTAGACGAGGACGACCAGGGCGACCTGGCTCGGGCGACTCGCCGCCCACAGCGCCCACAGCCGCGGCAGCCGGTCCACGAGTCGCGAGTGGACGGACCGGGTCGACATGGGTGCCACTGTGGCCGCGGAGCGGGTAGCTCTGTCGGTAAGGTTCAATATCACCCGCTCCTGACTACCCCACAGATGACACGGGCGGCGGTGATCGATGGGTTCGAGACATTCGTCGACCGGACGGTCGAGGCGACCCGCCGGGAGTTCAGCGTCGGGCGAGCGCTCCGGGAGACAGGGCTCGGCCCCGGTGGCGCGGTCGTCGACCAGCTCCGGCGCCACACTGAAACGCTCGAGCGGCGCGTCGTCGAACCGGAACTGGAGGCGTATCGTCGGCGCTCGGTCGAGCAGTTCCACGTCGTCCTGGACGCCGTCGAGAGCGACCGCCCCGTCGAGGCGTTCGAGACGGAATTACTCGAACACGATAGCGTGGTGCAGGCGCTCGACCCCGACCTGCCGTCCGAGCGGCGCCGCGCCGTCGTTGAGGACGTCCTCGGTCGGCTCCAGCGACTCGGTGACGGCGTCGCGCCCGTCGTCGAGCGGCCGGAAGACGAGTTCTGGCCGGCCGTTCGGGGCGCGTTCGACGAGGAGAGCGCACACTCGCTGGTGGAGACAGTCGTCCCGTTCACCGGCCCGCTACGGCGCCACCGAGACGCGTTCGCATTCGAGGTGCGTATCGACCCGGCCGACGTGCTTTCGGGTCCGCTGGCCGGGCGGCTGCCGGCCGCCTCGCTCGACTACACTGACGAGGGGATCCGCGCGATGCGCCGCGCCGAGCAGCGGGTCATCCACGAGGCCAGGTCCGACGTGGTCGAGCGGTTCGACTGAGACGGACAGTCGTCCGGTCTACCGACCGCGAGGGCAGCAGCCAAGAGCCTGGAGGCCGATAACAGCGGTAATGGACACGACCGCCCTGGAGTTTTCGTTGCCGAACGCGGCCGCGGGGCCGGACCCCCTTTCGATCGCTGATCTCTCACGGGACACCCGATTCGTGGTCCTGTTCTTCCAGCGAGACCACTACTGCACGAACTGTCGGGACCAGGTGCAGGCAGTCGCTGACCGGGTCGAGGCGTTCAGAACGCGCGGCGCGGAACCGGTCTCGGTCGTACCGGAGCCGCTGGACCGCGTCGAGCAGTGGCAGGTGGAGTACGACCTGCCGTACCCGCTACTCGCGGACCCCGATGCCTCTGTCGGCGACGCCTACGACCAGCCCGTCCGCTTCGGCCTGCTCGGGGACGTGTCGGATTTCCTGGGTCGGATGCCACAGGTCGTAATCCTCGACCGAGATAGCGACGCGGGCAGTCCCGAAGTCGTCTACACATACAGCAGTAACTCGACCTTCGACCGCCCCAGTATCGACGAGTTGCTCGCGACGCTCGACGACCTTGCAGCGGACGGAGAGACCGCATCCCCCGACAGCTGACCCACTCCGACTGACGACTTGGCCATCTCGTCACCCCCTCGCGTGCCTCTCTCGTCCGAATTCCCGGTTCACGCCCCACGAGGTGGCTTTGAGTCGAGGTCTGACTCGCAGAACTGACTTACGGAGCCGTTAGTTGAACTTCATAATGCTCCAAGCCCTGTATGGCGGTATGGAAGAATTCGATTTCCTGGTCATCGGGTCAGGTTCCGGACTCGACGTTGCGAACGTCGCGACCAGTCAGGGACAGTCAGTCGCCGTCGTCGAGAAAGGACCGCTCGGCGGGACCTGTCTCAACCGGGGCTGTATCCCGTCGAAACACCTGCTGTATCACGCGGACGTCCTCGAGACGGTCGAACGCGCCGAGGAGTTCGATATCGACGCGACCGTCGACGGGTTCGACTTTTCGAGTATCGTTCGGAACGTCAACGAAGAGGTGCAGGAAGACTCGGAGTCGATCCGGCGGGGCCTGACCTCGTCATCGCAGCACGAGCTGTTCGACGGCGAAGCCAGATTCGTCGACGAGCGAACCATCGAAGTCTCGGGCGGGGCTGACGACGGCGCTCGCCTGCAGGCGGAGACAGTCCTCATCGCCGCCGGGACCCGTCCTGGGATTCCCGAAATCGACGGCATCGACGACGTAGACTATCTCACGAGCACCGAGGCACTCCAGCTCGAAACGCCCCCCGACCATCTCGTCATCGTCGGTGGCGGGTACATCGCGGCTGAACTTGGCCACTTCTTCGGGACGTTCGGCAGCGACGTCACGATCATCGGTCGGCGTCCGAATCTGCTTCCGGAAGCCGACGAGGAAGTGGCCGAAGCGTTCACCGGGCGCTACGCCGACCAGTTCACCGTCCACACCGGCCACGCCGCGACGTCGGTGACCGGCGGCGACGACGGTATCACGGTCGAAGCGATGCCGTACGAGTACGGCGACGACGGCGGTCTCGTGGACGATGGTGAGCCTGTGACAGTAACGGGTGACGAACTGCTCGTCGCCGCGGGTAGGGTGCCCAACTCCGACACGCTGAATCTCGACGCGACGGGCGTCGCAACCGACGATCGAGGGTTCGTCGAGACGAACGAGTACCTCCAGACCGACGCCGACGGGATCTGGGCGCTGGGCGATATCGTCGGTGAGTACCTCCTGAAACATAGCGCCAACCACGAAGCCCGGGCGGCGGCCAGGAACATCTTCGGAGACAATCCCCAGCCCGTGGACTACAGTGCGATGCCCTTCGCCGTGTTCGCCTCGCCGGAAGTCGCCGGCGTCGGCGTGCTCGAACAGGACCTTCGCGAATCGGGCCGGGACTACGCAACCAACACCTACCGGTACGAGGACACTGCCCGCGGCGACGCGATGAAAGCCGAGGGGTTCGTGAAGGTGATCATCGATCTGGACGGTGAGATCCTCGGTTGTCATATCGTCGGTCCCGACGCCTCGACGCTCGTTCAGGAGGTCGTCGTGGCGATGAAATCCGGGTCCGGCACCGTCCAGGATATCAGAGAATCAGTCCACATCCACCCGGCCCTTCCCGAAGTCGTCCAGCGTGCCTTCTCCGGACAGTTCAGCCGCGGCGGTGGCGGTCACAACCACCATCACTGAGTATCCGATAACACCTGCGTAACTCCCTTACTGAACCGTTCGCGCGCGTTTTAGTGGGTGTCACCCTTACCCGGAAGTGCAATGACGAAAGCAGCAGTCGTAATCCTCGCTGGAACGGAATCGCACGCGGACACAGGTCGCCTCGTCAACGGACTGGAGACGGCCAAGGAGTTCGCCGAGACGGACGGCGACGAAGTCGAACTCATCTTCGACGGCGCCGGGACGCAGTGGATCCCGGAACTCGAAGACGAGGACAGTGACTACCACGAACTCTATCAGGCAGTGCGCAACGACACGTCGGTCTGTGACTTCTGTGCCGGCGCCTTCGGTGTCGAAGACGCAGTCGCTGACGCCGGTGTCGTAACCCTCGACGACCACGACGGGCACCCGAGCATCCGCTCGCTCGTCGACGACGATTACGAAATCATCACGTTCTGATCTGAACCGCTCAGACGTCACGTCCGTCGTTTTCCCCCTTTACTGGGATTTTAAAGAGAAGATCACCGGCACTCAACTATCGAGTTGTCGAACAGTTCGCCATCGGGCACGGTGAGCACACTACTGGCGAAACGTTTTGCGCTGCCGGGTCGCTTACTGACACGCGATGATCGTTATCCATGCGACGTTCCCGATAGACTCCCAGCACCGTGAGGAAGCGACAGAACTGATGCAGGAACTGGCCGAGCAGTCCCGCACGGAAGCCGGCGTGAAACAGTATCGTGTCGCGGCCGATATCGAAGACCGGAACACGTTCAGATTCTTCGAACAGTACGAAGACGAAGCGGCATTCGGTAAGCACGCCGAAACGGAACACTTCGAAGAATTCGAATCTGCGCTTCCCGAACTGCTCGCAGGTGAGCCGACAGTCACTCGGTTCGACGTCGAGGCGGCATCGGACCTCGACCTGTAAGTCAGAGCAACGATCAACAGGCCCCTCCTGAGCAGAAATTTCCAGTCAGAGATCTTCGACGATCGAGAAAACTCCGCCGAGAACGATCCCATACACCAGATGCCAGATGAGGACCGGGACGGTGACGTTTGGAACTGATGGCGGTGAGGAGAACCCGGCAACGCCTAACCAGATGGGCATGATGATCCCGGCACCAACGATTGCGAGCATCATTCCGTACACCACACCAGCGAGCGTCGATTTCCAGAACCAATCGGTAATTCTGTACAGACCGGGGTCGGACAGGAGCAACGAGAAGAGCATACCGAACAGTGAACCATGCACGAGGTGCGCAATCCATCCGCTGACCAGGTTCCCGGACTGGCCGTAGAGACCTGCGATCGCCAGTTGTAGCGTCGATAGGTCCATCAGGCTGATAGCTGTACCCATCGCTATCGTCGCGATGACGCCGGCAATACCACCCTCTTTCCATGCCCAGGTATTTTCGAACGGAGTCGTCGTGTCGGTTCCGCTCTCTCGGTCGCGATTTTCGTTGAGAGTCATGGTATGAACGACGTACTTGGACCTCCTCGGGAATCACCCATCAGTCTAGGACAACATCCACCACACTCGGTTACAGATCGGTGACCGCCCGACTGAAATATCGATTTGAGCTGTCCTGCCTCAGCGTCACTGCTCGTCGGCAGAGAGTGAATAGATCCGTTTCCGCGCGTCCATGAACGAAATTCGGGAATCGACGACATCGTTTTCTTCGAGTTCGCTCAGCGCAAATCGGACCGTCCGTGGCGGGAGCAGTGTCGATTCAGAGATCTGCGATTGGGTCTGTTCTCCTCCGTACTCCAGTGTCTTTGCGACCAATTTCGCACCCGGGGGAAGGTCCGCTAAGGCAGACCGTGTCGTGGCAGCCATCGAAACCGTTTGTTCAGTCATCTACGTCGGAATGGACGGCGACTGTTTTTAAAACACATCGGAAGTGCACGCTACCTACACATTCAATTCGAACGACAGCCCCCATCGGGTTTCAGTCAATTCCGCCTTCCGGGATTTTAACCCACCAAGCAGGGTTGCTGAATTACAGTTATAGTTACGTAATAGTAATGGGGTTACCTGTAGCTCATTGGCATCGCCTATCGAAAATGGTTCGCTCAAGTTCTGAAATAGTGGATATCCCACTTCTGGCTGTTCCTAAATGTTTGTTTTGAAACCAGTCAAAGGGTGCTGAGCCTGCTGCAGAAGTTGAAACTTGTCGTCTCAATAGATATATTTAGAAGCTAGTAAGAGCGGCTAAATATCTAACTTACTAGGATGTGAAGCGGGAAGAGGAGTTTGTGTCCAGCAAACTCGCCCGCTTCACTGGTCGAGTTGTGTCGCTTGCTCAAAAAGCCGTCGTCGGCGAGCCAGATCCAGCGTTCGAAGAAGGTGAAAATGGCTACGCAGACTGGGTTATCGTGGCGATCCACGGCCTCCGCGAGTACTTAGATCACACGTATCGGCGGCTGCTGGACGTGCTTCACGAGATGCATGGAATTGTCGCTCAACTCGACCTAGGGGTGGCTGATCTGCCTGATTTTACGACCGTGTACGCGCAAGCAAGACCTCGAAATGCGGATCTGGCGCGTCTTGCTTCGGCTGTCGGCGGAGTTGCACGATCTCGGCGATGTTCAGGCCATCGACGCAACTGGCATGGATCGGATAGCTGCCAGCCAACACTACGCAAAACGGACGAACTACACGTTCGAGGCGGTGAAAATGACGCTTCTCAGCGATTGCAAGACTGATCCGATCCTAGATATACATTGCTCGATGAAACAACCGCACGATTCCAAGATCGGCTGGCAGATGGTCAAACGCAATCTCGACAAACTGAATATTCTCACCGCCGACAAAGGCTACGACTGGTGGCTACTTCGCCAAAGATTGCGTGCTGAAGGCGTCAAACCGGTGATCAAGCACCGCGAATTCGGCTGGCACGGCATCGCCAACAATCTCTTGCAAGATGATACGATCTATCATCAACGCTCGAACGCCGAATCCACATTTTTCGCGCTGCGCCGCAAATACGGCGAGATCGTTCGTGCTCGAACGTGGTTCGGACAGTTCCGTGAACTCGTCCTGAAATGCGCTGTCAGAACCATCGAACTGAGCGTCAGCCATTCACAACCGTGAAATCACGCGTCTAAACAAGGCCCACAGACTGATGTACGACCTGACAGGCTTCCAGCGAGACCTCCTGTACACGATCGCTGGTAAAGATGAACCACACGGTCTCGTCATCAAGGAAGAACTCGAAGAGTACTACGAGAAGGAGATCCATCACGGCCGACTCTACCCGAACCTGGACACGCTCGTCGACAAGGGCCTCGTCGAGAAGGGCCAACGCGACCGCCGGACGAACTTCTACAGCCTCACCCGGCGGGGACGCCGTGAGATCGAAGCGCGACGAGAGTGGGAGTCCCAGTACGTCAACCTCGAAGGACAGACCGCCTGATTGATCCATTGGTGGTTAATCGATCTTCCGGAGTTCCCAGTGTATTCAGTGACCATCTTGAGGACAGTGCAATCGCTTTCCTCTGTGAGTAGTATGTTTGCAGCAAGGTTGACGACGAGTTCGAATTTTGCCGCGATCGACGGTTACGAAGCGTTTCGACGGCACCTTTCAGGCCGTACCAGCCGCCGAAAACGTAGGCCACCAAGTTAGTCGGAACAGCCAAGAAACGCGGGTAGATCGAGTCAGTCGCCGCCCAGTCCGACGACCACGCCCGCAAACGTGAGCGCGACGAAGGCGGCCTCGGCGCGCAACTACGACCGGGTTCACACGCCGTCAGCGTCCGGCTTTCTTTCAGTACCCTCCTGAATCGTGATACCGTGCTCCCGAACGAACTGTCTACCACCGTTTGACCCGGTTCATCTGTCAGTAGTCGAGCGGTCCGCACCGAACGCCTTAGTTGGTGGTCTCCGAACCTGCCGACCAATGAGCGGAGCAGATAGTTCGGACCGGTCGAAAGCTATCGGCGCGGGTATCGGGATCGGCGTCGGCATCGGTGCCGGCTGGGGGATCGTCATGGCCACGATCATGGACGGTAGCATTTCGACCGGGCTTACGATCGGTGCAGGCGCAGGACTCGTGATCGCGCTCGTGTCTGGAGCTGCCGTCTACCGCATGGCGACGACGGATTGAACGGCACCACGACGACCACTGAGCGAGCGAAAGTACTGCCGGTAGCGGTTTCGACTGAGGTTCGCTACCGGGAGGGACCGTCGTACCGTCCCATACCCGCCCGGAGGTGGCCGTCGACGACGGTCCAGCCCTGGCGGTCGTCGGTGTAGGCTGCGCCGGTCGTCGTCGCCTCAAAGGTGTTGAAACTGTTCGAGAGCCAGAAGCCCCACTCGTTCCAGCCCTCGAATCGGACCTCGCCGACCGTGACCGTCGCTGGCCGCTCGGCGTCGTAGGTTACCGAAGTTACGCTGGTGAAATTCGCACACCTGTCCGTCTCGTCCCAGGGGGTCCCGGCAGTCGACGGTGGCGACGTTGTCGACGGGTGCGATGAACGACCCGTTCCCGATCGGATAGCGGGTGTCGATATCGTGTTCGACCGTCACCTGCCACGAGACCGAATACGTCGTCGGTTCGGGCACGAGTTCCTTGTTGGTCATGTCCTCGGGAATCTCGTCCGGTCCGATCTCCCGGCGGTCGATCACCGACCCGTTGGGGGCGTACGTCCAGAGCACGTAGCGGTCCTACCAGTTGGTCGGTGTGGAGGCGCAACATCGGTCCGTGTATGGTGTCGATGACCGCCGCGTCCCAGTCGGTAATCTGATTCCCTTCCCCGTCGTAGATCCAGAGGTCCGAGGTGGGGTCCGTACCGACGTCGTCACCGGCAGGGAACGGGAGCAAAACCGTTGCGTTCTCTACCGTCGCGTTCGTGCTGATAGACGTCGTGTACGAATACGAGGAGTAGTGATCGTACATAAATCCCGGCGGGAAAAACAGCACTGCAAGCAGAGCGAGCGGTACGAGAGCCACGAGACCTACGACCGCGAGAATCAGCAACTGTTTCGACGTAATCATAACTGAGAGGCGATTATATCAAATAAATAACTACTGTGGGTCGAGATAGCACGGGTTGGGTGGTACCGACTAGCACCCCGTTCTGAGGGGGAGTTCGTATTACCGGTTCATGCTTGAAGAGTCCCTCTTGATGAGCGTCCGGCAGGTCCCTTTCCGGGTGAACCGATGAAGCCAACCTATCTGCTCAAGAAACTTTGAGTTCACTGAACGACAAAATGTAACAAGGGAGACAAAACTTTTCCCACAGGTGGTACAGTCCCAGGTATGAGTGCTGCTGGTAAACGAATCGATACTCGGCACCCGATAACTGGGATGGTCGTCAATGGCTGAATCCACACAATCCACCGGCATTCGGTCATGGATCGAGCGCCACCAATTAGCGGCGTTCATCGCCATCGCCTACGCGTTCACGTGGGTGATCCAGGGGATTGTCGCCTACCTAGGACTGGAAGCGTCGTGGACGCAATCGATCCTCATCGGTTTCGGCGGATTCGGCCCGCCGGTCGGTGCAGCAGTCGTCATCTGGGCGAGCGGCGGGAGTCTCCGCAAGTGGGTATCCCAGATGTTCAAGTGGCGGATCGGGGCGAAGTGGTGGGTCCTGGCGCTGGGCCTTCCGCTGGTAGTCCTCGTGGTCGGAAGCGGGCTGTTTGTTCTCCTGGGCGGGCCGGTCGATTTCGGTTCGTTCGAGTCGCCGCTGATCTACCTGTTCGTGCTGGCGTGGGGGACCGTCTGGGGAGGTGGCCAGGAAGACCTCGGCTGGCGGGGGTTCATGCTCCCGGTACTCCAGGAAAAGTACAGCGCGCTCGTCTCCAGCGTCCTCGTCGGGGCGACGTGGGCGGGCTGGCACCTCCCGCTGTTCCTCAACGCAGCGACGACTCACGGCGCCTGGCCGCTGTCACAGCAATTGCTGTGGCTCGTGTCGATCTTTGCGGGCTCG